>Ga0247829_10000432_pt1 | contig 15688 bp, 16 predicted proteins | sample 12C_Control_Day4_FD_207765 | JGI IMG/M metagenome (GOLD analysis project Ga0247829, IMG submission 207765) | Soil microbial communities from agricultural site in Penn Yan, New York, United States - 12C_Control_Day4 | ecosystem: Environmental > Terrestrial > Soil > Agricultural land | place... | reverse complement strand
GCGTGAACCTGCGTGCGCCTTTCCTTCTCTCGAAGCACGCCGCGGCGCGCATGAAGGCGCAGGGCTCCGGCCACATCGTCAACATCGCCTCGACGGCCGCCAAGCGCACCTGGCCGAACGCGAGCGCCTACCACGCCAGCAAGTGGGGGCTGCTCGGGCTGTCGCACGCCCTGCACGCCGAGCTGCGCCCGCACCGCATCAAGGTCAGCGCGGTGGTGGCGGGCGGCATGCGCACCCCCTTCCTCCTCGATCGCTTCCCGGACATCGACCCGGGCGTCCTCCAGGACCCGGCCAACGTCGCCGCCACCATCCGTTTCCTCCTCACGCTCCCGGACGAGACCGTGATCCCGGAAGTCATGGTCATCCCCATGCGGGAGAGCTCCTGGCCGTGAAAGCGGTGTTTATCGACAAGGACGGCACGCTGGTAGAGAACGTGCCCTACAACGTCGATCCCGAGCGCATCGCCCTGACGGCGAATGCTTTTGAAGCGGTAGAGAAGCTGGCGCGTCGCGGCTATCGCGTCATTGTCGTGTCGAACCAGCCCGGCGCTGCGCTCGGCCGCTTCCCGGAAGAAGCCCTGAAAGGCGTCGAGAACAAGCTGCGCGAGCTGCTTCCCTCGCTCGACGGCTTCTACTACTGCCCGCACGCCCCGCAAGCGGGCTGCGATTGCCGCAAGCCGGCGCCCGGGATGCTGGAGCGCGCCGCGCGCGAAAAGGGCGTGGAGCTCGCAGCGTCCTGGATGATCGGCGACATCCTGGACGACGTGGAAGCCGGGCGCCGCGCCGGCTGCCGCACCATCCTGCTGGACAACGGCAACGAGACTGAATGGCGCCGCGGCGCGCAGCGCAGGCCGCATCACGTGGCGCGGGATCTCGCCGAGGCAGCCGCCATCATCCGCGGATCGCGATGAGCTGGGGCGCAGTACGCAGGCTGCTGTGCGTGCGCCTCGACAGCATCGGCGACGTGCTGATGACGACGCCCGCGATCCGCGCGTGCCGGGAAACGTTCGGTTGCCGCGTTACGCTGCTTGCGTCCAGCGCCGGCGCCAGCGTGGCGCCCCTGGTGCCGGAAATCGATGCAAGCATCCCGTTCGCGGCGCCGTGGATGAAACCGGCCACCGCGTCCGACGACCAGGCGACGATCCGCCGGCTCAGGGCCGAGCGCTTCGACGCGGCCGTGATCTTCACCGTCTACAGCCAGAGCCCGCTCCCGGCAGCGTATCTGTGCTATCTCGCCGGAATTCCGCTGCGCCTCGCGCATTGCCACGAGAATCCTTACCAGCTGCTCTCGGACTGGGTAGCGGATCCGGAGCCGGCGTCCCTGGTCCGCCATGAAGTGCGGCGGCAGCTCGATCTCGTTGGCACCGTAGGCGCGCGCACGGACAACGAGCGCCTGTCGTTCTCGGTCCCCGAAACTGCCCGCGCCACGGTGCGCGCGCTCTTTCCCGGCCGCGCAAAGCCGCTGGTCGTCGTCCACCCGGGCGCGAGCGCGGCGTCGCGGCGCTATCCGGCCGAGCAGTTTGCGCGGGCCACCGACCTCGTGATCGAGGAAACCGGCGCTCAGGCGGTGTTCACCGGAGATGTCGGCGAGCAGGAGCTCGTGCGGGACGTGCAGGCGCGCATGACCCGGGCGTCGCTTTCCCTGGTGGGCCGCCTGGACCTCGCCGGACTCGGCGCGCTCATCGAGGAGGCCGACCTGCTCATCTGCAACAATACCGGCCCGGCGCACATCGCCGCGGCCGTGGGCACGCCGGTAGTGGATCTATACGCGCTCACCAACCCGCAGCACACGCCCTGGCGCGTGGAAAGCCGCGTGCTGTTCCACGACGTGCCGTGCCGCAATTGTTACAAGAGCGTGTGTCCCGCCGGGCACCACGATTGCCTGAAGCGGGTATCCCCCGAAGCGGTCGCCGCCGCAGCCGGGGAGCTCCTGCAATGAGGACCCTGGGCATCAACGCCGTCTACCACGACTCCGCCGCGTGCCTGGTGGAGGACGGGCGCGTGGTTGCCGCGGCGGAAGAGGAGCGCTTTACGCGCATCAAGCACGGCAAGCGACCGCTGCCATTCACCACCTGGGAGCTTCCCTATCACGCGGTCGACTACTGCCTTGCCACCGCCGGCATCGAGCTCGGCGACGTCGACCACATCGCCTACTCCTTCAATCCCAAGGTGCTTCTCAAGGGCGAAACGATCGAGCTGCCGGTCGAGCCGAGCGCCTTCCCCGCCAAGCAATCCTGGGTGTCGCCGTGGGAGCCATTGCAGCTCGCGTACGTAATGAATGCCGAGCGGCAGCTGGTGGACGGCGCTCCTCATCACATCCGCAAGCGATTCCTGGGCGCCAAGAAAAGGCGCCACTGGGAATGGCACTTCGTCGAGCACCACCTCGCCCACGAGGCGAGCGCGTTCCTCGCCGCGCCGTTCGAGCAATCCGCCGTCATGACGCTCGACGGCCGCGGCGAGCTCGCCACCACGAGCTACGGCCACTTCACCGGCACGGGCTACCGGCGCATCGGCCAGGTGCACATGCCGCACTCCCTGGGACTGCTGTACGAGCAGGTCACCGACTACCTGGGTTTCCTGCACTCATCCGACGAATACAAGGTGATGGCGCTCGCCTCCTACGGCGAGCCGGTGCATGCAAGGGTTTTTCAGGAAGCGATAAGTATCCGGGGGGACGGGAGTTACGAGATAACCCCGCTCGAGCTCAAGGAAATCTTCGGCCCGGCGCGGCAGCGCGGCGGGCCGATGGAGAAGAAGCACTTCGACATCGCGCGCTCGCTGCAGCTCGTACTGGAGGAATGCGCCATCGAGCTCGCGGCGTGGCTCAGGCAGCGCACCGGCGCGGAGAACCTGTGCATGGCGGGCGGCGTGGCGTTGAACTGCGTCATGAACGCGCGCATCCGCGATGCCGGCGCCTTCCGCAGGGTCTGGGTCCAGCCGGCGGCAGGCGATGCCGGCACCGCGCTGGGCGCAGCGTTGTGGACCGACTGGCAGGAGCGGGACAAGCACCGCACCTGGTCCATGGAGCACGCGTTCTTCGGGCCGGAGTATTCGCCGGAAGAGATCGAAGCATTCCTGCAGCGCGGCAAGATCCGCTACCGGCGATTGCGTGACATCGCCGGCCGCACGGCCGAAATTCTTGCCCGGGACAGGATCGTCGGCTGGTTCCAGGGCCGCATGGAGTTCGGGCCGCGCGCGCTCGGCGGCCGCTCGATCCTCGCCTCGCCGCTGTCGCCCGGCATGCAGCAGCGGCTGAACGAGATCAAGGATCGCGAGGATTTCCGCCCGGTGGCGCCCGTGGTGCTCGAGGAGGAAGCGGCGCGCTGGTTCGTGGGAGCTCAGGCGTCGCCATTCATGCTTTTCGTCTATGAGGTGGCGCCGGAAAAGGCCGCGCGCATTCCCGCGGTGCGCCACGTGGATGGCACGGCGCGCATCCAGACCATCAACCGCCGCCAGAACGCGCTCTATTACGACCTCGTCAAGGCCTTCGGCGAGCTCACCGGCGTGCCGGTGCTCGTAAACACCTCGTTCAACACACGCAGCGAGCCGGTGGTGTGCACGCCGCGCGACGCGGTGGAGTGCTTCTGGACCTCGCCGATCGACGCGCTGGTGATCGGCCCGTTCATGCTCGAAAAATGAAAATCGCGATCCTGCGGGCGCTGCAGCTCGGCGACATGCTTTGCGCGGTGCCCGCGCTGCGCGCGCTCAACGCCGAGTACCCGGCGGCTCGCATCACGCTTGTCGGCCTGCCGTGGGCCCGCGAGCTCGCCGCGCGCTTCCACCGCTACCTCTTCGACTTCCTCGAGTTCCCGGGATTTCCCGGCCTCCCGGAACGCGACGCCGACCCGGCGGCGATGGCGCAGTTCTTCCACACCAGCAAGGCGGCGGGCTTCGACCTCGTGCTGCAGATGCACGGCAGCGGCGAGATTACCAACCCGCTCGCCATGCTCATGGGCGCGCAGCATGCCGCCGGCTTTTACCGCGCCGGCCACCACTGTCCCGACCCCGAGCGCTACGTCGAGTGGCGCGACGACGAGCACGAGGTGCTGCGCTACCTGCGGCTCATGGAGCGCCTGGGCGTGCGCAGTCGCGGCAGCGCGCTCGAGTTCCCGCTGCACGACGCCGATTGGCGCGAGTGGACCGGCATCGGCCTGGAGCGCAACAACTACGTGGTGGTGCACGCCGGTGCGCAGCTGCCTTCGCGCCGCTGGCCGGCGGAGCGCTTCGCCCAGGTGGCCGATACGCTGGCGAAGGGAGGCTTGCAGGTGGTCCTCACCGGGACCCGGGAGGAGGCTACGGTAACGCAGGCGGTCAGGCGTGCCATGAAGTCCGCGCCGCTCGACCTTGCCGGGCTCACCAGCCTGGGCGGCGCGGCGGCGCTGGTGGCGCGCGCGCGCCTCGTGCTGGCCAACGACACCGGCATATCGCACATTGCCGCCGCGCTGCGGGCGCCGAGCGTCATCGTGGCGAGCGGCTCGGACCCGCGGCGCTGGGCGCCGCTCGACCGGCGGCTGCACCGCGTGCTCTGGCATCCGACCGAGTGCCGGCCATGCGCCCACCGCGATTGCCCGATCGGCCATCCCTGTGCGCTCGGCGTCACCGTCGAGCAGGTCACGCAGGAAGCTTCGAATCTCGTCGCATGCGTCGCCTGAGAATCCTCGTCTGGCACACGCACGGCGCGTACCTGCACTACCTGACGCAGGCGCCGCACGACTTCTATGTCCTCTCGAAGCCCGGCCGGCCACCGGGGTACGCGGGGCGCTCGGGCCACCTCCCGTGGGGCGACAACGTGCGCGACCTGCCGGCCGGCGAAGCGCGGCGCCAGCCGCTCGACCTCATCGTGTTCCAGGACGACCCCCAGTACCTGGAGGACCAGCACCGCTACCTGTCCGCGGCGCAGCGGCGCCTGCCGAAGATCTACATCGAGCACGATCCGCCGCGCGAGCACCCGGTCGACACGCCGCACCCGGTGCGCGAGACCGGCGTGCTGCTGGTGCATTGCACTCACTTCAACCGGCTGATGTGGGACAACGGCAACGTGCCGACCCGCGTGATCGAGCACGGCGTGATCGCGCCCCGCGCGAGATACAGCGGCGAGCTGGACAAGGGCCTGGTGATCATCAACCACATCGCCAGGCGCGGGCGCCGCCTCGGGTTCGATATATTCAGTGAAACGAGGAAAGACATCCCTCTGGACCTTGTCGGCATGGGCGCCGAGGAAGCCGGCGGCCTGGGCGAGGTCCTGCACGCCGAGCTGCCCGCCTTCGCTTCACGCTATCGCTTCCTCTTCAACCCGATCCGCTACACCAGCATGGGGCTTGCCGTCATCGAAGCCATGATGACCGGCCTGCCGGTGGTCGCGCTCGCCACCACCGAGATGGTGACGGTGATCCGCGACGGCGTGAACGGTTTCATCGATACGGACGTGGACCGGTTGATCTCGAAGATGAACTTTCTTCTTGAAAATTTGGAAGACGCCAAAGCCCTGGGCGAAGCGGGGCGGCGCAGCGCGCTGGAGCGCTTCGGCATCGAGCGCTTCGTCGCCGACTGGAACGATGCCTTCCTCGAAGTCACTGGAGCGAAACATGAAAGATTCGTCGCGTAAGCGCTCGCTCGTCACCGGCGGGGCCGGCTTCCTCGGCTCGCACCTGTGCGAGCGGCTGGTCGCCGAGGGCCATGACGTCCTCTGCGTGGACAACTTCTACACGGGAACCAAGGACAACATCGCGCCCCTGCTCTGCGAAACGAGCTTCGAGCTGCTGCGCCACGACGTCACCTTCCCGCTGTACGTGGAGGTGGACGAGATCTGGAACCTCGCCTGCCCGGCCTCGCCCATCCACTACCAGTTCGACCCGGTGCAGACCACGAAGACCAGCGTGCACGGCGCGATCAACATGCTCGGCCTCGCCAAGCGGGTGAAGGCGAAAATCCTCCAGGCGTCCACCAGCGAGGTATATGGGGATCCGACCGTGCACCCGCAGACCGAGAACTACTGGGGCCACGTCAACCCGGTGGGCGCGCGTTCCTGCTACGACGAGGGCAAGCGCTGCGCCGAGACGCTGTTCTTCGACTACCGCCGCCAGCATGGCCTCGCCATCAAGGTAGCGCGCATCTTCAATACCTACGGCCCGCGCATGCATCCCAACGATGGGCGCGTGGTGTCCAACTTCATCGTGCAGGCGCTGAAGGGCGAGCCGATCACGGTCTACGGCAAGGGCCGCCAGACGCGCTCGTTCTGCTACGTGAGCGACACCGTGGACGCTTTCGTGCGGCTGATGAGCACCGATGCGGACTTTACCGGGCCGGTGAACCTCGGCAACCCGCAGGAGTGCACCGTGCTCGAGCTGGCGGAGCTTGTAGTTTCTCTAACGAGCTCCCGATCGAAGATCGTCTTCGCCCCGCTGCCCACCGACGACCCCGTGCGCCGCTGCCCGGACATCCAGCTCGCCAGGGCGATGCTCGGCTGGGAGCCCCGGGTGCCGCTGCGCGACGGACTGCGGGCGACGATCGACTACTTCGAGCGCAAGCTCATGGGGAGAGCCGCCAGCAGCGCTCCGGCGCCGCAAGCCACGAGCCCAGCTCGCGCCCCGCTCTAGCGCAGCCCCGCGCCAGGCTCTCGTAGCACTCGCCGGCGTGGCGCTTGAGGTAAGGGTTCTGCGCCACCGGCCAGTGTTCGGTCTTGAATCGCGCCAGCCGATCCTCCAGCGCATAACCCCGCTGGAACGGCGGCGCGTCGTCGTAGGCAAGCCAGTCGCACTTGATGTGCTTCATGAGGCGCACGGCCGCCTCGTGGGCGAGCTCGTGGTCGCCGGGCAGCAGCCCCAGCGGAATCGCCACCAGGTCGGGGCGGTGCCGGCGCAGCGCGCGCCCCAGGCGCACGCCCACCTCGTCGAGCGTCGCGCTGCGCCGATACTGGCTGTCGGGGAAATTCAGCCAGCACGGCTCGGCGTCGAGCACTTCGAGCGCGGCGCGGTCTTCGCGCCGGCGCACCGTGACTGCCTGGCGCGGGCTGCCGAAGCCGCAGACCGCGTCCCACTCGGGAACCACGTAGGCGCCGGAAGGAATGCCGGCGAACACGCTGACCACCACAGCGCCGGGATGCGCCGCCAGCAGCTCTCCGCATCCCAGCACCGCATCGCCCAGATGCGGCGTCACGACGATCACGACTAGAACTTTCCCTGGTACACGGCGCAGCCGCGGCAGATGTCCGGCGGGTCGCCGGAATCGAGCCGTTCGCGGAAGCGCCGATACGCGTCATTGTTCCACACCGTTTCGACGCCGTCGCGCGTCATGCTGCCGAAATTCACCCGGTCGGGCGTCGCCACCATGCAGCAGGGCATCGCCTCGCCGGAATAGGCGACGTAGGCCCCGCGCCACGGCCAGTCGCAGCGCTCGCGGCCCTTCGCGTCCGGCGGCCGCGGCCTCGGCGTGTTGTTCGGCAGGCGCAGCTCCACGCCGAGCGCGGCGGCGGTGGCGCGGGCCTCGCCGAACCAGTGCTGCACCCGCGCGGGATCCTCGGTGGCGAGCGTCTCCTGGTCGACGAACTCGCGCATCGGCCGGTACCTGAGCGGCAGGCTGGACTCGCCGAAATCGTGCGCGAGATGCTGGACCGAGAGCGAATGCACGCGGTAGCGGTGCGCAAGGTGCACCAGCGCGGGCAGCTGCTCGAGGTTGCGACGCATCGCCACGGCGACCAGGCGGATCTCGGGCGCCTTCGCCTGCAGGCGCTCCTTCGCCTCGGTCAGCCAGCCCAGATTGCGCAGCACCTTGCTGAAGCGCGCGCCGACGCGGATGTACTCGTAGGCCTGCGCCTCCGCGGCGTCGAGCGACACGTGCAGCCGCTCGAGGCCGCTGCGCACGCATTCCTCTGCGCGCCGTTCGGACAGCGCGGTGAGGTTGGTGTTGGTCGACACGCGGATGCCGCGCCGTGCGGCATAGCGGACCATCTCGAAAAACCGCGGGTGCAGCAGCGGCTCGCCCATGCCCTGCAGATGCAACTCCGTCAGGGAAGAAAATTCGTCGATGAGCCGGCGAAACGCGTCGAAGCTCATGAACGCCGGCGGTTTCTCTTCCCTGAAGACCACCGGACACATGCGGCAGGCGAGGTTGCACTGTCCCACCGGCTCGATCTGCACGAAGCCCGGCAGCTTCAAAGGAACGCCACCCGGTAGCGCAGCATGCCGGCTACGCGCCAGAACACCGCGAGCGGCGGAATAAGGGCCGAGGTCACCAGCATCTCGAGCACGTGCGCGGGCCGCCGAGACGCCCCTTTCATGCGCTGCCCGAAAAACCATCCCGTGAGCATGGCCCAGGGGAGAAGCGCGGCGGGAAAGACCGGTGCCACCAGCAGAGCGCCGACGATCGCGTAGTAATCCCAACGCCCTCCCGCGCGAATGTGCCTGCGGTAGAGCTCCGGGTGCTTCCTGAAGAGCAGCGCGTCGAACATCACCTTGCGTTGCTGGCGCAGGCTCACGCCCCAGGGCGCCGGCCGCACCGGGTGTACCACCACCGCGTCCTGCGCCCGGGCGATGCGTGCGCCGCTGCGCAGGAGGCGGAACTGCAGGTCCGAGTCCTCGCGCCAAGCGATGCGGAATCCCTCGTCGAAGCCGCCGATACGTTCGAGCACCTCGCGGCGCACGAAGCAGTTTGCGGTGACGAACTCCGCGCGCTCGAGCCCCTGCGCGTTGCGCTCGTAGTCGGTCGGCGGGTCGGGAATGGGCATGACCAGGCGGCCGGCCGCCGCGTCGGCGTGCTGCATGGCGCGCAAGCCGTTCTCCAGCCATTGCGGCTGCGGCTCGGTGTCGTCGTCGGTGAAGGCGATGATGCCGGCGCGCGCCTGCTGCCAGCCGCGGTTGCGCGCTGCAGCAGGTCCGCTGCGCAGCACGCTGTCGTCCGCCACGATCACCTGGTACTCGCCGCGCGGCAAGGTCTGCCTGTCGAGCGCCGCGAGGCAGCGCGCGAGGAGCTCCGGACGTCCGCACGTGGGTACCACGACGGTCACCGCTGGCATGCCGCCAGCGCGAGCAAGCCGCGTTCCGGGAACGCCGCTTGCGTGCATGGCGGAAATCCTATCGGAGGAAACCCATGGAACGCATCGAGAAATCGATCGAGGTGAAGTGCCCGGTGAGCACGGTTTACAACCAGTGGACCCAGTTCGAGGAGTTCCCGCGCTTCATGACGGGCGTGAAGGAAGTGCGGCAGCTCGACGACACCCACGTGCACTGGCGCGCCGAGATCTGGGGCAAGGACAAGGAGTGGGATGCCGAGATCACCGAGCAGGTGCCCGACCAGCGCATCTCATGGCGCAGCACCAGCGGCGACGCGCCCAACGGCGGCACCGTGCAGTTCGAGCCGCTGGGCCCCGAGCGCACTCGCGTGCGCCTGGCGATGGAATACGCGCCGCAGGGCGTGACCGAGAAAGTCGGCGACGCCGTCGGCATCCTGAGCTCGCGCGTGCAGAACAGCGTGGAGAACTTCAAGCAATTCATCGAGAGCCGCGGCGGCGAATCCGGCGGCTGGCGCGGCGAGGTGCACGGCAGCCAGAAGACCCGCTAACCAGGTTTTGCGACTTCGTCGCCCGGGCTCAAGGCCCGGCGCGAAGAACCGGCGCAGGCGCCAGGAGTACCGTACCTGCGCCGGTTTTTATTTTCCGGTCACGGAATCCTTGCGCGCAGCCGCGCGATGGTGTGGCGCGTCACCTCGGCCGCCCATTGGCTATCGACGGATTGCTGCCCGGTGATGGGGCGCAAATCGAGCGACAGGTTGGTCACGTAGATCCAGTTGCCATGGCGCGCCAGGCTTGCCGGAAACAGCAGCCCCACCGGCGAGCCGCGGCGCACGCCCTCGAAGTCGCCCAGCTTGGCGATGGCGCGGCCGGTCGGATCGATGACTACGATCTCGTCCGCCTGGTTGGCGCACACCCACAGGTTGTCATCCCGGTCGATGATCAACCCATCGGCGCCGTTCACCGAGTGCGTAAACACCGCCGCTTCACCGGCAGCTCCGGCAGTCACCGGAATGCGCACGATGGTGTCGTTGCCGGTGTTCGCCACGAATAGCGCGGTCTCATCGCGGTTGAAGTCCATGCCGTTCGCGCCGAACGGCGGGAAACCGGCGGTCCTCAGCAGGTCATGGTTGACCCACGCAACCGGCGGCCCGCCCGCCGCGCCGGTACGCCAGATGATTCCCTGGAACGAATCCGAGACGTAGACGTTTCCAGCGCGGTCGAATGCGAGCGCATTCAGTCCGGATCCGGCCGGCGCCTGCGTGAACACGCTTGCGTTGCCGTTGAACTTGTTGACGCGATGTACCGCGCCTTGGCCGATGTCCACGACCAGGAGCTCATGCGTGTCAGGATGGAACGCGATGCCGAGTAGCGCGGAGCTGGCCCCGGTGACCTCGAGGACGCGCTTCAGGTGCCCGTTGTCGCCGAAAACGAAAATCTTCCCGACGCCCGCGCCGGTCGGATTGAATCCGGTCACGTACACGTCGCCGTGCCGGCCCACGGTGATGCCTTCCGGATTCGCCGCGCCCGCCGGCAGCGTGGCGAAGCGCTGCACCTCGCCGCGATCCCAGGCAGCGGCGTGAAACGGAATCAGGAAAGCACAAACAAGCGCGAGCAGCGCTGAGCGCAATACGGGCGACATGGTCCTCCTCCCCAGGAAGAATGTGGCCGCAGTCTCTTCCCCGCGCCCGTTTCCTGTCAACCGCGGCGGGCGCTTTCCATTACGCTAGAGGTCGTAGTACCTACGCCGGCACGTACGTTCCGCCCTCGGCGACCACGCGTAGCGCCACCGCGATGAGCGGCGGGGTGTGGGTCTTCGGCACGTAGCCGGCCGCGCCGGCTTCGATGGCGCCGGCCATGGAGCCGCGGTCTTCGTTGGCGGACACCACCACCACGCGCGACTGCGGGTGGGCCCGGCGGAACGCGGTCAACGCCTCGATGCCGGCGCACCCGGGCAGGCCGAGGTCGAGCAGGACGAGATCCGGCGCGTTGCCGTCGCCCGCGCTTTGGATGGCCTGCTCGAGGTCGCTCGCGATGTCGATCTGCGCGCCGCTGAACACGTTGCGCGCAACCGCGCCCAGCACCTGCTGGACGATGGGATGATCGTCTACGAGAAGGACACGCATGACGCAGCCGTTATCGCCAGGATTGCTCCTGGCCGAGCGAAGCCCTTCGCCATTTCTCCCCCGAAGATGTGTGCCTGTTTGGCGCGGGCAGTGTGGTGGCGGCCGCCGGGCAGCGTCAACATTAGTTCGGAATACCTAATGGCGGCGTATCTCCAATCGGCGCGCAAGCCGCTGTACCATAGCCCGGCAAGCGGAGGAAAGAATGGGTCCCAAGAAGATTCGCGGCTTCACCCTGCTGGAGCTGCTCGTCGTTGTAGTCATCATCGGGTTGCTCGCCGGTTTCGTTGCACCGCGCTATTTCGGACAGGTCGGTAAATCGGAGCTCGCCGTGGCGAAGGCCCAGATCGATGCGCTCGAGAAGGCGCTCGACCAGTACCGCCTGGACACGGGCCGCTATCCGCCCACCGAGCTCGGCCTGACCGCGCTCGTGGACAAGCCGGCAGCCGAGCCGAAATGGGCGGGCCCTTACCTGCGCAAGGCGGTGCCGCTCGATCCCTGGGGCAAGCCGTACCTGTACAAGGCGCCGGGCGAAAAAGGCGACTTCGACCTCGTCTCCTATGGCAAGGACGGCCAGCCCGGCGGCAGCGGCGAGGCCGCCGACATCTCCAACCGCTAGCGCTTCGTGCGATTCGAGCTGAAGGCAATCGGGCCCGGCGGCGCGGTCGAGGCGATCGACTTCCAGGCGCCGGACGAGGCCACTGCCCGCCAGCAGCTCGAAGGGCGCGGCTATACGGTGCTCAGCGTGCGCGCCAAGCGCAGCCTTGCGGCGCCGTGGGCAAGCGGCCGCGAGCGCTTCCCGGTGACGCTCTTCAGCCAGGAGCTGCGCGTGCTGGTGAACGCCGGCCTGCCGCTGGTGGAGGCGATCGAGACGCTCGCGCAAAAGGAGCGCAAGGAGGAGTGGCGCGGCATAATGGAGCGCCTCGCCGCGGCGCTGCGCGAAGGCCGGAGCTTCTCCGCTGCGCTCGAGCAGTTTCCCCAGGTGTTCTCGCCGCTGTTCATCGCCACGGTGCGCGCCAGCGAGAAAACCAGCGACCTCGCGCCCTCGCTCGCGCGCTACGTCGCCTACGCCAACCAGCTCGAGGCGATCCGCAAGCGCGTGGTCAACGCCTCGATCTACCCGATGCTGCTCATCGCGGTCGGGGGCGTGGTGAGCCTGTTCCTGCTCCTCTACGTGGTGCCGCGCTTCGCGCATATCTACGAGGAGCGCGCCGCCGACCTGCCGCTCGTGTCGCAGGTGCTGCTCGCCTGGGGCCAGGCGATGCACACGCACGGGGTTCTGGTTTTGGCAGGGCTCGCAGCATTCGTGCTTCTCGGATGGTATTTCTTCAAAACCTCCAGGACGCAGATCGGGAACGCGCTGTGGCGCGTCCCCGCCATCGGTGAGCGGCTGAAGGTGTACCAGCTCGCGCGCTTCTACCGCACCATCGGCATGCTGCTGCGCGGCGGCATGCCGCTCGTGCAGGCGCTCGACATGGGCGCCGAGCTGCTGCACCCGGTGCTGCGCACGCGGCTTGCCGCGGCGCGGCGCGCGATCAGCGAAGGCCGCAACGTATCGCAATCGCTGGAGGCCGCCGGCCTTACCACGCCGGTGGCGCTGCGCATGCTCGGCGTGGGCGAGCGCGGCGGCAACATGGGCGAGATGCTCGAGCAGATCGCCGCGTTCCACGACGAGGAGCTGGCCCGCTGGGTGGACTGGTTCACGCGGCTGTTCGAGCCGATCCTGATGGCGCTCATCGGCCTGGTGATCGGCGCTATCGTGATCCTGATGTACATGCCGATCTTCGAGCTCGCGGGAGGCATCCAGTGACCATCACGGTCGAGCAGGTGAGCGAAGCGCGCGCCGCGGCTGCGGCCTCGCGCCGGCGCGTGGTGGACGTGCTGGAGGAACGCCTGGCGCAGGATCCGGATACGTTCACCACGCGGCTGGCGGCCACCCTCAAACTTCCATCCTTGGATATGACGGAGCTGCGCCAGGCGGCGCCGGCTTTCGACCTGCTGCCCTTCTCCGAATGCGCGCAGCGCGGCTGCGTGCTGCTGCGCGCACCCGGCGGACGCCTGCTCCTCGCGTTCGACGACCCGTTCTCGGCCGAGCTGCAGGCCTGGGCCGAGGAGCGCATTGCGCAGGGCTTCAGCTGGCGCCTCGCGCATCGCGGCGACCTCGTCGCCTACCTCGCGGCCCACGAGGAGTCGCTGCGCGCGCTGGACGACGTGCAGGGCGAGGCCGCCGTCGGCGCCGAAGACCGCGGCCGGGTCGAAGACCTGTCGCTCAAGGCGATCGGCGACGAGACGAGCGAGGTAGTGCGCCTGGTGCGCTCCACGCTGCGCGACGCGCTGATGACTGGCGCGAGCGACGTGCACCTGGAGACCGTGCCCGGCGGGCTCGCCATCAAGTTCCGCATCGACGGGATACTCTCGCAGGCGAAGCTCATCCAGGACGCACGCCAGGCCGAGCAGGCCATCGCCCGGGTGAAGGTGCTCGCCGAGCTCGACATCACCGAGCGCCGGGTGCCGCAGGACGGGCGCTTCAAGGCGCTCGAACGCGGACGCGCGGTCGACTTCCGCGTCTCCATCATGCCGAGCATCCACGGCGAGGACGCGGTGCTGCGCGTGCTGGACAAGCAGTCGCTCTACGAGAGCACGCAGCAGCAGCTCTCGCTCGACTCCCTGGGCCTCAACCCGGACGAGGTGAAGAAGCTGCGGCGCCTGTCGCGCGAGCCCTACGGCATGCTGCTCGTCACCGGGCCGACCGGCAGCGGCAAGACCACCACGCTGTACGCGGCCATCAGCGAGATCAACAACGGCCAGGACAAGATCGTCACCATCGAGGACCCGGTGGAGTACCAGCTCACCGGCGTGCTGCAGATCCCGGTGAACGAGAAGAAGGGCCTCACGTTTGCCCGCGGCCTGCGCTCGATCCTGCGCCACGACCCGGACAAGATCATGGTGGGCGAGATCCGCGACCCCGAGACCGCCAACATCGCCGTGCAGTCGGCGCTCACCGGCCACCTGGTGTTCACCACCGTGCACGCCAACAACGTGTTCGACGTCATCGGGCGCTTCATGCACATGAACGTCGACCTCTACGGCTTCGTGTCGGCGCTGAACGGGATACTCGCGCAGCGCCTGGTGCGCCTCACCTGCCCGCATTGCGCCGAGGATGACGCTCCTTCGAAAGAGTTGCTGGCGGAGTCAGGGCTGGAAAGCACCGATGTTTCCCGCTGGAGATTTCAAACCGGCAAAGGCTGCCGCGAATGCCGCGGCGCGGGCTACAAGGGCCGCAAGGCGATCGCCGAGCTCATGATCCTCAACGACGAGATCCGCGAGCTCATCACCAAGCGCGCGCCGGCACGCGAGCTGAAGGAAGCCGCGAGCCGCGCCGGCACGCGCTTCCTGCGCGACGCGGCGCTCGATGCGGTGCGCGCCGGAGAGACCACCCTGCAGGAGATCAACCGTGTCACTTTTGTTTCCTGAAAGGGTGGTTGCAAAAGTCGGGGCGAGCGAGGTTTCGCTCAACGGAGAAACGATTCCTTGCGACCCCGCGTACGGCGCCGAGCCGTGGCAGGGCGCGCTGGCGGCGCTCGCCGCGCAGCGATTCGAATCGCCCTGCAAGGTAACGGTAGTGCTCGCCAACTCGCTCGTGCGCTACGCGATAGTGCCCTGGAGCGAAGGCCTCGACACGCCCGAGGAGGAAGACGCCTACGTGCGCCACCACTTCGCCAAGGTCTACGGCGAGCGGGCGCGCGACTGGGAGCTGCGCGCGAGCGAGGCCGTGGGCGCCGGGCCGCGCCTGGCGAGCGCGGTGGACCGCCGGCTCGTCGAGGAGTTGAAAGCGCTCTTCCCCAAAAGCGGCAAGGCGAAGCTCGTCTCGGTGCAGCCCGAGCTCATGAGCAAATTCAATGAATGGCGCGGATTCATTCCCGCCGGAGGCGCCTGGCTGGTGCTCGCCGAGCCCGACCGGGCCTGCATCGCGCTGCACGGCCGCGCCGGCTGGAGCGGCGTGCTGAACGGCAAGGGCGCCTGGCTCGAGCTCCTCGACCGCGAGCGCTACCGCCTGAGCGAAGACGCACCCGACGTGGTGCTGCTCGCCGGCGACAAGGCGCCGGCGTCACCGGTGCACTGGAAGTTCCGCGAGCTGGCGGGGTGAAAGACGAACGTAGTCCCAACGGGAGGAGGAGAAAAATGCAAGTCCGCTTTCGAGGCGTGGCGCTCACCGCTGCCGTCCTGTGTCTCGCCACCAGTGCCGCGCATGGAGCAAAGGACGACGACTGCGAAGGCAACGAGTCGCTGAGGCTGGTGAATGGCCGCATCCACACCATGGATGCGAAGGACTCGGTGGTGCACGAGGTGCTGATCCGCAATGGGCGTTTCGCCGGCGTCGGGCGCGACGGCCTGAGCAATGGCGACGGCTGCACGCGCACCATCAACCTGCGCGGCCGCACCGCGGTGCCGGGAATCATCGACAACCACGACCACATCGTGCTCCTCGGCCTGCGCCCGGGGCACGACACGCGCATCGAGAACGCGCGCTCCATCGCCGAGGTGCTGGGCACGCTCGCCTA
>Ga0247829_10000430_pt1 | contig 15712 bp, 13 predicted proteins | sample 12C_Control_Day4_FD_207765 | JGI IMG/M metagenome (GOLD analysis project Ga0247829, IMG submission 207765) | Soil microbial communities from agricultural site in Penn Yan, New York, United States - 12C_Control_Day4 | ecosystem: Environmental > Terrestrial > Soil > Agricultural land | place... | reverse complement strand
GCATCTGCTTGATGCGGCACATCGCCGAGGGCTTCAACGGCCAGCTCGAGACGTACGTCTCGCGCGGCAGTCAGCTCGAGAACGTCATCGCGGGTGCCGCGAACTTCTTCGGCGTGGGGCGCGATGCGTCGGCGGTGTGGTCGACGAACCCGTACCGCCAGGTCCAGGGTTCCCTCGGTACGTTGATGGTCGCCACGTCCGCGGTGAAGAGCGCCGCGGGCGCGATCGGTTCGATCTGCGGCAAGATCGGCATGATCCTCACGGTCATCGGTCTGCTCGCGATGATCTTCGGACCGATCGGCGTCGCGGTGTCCGCGATCGCGCGCGTCCTCAACGTGGTCGGTCTCATCTGCGATGCGATCTCGCTGGTGATGGCCGGCGTGCTGACCGGTCTCAACGGTGTCGTGCTCGCGCAGCAGATCGCGGCCGGCGGCTCCGCCGAGGAGAAGGCCGCCACCGCCGACCTCATGATCTCGGAGGCGAACTCCGCCGCCGGTAGCTTCACGAACCTCGTGATGATGTTCGGCGGCGGCTTCATGCGCGGACTGCAGAGCGCGAGCCGCGGCGTCATCGGCTCGCTGATCCGCAGGTTCCGCGGCGTGGTCGGTCGCGTGTCGCTGCGCCTCACCGGCGGCGCCCGCAACTTCGCCAATCGCATCGTCCGCCGCATGGGCTTGGGCGGCGTCAACGCGAACCGCGTGCGCGGCCAGTGGGCGGCCACCACGCCCGGCCTCATGTCGCGGGTGGGGAGCGCGGCCGGCAGGGTCTGGAGGTCGGCGCCCGCAAAGATCGACGCGTGGGGCAACGCCGCGATGACGCGGCTCGGTAACTCGGGGTTTGGGAAGTGGCTCGATCGCAGGAGCGCGCGCATGGCGGCGTGGGCGGACAAGTGGGACATCGACAAGCGCCTCGGCAATCTCGGCGAGCGCGCCGGCCGCAGGGTCGGCTACGCGGGCACCGGCAGCCGGTTCGAGCTCGCCAACGAAGCGTTCGAGCGAGAGACGCGCGAGATCGCGATGCGGCAAGCGCAGCAGGACGCGATGCACCTCGAGCGCGCGCGCTGGGAGCGCCGCTACGCGAACGATCCGGCGATGCTGCGGCGCCAGCAGACGATGATCGGCAGGCGCGTCGACCGCGTGCGCGAGGATCATCAAAAAAAGTTCGATACGAAGGAGAGCACGTTCGTTCGCGACCGGAATGCGACGGACCGCGCGCGGCGTCAGCAGCGCAACGAGGACACCGAGCATAGTGACCGCTACCAGCGGGACGCAGGCTATCGCGAGTCCACCATGCGCGACCTGCACCGCTCGCGCGAGCACCGCTGGCGGTTGGAGAACGATCCGACGACGCGGGCGCTCGACACACAGCGCAAAGAGCTGCAAGAGCTGACGCGCCGGACCCCGAGCCAGCAGAGGAGACTCGATGCGCTGAACACGCGGCTCGCGCCGCTCGATCGCAGGCGCACGCGCAACATCGAGCTCGAGACCCAGCAGCAGCGGCTCGCCGGCACGAAAGCGCGCGAGGTTCACAACTGGGGCGACGTCGCCAGCAACGTCCACGAGGCGGTCGATCCGTTCCTCGAGATGGTCGGCATCAAGGAGCAGCGCGCCGCGTGGCGAAACACGGAGAAGGGCTCGCTCGCCAAGTCGCTCCAGCGCGATGCCAAGGCTGCGTCGAAGAAAGCGGACGGGCTCGCGGGTCGCAAGGACTATGGCGTCATCCGCGAGGAGGCCGCGCGGCGCGAGCGCCAGGAGTTCGCGGCCTTCATCGCGAAGAGTCGGCCGACCGGGACCGTCGCGCAGACCGTGCGCTCGATGCTGAGCGGCGTCAATCGCGCGCCCGCCGCGCCTACGAGTGCGCCGTCGGCGCCGGCTGCCGCGCAGACGCCCGCGCCGCGCACCACCGCGCCGGCCGCGGCGCCGACGCCGTCCGCTCCGGCCTCGTCGACCGCTTCAGCGGCGCCCGTCGCGGCGCTCGCGAATGCACCTGCAGCGGCCACGCCCGCACCGACGAATGCACCGGCCGCCGCGACGCCCGCGCAGACGAGCGCTCCCGCCAGCGCGGCGCCGCAGTCGGCACAACAGGCGACCGGGCTCCCCGATCCAGTGCAGCCCGCGCCCGATGCAGAGGCAGGGGGCGGTGCAGAGCCGCTGCCGTACTGGCCGGCGCTGATCCCGGAGTTCGATTCGGCGATGCAGGACTTCGCGTTCATGCGGCGCGTCGCCACCGAGTTCAAGCGCGCGCAGATCGCCGGCAAGCAGAAGGCGGTGGACACACTCGCCGTGTTCGGTCGCTATCAGGAGTACGCGCAGCTGCGCCAGCAGCAGGCTGCGCAGCACCAGGGCGAGAGCCAGCAGACGCAGGCGGGCGTGCAGACCAACGTCGGCGCGGCGAACCAGAGCGCGGCGCAGGCCGGGCAGGGCGCGGCGCGACAGGACCAAGCGCGCGGCCAGGCGAACAACCGTGCCGCGGTCGATCTGCCGGAGCCCGAGACCCGCAGCTGGTGGGACCGCATCTTCGGCGCCGTGAAGCGGTGGGCGAAGAACAAGGCCGCGGAGGTGTTCGGCTGGATCCAGGGCCAGATCGCCGGCGCCATCCTGCGCGTGCTGTGCAACGTGTCGATGACCGACATGAAGGACTACGCGTCCGCGTTGCGCAACCAGCAGGCCGCGTCGGCGCAGGTCGCGGGCACGGCGATCCAGCAGTCGGGACAGGCCCAACAACGCAATATCCAGCTCGGCCAGGGCGCTGCCACCGAGGCGCAGTCGGCGGCGAACTCGATCGGCGAGTGCGATCAGAACATCCTCGAGGCCGACGGCTTCATCGCCAACGTGACCGAGTTCGAGCAGCAGCTGACGGCCGAGAAGGCGCACGCGTTGAAGTTCCTCGGCGACGTGCGCGCGGCGGTGCACGTCGAGCAGGAGCGGCGCCGGCAAGCCGAGCAGCAAGCGCAGCAGCAAGCGCAGCAGCAGGCGGCGCAGCAGGGCCCCGGCCAGGAAGCTGGCCCGGGGGAGACGTCCGCCGAGCCCGCATCCGCCGAACCGCAAGGGCCCGCGGACGCGGATGGGGACGGCGTACCAGACGATGCGGAGGCCGACGCCGCGCGCACCCAGATCCTGGCCGCGTCGAACTACATCGTCGACGCCGCCAACAACATGAAGATCCAGCTGCAGGGGCGCGCCGATGACTACGCCAACGAGCTGCAGCTCGTGAGGACGAACCGCACCGGGGACGACGCACAGGGCAACGATCTCCTGGGCCCGGCGCGTCGAGGCTCGCGTCAGATCGTCGAGAGCTTCCAGCAGGTCGTCGATGCGACGCGCCAGAGCCTCGCCGGCTTCCGTGATACCTCGCAGATCGATCCGAGCTCGGCGGGCCAGATCGCCGACCACGTGATCTCGACGGCGGAGTCGCTCGACGCGCAGTACGACCAGTCGCTGCACGCGCTCGATGATCTGTTCGAGCGCACGTACAACGGCATCCGTGAGGGCCGCCGTGACATCACCACGCGCGTGCTCGCCGGTGACAACATCATCGGCCGCACCAATGACGCGATGGACGACGCCACCGATGCCGTGGCGGGGACCGTCGCAAACACCAGCTCGGCCGTCTGGGGTGCGATGACCGGCAGCGACGAACCGGCCGAGTCCGTGAGTTGACCCCGCGCTGGCGTAAGGCCTTCTCGCGCCTCGGGACCGTGCTCGTCGCGCTCGTGATGTTCGGCGGCGGCGCGCTCGTGCTGTGGAACGTGTTCGGCCAGGGCGAGTTCGGAGAGCGCTGCCGGTTCTCGATCGGTTGCTTGTCGTATTACTGCCTCGAGCACGAGCTCCAGGGGAGCGCGCAGGTGTCCTCGGGAGGCATGTGCACGAAGTCATGTGATACCGACGCCGACTGCGGCGAGGGCACGGCCTGCGTCGTGCTCGGGGACGCCGCGCGCGACGACCTGCCGCCGTTTGGCAAGCCGACCCGCGCGTGCATGCGGGTGCGCGCCGTCCCGTCGGACATCCGGCGCTGAGGGATGTTAGATCCGAGGTAGCCATGGTCGCGCGCTCCGCCACCCAGACCCCGGCGTTCACGCCGCTCGAACGCCCGCGGCTCGCGATCGCCCACGACGGGACGCTCGCGGCGATCGTGGAGTCGACGCGCGTCGTCATCGTGGAGATCCCGAGCGGGGCTCCCTTCGCCGAGGTCGGCATCGATGCGGAGGCGCTGACCACCGAGGTCGCGTGGGTCGGTGCGCCACCTCGCGTGCTCGTGATGTCGCGCTACGCGACGCACTGCACGGTGCACCTCGTCGATCCGCACGGCCCGCGCACGGTCGCCGAGATCCGGCTGGAGCCGCCGATGCGACTGTTCTCGACGGTCGGCGCGCATGCGCTCGCCGTCGGAGGGATGGGCGCCGCGGTGATGACGGCGGGTGAAGCGCACCTCACCCCGTATCAGTTTCCCGCGCGCAGCGCACCGGCGACCGGCGGCGCTGCCGGTTCGAACTTCGTCGTCGCGCTCGCGGGCTCGATCGAGGAGTGGGATCCCGCGGCGCGCATGCCGCGCCGGCGCTTGCGCCTGCCGCGCCCGGCGGTGATCACCAACCTCGGCGGCAGCGAGCGCGCCGTGTGGATGACGACGCAGGGCGATCCCACGCGGATCGACGTCATCCCGCTCGTCAACCGCGGTCAGCCCAAGCACCACGAGCTGCCCGAGCCGATCGCGCACGTCACCGGCCACCCGCGCAGCGATCTGCTGGTCTGCATCGGTGCCGATAGCGGCAAGGTCTACGTCGTCGATCTCGACGGTCGTGCGCGCCTGCGCGTGCTCGGCACCGAGGGCATCGATCGCACGGAGGCCGCTGGTCTCGTCGTCGGTCGCATGATCGGCGTGCTCGCCGCGCAAGCGCAGCGGGCGATCACGGTGATCACGCTCGAGGGCCGCGAGGCGGAGGCCGAGCCTGGCTCGGTGACCGTGCCGGTGACGGCGAGCTCGCCGCCGGAGCCGGTGAAGAAGTCCACGCTGACCGGCGACGAAGAACCGGCGGCCGCGGCGGCGGCGGAGGTGCCCGAGGTGCCCGCCGCGCCATCGCTGTTTCGCCATCCGACGATCGCGCCCACCGTCGCGCCCGCGCGCCCGGCGCCCGCGAAGCCGTCGACGACGAGCGCGCAGAACCTGGCCGAGCGGTTCTCGATGTGGCGCGACAAGCAGCGCCAGGCGCAGCCCCGCGCCGACGCCGCGAGCACCGTGCCGTGGATCGATCCGCGGCCGTCGTGGCGCGACGAGGCCGTCGCGTGGGCGCGCGCGGTGATCGCGGGCTCCGTCGATCGCGGTGCGCCGTCGTGTCCGCCGATCGACGAGCTCGCGCTGCGCTTCGAGCTCGCCGCGAACCTCGTGCCGGCACTCGTGCTGCTCTACGGTGCACACCTCGGCGGCGATCACGGCGTCGCGCCTGTCGACGTCGCGCGCGTGCTCGGGCGGCGCTGGAACGAAGCGCTCGGGCGGGGTGACCTCGCCGCGCGCGGTTTCGCGATCTATCACGACTCGCGCGTGCGGCTCGCGCCTCCGATCTTGCGTGCCCTCGACGAGCTGCCGATCGCGACCGGCACGCTGATCGGCGAGGCGGGGACCGTCGCGTTGCTCGGCCCATGCGTGGTGGTCGCAGGCGACGAGCCGCTCGTCGCGATCGCGGAGCGCTGTCTCGCGAGCGTCGGTGGTGCGATCCTCGCGGCACACGACGACGCCGAGCCCGAGGAGCTGTTCGCCGAGGCCCGCGCACGCGGCGCCGCGCCGATGCTGCGCCTGACGCAGCACGAGGCCGTCGAGCCCGGCAACGATCCGGTGATCCTCGTCGTCGCGGACGCCGCTCTCGCCGAGCGGCTCGGGCTACCGCGCCTGGGCTGAGATCGCTGCCGAGCTCGCGGCTTAGCTCGCCGCGCCCACCGTCTCGTCGCGCAGGTAGTCCTTTTTCTTGCCGGCGATCGCACAGGCGACCTTCGCCGCGCTCCAGCCCGACACCAGCGCGCCTTCGACACCGAGGGCCGGCAGGATCTGCTCGCCGGTGAGCGTCAGGTTCTTGAGGCCCGTCGTGTACGACAGCGCGCTGCCCGCGATCAGCTCGGCGGGCGCGGCGCCATCGGTGCTCTTCATGCCCCACACGGGCGTCATCGGTAGCGGCAGGTGCTTCGGCACGTCGTAGCTGCCGCGGCCGCCGGGCGCCTGCGGTGCGGTCGCCTCGAACGGCGAGTGTGCGAGCACGAGGTGACGCTCGAAGAACGGCATCACCTCGCCGAGCCGATTCCACAGCGCGGCGCGCAGCGCCATGCACTTGCTGACGAGGCGCTCGGGCTCGAGCCCGCCTTCGCTGGGGAGCACGGCGGCGACGGTCGCGATCACCCGGCCCGTGTCGTCCGGCTCGCCGAGATGGATCGAGAACGCGGCGTCGCTCGACGGCGCTTTGTCGGGCGCGGCGAGCACGGCGACCGTCGGTGCCATGTGCTCGGGGATGCCCGCCTCGTCGAGCACGATGTTGAGCGTGTAGCGATAGCCGACGATCTGCATGGTGTCGGCGAGCTCTCCGAGGCGCTTGGGCGCCTTCTTGCCGAGCAGCTCTGCGAGCTCCGCGGGGGGCAAGCTCGCGACGACCTGACCGGCGCCGAGGTCCTCGCCGCTCGCGAGCGTGAGGCTCGACACCTTGCCCCACGACACGTCGATCTCCGTGACGCGACCGGCGCGCAGCTCGCCGCCGGCGGTGGCCAGCTTCTCGACGAGCAGCTCGCGGATGGCGTCCCCATCGCCGCGCAGGGGCGCAGGCCCGGCGCGCCAGGCATCGACGGCGCGCGTGATCGCGGCGGGCGGCACCGCGGGATGGCGCAGCGCGATCGCGGCCACGTGCCGCCACAGGCCGGCGTGCGGATCCTTCGCCGCGTCATCCCACCACGCCGCGGCGTCGGCGGCCGCGCGCTCGGCGAGCCGCGTCACCTCGCGGCGCTCGAAGAAGCCCACGCCGGGGAACGCGTGCTCGCCGCCGAGGAGCGCGTCGAGGCGCTGCGCGTGCTCGTGCGCCTTGTCCCAGCGCGCCAGCAATGCGGCCGCGGGCTCCTTGCCGAGCTCGCGCTCGAGCTCGCCGGCGAGGCGATCCGCGCCGAGGTCGATGCGGAGGTCGGGCGCGACGACCTGTGCCGCGAGCTTGGGCTCGCGCAGCTTTCGGCGCAGAGCGAGCTCGGCGTGCAGCTCCTTGAGGACGCGCTCGCTCGCGCCGCCGGCCGCGGTCGGCCACACGATCGGCTCGATGGGCAGCTTGTGCGGACCGAGCGCGTAACGCGCCGGGCGATCGCTGCCGAGCACGAGGGTCCGTAGCCCGCGTCGCGCGCACAAGGTGGCGCACACCAGGGCGGCGAGATCGTCGCCGAGGACGACGAGGTCGTAGGAGTTACTCGGCACGGACGAGCCGACCTTGGCACGACAGCTGACCGGCCGCCAAGCGCCGGACGACCTCGGGCAGCACGCGATGCTCTTCGCGCTGGATACGCGCGTGCAGCGAGGCGGCATCGTCGTCGGGCCGCACCGGCACGGCGACCTGGGCGATGATCGGGCCGCCATCGAGGCTGGCGTCGACGAAGTGCACGGTGACCCCGCTGAGCTTCACGCCGTGCGCGACCGCCTGCGCGGAGGCATCGACGCCGGGAAACGCGGGCAACAACGACGGGTGCGTGTTGACGATGCGCAGCGGGTAGCGATCGAGGAAGTGCGACGTGAGCACGCGCATGAAGCCCGCGAGCACGACCGCCTCGACGCCATGCCGCGCGAGCTCGGCGAGCAGTGCGTCCTCGAACGCGACGCGATCGCGCCCGCGGTGTTCAACGACGACCGCCGGGATCCCGGCCGCCTGTGCGCGCGAGAGAGCAGGGACGCCGGGCTTGTTCGAGATCACGAGCGCGAGCGTCGCCGGCGCGAGCTCGCCGCGCGCCTGCGCATCGATCAGGGCCTGCAGGTTCGTCCCTTGCCCCGAGACCAGGACGCCGATGTTCATCGGCGTCTACCTCCGCGACGCTGTCGCGTCGCTGCGCGCCCCGGCAGAGCCGGGGCGCGCGGTCCGCGAGGGCTCGCCGCCGGCGCGCGGGACCAGGGTGCCGATCACGCGGGCGCGGCTACCAGCGAGCAGCGAGACCGCGCTATCGGCGACGGCGGCGGGCACGACGATGATCATGCCGATCCCCATGTTGAACGTGCGCTGCATCTCCGCGTCGGCGACGCCTGCGCTCGCGATCAAGCGGAAGATGCCGGGGACCTCCCACGTGCGCGGATCGAGCTCCACCGCGAGCGTGTCGTCGGCGAAGATGCGCGGCGGGTTCTCCACGAGACCACCGCCGGTGATGTGCGCGGCGGCCTTCCACGGGACCTGCGCTGCGCGCAGCTTGGTGAACGCGTCGGCGTAGATGATCGTCGGACGCAGCAGCTCGTCGGCGACGGTCGCGCCCGCGAGCTCGGCGGGGCGCGCGTCGAGCGGCAGGGCGAGCGTCTCGAGCACGACCTTGCGCGCGAGCGAGTGCCCGTTGGAGTGCAGGCCCGCCGACGGCAGCCCGATCACGACGTCGCCGGCGACGAGGTCGGTGCGCGGACGGATCTCGGTGCGCTCGACGACGCCGACGCAGAACCCGGCGAGGTCGTAGTCGCTGCCGTGGTAGAGGCCGGGCAGCTCGGCGGTCTCGCCACCGACGAGCGCGCAGCCGGCTTGCTTGCAGCCGTCCGCGATGCCCGCGATCACGCTCGCCGCCGTGTCAACGGACAGGGCGCCGGTCGCGAAGTAGTCGAGGAAGAACAGCGGCTCGGCGCCGGTCACGAGCACGTCGTTGACGCACATCGCGACGAGGTCGACGCCGATCGTGTCGTGACGGTTGGCCGCGAACGCGGTCTTGAGCTTGGTGCCGACGCCGTCGGTGCCGCTGACGAGGATCGGCTCGCGATACGTCGTAGGAATCCGGCACAGCGCCGCGAAGCCGCCGATACCGCCGAGCACCTCGGCGCGCGTCGTTGCCTTCGCGAGCGGCTTGATCCGATCGACCAGCGCGTTCCCGGCGTCGATGTCGACCCCGGCATCCTTGTAGGTGATCGCCATCGCGGCTCGTGTACCATACCGTCGTGCCGTCGTCGCCGCTGATCGATGTCGTGGTCGCCACGCGCGATCACGCGGCGAGCCTCGGGCCGCTGCTGCGCGATCTTCCGCATCGTCAGCTGCGCTCGGTCGTCGTCGTCGATCGCGCGTCGACGGATCGCAGTGCGGAGATCGCACGCGACGCGGGCGCGCTGGTGCTGCGCGAGGCGAGTGGGGGATATGGCGCGGCCTGCCTGCGCGCGCAGGCGCACTTCTCCGCGCTGCCGCGCGTCCCCGACGTCGTCGTGTTCATCCCCGGTGATCGTCCCGCGGCGGCCGCCGCGATCCCAGCGCTCGTCGCCCCGATCGCGGAGCGCGGCGTCGAGCTCGTGCTCGGCATCGAGCCCGGCCGTAAGCGCGTCGCCGAGAAGGTGGTGACGCGCGCGATCGAGACCGTGTACCGCCACCGCTGGTCGGGGGTCGGTCCCGTGCGGGCGATGCGGTTCCCGGCATTGATCGCGCTGGGGATGAGCGACCGCGGTGACGGCTGGGACGTCGAGATGCTCGTGCGCGCGGTCAAGCTCGGGCTCACGTGCGACGAGGTCGTGCTACCGCAGGACTCGCATCGCCAGACGCGGGTCGGCGGGCGCGCGCTGCTGCACCTGCTTCGGCACGCGACGATGCGTTAAGATATCGGCGTGCACGACGCGCTAGAGCGGTTTGCCCGCGATTTCCCCGCGGGGTCGGTGTTGTTCGAAGAGGGCCAGCCCGGCGATTACATGTACGTCGTGCAGACGGGCGAGGTGGAGATTCGTCGTCAGGTGGGCGAGACCGAGCGCGTGCTCGCGGTGCTGCCGCCCGGCGAGTTCTTCGGTGAGATGGCGATCCTCAACGGGCGGCCGCGCTCGGCGACGGCGGTCGTCCGCGTCGACTCGCGCCTGCTCGTCATCGAGGGCAAGACGTTCGAAGCGATGATGCGTGCGCGGCCGGAGATCGCGCTGCGCATCATCAAGGCGCTCGCGTCGCGGCTCGAGAGCGCGAACCAGCACATCGAGCTGTTGCTGCTGCCGACAGCCAACCACCGCGTCGTGCAGTGCCTGCGGCACATGGCCGACGAGCAGATCGCGCTCGCGGGTGCGCACGTCACGCACGGCAGCGCGATCCTCGTGCCGAAGCGCGTCGAGGACGTCGCCACGCGCGTCGGGTTGCCCGTGCACGAGGTGATCGACGTCGTCGAGCGGCTGCGCGCCGCGCGGCTCGTGCTGATGGCCGAGGACGCGGGCATCGAGGGCGATGGCTTCATCGTCCCCGAGGTCGGGCGCCTGCTCGAGTTCCTGGAGTTCCTGAACCTGAAGGACAGGTTCGGCGCGTAGCTTAGGCCGCGGCCTCGCCGTCGCGGATCTGGATGACCTTGCGGACGAGCTTGGACAGCTCGTCGTTCTTGCCATGGATCAGGGTCTCGATCTCGGGCGCCATCTGCTTGAGCTGCGACTGCAGCGCAGCGTGCGTGGTGCCCGTGAGCAGGGTCGAGATCACGACCACGAGGAACGAGCCGCCCCAGATCTCGCGGGTGGCCTCGCTCGCGGAGCTCGCGTGAACGACCGTGAACCCTTCCGCTTCGAGTGCGCGCGCGATTTCCTCGCGCTCGGTGCCGATTTCATTGACGACCAGGATCGAAGACATCGCGACCTCACGTATCGAACGCTCGCCAACACCGACCTATATGCTCCTCATCGAAGAGCAATTTCCCCATGCTGTTTACTAGGTTCTGTGCGACTCCGCGAGGGAAAGTTGGGGGGATTTCAATGCTTCAGGAGATTACCGAGATCGGAAGGGAGTACTTTACGAGGGGTTAGAGGCTTGGTAAGTAGCTCGGCTCTATGGCCTGGTGGTCACGTCCCCAAGGGATCGCGGAGCAGCCTAAAAAGTCAGTCCCCAAAGGGATTTGGACCAAATGTGAGCGCTGCAACGCCACGTTGTACGAGGCCGATCTCGACGGCAACGACCGGGTCTGCACCAGCTGCAACCACCACTTCCGGATGCCGACCGAGGGCAGGATCGCCATCAGCATCGACGAAGGCAGCTGGCAGGAGCACGACCGTGGCCTGGAGAGCGGGGATCCGCTGGGCTTCCGGGTCGACGGCAAGAAGTACGTCGACCAGGTGAAGTCGACGACCCGCAAGGTCGGCCCCGGTGATGCCTACCGCGCGGGCTCGGCGACGATCGGCGGCATCGCCGTCGAGGTCGGGTTCTTCGTGTTCGAGTTCATGGGCGGCTCGATGGGCTCGGTGGTCGGCGAGAAGATCGCGCGACAGTTCGAGCGCGCGGTCGCGTACCGGCGCCCGGCGATCATGTTCTGCGCCTCGGGCGGCGCGCGCATGCAGGAAGGCGTGCTGTCGCTGATGCAGATGGCGAAGACGTCGGCCGCGCGCGCGAAGATGCGCGACGCGAAGGTGCCGTACATCGCCGTGCTGCTGCATCCGACCACGGGCGGCGTCGCCGCGTCGGTCGCGATGCTCGGCGACATCATCATCGCCGAGCCCGAAGCGCTGATCGGGTTCGCCGGCCCGCGCGTGATCGAGCAGACGATCCGCCAGCAGCTGCCGCCCGGGTTCCAGCGGTCGGAGTTCTTGCTCGAGCACGGCATGGTCGACATCGTCGTCGCACGCAAGGACATGAAGTCGACGCTCCAGCGCACGCTGCGCTGGTTCGAGCACGGGCGCTCGCCGGACCGCCGCACCGGGAGCGCGGCCGACGACGCCGAGCTCCCGCAGACGGACTGACGGTGACGACGTATCCCGAGCTGCTCGCGCGCCTGCTGCCCGCGCGGCGGTTCGGCGTGGTGCTCGGGCTCGACCGCATGCGCGACGTGCTCGCGCGCCTCGGTGCGCCCGAGCGGCGCCTCGGCGCGGTGGTCCACGTCGCGGGTACCAACGGCAAGGGCTCGACGGTGGCGATGATCGCGGCGCTCGCCGCCGCGGGTGGCGCGCGGGTGGCGACGTACACGTCGCCGCATCTGTCGACGCTGCGCGATCGCATCGTCCTCGACGGCGTGATGATCGACGAGACCGCGCTCGTCCGCGCGGCGGACGCCGTGCTCGCGGCCGGCGGCGGCGAGCTCACGTTCTTCGAGCAGCTCACCGCGATCGCGATGGTCGCGATCGCCGAGGCGCGCGCCGACATGACCGTCCTCGAGGTCGGGCTCGGCGGGCGGCTCGACGCGACCAACGTCGTCGAGGCGCCGGTCGGCGTGATCACGGGCGTCGCGATGGATCACGAGGCGGTGCTCGGCGACACGCTCGATGCGATCGCGCGCGAGAAGGCGGGGATCGCGAAGCCGGGGCAGCGCCTCGTGCTCGGTGCGTCGGGCGAGGCCGCGGCCGTCCCGGCGCTGCTCGCCGCGGTGCGCGGCATCTCGGCTCACGTGAGGATCGTCGACGAGGCGGCGATCGCGGCGGTCCCGCCGGTCGCGCTGCCGGGCGCGCACCAGCGCCGCAATGCGGCCGCCGCGCTCGCGGCGATCGACGAGCTCGAGGCGCTCGGCGTCGTGCGCGTCTCGCCGCAGGCACGCAAGAAAGCGCTCGCGGAGGTGACGCACCCGGGGCGCTTCGAGGTCGTGGGTGACTTGATCCTCGACGGTGCACACAACCCGCACGGCGCGCGTGCATTGGCCGCAGCGCTGGCGGAGCGCGGCGTGCGGCCGACGCTCGTGCTCGCCGCGTCGGCGGACAAGGACGTGCGCGCGATCGTCGAGGCGCTGCTGCCAGCGGTCGGCGACGTGATCGCGACGCGCTACCAGCAGGACCGCGCGATGGCCCCCGATGAGCTCGCTGCGGTCGTGCGCGGTGCCGCAGCCGACGCCGCAGCCGCAGTCGACGGTGGACGCCGGATCGGCAGCGCGCCGGCACTCGAGAGCGCGCTTGCTCTGGCGCGCACCTGCGGCGGGCCGATCCTGATCGCGGGCTCGCTGTTCCTCGTCGGGGAGGCGAGGGTGTTGCTGCTCGGCGCGCCCGCGGACCCGGTGTTCGTGACCGATCCGGCGCCGTCGCGAGCCCCCTAATTTGCGCCGCGCCCGGGGCCCCCGTACGATCACCGCATGCGTCGCGCGCTCCTGTTGGTGATGCTCCTCGCGGGGCCGGCCTGGGCTCAGGACCAGCAGGCCGGTCCGCACAAGGAGGGCGAGTACGGCGGCGTCATCCCTGGCCAGCCCCAGAAGGCCGAGAAGCCCGGGAAGGCGAAGCGCCCCGCCAAGAAGGGGACGCTGTCGTGGATCGGCTTCGAGGCCAAGGATGGCGGCGCGCAGCTGTTCTTCCAGTCGGCGGCCCCGTTCGAGGTCACCCAGCGCGTCGAGGGCTCGACGCTGATCGTGCACCTCTCCCTCACCAAGCTCGGCACCAACACGTGGCGCCAGATCGACACGCGCTACTTCGACAACCCGCTCGCGATGATCAAGGCGAAGCAGGTGCGCGCGTCGCGCGGTGGCAAGGGCAAGCCGGCGCACGCGGCGGGCATCGACGTGCGGATCACGTTCAAGAACCCCAAGGACGCCAAGGAAGCGGCCGCGCGCCCCGCGACCGAAGCCGACGGCCTCAGCTACGTGTACCTGACGTTCCCCGAGGGCACCGAGGTCGCGGCGCCGGTCAAGGCCGGCGACGACGTCGAGAAGTGACTACTTCGCGACGCAGGTGTGCGTCGTGCCTTCGGCGGGCGTCTTGAGGCAACCGTCGATCTGTCCCTCGGGGCACTCCAGGGCCACTTCCTGCGAACACGGCTGACCGTTGTCCGTCGTCGGAGCGGTCGTCGGCTCGGCGTTGGGCCGTATCAGCGTGTCGCGGCGAGTGCGTCTTTTAGCGCGTCGATTCCGTGTGCGCCGCGCAGCGCGACCTTGGCGTAGCCGTCGCCGTCGAGCGCGAGCGTGTAGGGCACCGCCCGGATGCCGTAGCGCTTCTTCAGCGTGCCGTCATCGATGAGCGCGTAGCCCTCGAACTTCGTGTGCTCGACGACGCCCTTCGCGTTTTCTGCCTTGCCGGCGACGAATACGGCGACGACGTTCGCCCCGCGCGCCTGCGCGGCTTTCTGCGCGAGCGGGATCTCCTCGAGGCAGTGCGGGCAGGTCGGGCTCACGAACAGGACGAGGGAAGGCTTGCCGCGCAGCGCCTCGGGCTGGAACGCCGCGCCCTCGATCGTCGGGGCGAGCAGGGTTCCGAGAATGTCGCCCTTGGGCACCGGCTCCTTCTTGGCGCAGGCGGCGACCGCGAGCGCGATGATCAGCAGTTGAGTGCAGCGCCGGGGTGATGGCATACCGTGGGGATGGATAGCACGGCCGACGAGGACCTGCCCGGCGAGCTGTTGCAGCTGACGCGACAGCTGCGCGGCCAGCTACGCCGGCACGTCGGTCTGGGGGCGTGGGCGGCGCCCGGTGGCGACACGGCAAGGAGCGAGCACGCGGTGCCGGGCCCGAGCGCGCCCATCGAGGTCTACGACGACGAGCGTCCCGCCGGCCGGCGCACGCTCGCGCACGTGCGCGACGAGCTCGGCGCCTGCACCCGCTGCAAGCTGCACTCGACGCGCAAGTCGATCGTGTTCGGCGTCGGCGCCGAGGATGCGCCGCTCATGTTCGTCGGCGAGGCGCCGGGCGAGCAGGAGGACAAGCGCGGCGAGCCGTTCGTCGGCCCTGCGGGCGAGCTCCTCGACAAGATGATCGAGGCGATGGGATGGACGCGACAGACCGTCTACATCACGAACATCCTGATGTCGCGGCCGCCGAGGAACCGCAACCCGGAGCCCGACGAGATCGCGGCGTGCCTGCCGTTCCTCGAGCACAAGATCCGCGTGATCGCGCCGCGCATCATCGTCGCGCTCGGCCGGCCCTCGGCGAACACGCTGCTCGGCACCGATGCTCCGATCAGCACGCTGCGCGGCAAGTTCCACGACCGCCGTGGCGTCAAGGTGATGCCGACGTTCCACCCTGCGTATCTGTTGCGCGAGCCCGACCGCAAGCGCGACGCCTGGTCGGACTTGAAGCTCGTGATCGCCGAGCTCGCACGCCTCGGCATCGCGCCACCGAATCCGGCACGTGGCTAGCAACGCGGCCGCGGAGCTCGACATCGAGCTCGCGCTCGATCGCATCGAGGCGCAGCTCGCGCGCGAGCTCCCCGCCCACATGCGCACGTTCGCGGCGGCCTACGCGGCCGGTGCCCCGCCGCCCGCCGCACCCGACGTCGCGGGCAGTGCCTCGACGCTCGTGATCGTGCGGCGCGCGCTCGGGTTCCACGCGCTCCTGCCGCGCGCACGAGCGCTGTTGCGCCTCGCGGCCCCGCTCGCGATCGAGCGCGCGCCGGCGGTGAGCGCGGTGCGTGCGCAGCCGCCGACCTGGGACAGCCTCGCCGCGCTCGGCCGCGCGCGCGACGTGGCCTCGCGTTCGTTGTTCGGGCGTGGCGCGCTCGACGCGCTGCACGCGCTGCACGGGGCCCGCCGGCCCGATGGCGTCGCCGTGGTCCCGCCCGCGCTCGCCGCGTGGACCGAGGACGACGTCGTGCTCGACGCGCGGGCGATCGAGGATGCGTGGCGCGAGCTCGCGCGCCGGCACGGCATCGGGGGGCGCGTCACCGTCATCCGCGCCGACGTGCGACC
>Ga0247829_10000429_pt1 | contig 15742 bp, 13 predicted proteins | sample 12C_Control_Day4_FD_207765 | JGI IMG/M metagenome (GOLD analysis project Ga0247829, IMG submission 207765) | Soil microbial communities from agricultural site in Penn Yan, New York, United States - 12C_Control_Day4 | ecosystem: Environmental > Terrestrial > Soil > Agricultural land | place... | reverse complement strand
CAGCCCCCGACAGTCGATTCACATATAGCCAAGGCGGTCTGACCTAGCCAGCAATTTCTTGTAATCTCGACAAGTTCCACAGGCTTATACTTCCCTCAAGACACTGAAAACGCGACGGTTCTCAGGTATCCACCGGCTCCGACGGGACTGTGGACTGAGTCGATCTGTGTATATCCGGTGGAAAATCTTGATTCTCTTGAAGAAAACACTTGCCGCCAGGGCACGGCTGGCTTCGGCCATTACGATTCGAGCCATTTCAATTGCCTGCGCGCCAGGGCGTTAACCTCCTGTCAACACATGGCAGAATTGCGTCAGAGCCGTGGCAAGCCGAGGGGCGCATCCACTTCGGGGCTGGGCGTGGCAACGATGCCCCATCTGGGGTCCGACGGCAGCACGGGTCCCGCTTGCGCCGTCGCAACGGGGAGCGCAATGTGCCGGGAGTGGCGGGATCGGGCCCAAGCGCCCCAGCAGGAGGTTTGGCTGTGTCTATGCGGTATCTGCATACCATGGTTCGCGTCGCCAACATCGATCAGAGCCTGGATTTCTATTGCAACAAGCTCGGCATGCAGGAGGTCCGCCGGCGCGTGGACGAGGCCGGCCGCTACACGCTGGTGTTCCTGACCGCACCGCACGACAAGTCGCAATCGGCGGCCGAGAACGCCCCTCTCCTGGAGCTGACCCATAACTGGGACCCCGAGAGCTACGGCGAGGGCCGCAACTTCGGGCACCTGGCCTTCGAGGTCGACGACATCTACGCGCTGTGCGACCGACTGATGAAAGCCGGCGTGACCATCAACCGCCCCCCGCGCGACGGCCGCATGGCGTTCGTGCGCTCGCCCGACAACATCTCCATCGAGCTGCTGCAGAAGGGCCAGGCAAAGCCCAAGCAGGAGCCGTGGGCGTCGATGCCGAACACCGGCAAGTGGTGACAGCGCCGGCGGCGCCGGCAGCTTGCGCAAATCGCCGATCAATTGCCTAAAACTCTGGCCCGCGACCGGTCGGCTTAATTAAGTCGGCCTGCGTAGCGTCCCGCCACGGTGCGCGTGACCCACAACGGCCGCTCACGGGGGACGAGACCGGCAGCCTGCTCGCGTGATTGCGGCAGCAGCCCGGCGTTTCACCCCCCGCAGTCGCGCGCTCGCCACCTCGGCCTCATCGCAGTGGGGCCACAAACGCGTATCAGGACCGCCTCGCAGGTACTCCATGTTCGACCGGTTGGGGCTGCCGCGGCCGCAAATTGCAACCAAGCTCTACGGCGCGATCGCCCTCACGCTCGCCGTCGTGTACCTGCTGGCGGCCGGCATCATCCATTTTGCCAGCCAGACCGAGGATGCGGTCGCACTGATCCGTCAGGACGCGCTGCAGGCCGTCCGGCTCTCGCATGACCTCGAATCCTCGCTGGAGCGGCAGCGCCAGCTGGTGGCCTCCGCCCCCCTCGATTTCGCCGCCGATGCCAGCGCGCGCGACGAGCAGGCCTTCGCCACGGAAAACACGCAGATCGCCGCGCTGCTGGCGCGCATGGGTCCCGACTACGAGCGCAAGCTTGCGAAGCCGTTCGCGGATCTGGCGGCGCAGGGCACGTCGGTGTTCGAGCTCGCGCGCATGCGGCGCCCCGAGCAGGCCAGCGCCGACGTCGCCAGGTACGCCGATGCGGCCCGGGACCTGCAGCGCGCACTCGCCGCCGAGCGCCAGCAGCGCACGCTCGCGGCGGACGCAGCGCTCGACGGCATGGCCGCGCGGTCGCGCACGCTGATTGCCTGGGTGTGCGCCGCTGCCGCCGTCACCGGACTGCTGATCGGGCCCGTCGGGCTGCTGCTGCTGCGCCGCGTGCTGGCGCGCCTGCAGGGCATCGGCTCGGCGCTGCTGCGGCTTGCCCGCAACGACACCTCCATCGACATCCCCGGCCTCAACCACCAGGACGAGCTCGGCCAGCTCGCCCGTTCGGTCGCGGTGTTCAAGGCCAAGTCGATCGAGTTGCTGCAGAAGAAGGGCGAGTCCGAGCGCCTCAACCTGCAGCTCGACGCCGCCATCAACAACATGCCGCTGGGGCTCAGCATGTTCGACGGGCGGGGCCGCCTGCTCGTCTGCAACCGACACTTCGCGGACATGTACGGACTGCCGAGCGAGCTGACCCAGCCGGGGACGGCGCACTGCGCGCTGTGGGAGCACCGCGCGCGCGGCGGCGCGCAGCATCATCCCTCCACCGGCGGGGCCTTCACGCCGGATGCCGGACGGCCGGCGTCGATGACGATCGAGTACGGCAACGACCGCATCATCTCCGTCACCACCCAGCCGCTGAAAGGCGGAGGCTGGGTGGCGCTCGACGAGGACATCACCCAGCGCCGGCGCCAGGAGCAGGAGATTACCCACCTTGCGCGCCACGACGCGCTCACCAACCTCGCCAACCGCGCCCTGCTGCGCGAGCAGCTGCAGCAGGCGCTCCAGCGCCTGGGGCGCGGCCAGGGCTTCGCCGTGCTGTGCCTCGACCTCGACCGCTTCAAGAGCGTCAACGACACGCTCGGCCACCCCGTCGGCGATGCACTGCTGAAGCAGGTGAGCACGCGCCTGCTCGCCTGCGTGCGCCAGGGCGACGTGGTGGCGCGGCTCGGCGGCGACGAGTTCGCCATCATCCAGGCCAGCGTGCGCCACGCCGACGACACCGAGGCCCTGGCCGCGCGCATCGTCGAGACCGTCAGCATGGCCTACGAGATCGGCGGCCAGCGCATCGACATCTCCACCTCCATCGGCATGACGATGGCGCCCCGCGACGGCACCGACGCCGACCAGCTCATGAAGAACGCCGACCTCGCGCTCTACCGCGCCAAGGCCGACGGCCGGCAGTGCTACTCGTTCTTCAAGCCGGAGATGAACGACCACATCCAGATCCGCCGGCGCATGGAGATCGACCTGCGCAAGGCCTTCGACGAGGAACAGCTGCAGCTGCACTACCAGCCGATCCTGAGCCTCGACGAGCAGAAGGTGACGGGCTTCGAGGCGCTGATGCGCTGGAACCATCCCAAGCGCGGCGCGGTGCCGCCGACCGAGTTCATATCCCTTGCCGAGGAGATCGGGCTGATCGGCGAGCTCGGCGAATGGGCGCTGCGGCAGGCCTGCACGCAGGCCGTGCGCTGGTCGGTGCCGGTGAAGGTCGCCATCAACCTCTCGCCGCTGCAGATCAAGCGCGAGCTGATCGAGGTGGTGCTCCAGGCGATCGCCGCCTCGGGGCTGCCGCCGGACCGGCTGGAGCTGGAGATCACCGAATCCGTCCTCCTGCGCGACAGCCAGAATACGCTCGCCACCCTGCACCAGCTGCGCCAGCTCGGCGTGCGCATCGCCATGGACGACTTCGGCACCGGCTACTGCTCGCTCAGCTATCTGCGCAGCTTCCCGTTCGACAAGATCAAGATCGACCGCGCCTTCATCGGCGACATGGACCGCAGCACGGAGTCGCGCGCGATCGTGGAGACGATGATCCGGCTGGGCGACAGTCTCGGCATGGCGACGGTGGCGGAGGGCATCGAGAACTTCGACCAGCTGCAGCTCCTGACCACCGCCGGCTGCACGCTGGCGCAGGGCTACTATTTCAGCCCGCCGGTGCCCGCCGGCGAGGTGGAGCGCGTGCTGCACGACAGCTTCAAGCACGCGCGCGTGGCGGCGTGAGGGGCCGCGGCTCTCCGCCTGCGGGGCCGTGCCGTGGTCGCCGGGCAACCATGCGCGGGCAGGCAATGGCCAGCACCGTCCTCATCGAATAGCTTTCCCTGCCGCTGCGGCGCCGGCCGTGCCGTGCACCCGCATCGTCCCCTCCACCAACGCAAGAGAAGGCATCTCCATGGCCATCAAACCGACCCCACCGTCTCCCTCCCGCGACAAGGTGCGCGCCACGGTCCCCAAGCTCATCGACCTGACGGAGAAGGTGGTCTACGGCGACGTGTGGGAGCGGCCCCAGCTCTCCAAGCGCGACCGCAGCATGATCACGTGCGCGGCGCTGATCGCGCTCAACCGCACCGAGCAGCTCAAGGGCCATCTCGAGCGCGCGCTCAACAACGGCGTGACGCCCGAGGAGATCGGCGAGATGATCACCCACCTCGCCTTCTACGGCGGCTGGCCGGTGGCCATGTCCGGCGCACTCGTCGCCAAGGACGTGCTCGAGACCTACAAGAAGTAGCCTGGCGCGAGGTGCGTCAGCCGAGGACGCCCGAGGTGGCCGAGGGCTTGCCGCTCGAGCCCCAGGGGCGGTGGTTGATGGCACCGACGCGCCAGAGGCCGGGCGCCCCCGGCGGATCGATGAAGTCGAGCCGGGTGAGCGAGCAGTTCTCGACGACGAAGCTGAGCGCCGCCTGCGGATCGAGGCGCAGCGCCAGGGTCAGGGCGGCGCGGATGGTGCCGCCATGCGTGACGGCAATGATGTCGCGGCCGCGGTGCTCGGCCGTGAACCTGTCGATCGGCGCGCGCACGCGCTCGACGAGATCGACGAAGCTCTCCCCACCGGGCGCACGCTCGTGCGCGGGCGCGAACCAGAGCGTGTGCGTGCCGACCTTGCGCTCGGCATAGAAGGGCTTGCGCTCGAGGCCCTGCCACTCGCCCAGGTGCTGCTCCGCGAACTCGGGAACGGCAACGGGCTTGGCCGATCCGTGGCGGCCATCGACGGCCGCCATGATGGCCGCCGCGGTCTGCCGGGTGCGCGCAAGGTTGCTGGTGAGCCAGACCGCGTCGTGCGGAAGCTCGTGCGCCAGCGCGTTGAAGATGTGGGTCGCCGTGCAATCGCAGTCGAGATCGCTCTGGCCATAGATGCGCCCGCCATCGGGAACGGGAGCGTGTCTGATCCACCACCAGCGCGTCACATCGCTCGACACCCGCACTACTCCATCGTCACGACGATTTTGCCCATCGCCTTGCGCGCGCCGAGCCGCGCGATCGCCTCGCCGGCCTTGGCGAGCGGAAAGCGCTCGGACACGACCGGCTTGATGGCGCCCTTGGCGTAGAGTTGCATCAGCTCGGCGAGATTGGCGGCGTTGGCGGCCGGATCGCGGCGCAGGAAGGCGCCCCAGAACACACCGACCACCTGGCAGGACTTGAGCAGCGTCAGGTTGAGCGGCAGCTTGGGGATGCCGGCCGGGAAGCCCACCACGAGCAGGCGGCCCTCCCAGGCGATGGCGCGCAGCGCGGCCTCGGAGTAGTCGCCGCCGACGGGATCGTAGATGACATCGGCGCCGTTCTCGCCGCAGGCCTTCTTGAAGAGGTCGGCGAGCGCCTTGGTGCCGTTCTTGTCGAAGGGCCCCGCCGGATAGACGACGCCGTCGTCGGCGCCGTGCTTCATGGCGAAGGCGAGCTTCTCCTCGGAGGAGACCGCGGCGATGACACGGGCACCGTAGGCTTTGCCGAGCTCGACCGCCGAGATGCCGACGCCGCCGGCGGCACCGAGCACGAGCAGCGTCTCGCCCTTCTTGAGGTGGCCGCGGTCCTTGAGGGCGTAGATGGTGGTGCCGTAGGTGAGCACCAGGGCACTCGCCTCATCGAACGGCATGGCGGCGGGCATGGCGATGCACCGGTCCGCCTCCAGCACCAGCTTCTCGGCCATGCCGCCGGAGATGGACGAGCCGATGATGCGGTCACCCGGCTTGAACTGCGTGATGCCGGGACCCACTGCCTCGACGACGCCGGCGACCTCGCCGCCCGGCGCAAAGGGGCGCGGCGGCTTGAACTGGTAGCGGTCCTCGATGATCAGGAGGTCGGGATAGTTGACCCCGCAGGCCTTGACGGCGAGCAGCACCTCTCCGGCGCCCGGCTTGGGATCGGGCAGCTCCTGAAGCTCAAGCGTCTCCGGGCCGCCGACGCGGGTGCTCAAAATCGCCTTCATGCCCTGGCATCTCCTGGGGACGCAGACTGGCGGGAGCCTGAGTTAACAGAGACGGAGCTTGCCGTCGATGCCTTCGCTTCGAGGCGGCCGTGGGAGGTCACCGGCGATATCCACAGGGGCCCTAGGCTCAGGCCAACGCTGGCGTGTAAGTAGGCAGACGTATTCGGGAGGACGAGAGAATGCAGACTGCAATTGCCATGGCGCTGTCGCTGGCCCTCGGGGCCGGCGCCGCTTTGGCGCAATCGGCGCCGCCGACGACCGGGGCGATCGGCAAGGAGGACCCCAAGGCCGCCGCGACCAAGAGGACCGCCGACGGCATCGCCGAGTGCATGAGGATGTGGGACGCCAAGACGCACATGACCAAGGGCGAGTGGGCGCGCACCTGCAAGCGGGTGCAGATGCGGCTCGAGAGCCTCAAGATCGACAGCTCCATGGGGCTGCCGCCCAAGCAGGTCGAGCGCAAGAAGGGCAAGGGCGGATAGCGCTCGGCAGGCGCAGCGTCGACTGCCGCCGGCAGACAGAGCTGGGCGAGCAGAAGGAGCGCCGCGACATGCAGCCCGGCTCCGAGACTGGCGGCACGACGCATGGGCTGTCCTCGAGGCAACCGCTCCGCCGGCGCCGAAGCCCTAGACGTGGGGCATCACCTTCTCGGCGGTGAGCTTCATGGCGCGCTCCACGTGCGCCTTGTCGATGCCGCCGATGTTGAACCAGAGCACGAACTCGGTGATGCCGAAGCGCTTCTTCATGTCCTTGAGCTTGGCGACGCAGGTGGCGGGGTCGTCGGCGATGCAGGCGCCGTACTGGTGCAGCTTCTCGAAGGAGAGATAGCCCAGCTCACGCGTCTTCTTGCCCTCGCGCATGGTGAGCTCGTAGCCCTTGATCTCGCCCGTCTGCGGGGCGCCTGCGAGCTGGTTGGCGGTGACCTTGGCGTAGAACCACTCCACGTGGGTCTTGTAGATCTCGCGCGCCTTGGCCGCGTCCTCGTGCACGAAGAACGGAAGCAGCAGCATGCGCTCGGCCTGCTTGGGGTCGCGGCCGAGATCGCGGCACACCGCCTCGTAGTGGGCGCAGTTCTTCTCGAGCTCGTCCATCCACGTCTCGCGATAGGTGCGGTAGGTGAAGGGCGAGGCCATCTGGATGTTGATGCCGGCGCGCGCCGCCTGCTCGAAGCTCTCGGGGCTGATGGTGGCCTGGTAGACGGGCGGGAAGGGTTTCTGCACGGGCTTGGGCAGCACCTCCACGGGCTCGGGAATGTTCCAGAACTTGCCCTTGTAGGAGACCTTCTCCTGCGTCCAGGACTTGAGAACGATGTCGAGGCCCTCGGCCAGCATCTCGCGGCTCTGGTCCATGGGCACGCCGAGGCCGACGAACTCGTGCGGCTGGTAGGCGCGGCCGACGCCGAAGTCGAGGCGGCCGTGCGAGAGGATGTCGACGAGCGCGAAGTCGGACGCCGTGCGCAGGGGGTGATTGAAGGGGATGGCGCACACGGCCATGCCGATGCGCACCTTCTTGGTGCGCTGGGCGATGGCTGCGGCATAGACCTGGGTCGAGGTGACGAGGCCGTAAGTGGAGAACAGGTGCTCGGCGATCCACACCTTGTCGTAGCCGAGCTTCTCGGCCAGCTCGAAGAAGGAGAGATCGTCGTCGAAGCTCTCCACCACCTTGGAGAGGTCGGGGAACTGGCTCAGGCTGAAGATGCCGAACTTGGTCTTGGTCTGGGCCATGGGGTCTCCTCGTGATCGCCTTTGCGCACATCGTGATGAGTGGGCAGGCGAGCGTCAAACCTCAATGTTGCGGGCGGGGCATGCTGCGGCGGCATAGGGTATTGCCGGGTGCGTCCGGCACCGCTCGCAAGCGAAGCCTTGCGAGCGGCGGAAGGCCGGGACCCAGGCCGCTCGGACTGCCAAAGAGCGTGGGGCGAGGCTGCTTCCATCGCGATGCGAGCACATGAGGAGCGCTGCATGGGTCCCGGCCTCATTCCGCGAGCGCTCGATCGAGCGCTCGCGGCGCCGGATGACGTTCGGGCGGCGGGCGGCGGTCCCAATCCCCGCTTACACTGCCGGCACGATCTCGGTGACGAAGCGGTCGATCTGGGTCGTCAGCTCGGCGGAGGTGGTGCCGCGGTTGCGCACGATGATGGTGGTGAAGCCCAGATCGAAGAGGCGTTTCACGTCGTCGATGATCTCGGCAACCGAGCCGGTGCCGGGCTCGCGCACCTCGTCGGGGTTGCGCTTGGGTTCGCCGATGTTGAGGAAGAGCTTGTAGACGAGGGAGATGTCATCGAACCGGCGGCCGGCTGCGCTTGCCAGCTCCTTGAGCGTGACGAGGCTCTTTTGCAGCTGCGCGGGGCCCGCCGTAACGGCCAGCCAGCCGTTGCCCTGGCGCACGACGCGGCGCAGCGCGGCATCCGAGAGGCCGCCGATCAGGATCGGCGGGTGCGGGCGCTGCACGGAGCCCGGCGAGGAGAAGATCGGCGCGAAGGCGTAGGTCTCGCCGCGATAGGACACCTCGCCGCCGGCCGAGATCGCCTTGAAGATCTCGAGATACTCGTCGGTGACGCGGCCGCGGCGCTTGAAGTCGTGGGTATCGAGGACGTTGAACTCCTCCTCGAGCCAGCCCACGCCGGCGCCGAGCACGATGCGCCCGCCGGAGAACTGGTCGAGCGTCACGAACATGCGCGCGAGCAGCACGGGGTTGCGGTAGGGCATGATGAGCGCGGCTGAGCCGATGCGTACGCGCCTGGTGGCGCCGACCAGCACCGCCATGGTGGCAACCGTCTCCATCAGCGGCTCGGCGAGGCGCGTCGGGAAGTCGCCCGAAGCGCTGTAGGGGTACTTCGATTTGAAGGTGACCGGGAAGGCCACGTGATCGGCCACCCAGATCGAGGCGAAGCCCGAGTCCTCGGCGAGCTTGGCGAGGCGCAGGATGGTGGGCGGGTCGGCCAGCGCGCCGTAGGTGCCGACATCAAGTCCGAAGCTGCCGATATCGGCCATGCCTCACTCCATTTGCGAGCGATGAGAGATCACGTAGTGCCGGGCATGCGAGAGGAGGTGCCGCACGGCGCATGGCTGGCGGGCTCGGGCTGGTTGCCGGGCGGCGCTGCAGGCGCCTTCGGGACGCGGCGCAGCAGGTCGCCGAGCAGCTCCCAGAAGAAGGCATTGCCGGGATAGCCGACGATGCGCCCGACCTCCCGGCCGTCCTCGGCGAGCACGAACGTCGGCGTCACCGTGATGCGCCGCTCCAGGGCCACGCCGGCCAGCTCCTGATCGCGGATGTGGACGCGGCGCAGCGGCGCGAACTGTCCCTCGGGCGTGCGCGGGTAGCCGGGGCCGATCTCCGCGTGCCAGCGCCGGCACCATACGCAGGTGGGGTCCTCGAACATCAGCAGCTCGGCGGCCTGCGCGCTGCCGAGCGCGGACGCAACGAGCGCGGCGAGGAGAGCGAGGACGATGAAGGCGGTCTTGATCACGACGGCCCCTCCCGCATGGGCATCAGGTGCCCTCGATCGGCCAGCCGCCGGGCCGGCTTGCCAGGCGGCGTGTTGCGAGCAGGCGGCGGGCCTCGTCGATGCGGCCGGCGCGCAAGAGTGAGCCGGCGAGCGCGTATTCCACGAGGTCGCGCTGGGCGCGGCTGCCGCCGATGCGCTCGTGCGCGGCGAGCACCGCCTCCAGGTCAGCGATTGCCGCCGTCCAGTCCTCGCGGGCGAAGGCGCGGAAGGCGCGCGCGATCGGCGCCACGACATCGGCCGCGGGGCCCCTGGCGCCATCGATGACCTTGGCCAGGGCATCGGCATTGCCGGCAAACGCATGGGCAAGCGCACCGTGCACGTCGGCGAAGGCGATGCCGGGCGCGGGGAACCACTGCGTGGCGTAGGTGCTGAGCTCGCGCCACAGCTCGGGTTCGCGCGGGCTGCCCGCCATCTCCGCACGGAACAGGAAGGAGGCGCCGTCGGTCAAGGTGTTGAGGGGAGGGCCGGTGGAGGCGCCGGGACGCAGATGCGCGCGGTAGAAGTCCCAGGCCTCGCCCGTGCGGCCGAGCTCCATGCGCCACAGCGCGACGTGCCAGCTGATGTGGCAATGCAGGAGGCTCGCCTTGGGATAGTCGCGCCACCAGTCCTCGATATAGGCGAGGCCTGCCGGGCGCTCGCCGGCCTCGTAGTAGACGTGGGCGCGGATGTGGGCGCCGTGGGCATTGCGGGGATAGATGGCGAGCGAGCGCTCGATGTTGGCGAGCGCGCGGTCGATCTGGCCCGTCTCCACCTCGGCGAAGGCGAGCGCGCTCAGGAACCACCAGTCGTCTCCGTAGGCCGGCGCGAACGGCTCGAGCAGCGCCAGCAGCTCCTCCTCGCGCCCCGGGCGGCCCGAGAAGCCGATGAGGCCGAACACGCCGGCGCACGGCGACAGCACCATGGCGTCGCGCGGATACTGGGCCAGGTGCTCCTTGACGGCGGCGAGGCCCGCGACGCTGCCGCCGTCGACGCAGGTCGCGAGCGCATTGACGTGGCTCTGCTCGCGGTGCGGCAGGCCCTCGGCCAGCTCCCGGGCCCGTTTGGCGGAGGCCTTGGCATCGGCGGGGCGATGTTGCACCTGCAGGGTGCGAGACAGCGCCACGTGCGCCACGGCCAGGCCCTCGTCGCAGGCGATGGCGCGGCGGAAGGCCGCCTCCGCGTCATGGTTGGCGGAGAGCGAGAGGTCGACGCCCTCGACGTAGGCGTCGCGCGCAGGGGGCGAGGCCGTGGTCAGGGCGTAGCCGTAGCGATCCTGGAGCATGGGCGCAGTTTCGCACGCGCCCCCGGCCGGCGTCGAGACGGTCACCGGGCTTGGTGTGCTACGCTGGCGCAAGGCTGCATTGTGGAGGGGGGACGCAGGCGATGGCGACGTTTCTGGTCTGTCACGGGGCGTGGTTGGCGGGGTGGGCGTGGAAGAAGGTGCGACCGCTGCTGAGGGCCGCGGGCCACGAGGTGTTCACGCCGACCTACACGGGCCTCGGCGAGCGGGCGCACCATGCGAGCCCCGCGGTCGACCTCGAGATGCACATCGCCGACGCCCTGGCCGTGATCGAGTTCGAGGCGCTCGAGGACATCACCCTCGTCGGGCACAGCTATGGGGGGATGGTGGCGACCGGCGTTGCCGACCGCGTGCCCGAGCGCATCCGGCAGCTCGTCTATCTCGACGCCTTCGTGCCGGGGCACGGGCAGAGCCTGCTCGATCTGCTGCCGCCCGGGCCGCGGCCGGCCCCGGCGCGCGAGGGCCTCCCGGAGTGGCTCATTGCGCCCAACCCGACGCCGCCCGATACCTCCGCGGCCGATCTCGCGTGGGTCACGCCCAGACGGCGGCCGCAGCCGGTGAAGACCTTCAGCCAGCAACTGCCTTTGCGCACCTCGTCGCCGACGTTTCCGCGCAGCTACATCTACTGCACGAGGAAGGCGGGGGACGATCCGTTCCTGCAGTTCTCCAAGCGCTTCAAGTCCGACCCGGCCTGGCGCTACCTCGAGATCGACGCCAGCCACAGCCCCAACGTCACGGCGCCGGAGGCACTGGTGCGCTTGCTGTGCGAGATCGCGGGCTAGCTGCACTGCGGCCTCGCGAAGGGACAACAGCTCAGGAGAGGTTGTAGGAACCAGGTAGCGGCTGGGTGATTGGCGATCTATCCCACAAGCCCGCCTCTAGCCTCCCGCTGCGACGCTGAAAGCCTGCCTGCCTCCAGCGATGATGATGATCAGCCGGTTGGTTAAGGATCAGCTGACCTGGTGTCCCGATCTGCCGATGTGATCACAAGAGGGAAGTGAGAACCTTTCGCAACGATTGTCCTGCACTACTTGGGCGTGTGTGTCCCGGTCGGGCCTCGTCTCATGCGTTGGGAAAATCGGCCACTGGCGAAGCGAATTGTCTCGGCTGCAGCGATTGCCGCCGCGATCGTGGGCGGCGGCGTGGCATGGATCGCGGTGCCGCCGAGGATCGAGCCGGACAAAGCCGGCGCTGCGGTCGCGATCGATCCGGCGCTCATCGAGCGTGGGCGATACCTCGCCCAGGTGGGCGACTGCGTCGCCTGCCACACCGGGAAGGGCGGACCGCCCATGGCCGGCGGCCTCGCGCTCGAGACGCCTTTCGGGACGGTTTGGTCGACCAACATCACGCCTGACCCGAAGACCGGGATCGGCGGCTGGTCCTTCGGCGCTTTCGACAGGGCCATGCGCAAGGGCGTGTCGCGGGACGGCCATCGCCTCTACCCGGCAATGCCCTATCCCTCCTTCGCCAAGGTCCACGAAGAGGACATGCGCGCGCTCTGGGCCTACCTCAGCAAGGGGCTTGCCCCCGTCGAGAAGGCGAACCGCGCGGCCGAGATGCGCTTCCCCTTTGGCTTCCGCCTCGGGCTGGCGTACTGGAATGCCGTCTTCCTCGACACGACGCCTTTCGAGCCCAATGCGCAGAAGGACGCGCTGTGGAACCGCGGCGCCTATCTTGTCCAGGGGCTCGGACACTGCGGGGCGTGCCATACGCCGCGCGGCCTGGGATTCCAGGAGAAGGCAATGAGCGACGCCGGCAGGGAGGGCCGGCTGTACGTCTCCGGCGCGCAGGTCGAGGACTGGAATGCGGTCGATCTGCGCGATGTGTGGGCCGTCGAGGACATGGTCAAGCTGCTCAAGACCGGCCAGAACCGCTTCGCGACCGTATCCGGCAGCATGACCGAGGTCATACATTTCTCGACGCAGCACATTTCCAACGACGATCTGGTGGCCATCGCCACGTATCTGAAGGCATTGCCCTCCGATCGGCCGAAAGCAACGCCGCGGCCCGTCTCGCCCCAAACGCCGTCGACGACCTACATCACCCGAGGTGGGCTCGGTTACACGCAATTCTGCAGCGACTGCCATCGGCCGGACGGCGCAGGCGTGCCGGGCGTCTTTCCGCCGCTCGCCGGAAATCCGACCGTGGCCGCAAAGGACGCCTCCACGCTCGTCCATATTGCGCTCACGGGCTGGAAGACCGCCTCGACCGCCGCACATCGACGCGTCTTTACCATGCCGGCCTTCGCCCGCCTCCACGATCGCGAGATCGCCGACATCCTGAGCTTCGTGCGCGCGAGCTGGGGGGAAAACGCGGGCCCCGTCGCGGAAACGGACGTCGCTGCAGTGCGTGCGACACTCGATCCGAAGTTCGCTGCCTCGAGCTTCGAGACGCCGCGCCTCGCCAACCTGCTGTCGGCACCCAACGCCGATCAGCTCGTGCGCGGCATGCGCCTCAACGCCGAGACGAAGGCCCTGCTGCCTGACCATGTCGGCGCCGATCTCAACTGCGCCTCCTGCCATCTCAATGCCGGCACCGTCGCCGACGCCACGCCGTACGTCGGCGTCTCCGTCCTGTTTCCGAGCTACTCGGCGCGCTCGGGCAGCGTCATCACGCTCGCGCAGCGCATCAACGGCTGCTTCCAGCGGTCGATGAACGGCAAGCCGCTGGCGACCGACTCGCCCGAGATGCAGGCCATGATCGCCTATTTCGAGTGGATGAAAGGCGAAGCCAAGCCGCAAGCCCATGCGCCGGGAAGCGGCATGGGCGGGATCGACACGTCGCTCAAGCCGGACCGGGCAAACGGCCGGAAGGTCTACGCGGCACAGTGCGCCGTCTGCCACGGCGCCAACGGTGAAGGATCGAAGGATGCGGCCGGGCGCACGGTGTTTCCACCCCTATGGGGCGACCGCTCCTTCAATGTCGGTGCCGGCATGGCCCGCACCGAAACGGCTGCCGCCTTCGTCAAGCACAACATGCCGATCGGCTTCCGGGAGCATTTCCCGCTTGGCCAGGGCGGGCTTTCGGATCAGGAGGCTGTAGACGTGGCGGAATACTTCAGCCACATGCCGCGTCCCGCCTTCCCCGCCATGGTCAACGACTGGCCCGACGGCCACAAGCCCAAGGACGCGCGCTAGCGTACCGATTCCGAAGCTCGCCGAGCCCCGGCGGCGATCTCGGAGAGGGCGTCGTGCCAGAATTCGGAGGGCTGGGCGCCGGAGACGCCGTACTTCTGCAGGATGAAGAGCGGCCGCCCTGGATGCCCATGCGATAGCCGCCAGCCAAATCGAGCTTCGAAACAGCATCGCCCGAGTTCTCGCAGGACGCCGCACTCGAGCAAAACAGCCCGCTGGGGCGGGCTGCAATTGCATTTTCGCGCGTCGGCGAGCGCTTCTATCTACGTCGCCCAACCCTGCCAACGCCCACGCGGCCAACACCTACACGGCGAACGCCCACGCGGCCAATGCCGACCCGGCGGACGCCGACGCCACCGTAGTAGCCACCATAGTAGGCAGGCGAAGAGTAACCGTAGCTCATGTAGCCGTAACGACGCGGTCCTACGGGTGTGCCGCCATATCTATAGCCCGTTTCCCAGCAAGCTGCGGCCTGGGGGCTTCCAACAGCAAGAAGAGGCGCTGCGACCACCAAGGCGGCAGCAATTGTTCGTATGCGCATCTGACCACTCCCTTTTTCAGATTTGAACAAATTGCCAGCTACTCGGCCGCAACACACTCCGGGTAAACCCCGGAAGGGCCTTCAGACCCACCGCGAATGCCAGGGGTCTTTACCCGGGTCGTGTCCATCGCCGCGCGCTGGAACAGCGGTGGGAAACGATGCACGTTGAAGAGATTGGCCGATCACTGAACGATGACCTGATCGACACGGCCAAGCCGCGTCAAAAAGACCCCCAATAGCTGCCGCCTTGTGGCGCCGGAGGCGCTCGCGCGGCGAGCTGTTCTTTCCGCGAGTCATCAACAGCGTTATTATGGTTGTGTGATTCTTCGATGGCCACCTCTGGTTAGTGAACTTCGGCCACGCCGCAGCTCGCTGGAGAGGCTATCCGATGTCCTTCACATCCCTTCACGCTGTCTTTGATCGCCGCACGTCGCACGCACAAGTCCCGTGTGATCGTCCAGCCGTTTCGGGGCGCGAACAGAGCGCCAGGTACATCGAGCCGGCCGGGTGGTGTCGAGCCGCGCTCACGGCGGCGATCGCCATTGCGGCCATTGCTCTTCCGGCTTCAGGGCACGCCGAGGGGTCTTTCAGAGGCTTCTATGTCGGTGTCAATGCCGGAGCGGCGTGGGGCCGAACGAGCTTCGCCACGAATCCGAATTGTCCTCCGTCAATCATCGATGCCACGTTCTGCAATAGCTCTCCCGATCCCTCTGCGCCGAACGGTGTCGCAGTGGCTACGAGCGGAACCGGAAGGCTGTCGCCGAGCGGGTTTGCCGGAGGCGTGCAGGCTGGCTACAACCTGCAAACCGGCATCCTGGTTTTCGGCGCGGAGGCGGATTTCGGTGCCTTCAGGCTTGCAGAATCCGCCGTTGCGACCGGGCTCTTTCCGTTCACGTTCCTCGGCAACCAGTACACGCTCACGGAGACGATGAAGGCCAATTGGCTCGCAACCGTGCGCGGGCGCCTGGGCATCAGCGTCATGCAGCATGTCCTGTTGTACGCGACAGGCGGAGTGGCTTTCTCGGAGTTCAAGTTCTCCAGCAGCTATGGCGACAACGCCATTGGTTTCGGGTTCCCCGGCGGCTCCGGATTCGGCGGCAAGTCCGACACAAGGACAGGCTGGACCGCAGGCGGCGGAGTTGAGTGGTTGCTGGACAGAAATTGGTCGATCAAGGCCGAATATCTCTACGTGGACCTCGGCTCGATGAATGTTCTTGTTCCCGTCAGCAACACGGCTGCATTCAGCCAGACGATGCAGGTCAACGCCGATCTGACGGCGCAAGTCGCCCGGCTGGGCCTCAATTTCCGATTCTGACGAGGCCTCCCCGTCGGCCTACCAGCCAACCCTCACGGCGCCAGCGCGGTTGCTCCCGTCTACGCGGTGAGCCACCTCCTCGACGCCTCAGCCTCGGGCCGGCATGAT
>Ga0247829_10000426_pt1 | contig 15776 bp, 10 predicted proteins | sample 12C_Control_Day4_FD_207765 | JGI IMG/M metagenome (GOLD analysis project Ga0247829, IMG submission 207765) | Soil microbial communities from agricultural site in Penn Yan, New York, United States - 12C_Control_Day4 | ecosystem: Environmental > Terrestrial > Soil > Agricultural land | place... | reverse complement strand
GGTCATCGACCCGCTTGGTTCTCGTTACCCGACGGAAGCCGCCCTCTTGCAGTTCTACGACCAGGTCGAACAGGAACTGAGGGCCGTGCCGGGCGTGCGCGGGGTGGCGTACGCCAGCACGCTGCCAATGGGAGATTCGTACGCCGGTGACTCTTTGTTCGACGTGGTCGGCGATCCGCCAGTCACAGACGCCCGGCGGCCGACAGCCGATTTTCAGATCGTGAGCCCCGCGTACTTCGACACGCTCGACCTGCCGATCGTCGCGGGTCGCCCCTTCACGGATCGCGACACCAGCAAGAGCCCGCCGGTCTGCATTGTCAATGAAGCGTTCGCGCGCCGCCATCTTCGCGGCCGCTCGCCGGTCGGAGTGCAGATCGCCGTCCGGTCGGCGGCATCGCCGCAGGACCAGCCCGTGATCAGGGAGATCGTCGGCGTTGCCCGCCAGGTGAAAGGACGTCCTGATGAAAGGGAGGATCTGCTGCAGATCTACGTCCCAATGGCGCAGAGCCTCATGGACGACATGTTCCTGCTCGTGCGGCCGGCAACGCCCGGTCTGAAGGGATTCGCCGCCTCGGTCCATGGGGCGATCGCGCGCGTCGACAAAGAGCAGCTGGTCAGCATCCGGGACGTCATGACGCTCGAGGATCTGGCGAAAGGCGCGACGTCGCGCCATCGGTTCCGCGCGGTGCTCGTCGTCCTGTTCGCAGGGCTGGCGCTCGTGCTTGCGATGATCGGCTTGTTCGGGATCCTCGCCTACTCGGTACAGCAGCGTGTTCGCGAGTTCGGCGTGCGGCGTGCCCTCGGCGCGACCTCCGGTGACGTGCTGCGGCTCGTGACGCTCAGCGCGCTCCGCGTCGTGGCAGCCGGCATCGTCATCGGCCTCGCGCTGTCGAGCATCGCGAGTCAGCTTCTCACGAGCGTCCTGTTCGGCGTGCAGCCGCTGGATCCGATCACGTTCGCGTCGGTTGCGATCGTGCTGTGCGGCACCGCGGCGATCGCCATTGCCGCGCCCGCGTGGCGCGCCACGCATATCGATCCGGCCGTCGCGTTGCGCGACCAGTAGGGCTGCAAAGCGGCAATTCCAAACTTCCAACTTCAAACTTCACAAAAGACCAAATACTTCCCGGGGCGCTGTGGGTCTCCGACGGGTTGCCTGCCGATCAGAGTCCGGAGTGCGCGTACCGCGTCAGCGTGTTCAGCAGGCGATCGATCTCGTCGGGCGTGTTGTAGATGTGTGGCGAGACCCGCACCCCGGCACGGCCCGCGCCTCCACCGGTTACGACGCCGACCCTGTGCTGTTCGTAAAGTGCGGCGACCAGCTTCGTGCGGTCGAGCGTTCCGGGCTCGAACGTCACCACGGCCGCGCGGCGCTTTGCATCGGGAGAGGTGAAGAGTCTGAATCCGGAGATCTTCTGGAGCCCTTCCACGAGCTGGTCGGCCAGCCGCGCGGACCGATCCTGGATCGCTTTCCGGCCAATCCGCTCCTGAAACGCGAGCGCCTCGGCAAAAGCGATCATCGTCGCTTCGTCGCGCTGCCCGAAGGCTTCCATCCGGCGCGAGATACCCACCGCGCCCGGATAGGCGCTGTACGATGCCGGCCAGATGCGATCGTGCACGCGCGTGTTGATGAAGAGAACCCCGCATTCACGCGCGCCGCACGGCCATTTGTGCGCGCTGCCCGAGTAGAGGTCAGGATCCATGTCGCGCAGGTCGACGTCCATCTGCCCGAACGACTGCGCGCCGTCGACCAGCGTGAGCACCCCCCGTGAGCGTGCGGCGGCGCAGATCTCCTTTGCCGGGAAGAGGTCTCCGACCGTACTCGTGACATGCGTGAATGCGACCAGCTTGACGCGAGGTGAGAAAGCACGAGTGAAGGCGTCGACGTAGAAGTCGGCTCCGGGGTGTGGATTCTTCTGCTCGATGACCGACACCGTGAAACCGAACCGCTTGCCCTTTTCGAGCCACGCCTGGTTGTTGCTCGGATGATTGTCGGAAAAAATGACGACTTCATCGCCGGCCTTCAGTTCGAGACCATTCGACACGAGATTGTTCGACTCGCTCGTGTTGCGAGTGATGACGACCTCTTCGGGAGTCACTCGGAGAAACGCGGCCAGTGCGCGGCGCGTCGCCTCCTTCGCCTGAGAGAGGCCAGCGCGATTCTGGGCCGAAGGATCGCGATCGACACGATCGGTTTCGCGCCTGAGAGTGTCGATAACGGGTGCGGGCGCCGGACAGAGATTTGCCGCGTTCATGACGGCGAGTTCGGAAGGCATGACGAACTGCGCCCGGACCGCGCGCCAGAAGGGCTCGCCAGCCGAAGGTCCGGCAGCGGGCAGCGACGGTGGTGCGGTCTGCGCCCAGGCCGGATGTGCCGCCAGGGCTGCGGATCCCCCGGCGATGAAGAGGCGCGCGAAATCGCGACGCGATACTCCCGGAGCAAAGCTTTCTGACGGCATGACGATCCTCCGGCGCCGGAGTATATCGGACGCCAAGGCAGGCCTACACCGGTCTCGCGGTCCGGCGGCGGCTCGATGTGTAGAGCACCACACCGATCAGGTTGGTACTAATGATGAGACCGATGATCTTGGCCGCGAACACGACGCGGCTTCCGACAGGGATGATCGGCAATACCGAGAGGCTGACGTAAAGTGCGGTCATCAGGAATCCTGACAGGGCGCAGAGCTTCACCCACGACGGCGGCCTGACCGTCGCACGTCTCATCCCGAAGAGCGGCACAGCGAACATCGCGAGATACGTCAGCGCGTAGTAGATGCCAGCGGAATTCCAGAGGAGCTGAAACGCCTCCTGCTTCCCCACTCCAATCAGGCCCAGCATGCTGAGCACGAAGGTCACAGCGCCCACGAAGAGGATCGAGTTTCGCGGGGTCTTGTATTTCTCATCGAGGCGCGTGAACCACGCCGGAAGCAGGCTGTCCCATCCGGCGACCATCGGCAGCCTGGTGCTGCCGGCAAAGTTGACGCTCGCCTGCGCGAAGCGGATCGCGATCATCGCGCTGAGCGTCAGCGGCACGATCGCGACCGCAGCACCCAGAGGGCCGAAGCCCACGCTGAGCAGCTGCGGGATCGGCGCGATCAGATCGATATCATCGATCGGAATCATGCCGACTACCGAGCTCGTGCCGAGAATGAACATGAGAACGATGACCGGAGCGGCGATCGCGGTGGCCCTGGTAATGCTCCTGATCGGATCGCGGCACTCGCCGGCGTGAATCGCCACGTATTCGACGCCGCCGAATGCACCAAAGCCCATCTTGCCGAGCAGGTTCAGGCTGAATACCGAAATGATCGGCATCGCCGTCCGCAGCGGATGGAATTCGTGGAGAGTGCCCTGGGCCACGTTGAGCCACGGCAGGGCAATGATCATGACGAAGATCGTCAGCATCAGCACGCCGCCGGCGCCGTGCACCCACTTTCCGACGTGAAGCCCCACGATCGTGATCCCGACCAGGGCGCACGTAACGATCGCCATCGTCAGCGCGATGACCCAGTTCTGCGCCATAACCGTCGCGACCCGCGGTCCGAAGATGTAGCCCAGATATTGCGTGAACTGCAGCCCGATGTTCGTCATGTTCAGAATGGCGAACAGCCACAGGTTCCACGCGACGAGGAAGCCGAAGAACTCGTTGAACCCCAGCTTCGCCCATTGATAGAGTCCGCCCTCGAGCGGCATCGCGCGCGTGAGCCATACGGCGACGGCCGCGGAGGGAAGGTAGAACAGCGCGACGGCTACGAGCCAGAAGACGACGTGCGAAGGCCCGAGCTTCGCCGCCACGCCAACCCACTGGAGACCGACGATGAAGAGGATCTGCGCGAAGGCGAGGTCCCTGATCGACAGCTCCTTGTGGAGCTCGGCGCTGCGCGCATGGATGACGGCTTCCTCCCGTTCGAGCGTCGCGGAATCTGTGCGTGTATCCATGCCGGAGGGGCGGAATGTATCACGGGATCACACCGGGTAGGATCGCGCCGTCAGCGCTTCGTGAGAATCCACGACGCAATGTCGCGGACCACTTCATCGGCGACATGCCCGGCGACCTGGTACTCGGCTGGAACGCTGCGTCCGGTGCCCGCAATGAACAGATGGTTGAGCGCCGGGTAGCTGTGGAACGTGACGTCGGATCGTGAGCCGAGCGCGTCCTTCCACTTCGCGAACTCTTCCGTCGTCACCTGATAGTCACGCTCGCCCTGGAGAATCAGCATGGGCGCTTTCACGCTTTTCGCCGATGACGGCGGATCGTACCCGCGGAGGTCGAGCCAGTAGGAGGCCGGTGCCCCTGAGACCATGCGGCCGTTGGCGGCGTCCTCGGGCTTCAGCCCGCGGACATCTTCGGCGAGCGCCGCGGCACGGTCGATGGTCTGCTGCTCCTCGGCCGAGATGCTTCCGTCCGCCTCGGCGAGATAGCGTGTCTGCGCCACGATCGCATCCTCCAGCGGACGCGCCGCGCCAGCCATGACGATGAATCCCGCGACTGTCGGATCGGCGCTCGCGATACGCGGAACCAGCATGCCGCCGAGGCTGTGGCCGAGCACGAAGACGCGAGCGGCGTCGATCCCCGGGTGTGCGCGCAGCGCCTGCACCGCGGCTACGACATCGTCGATGACTTCCTGCCTGAGCGTAAAGTCCCTGACGCTCGCCATCTTGGCGCGATGAACCTTGGTGCGCTTGTCGTATCTCAGGACGGCGATACCGCGCGAGGCGAGCCCCACTGCGAGATCCTTGAACGGCTTGTTCGCGCCGATGGTTTCGTCGCGGTCGTTGGGACCGGAGCCGTGGACGAGGACGATGGCCGGCACTGACGCCGTACCCGACGGCACGGTCAGGGTTGCGGGAAGCACCCAGTCGCCCGTGCCGATCGTGGTCTCAGCCTCGGAATACGAGGAAGGATTCGCGTACGGCGGTTCCGTGTACGGAACGGGCGTGTTCGTCGCCGGACGGAACGCCATCCCTGAGATCCTGCCTGCACTGTCGAACGCGAACTGGATATCGAAATTCGCGCGCTCGAATTCGCACGGCGTGATCACCATCTGCTTGTCGGCGATCGTCCGCACGCGGACGTCGGTGCCGCAGCGCTTAAAGGCGCCGGCCTGGCCGAGCAGCCCCGTCCACATCGCGGCCAGCCGACCGGGGGGCAGGGCGGCCCTCATTTCGGGCGTGAACTGCTCCTCGACCTTGGCGTACTCGCTGGCGGTGATCGCCGTGAGAACCGCGTGTGCATGCGCCGTTACATCCGCTGTGGACTGCTGGGCGGCCGGGAGCAGAGAGCTGACGACGATGAAAATGAGGGTGGACGGGACGATTGACGTCATGGATGGATTGTAGAATCCCTTCAGTTTGCGTGCGAGTGTAAGTCGTCAAACACGGAAGAGGACGCTGCGATGACGATCGCCGAGGCCCAACTCGAAATGCGCAGGCGCTTCGCCGGAGGCTTCTACGGCCAGTTCGTTTCTGGCGTCCTCTGGCTGATGTCAGCCGGCGTCGCCGAATGGCGCGGCCCTCGTGCCGCCATCATGACCGTGGTCATCGGCGGCTTCTTCATCTTTCCCGTCACCGAACTTCTCCTTCGCGCCGCCGGGGAGAAGCGGGAGTTGAGCGAGGCGAACGCACTTCGATTCCTGGGCATGCAGGTGGCATTCGTCCTGCCGCTATCGATGCCGCTGCTGGTGCCCGTCGGCCTCTATCGTCTCGACTGGTTCTTTCCAGCCTTGATGATTCTGGTCGGAGCGCACTACGTTCCGTTCGTGTTTCTCTACGGCATGCGGATGTTTGCGATCCTGGCCGCGTTCCTCGTCGCCGGCGGACTGCTCCTCGCGACGTACTCGCCGGGTATCTTCAGCGCCGGAGCGTGGATTACGTCAGGCGCCCTCCTCGTGTTCGCGGCGGTTGGGAAAGCCATTTCCGCAAGCGAGGCGCGCGAGGCTATCCAACGGGTGGCGACTTGAGAGGCAGCCACTCCGGGCGATGCAGCGATGCCCGTACTGCTCGGAGTACGCGGTCAGTTTTTTGCGGAGGACTTGATGGAGTCGAAACTGGAGATTGTCGAGCGCCACGAAAATGAGGTCGCGATCCTGACCCTGGCAGGGCAGATTCTCCTTGACGACGGCGATCTCGCCTTTGGCAAGCGTATAAGCGACCTGATCTCTCGAGGTATGGTCAGGATCGTGGTCGATCTGGCCGGCGTCACCTACATCGACAGCTCAGGCGTCGGAATGATGGCGGCGAAGTTGAAACAGGTCCGTACGCAGGGTGGCGATGTCAGGCTGCTCCACCTCACGAGCCGCAGCCAGCGGCTGCTTGGGATGATGAAGCTGGTCACAGTCTTCGAGACATTCGACGACGAGCAGGCGGCTGTCCGCAGCTTCTCGGCGCGGCCGGGGCAATGACAGTCAGTCGTTGTGCAGTACGCCAGACGGCGCGAGCCGTGACGCGCGCCACGCCGGGATCATCGTCGCCACAGCCGTAATCGCCGCCACGAGCACGATCGCCAGCGAGAGCATCAGCGGATCCGAGGCCGGAATCGCGTAGATTCGGCTCGACACGACGCGACCTGACAGATACGCAACCGCGAGGCCGACGACAATTCCGACGAGCGCCAGCAGCGCTCCGTGTTTCATCACCAGCAGGAACACACTGCCGGGCGTGGCACCCAGCGCCAGGCGCGTCGCCATTTCACCTTTTCGCTGCGACACGGCGTAGGCGACCACGCCATAGATGCCGACCGCGGCGAGGACGATGGCAACGCCGCCGAAGATCAGCATCAGCGTCATGCCGAGCTGCTGACGGCGCATTGTTGCGTTCACGAGCTCCCGCACCACCTCGAACTCGACGGCGATCTGCGGGTCGAGTTGCCGCACCTGCTCGCGGATGGCGGTCTGCAGACCGGAGACGTCGCTCGTCGAGGTTGCCACCGCAATCGTCTGACGGCGCAGCGGGATCTGCGAGAGCGGCGAGTAGAAAGCCGGCTCCGCCTCGTCGGTCACGGTCTTCTGCCGCACGTCATCCACCACACCGACCACCGTCACTTCGTTGCGCGGATCAGGGCTCGGATAGCCGGCCGAGAACTGCAGGCCCAACGGCTCGCGCCCGGCAAGGTATCGCTTGACGAAGCTCTTGTTGATGATGGCAACCGGCATCGTGTTGTTGCGATCGTCGGGGCCGAAATCGCGGCCTTGCAGCAGCCGCGTGCCCGTGGCATTGAAGTACCCGGCACTCACGAAGCGCTGCCGGGTACCGATCGGGTGCTCGGCGTCGAGGGGCTCGCCGTGAAAGCGCGCGATCAGCGAACCTTCGAGCGTATTTCTGAACGGGAAGTTCGATGTCGCACCCACGGCGGTGACGCCAGGCAAGGCCGCGATCCGCTCCCTCAGCGTGCGCGCCGAGACGTCAACCGACTGTCCATTTGGATACTTGGGCCCCAGGAAGGACACGTCGAAGATCAGCCGCTTGTCTGCGTCGAACCCGAGCTCCGTGCTGCGCAGGTTGGCGAAGCCGCGTACAAGCCACCCGGCTCCCGCAACGAGCACGATCGCCAGCGCAATCTCTACAACCGTCATCGCACTGAGCCACCGCGCGGTGCCGCGCGCGCCGGTTGCGGACCGCGTGCTCTCGTTCATGAGCGTTCGCACGTCCGTCCCCGCCAGCCGCAGCGCAGGCGCGAACCCCACCAGCACGCCGCTGACGATGAGGGCGGCAAGCGTGAAGAGCAGGACGCGCGGGTCGAAGGTGACGGCATCGAGACGCGGAAGCTTCGCGGCGCCGAGCGTGAGCAGCGCACGTACGCCGCCGTAGGCGAGCAGCATGCCGAGCAGCGCGCCCAGCGCCGACAGCAGTACTGACTCGGTGAGCAGCTGCCGGACGATTCGGGTGCGAGGCGCACCGATGGCGACGCGCACGGCCATCTCGCGGGCGCGCGCGGCGCCGCGCGCGAGCAGCAGGCTGGCGACGTTGACGCACCCGAGCAGGAGCAGCAGGCCGGTCGCGGACATGACAATGATCAGGATCGGCCCGAGATCGCCGACGACGGAGGCGACGAGCGACTTCGTCACGTACACACGGTTCAGGTCCGCCTGCGGAAAGTCGCGCCCGAGCCCGGCCATGATCGGCGCCATCTCCGCGTTCGCGCCGGCCAGCGTCGCGCCAGGCTTCAGCCGCATGTACCCGTCGAAGAAGTGGTTGATGTCGTCTTTGCCGAGTTGCTGGCTGAACCAGAAGTCACCGCCATGCGGCGTGTCGAAATCGCGCGGTGCGACACCGGCAATCGTCGTCGCAACCTCCGCGAAGCGGATCGGCTTGCCGACGATGGCGGCATCACCTTGGTAAAGATCCTGCCACACCCGGTGCGAGATGACGACCACCGGCGGCGCTGGCGGCGGACCCTGAGTACCGGGGGGCGGCGGCGCAGGCTGGACGAAGTTCTCGTGTGTGAACCCGCCGAGGGTCATCGGCAGCCCGAACAGCTCGAAGAAACCTTCGGTGACGCCGTAGATCTTGACGTGCTGCGGTGTGCCGTCCTTGTGCAGCAGCGTCAAATCGGCCGACTGCATGCCCGCCGCACGGCCGATTGTCGAGGTCGTCCCGTTCAGTCGCGAGATCTCCCCGTTCGACAGCATCCCGGTCGTCACACGACCGTCTGTCAGCGTCGTGCGGATGTTGTAGAGATCCTCGGCGTTGGGATATGGCAGCGGTTTGAGAAGAACCGCATTGAGCGTGCTGAAGATCGCCGTGGTGGCGCCGATGCCCAGGGCGAGCGTCGCAACCGCCGCGAGTGGAAACGCCGGCGCACGACGGTAACTCCGCAACGCAAACCGCAGGTCCTGGAGCAGCGTTTCCATCAGCACTCCTTCTGTGTTGTGCCGCAGTGTATCGCGAGATCCGCGACCGGCGAGACTACTCGCTGCGCATCGCCACGATCGGCTCGACCGACGCGGCGCGACGAGCAGCGGGAAAAGCAGCGACGATGGCGACGGCGAGTGCGGTCCCCACGGCGGCCGAATACAGAAGCGGCGTCACCGCACCCTGGGAAGCCCATGCGATCTCACCCGCTGCGGCGAATGCCAGGAGCAGTCCGCCGGTTGCGCCTGGAACGGCGACCTTCACGGCATCCAGCAGCACACCGCCGAGCACCCGCGGCCGCGAGGCGCCGAGCGCGATCCGGATGCCGATCTCCCTCGTGCGCGTGGCCACCATGAAGGCGACGACGCCAAAGATGCCAAGGGCTTCGAGCAGGAGGGCCACGCCACCGGCTACGCCGCCGAGAGCGGAACCGAAGACCAGTTCTCCTCTGCTCCGCCGCAACAGAGACTCGCCGGTGACGAGACCCGACCGAATCACGTCAGCGTCAGCATAGAAATCCGCAGCAGCGCGCTCGAACGCTGCGCCCATCGCATCCCTCGTCGAGGAGCTTCGCGCGATCACGAATACACGCGGTGACGGATGCTGCGCCAGCGGCACGAACAGCTGCGGCGCGGGAGGCCCCATGTAGGCGTCGACGAGATCGCCGGTCACGCCGATCACCGTGAACGTCTGCTCCTGGCCTGGCATCGAGACATGCGACCATCGAAAATCGCCGCCGCCGAGACTGCTTTCGAGCGCGAAGGTGAGACGTTTGCCGAGCGGCTCGCCCTCGGCGAACAGCCGTGTGGCGAGCGCCTGCGAAATCACAGCCACCGGCTCACGTCCGGCGCGGTCTTCCGCGCCGATCGCACGACCACGCAGGAGACGGATGCCGGCCGCGTCGAAGAACCCGGGAGAGACGCGTGTCGTATGGGCGCGAATGGATTCGGCGGATCCATCACGAACGACGCGCGCGTGACGCGCCTCGAAATCGAGAGGCAGCCCATTGGCAACGGCGACTGACGAAACCCCCGTTGCGCGCTCGAGCTGGCTCTGTATGGAGCGCAGAACGAACGCAGGATCCGCATCGCGACGAGTCACCGCCGCGAGATCGAGCGGAAGGGCAAAGAGTTCCGCGGGCTCAAAGCCCGGCTCGATCGTTGCCATCTTCCTGGCCTGATCGAGCTGCACGCCCCCCATTACAAGGAATGGAACGGCAATACCTGCCTGCAAGGCAACGGTCACGCGATGAATGCGTCCGACGCGTCGGCCGCCGCCGCTGACCTCGTCCTTCAATGCCGACATCACTGCCGGGCGGCTGAAACGGATGGCCGGCATCAGTCCGAAGATGAACGTGGTCGCGAAGCAGACTGCGGCGCAGGCGGCGAGGACCGTACCATCCACTCGCGGTGCCTCTTCGACCGGTGTCTGGAACCACCAGCTGAGGACCGCCGGAGTGCCGAAGGCGACGGCTGCCGCGAGCGCACCACCCGCGATGGCGAGCACCACTGCCTCCGACAGCAGGTACTGAATCAGCCGGGCGCGATTGGCACCAATGGCGAGTCGCAACGCCAGCTCGCGTTCACGGATCGCGCTGCGAACGAGAACCATGCCCGAGAGATTCAGGCACACCACGAGCAATACGATGCCGGCGCCAGCGACGAGCGTGGTGGCTTCGCCAATCGTGTCGAACCGCCGGCGCGCGCCCGTCGGAAAGTACGGTTCGACTGATGCCGTTTTCAGCCGATTGCTCGCGGCATGCTGTCGCCCCGTCGCCGCCATGATCGAAGAGACGACGGCGTTCGCTTCGACGAGACTCCTGCCTGGCAGCAGCCGGCCGAGCACACGGACCCAGTCGGCATCACGATCGAAGCGATGACTGTCGCGCCCCGCAAGCCGCGGGTCTTCCGCAAGCGGCAGCCAGATCTGAAAGCCCGGTCTGTGAAGCGCCAGGTGCCCGCGAAAGCCTTCCGCTGTCACACCGACGACAACGTGTGGAACGCCATTGACCACGAGTGCGCTGCCGATGATGTCCGGCGTCGAGGCGAAACGGGTGCGCCACAGGCGATGGCTGACGATCACCTGCGGCTCGGCTGCCGAATCGTTGGAGTCGAATCCTCGTCCTTGCGCCAGCGACGCACCCGCGACCGTGAAATAGGTCGGCGAAGCGTACATGGTGTCCAGCCGCACTCCAGCGCCGTCGGGTAGACGAAGGATGCTCTGCCCTGCCGTCCACCCGGCGACCGTCATGCCGGTGTCGGCGTCGCGGACGTTGAGGAAGTCCGGATACGACCAGGTGTCGATCGCCCAGTCCCCCACCCTGGCCTTCAGCTCCTCCTGCGGGATGACGAGGAGCTCCACCAGGTTGTTCGGTGCAATGCCGGGCGGAGACCCGATCAGCACTCGAACGACAGCGAGCAGCGTGAACACCGCTCCCATGCCGATGCCGAGCGAGGTCACGCACACAAACGTAAAAGCACGAGCCCTGGCCAGGGAACGGGCGGCATGCGCGAAGTCGCGGCCGATGGAACCGGAGAACAGCGGACCGCGGCCGCCCGCGTACGGAGGACGCCGACGCCGTTCACCGGCGCCGGCGCGGACCGCATCGATACACGCGGCCACGACGAACCGTGAAGCGCTCCAGGCACCCGCAGCGCGGTGTGTTCCGTGCGTCCGCTCGAACGCGTCGAGCATCTCCGCCGAGTATCGGGCGCGATGCTCTCGAGGGAATGCATACAAGGCGAGCAAGTAGAGGCGTGCGGCGGCACGACGGGGGTTCACTTCCTGCCTCCCGGAAGGATCCGCTGCGCGACCGCAATGTCGACCAGCGCGCGAAGCCGCTCCGACTCAGCTCGCGCGACGGCCCTGCCGAGTGCGGTCCGTCGGTAGTATCGCCGTCTCGGGCCGCCACTCGGGTCGTCGTCCGGACCCTCGCGCGATTCCACGACACCGTCATCGGCCATCCGGGCGAGCGCCGCATACAGTGTGCCGGGAAGAATGGTCTCGCGCCCGCCGCTCATCCCCGACACTGCCTGCATGATGGCGTAGCCATGGAGCCATTCGCCGTCTGCGAACGCCAGGAGCACCCTGTACGTGGATTGTTTGAGGGGAAGGAAGGCGGCGGGATCCTTTGCTGGGCGGCGCATGCGTGCCTCCTGTGCAGCGGGGGCTGCGAACTATACGGATTAGACTATAGTTTGAATCGAATAGTTCCGCGCAGGTGACCTGGCTCGTGCGTCGGCGTCTAGTCCGCGGCGCCGCGCGGGCCGGGAATCCGCGCCGCCACTGCCGCCTTGGACGTGAAATCCTCTCCCGGGTTGATGAATCGGTCGCTCTCGAACTGGTACTGCTTGTCGTACAACGTGCGGTAGCGTCCGCCCATTGCGATCAGCTCCGCGTGCGTGCCCCGTTCGACGATCTCCCCGTGCTCGAGGACGAGGATCTGATCGGCGCTGCGGATCGTCGACAGCCGGTGCGCGATCACGAACGTCGTCCGCCCCTGGCGAAGGGAGCGCAACCCGTCCTGAATCATCGCCTCACTTTCGCTGTCGAGCGACGAGGTCGCCTCGTCGAGGACGAGGATCCGCGGGTCAGCCAGGATCGCGCGCGCGATCGCGATGCGCTGCCGCTGCCCGCCCGACAGCTTCACCCCGCGTTCCCCCACGACGGTGTCGTACTTCTTCTCGAAACCCTCGATGAACTCGTCGGCGTGCGCGATGCGGCTCACCTCTTTGATCTGATCGAGCGTCGCGTCGGGACGGCCGTAGCGGATATTCTCGATCACCGTTCCGTCGAACAGGAAGTTGTCTTGCAGCACGACGCCGAGCTGCGAGCGGTAATCGCGCAGCCGCACGCTGGCCAGGTCGCGGCCGTCCACGAGGATCCGCCCCGATTTCGGACGGTTGAACGCCATCACCAGGCTGATCAGAGTGCTCTTGCCAGACCCGCTGGATCCCACGAGGGCTGTAGTGGTGCCCGCCGGCGCCATGAACGACACACGCTTGAGCACCTCGACGCCAGGGTTGTATTCGAACGTCACCTCATCGAATACCACTTCGCCGTGCACCGTACCGAGCGGCGCGTGCGACTTGTCCTGCTCGTCCTCGGTGTGCATCTCCATCAGCTCGTGGATGCGGTCGAGACCGGCGAACGCTTCGGTAATCTGCGTGCCGATGGCTGCGATCTGCATGACCGGCGCAGCCATCAGGCCGGTAAACAGCACGTAGTTGAGGAACTCGCCGACGGTCATACGCCCTTCGAGCATCGCCTGGCCGCCTATGACCATCATGATCACGCCGATCACGCCGATGACCACGGTGCCGAAAGCCGTGATGCCCGAGATGGACGTGATCGTCTTCGCGACGTTTCGAAACAGCCGGTGCACGCCGGTCGTGAAGACGAGCGCTTCACGCTTCTCCGCCGTGTAGGTCTTGACGATGCGGATGCCGCCGACGGTCTCCGTGAGCCGGCCGGTGACTTCCGCGTAGATCTTCCCCCGTTCGCGGAACACCGGTCGGATCACGCGGAAGGCGTACCACATCGCGCCGCCGAACACGAGCAGCACGACGAGCGTGATCACGGTCATCGACCAGTTCAGATAGAACAGGTAGGCGAGGGCGGCGAGCGCGGTGACGATGCTGCCGACGAGTTGAACGAGACCAGTGCCGACGAGATTGCGGATCCCTTCGGCGTCGTTCATCACGCGCGAGACCAGCACTCCCGACTGGGTGGAGTCGAAGTAGCGGACCGGCAGGCGGGCGACATGCTCCTCGACCCGGCGACGCATGTCGGTGATCGCGCGCTGCGCGGCCACGCCGAGGACCTGTGAGAGCGCAAACGACGTGACCGCCTGAACCAGCGTCGCCACGCCCGCGGCAATCGCCAGCGTCTGCAGGAGCCCCACGTTCCCCTTCCCGATCACATCGTCGATGAGGTACTTGGACGTGGCCGGCAGGATGAGCCCGGCGCCGCGGTTGACGAGCATCAGCAGCAGACCGAGCGTCAGACGCCCGCGCCTGGCTGCCACGAGTGCCCTGGCCTCGTTCCACGCCGCGGCCGTCAGCTTCTTCCGCTTCGCCTTGTCGGTCTGGGCGCCGAGCCCGCCTTTCGATTCCGTGCTGATTGTTGCGCGGCTGCCCCGCGCCCGCTCGGAGCGCGGCAGACCGCCGCCCATTCGCAGTGCCATTTTGCTTAAGACGCAGCGCGCAGGATGAACGTCTCCACCGCGCGGGCGACACCAGCCTCGTCGTTCGTGTCCGTGGACGCCCACCCACGCGCCTTGAGGTCGGCGATCGCATTGCCCATTACCACCGGGCAGCCGGCGAATTCGAGCATCTCGAGGTCGTTCAGGTTGTCGCCGACGGCCATGACCTCGTCACGTGCACAGCCGCGTTCGCGCGCCCAGTCGGCGAGCGCCGCCCCTTTCGAGCAGCCCGCCTGCAGCACGTCGACGAGCGAGAAGTCGCGGTGCTCGTATTCCGTCAGCGCCACCGAATATCGATGGTCCGCCGTTTCGTTCACCACGGCGGCGAGCTTGGATCCACTCGATCCGCACGCGCCGACATCCGCCTGCGCGTCGGAGCGCAGCTCGTTGAACAGCTCGCGCATCTCGGCGCAGCCGCCGGTGAACATCACCTGCACGGGATCCTCGGTCAGGCAGTTCTCCAGCGGATTCACCTCCGCAAGAAACGGACGGTTCGCGTGGAAGAACCGGTTGTGTCGTGGATGCTCCCAGTCGATCGATTCGTAGACGATCTGGGCGTCACGAGGGCGGTCGAAAGTCACCGCCGCCTCCTTCCGGTGCCGCGGCACGGCTGCCAGAACCTGCCGCGCAACCTCCCGTGGCAGCAGCCGCCGCATCTTCGTTTCGCCATCGCGCATCTTCACCACGGCGCCGTTACTGAGGATCAGTGTCAGCGGAGCGGGGAGCTGTTCGAAGACGAACCGCGCGAAGTCATAGCGGCGGCCGGTGGCGAGCGCGACCTCGACACCCGCATCGATCGTGCGCGCGATCGCCTCGCGATTGGCCGGCGGGAGCTGCCCGTTGCTGTCGAGAAGGGTTCCGTCGATATCCAGGGCGAGTAGACGAATCATTTGTTGGGGGCGATTCGTGAATCGCCCTGCCGAACGTTGTCGGGGCGTTTCGTGACCCGCCCTGAAGGTAACGGACCGTTCACGGCCGTTCACGTGTCAGGGCGGTTCACGTGTCAGGGCCGTTCACGAACGGCCCCTACATATTACCGTGCGAAGTTCACGCGGAGCTCGGCCATGATCTGGCGCTTGGTGATGTCGCCGAACACATGCTGCTGGACGTCGTCGTTGCCGAGATTCGTCGACTTGACGGATGTCGTGAATTGATCGTTCCAGCGATATCCGACGCCGGCATTCACCAGCGTATAGGCATCCGTGGTTCCGTGATACGGATCCGTGAGCACGTCCTGCCAGAACGCCGCGCTGCTGTAACTGATCGAGAGATTCGTCAGAAATCGGCCCGGCGCCCAGCCGGCGCCGAGGTTGAAGCGGTGTTTCGCGGGGATGTTCAACTCCGAGAGGTCGAAGTCCTTTGGATCCGGCTTTCCCTGCCACGAGTAGTTCGCGAAGAAGTTGAACTCATCGTTCACCTGGCTGTTCGCTCCCAGTTCGAATCCCTGCTGCGTGCTCTTGCCAAAATTCATGTAGGTGAACCGGCCGGTGAGGCTCCGGCCCGGGACGAAGTTGATCAACGCCGGGGGCAGCGGCCAGTTCGCGGGCGGGTTCGCGGCGGTGTAGCGGCCGGTCGGATCCTCCGTGAACAGGATCTCGTTCTTCACCCAGTTGTGGTAGAACGCCGCGGAGAGAACGGTACGCCCGATGCTCGCCGAGTAGCCGACCTCGAACGCGTCGAGTGACTGCTCCTTGAGATCGGGATTCCCCGTGATGTTGATCGGTAG
>Ga0247829_10000423_pt1 | contig 15810 bp, 15 predicted proteins | sample 12C_Control_Day4_FD_207765 | JGI IMG/M metagenome (GOLD analysis project Ga0247829, IMG submission 207765) | Soil microbial communities from agricultural site in Penn Yan, New York, United States - 12C_Control_Day4 | ecosystem: Environmental > Terrestrial > Soil > Agricultural land | place... | reverse complement strand
CTCGGCGTCGTCGATGCCGAGGAGATGCCGGCGCTGTATGCGTCGGCGACCGTGTGCGTCGTGCCCGCCGCGCCCGATGCGGCGGCGATCCCGTCGGCGCTGTATCCGACGAAGCTGCTCGAGTACATGGCGTGCCGCACCGCGATCATCGCGCCCCGCCGCGACACCATCATGCAGGTGGTCGAGAACAACCGCGAGGCCCTGCTGTTCGAGCCCGGTGATCCCGTCGACCTCGGGCGCAAGCTGCTGCGCCTCCTCGCGGACCCGATGCTGCGCAAGCGGCTCGCGCAGGAGGCGTACGAGCGCGTGCGCCGCGACTTCACCGCGAGCGCCGCCCGCCGCGCGATCCGTCACGCCTACGACGCACTCGGAGAGCGGTTCGTCGCGCGCGGCGCCACCCACACCGACGACGTCCCCAAGGTCGAGCTGCTCTCCGACGACGAGTTCGAGGCGACCGTGTTCGAGGAGGCCGCCGCGGTCGCGCCGGTCGATACCGGGCTGTCCAAGCTCGCCGCGCTCGACGAGGCGCTCGCGTCGCTCGATCACACGAGCTCGGCGTCGGTGCCGGCGGCGCCGCCGCGCGAGAACGACGAGACGATGGAGCGCGCCCCGGTCGCGCCCGCGCCCAACGACTCGGGCCGGTGGGCGATCGACGACCTCGAGAGCGCGGGCACCGAAGAAGGCACCCCGATCGAGGGCGTGCCCGCGCCGGCCGGACCGCCGACCGTGGTCGAGGCCTCGTTCGTCGCGGGCGAGATCGACGTGCCGGCGCCACCCGCCGCGGATCCCGACACCGGCGCCCGGACGCCGGCCGAGCGTCGCTGACGTGTTACCGTGCGCGCCGGAGACGCCCTATTCTGGTCGTAGCCCTCGTTAACCTGTTGTTCGGGATCGGCTTCGCGCTGGTGGCGCGTGACCGCATCCGCGCCGAGGGTCCATTCGCCGCCCCCGCGTTTCCGCTCGTCGCGCTGCACGCGGCGACCGTCGTGGCCCCGATCGCCCTCTACTTCTACGCGGTCCACCCAGCGTGGAGCCTGATGTACTGGGTCAACCCCGCGAAGATCTCGGTGCTCGCGATCCTGCCGCTGCTCGTCGGGCACGCCGCGCTCGTGCTCGGCGGGTGGTACGTCGCGGCGATCCTGCTGCGCCGCGGGTTCCAGTCCGCGGTGATCTACACCGGAGGCGCGGTGCTCCTCACGCTGCTCGTGCTCGTGGTGTCGAGCATCCGCCGGATCTCGACCGCCGCCGACTACCTCGGCTGGCAGTCCAACCGCGGCATCTCCGTGTTCAGCGTCCAGCTCGGCTGGGCGTTCCTGGTCTCGCTGCTCGCGCTCTCGGGATCCGCCGTCTACATCGCGATCGAGCTCGGGCGCGATGGGCGCAGGGTGCGCTCCCGGTGATATAAGGAGGGCGCTGATGGTTCGTGGTTTGCTCATTACGATCGTCATCGCCGCTTCCGCGTGCGGACCCGTCGTCTACGTGAACGAGGTCACCCGTCGCGCCTCGACGGCCGTCGAGGAAGCTCGCGCGGTGCAGGCCGACAAGCACTCGCCGTACTACTGGACGCGTGCGACCCAGTACCTCCACCAGGCGAAGGTGCTCGCGGCGCACTCGGACTTCCAGGGCGCGAATCGGTTCGGCCGGCTCGCGTCGGAGGCCGCCGCCAAGGCGACCGAGGAAGCCAACGCCGCCGGCGCGAAGGGCGCACCGTGAGGGCATCCGTCGTCGCGCTGCTCGTCGTGCTCCTCGGCGCGTGCCCGGGCACGAAGGTCCGCCGCCAGACCACCGTGACCGACGAGCTGATCGCGACGGCGCGTGACAACGGTGCCCAGAAGTGCGCGCCGGTCGAGCTCGCGATGGCGGAGTCGAACAACGACTTCGCGCAGCACGACCTCGACGAGGGCAGCTACTACGATGCGCGCCGCCACGCGCGGATCGCCGAGCTCAACGCGAAGGCGGCGATCGAGAAGTCGCCCAAGGACAAGTGCGCCCCGGGCGCGCCGGCGCCCAAGCCCGGGCCCGGCGACAAGGACGGCGACGGCATCCTCGACAACGTGGACCAGTGCCCGGAGGTCCCGGAGGACAAGGACGGCTGGCAGGACGAGGACGGCTGCCCCGAAGACGACAACGACGCCGACGGCATCCTCGACCCCAAGGACCAGTGCCCGAACGACCCCGAGGATCGCGACAACTTCGAGGACGAGGACGGCTGCGCCGAGCTCGACAACGACAAGGACGGGTTCTCCGACAAGGTCGACCAGTGCCCGAACGAGCCCGAGGACAAGGACAACTTCGAGGACGACGACGGCTGCCCCGACCCGGACAACGACAAGGACTCGTTCCTCGACGCGGCTGACAAGTGCCCGCTCGAGCCCGGCGTGGCGCCCGATGGCTGCCCGAAGAAGTACAACCTCGTCGTCGTCACCGACAAGAAGATCGAGATCAAGCAGACGGTCTACTTCGACACCAACAAGGCCACGATCAAGAAGGTGTCGTTCGCGCTGCTCGACGAGGTCGCGCAGGCGCTCAAGGACAACCCGAAGATCAAGGTCGAGGTCCAGGGCCACACCGACAGCCAAGGCAACGACAAGTTCAACCTGAAGCTGTCGCAGAACCGCGCGAACAGTGTCCGTACGTACCTGATCAAGGCCGGTGTGGCGGCGGGGCGCATGACGGCCAAGGGCTACGGCGAGAACGTGATGATCGCCGACAACCGGACCGCCGAGGGCCGGGCGCAGAACCGCCGCGTCGAGTTCGTGATCACCGAGCGTTAGGGCGTCAGGGCGCCCCGGCCACCTTCAAGGCGTCGTCGCGCCTGGGATCCGTGAGAAAGCCTCCCGTCGAGAGGGGTGGCTGCGGTATAGAAGCGGGCATATGGGTTCCCGCTCCTCGTCGTGGCTCGCTGCCACCTTGCTCGGCCTTGGTCTCCTCGGGACGGCGCACGCCGATCCCAAGGGCGACATCAAGGCGAAGACCAAGGAGGCGATGGAGAACTACGACCTCCTCGAGTACGACACGGCGAAGAAGCTGCTCGGTGACGCCCTCGCGATCGCCAAGAAGAACAAGCTCGAGAAGGACCCGCTCGTCGCCACCGTGTACCTCGACCTCGGCCTGTCGGCGCACGCCGCCGGCGACACCGAGGGCGCGAAGGCGGCGTTCGCGTCGGCGGCCGCGATCGATCCGAAGATCCAGATCAGCGCGGCGTACAAGTCGCCCGAGCTGACCAAGCTGCTCGACGAGGCGCGCGCGAGCGCCGGCTCGAGCGGTGGCTCCTCGGGTTCGGGCTCCACGCCCACGCCGCCGGATGCCGGTGGCGACGCGATCGACTGCGGGGCGGTGAAGGGGCTGCAGCACACGATCATCGACACCGCGCCCGCGGGGGCGTCGCTCGCGATCGAAGCGCTCGTCGGCGGGGACGTCTCGCCGTCCAAGGTCGCCGTGCTCTTCCGCGCCGAGGGCGCGACGGACTTCACCGAGGTGAAGCTCAAGAAGGACGGCGAGTGCAAGTACACGGGCGCCATCCCGTCGTCGGTGATGAAGGGCTCGCTGGTCCACTACTACGTCGCCGCGTTCAACGACATCAACAAGCCGATCGCCGCGAAGGGCTCCGCCGGTGCGCCGAACCTGATCGAGATCGCGGGCACGGCCCCCCAGGGCAAGAACGACAACGAGGACCCGATCGGCGGCGGCGGTGGCGACGGCCCGAGGGACGGGGTGGGCGGTGGCGTGATCGCCGGCGGCAAGGCGCCGCGCGTCATGATCTCGCTGTTCGGCGGCACGGGCGCGGGCTTCCTCACGGGCACCACCGAGGGCGGCTACGTGGTCATGGACCGGGGCATCAAGAGCTGGGGCAACAGCCTGCTCGTGATCACGCCCGAGCTGTCGTACGTGGTGTCGCGCCAGATCGCGGTCGGCCTCGCGGTGCGCATCGGGCTGCCGTTCGGGGCCAACGTACCCGCCGAGGGCGCGGCGGGCCACTCGACGGTCGCGCCGGGCGCGCTGCTGCGCGTGCGCTACGCGCTGAATCCGACCGGCCAGGGCGTGCGCGTGATGGGGCAGGTCGGCGGCGGCGTGATGCGCAACACGCTGTCGATCATGGAGTCAACGAACATCGACATCGTCGGCCAGGGCCCGCTGCTGCTCGGCGGGGGCATCGGCTACATCAAGGCCCTGAGCAACAAGGTCTCGTTCCTGGCGGACGTCTCGGCGCTCGTCGGCATCGCCGTCGTCGACAAGATCGGCACGACGAAGGTCAACTCGGGCTTCGGCGCCGACTTCTCGCTCGGCTTCGCCGTAGGCTTCTGATCGCGGATCGAGATACGATCGCCGGATGATCCGGCGCTCGCTCCTCGGTCTGTTGCTCGTCGCAGCGTGCGGTGACGATGCACCGCCTCCCGTCGACGTCTCGGCCGGCCGCCTGACCGCGCGGATCGCGTCGTCGCCGGCGCAGATCACGCTGCTGCTCGACGGCAGCGAGGTGTGGTCGACACGCGCGGGCGGGCAGCCGGGCGCGGACAAGCACACGCCGCCGCACGGGTTCGCGGCGATCGGCTCGCGCGCGACCTCCGTCGAGATGAACTTCGGCTCGTTCAAGTTCACCGAGCTGAAGACGTCCGAGGTGTGGCGCGCGATCGACGAGCTCGGCGAGGTGACGGCCACCTCCGACGGCGCGACGTTCACGCTGTACGCGAGCGGCGAGCGCGTCGGCACCGGCAAGCTCGTGTTCCATCCCGAGACGAAGTCCGGGCCGGAGCCCGAGGCCGCCGGATTCCCGCGCCACGTGCAGGTCGAGCTCGTCACCGACGCGGAGCGCATCCAGGTCGCCACGCCGTGCGGTGCCGACGAGCACCTCGTCGGGCTCGGCGGGCAATCGTTCGACGTCGATCACCGCGGCGAGACCGTGCCCCTGTTCGTGCAGGAAGACGGCATCGGCAAGTACCCCGATCCCGACGACATCTACGCGGGGCTGTGGTTCCTCACCGGCCGCAAGCACTCGACGCACACCCCGATGCCGATGCTGCTGTCGTCCAGGGGCTACGCCCTGGCGGTGAAGACCGATGCGCGCGCGGTGTTCGCGCTCGGCTCCGAGCGGCCCGACGCGTCGCGGTTCGAGGCGTGGGAGGGCACGCTCGATCTCAACGTCTTCATCGGGGACGGCAGCGATGCGCGCGACGCGCTCGGCCACATGGTCGCGTGGGCGGGCAAGCCGGCGCGGCCGCCGCTCTCGATCTTCGCGCCGTGGGTCGACGCGATCTTCGGGTCGGCGAACGTGCGGCGGATCGCCCAGAAGCTGCGCGACAACGGTATCTCCGCCTCGGCGATCTGGACCGAGGACTGGCGCGGCGGCGACGACGACGCGCTCACCGGCTACGCCCTGCACGAGGACTGGCGCGTGGACCGCGGCGACTACCCGGACTTCGAGGCCCTCGCCGACGAGCTCCACGACATGGGCTTCGCGTTCCTCACCTACCACAACACGTTCATCGACGAGACCGCCGACATCCACGACGAGGCGCTCGCGAATGGCTACGCGATCAAGAAGGCCGATGGCACGCCCTACACGTTCACGGGCGTGAAGTTCAGCCCGTCGACGCTGCTCGATCTCACCAACCCCGACGCCGTGACGTGGGGGAAGAGCGTGATGGGCGAGGCGATCACGCTCGGCTCGGACGGCTGGATGGCGGACTTCGCCGAGTGGCAGCCCACCGACGCGGTGCTCGCCTCGGGCGAGGACGCACTCGACGTGCACAACCGCTACCCGGTCGACTGGGTGAAGATGACGTCGGAGATCCTCGTCAAGCAGCCCGGCCGCTTCGACCCGATCTACTTCGTGCGTTCGGCGTGGCTCGGCTCGCAGCCCTACACGCAGGTGATCTGGGCCGGCGATCAGCAGACCGACTTCTCCGACGGCGACGGCCTGCCGTCGGTGATCCCGATGGGCATCAACCTCGGCCTCGCCGGGTTCCCGTACTTCGGCAGCGACATCGCGGGCTACATGAGCCAGGGCACGCAGCCGACGACCGAGGAGCTGTTCTATCGCTGGGTCACGTTCGGCGCGATGCAGCCGGTGATGCGCACGCACCACGGCCGCTCGGCGCGCGAGAACTGGCAGTGGGAGAACGACACCGCGTCGACGATGCACTTTCGTCGCTGGACCCGCATGCACATGCAGCTCGCCGCGTATCTGTGGGGCTCGTCGGGCAGCTACGACCGTGACGGGCTGCCGCTGCTCCGCCTCACCGCGCTCGAGTATCCCGACGAAGCGTGGGCGTGGACGGCGATCGATCAGTACCTCCTCGGCGATCGCATCCTCGTCGCCCCGGTGCAGGTCGCGGGCGCGACGTCGCGCGAGGTCACGCTGCCGGCCGGCACCTGGTACTCGCTGTGGGGCGGCGGCACGGCGCTGCCCGGCGGCGTGCAGTCGGTCACCGCCGCGATCACCGAGATCCCGGCGTTCGTGCCCGCGGGCGCCCTCGTCGTGCTCTATCCCGACGGTGTCGACACGCCGCTCGCCGCGCCGGGGCTCGCCTCCGCAGTGACGGTGCCCGAGATCGCGGGCGATCGCGAGGTGTGGCTGTTCCGCGGCACCGCCGCGAACCCGGCGCACGCGCAGTGGAACGACGAGCACGGCCCTGCCGGCGCCGCCGAGTGGACATGGTCGGGACGCGACGGTGCGCTCCCCACCACCGCGACGTTCAACGGCGCGCCGGTCACCGTCACGCAAGCGGGCGGCGCCGCGGTCATCAACGTCAGCGGCAACGGCACGCTCGAGCTCGGTGGTGGCGGCACGCTCGCGATCCAGCGCGCGACCCCGGGCGACGTGCGCGTCGTGATCCGCTGATCTGCGAGCTCGCGCTCAGCTCGTCGGGCTGGTGACGAGGTCGAAGTACCCGCGCAACCCGCGCTCGGGAGCTCGCGCTGCACGTAGGGGAAATGCATGCGGTCGGCCGTGAGCGCGGCGGGCACCGTCGCGCGCCGCGCGTCGACTTCGGCGCGGCCTCGTTCGGCGGGGACCTCGACCGGTAAGGCGCCGCATAGGTACCACGGCCCGCCCCGCGAGCTACGTCGAGCGCAGCGGGTGGAGCACGAGGTGGACCTCGCCCGTGGTGGCCTCGGCGGCGCCAGGCGCGGGCGAGAGGAGGACGGCAGCCTCGACGACGCGGTCGCCGCCTTCGTGGAGATAGATGACGCGCTTGATCGGGCGGCGCTGCGTGCAGCATTCGGTGAGGTCGTCGAGCAGCGACGGATACACCTCGGGGAGCGCGGAGCTGCCGAGCTCGATCGCGGTGGCATCGGAGGCACAGCCGAGGAACTCGAGGAAGGCGGGGTTCGCGGCGCGTACGCGGCCGGTGCCGTCGATCGAGGCCATCGGGAGTGGCGCGGCGGCGAACAGCTCGGCGCCTGCCTTGATGCGGTGATCGAGCTCGCGGCGCTCGCGTGCCGCCTCGGGCACGAGGGCGCGGCGGCGGCCGCCTTGTTGATCCATGCCGAGCATCGACATCAGCGCGCGCAGCTCGTACATGAACGCGGGGAGGTCGGGGTGACGCTTGGCCGGATCCTTGGCGGTCGCGCGGAGGATGAGCTCGTCGGCGCGCTCGTCGAGCGGATCGGAGAGGAGCTTGGAGGGGACCGGCATCTGCTTGTCGCGGTGACCGAGGAGGATCTCCTCGAGGGAGCCGGTGAACGGGAGGCTCGCGGTGAGCAGCTCGAAGAACACGATGCCGAGGGCGTAGATGTCGCTGGCCTGCGAGGCGGGGGCTCCGTCGATACGCTCGGGCGCGATGTACTCGGGCGTCCCGTCCATGCCTTCACGGCGGCCGAGGTCGGGGCGCGCGAGGCCGAAGTCGAGGAGCTTGACGAGACGACGCGTCATCGTCGTCTTCACCATGAAGATGTTCTCGGTCTTGATGTCGCCGTGAAGGATCGCGCGGCTGTGCATGAAGCGCACCGCGTCGGCGGTCTGCCACATGATGTCGCATGCGACCTTTGGCGACAGGCGGCCGCTCTGCTTCAGGCGATGGTGCAGGGTGTGGCCCTCGAGCAGCTCCATGACCATGAACAGGCCGAAGCGCTCGTCGGAGCCGAAGTCGACGATCGAGCAGATGTTGTCGTGCGTGAGCGCCGAGGCGAGACGGGCCTCGCGATAGAACATCTCGCGGATCTTGGGGTCGCTCGCCATCCGCGTCTTGATCAGCTTGAGGGCGAACGGCTTGCCGAGCGCCTGATGCCGGACTCGCATCACGCGCCCCATGCCGCCGCGCCCGAGCTGGCCCTCGACGACGTAGCGGCCGCCGATGACGTCGCCGCCCTTGGCACCGCGCTTGGTGCCATCCCACGAGTCATCGCTGCCGACCGCCTGCGCGGCCGGGAGGTCGGTGGCGACGTACCCCTTGCCCGAGAGCACCGAGCGCGTGACAGACGGCAGCAGCGTCTCCCGCCCTTCGCGCTCGACGGGCTCCACCTCCAGCTCGACGTCGCTCGACCGATCCGTCACCAGAGCATCGTAGCAAATCGTGCTATGAGGCGCGTATGGACGAAGCCGACTTCGATCGCGTCGCACGCGACGAGCTCCACGCGATCGAGGATGCGTTCGCCGACGTGGATCCCGACGACGTCGAGGTGTCCAGCAGCGATGGCGTGCTGCGCCTCGACCTGCGCGACGGGACGCGCGTCGTGATCAACAGCCACCGCGCCGCGCGCCAGATCTGGATGGCCGCGGTGGCGACCGCATGGCACTTCGATCCGATCGACGGAGGCCGCGGGTGGCGGGCGCCGAAGACCGGTGAGGAGCTGCGCCCCACGCTCGTGCGCCTCATCCGCGAGCACGTCGGGGTGACCATCGCTTTGTAGTAAGGTCGGGCATGGCCGAGTCGCAGGTCTTGACCGTCCTCCGGATGTGGGCCGCCCTGGCGTGGGCCGATGGAATGCTCGCGGAAGCCGAGGCGGAAGGCCTGCGGCGCGTGCTGCGTAGCGCGGAGCTCACCGCCGAGGAGCGCGCGGAGGCGATCCGACTCCTCGACGAGCACGTCGCGCTGCCGGAGCGCTACCTGACCGACATGAGCCCCGAGGCGCGCCGCGGTGTCTATCGCGCGGCGTGCCGGCTGGCCGTCGTCGATCACGTGTTCTCGAAGAGCGAGCGCTCGGTGCTCGATCGCCTGCGCGACCTGCTCGGCGTACCCGACGAGATCGCGCGCGAGATCGAAGCCGACATCCCGGGACTGCCCCGCTGATGCAGCGCCGTCACAGCGTTCGCCACCTGCTGTGGCGCGGCGGTGTGGCGGCGGTGACCCAGGGGCTGATGTTCACGGGGCTGTACCCACTCGTGCCGCACGCGCTGCGCGTGATCCAGCGCTCGGACCTCGGCGTGCGACCGCTGCGCGCCGCGATCGCCGAGTGGGGCATGGCGATGGCGGTGTCCGCCGCGCGACCGGCCGGCTTCTTCCCGCTGCCGGGCGCGCGCGTGCGCGGACCTCGCCCGGTGATCGTGCTGCACGGCTACGCGATGAACCGCGCCAACTTCGTGCCGCTCGCGTACCGGCTCGCGCGCGCGGGGCTCGGCCCGGTGCTCGGCTTCGAGTACTGGACGCTCGGCCGCACGGCCGCGGCCGCCAAGCAGCTGGGCTGGTTCGTCGACGAGGTGCGCGCGGCGACCGGCGCGGAGCAGGTCGACCTCGTCGGCCACTCGATGGGCGGCGTCGTCGGGCGCTACTACGTCACGCTCGCCGGCGGGGACGGCATCGTGAAGCACCTCATCACGCTCGGCTCGCCGCACGCGGGCACCGACGTCGGCCGCCTCGGCATCGGTCACCCCGGGCGCGAGCTCGTGCTCGGCAGCAAGCTCGTGACGCGCCTCGCTTCCGCGTCACCTCCGGCGCACACGCAGCTCACGCTCATCTACTCGCGCGCCGACGCCCTCGTGCCCGGCGCGCTCCAGCGTCCGGTGCCCGGTGCCGAGCTCATCATGTACGACGACCTCGGCCACGTCGCCTTGCTCGGCTCGCGTCGGGTCGCCGACGACGTGATCGCTCGGTTGCGGACCTGACGCGGTCAGCAGCCGCGAAGGACGCCCGTCATCGACCGCACCTCGTCGAAGCAGAGCTCGAGGAACAAGGTGTCGCGATATCCATGCTGCACGCATCCGGCGGCAGCGGGATACGCGACCGTCATCCGCGAGGGAGACCGCACGCATCGGCGCGGCGTCCTCGGCGACGAGCTCGATCCGAGGTGCGACCGGCCGAAGCGATGGGCGCGGAGCGGCGACGGCGGTCCCCGTGAGGACGCCTATCACGCAGCCGGTGCAGAGGAACGAGCGCAGCCGTGGCACCCCGATCCGGACGGAGCTGCCCGGCGACAGTCGCACTCAGCGGGCGAACAGCGTCGCCATCGTCGCGCGCTCGATCGTCACGTCGACGAGCTCGCCGACGGCGCCGACGCCCGCGGGCAGGATCACGCTCTTGAAGCCATCGGTGCGGCCTATCAGCTGCGCGGGGTCCCGCTTGCTCGGGCCGTGGACGAGCACGCGCTCGCGGCGGCCGACCTGGGCGGCGAACACCTCGGTGCTGATCTTCTCCTGCAGGCCGATGATCTCGGTGAGCCGGCGCTTCTTGATCGCCTCGGGGACGTCGTCGGTGAGCTTCTTGGCGGCGTAGGTCAGATCGCGCTCGGAGTACGCGAACATGAACGCCGAGTCGAACCGCAGCTCCTGCATCAGCGCGAGGGTGTGCGCGTGATCCTCCTCGGTCTCGCCCGAGAAGCCGGTGAGGATGTCCGTCGACAGCGCGATGTCGGGCATCGCGCGCCGCAGCGCCGCGACGATCGCGCGGTAGTCGGCGACCGTGTAGCCGCGGCGCATGCGCTCGAGCACGGCGTCCGAACCCGACTGCAGCGGCAGGTGAACGTACTTGCAGATCTTCGGCTCCTCGGCGATCGCGGCGACTACGTCGTCGGTGAAGTCGACCGGGTAGGGCGACGTGAAGCGCACGCGCTCGATGCCCTCGACGGTGCACACGGCGCGGAGCAGGCCGGCGAACGTGGTGTCGTCCCACACGTACGAGTTGACGGTCTGGCCGAGCAGCACCACCTCGCGGTAGCCGGCGGCGGCGAGCTCGCGGACCTGGCGCAGCACCTCGCGCGGCGGCGTCCCGCGCTCGCGGCCGCGCGTGAACGGGACCACGCAGAACGTGCAGAACTTGTCGCAGCCGCGCTGGATCGTGACGAAGCCCGAGACGCCGTCGCCGCCGACCGCGCCCGAGAGGCCTTCGTAGGTCTCGGCCTTGTCGAGGCGGACGTCGACGATCGGACTGCGCAACGCCTCCGGCGTTGCTGCGCGTCCGACGTTCGTCGGACTTGCCGGGGTGGCGTGCTCGCTGCGTGCGGCGGCGAGTAGCTCGGGCAGCCGCCGATAGCTGTCGGGGCCGGCGATCACGTCGACGGCGGGCGCGCGGTCGGCGAGGCCTTCCTTCAGGTGCTCGGCCATGCAGCCGACGATCGCGAGCACGGTGCCCGGGCGCTTGCGCTTGAGCGCACCGAGCTCGGCGGCGCGTGCGGTCACCCGCTCCTCCGCCTTCTCGCGCACGGCGCACGTGTTGACGAGGATGACGTCCGCTTCGTCGGCGCGCTCGCTGGTCGCGTACCCGGCGTCCGCGAGCACGCTGCCGATCAGGTCGCTGTCCGCGACATTCATCTGACAGCCGTAGGTCTCGACGTAGACGCGCGGGGAACCGGGGGCCGGCGTGGGGCGCGCACGCGGCTCCGGGGCGCGCTTGCCGAGGGGGACCAGGCGGTCGGACATCGGGCCTGGTCCTTACCACGGCGCGCCGGAAAAGGGGACGGTCCCCTTTTTCGCTATGCTGGGGTGTGGCCGCACGGCATGCAGCACGGCTCGTGGGGTGGGCGGTCGGCTGCGTGCTCGTCCCCTTGGCCCTCGGTGCGCTGCTCGGGCCGCGCGGGATCCCCGCGGGCATCGCGCTGGCGACGCTGCTCACGCTCGCGCACGTGATGTGGCTGCCGCGCGCGGCGCACGTCGCCTTCGTGGCCGGCCGATTTCCGCGCGCGGCGCGGCGCTACCGGCTGCTCGCGGCGCTCGGGTTCACCGCCGCCCGCGAGCGCGCGGCGCGCCTCTCGCTCGCCGGTTGCGAGCTCGGCGCCGGTCGGCATCAGCTCGCCGCGGCGGCGCTCGCCGCAATCGATGGCACTGCGTTCGATGCCGCGGAGCGGGTCGTGTGGCTCAACAATCGCGCGTGCGCCGCACTCGACGCCGGCGGTGACGCGCATGCCGCGCTCGCGCTGGCGGACGAAGCGATCGGGATGCGCCCCGACGTGCCCGCCGTGCAGCACACCCGCGCGCGCGCCTTGCTCGCGGTGGGCCGCGTCGACGATGCGATCGCCGTGCTCGATGCCATGCGCGCGGGTGGCGAGCTCGCGCCCTCACTCGAAGCCCAGCGCTGCCGCGAGCTCGCGGCTGCGTGGGAACGCAAAGGCCAGCGCGACTACGCCGAGGACTATCGCACGCGCGCTCTCCAGCACGCGCGCTGAGCGCTCGTTCGGGCCGGTGCCACGGTTTTCCACCCTCGCCCTCGGCGAAATGACTATCGCGGCAGCGCGAGCGTTCATGCTGGATTGAGCGAGATGAGCTCGATGCTTCTCTCGCTCCAGCGACGCTTCCGCTTCGTCCGCTACTCGGTGCGCGCGATCGGTGTGCGCACCTTGGTCCGCAATATGCTCGGGTTCGTCGTCGATCGCGAGGCGCGGAGCCACGACAGCGGCTTCGATCGCCGCTTCGGGACCGACACCACCGAGGGGGTCACGCCTGAGGACGCGGCGTTGCCCGAAGCGCGCCGCGCCGGCGCGACGATGTACCTGCCGACGATGGACCAGGACCTCACCGCGATGCTCGACGCGCTGGCCTGGCCCGACGAGCTTCGCAGCGCTGCGACGTTCATCGACATCGGCAGTGGCAAGGGCCGTGTCGTGCTGCTGGCCGCGATGCAACGGTTTCGCGAGGTCGTGGGCGTGGAGCTGTCGGCTTCGCTCCACGCGATCGCGATGCACAACGTCGCGTGCGTCGGGGAGGCGGGCGCCCTGCGCTCCCCGGTGCGCCTCGTGCACCAGGACGCGGCGACGTACGCCATCCCGGACGGTCCTCTCATCGTGTACCTGTATCATCCGTTCCGCGAGGACATCGCGAGCGAGCTCGTCGCGCATGTCGTCGCTTCGTGCACCGCGACGCCGCGCCCCATCGCGATCGTCTACGGGCACCCGACGCTGCAGCCGAGTCTGCCCGCCCGTGTCTTCGAGCAAGGCGACGTGTTCCGCAAGGCGACCGATGGCGTGCGCAGGACGCGCGCATTCGCGCAGCGCTGGTCGATCTGGACCAACCTCGCGTGGCTCGCGCTCCCCCACGCGCGCTCCGCGCCACGTGCGGCATGATGACCGCGCTCGCGATCCTCGCGGCCGCCGCGGCGCTCGGCTGCGCGAGCAGCTTGCTGCCGGGACCGTGTAACCTCGCCATCGTCGACGGTGCGATCCAGCGCGTCTCCTCGCGGCGGCTGCGGAGCACCGCGCTCGGCGGCGCGTGTGGCGACCTGGTGTATGCGACGCTCGGCGCGGCCGGCCTCGCGACGCTCGTCTCCAGTCATCGCGCGGTGCTCTACGCGTGCTCCGGCGCGCTGTTGATCGCGGTGGGCATCCATCGGCTCGCCGTCGCGCCGACCCCGTCGCGGGCGTTCGCGGGCACGGGCTTCGTCGCCGGCGCGCGCCTGGTGCTCTCCAACCCGGCCGTGCTGCTGACGTGGGGCGTCGTCGTGACCGCGTTGGCAGGCGAGTCCTCCTCGCTGGTGCGTGCGGCGGTCGTGCTGGCGATCGCCGGAGGTTCGTTCGCCGGCTTCGTGTGCGCGAGCGCGCTCCCCGTCGTGCGCTTTCATGCGGTGCGCACCGGGATCAGCGGCGCGCTCGTGGTGCTCGGCGTGACCTCGCTGGCGCGCGCCGGCCTGGGGTGAGCGTTCACGCGAAGCTCACGGCGCGGCGACGGCGCTCTCACCCGCCGGGCCCGCATCGTCGTGGCATGCCGGAGGCGAGCGACGAGGCGACGATGTTCGAGCTGGTGGTCGATGGCGAGCTCCTGGTGGTCGTCAGCCTGCCCGTGGTGACGGGCGGCGTCGGCGCTGCACTCACGCGCGCGGAGCGTGCGATCGCCCAGGACGTCGCGGCTGGATACTCGAACGCCGAGATCGCGCGGCGCCGGGGGCGCTCGGTCCGGACGATCGCGAACCAGCTCGCGGCGCTGTACCGCAAGCTGGGCGTCGGCTCGCGCTCGGAGCTGGTGCGCGCGCTGTTCGGTCGTTGATCACGCGGAGCTCACGCGTGCGTCCTCGCTACCTCACCACGGACTCCTGCATGACCACCCCATGGACCCTCGCAAGCAGGTGAACCCGATCGACGTGATCGAGGCCGCGTACGACCTCGACGTCGACGATCGGGCGTGGCTCGTGCGCCTCACGCACCTCGTCCGGCCGTTGCTCGACGATGGGCTCGGCGTCATGGCGTACCCGTTCGACATCCACGTCCCCGTCGAGACCTGGTTCGCGGGCTCGGTGATCGAGGACATCGAGGAGTTCGTGCTCCCCCTCGTCGCGGCGATGCAGCAGCGATCGCCGAGCGTGACCCATGCCTTTCATCAGCTACCAGACGTGCTGCTGACCATGCGCGACACGCAGGCGCGCACCGGCCTCGAGCCTCCCGCACAGCTGGAGGAGCTGTTCGCACGCATCGGCGCGTGTGACGGGGCCTCGCTGCGGACCGTGGAGCCCGGCGGGCGCGGCGTGATCTTCACGTCGGCGAGGCGCGAGGTGCGGCCGTACGACGAACGGACTCGACGCGTCTGGCGCCAGGTCGCGGCACACATCGCCGCGGGACGTCGCCTGCGCGCGGCGCTCGCCCGCGGCGCGGGGCAGGTCGAGGCGGTGCTGACGCCGAGTGCGCGGGTCGAGCACGTCGAGGGCAGGGCGACGTCGGTGACCGCGCGCGAGGCGCTGCGCGCGGCCGTGCGGCTGCAAGAGCACGCGCGCGGATGGGCGAGGCAAGATCAGCCCGAGGCCGCAGCAGGCGCATGGACCGCGCTGGTGTCGGGGCAGTGGTCGCTCGTCGATCAGTACGAACGAGATGGCCGTCGCTACCTCGTGGCGCGGCGGAACGACCTCGGCCTCCGCGATCCACGTGCGTTGACCGCGCGCGAGCACGCGATCGTTCGCCTGGCCGCGCTCGGCAAGGCGAACAAGCTGATCGCCTACGAGCTCGGCCTCGCGGAGTCGACGGTAGGGACCCACCTCGCGAGCGCGATGCGCAAGCTGGGCGCGCGCAGTCGCGTCGAGCTCGTCGGGCTGATCGCTCAGCTCGACGACGGACCCTGACGGGCGTCCACGTAGCACGCCGTACGTGTGCGTCGCGGCACCGCGCGTGCACCGCGCGCCCTCGTGCACGCACAGTCGAGCCGGGGGGAGCGAGTGTTTGCGCGGACTACCATCGATCCATCCGGCGAGGTTCCTCGATCGGAGGGCTCCTCCGCGCACGCCGTGGCAACACCGCACGATGTCGTGATCATCGGTGCGGGGCCGGTCGGTGCTCTCGCCGCCTACGCCTTCGCACGCAGTGGCGCACGGGTCGCGTTGATCGAGGCCAATCCGAATGCGACGGCGCGCCTCGCAGGTGAGTGGATCCATCCGCCCGGCGTCGGCGTGCTCGATCGCTTGCGCGCGGGCCGACTCGAGGAGGGTGGCGCTCGCGTCGGCTACGGCTTCGCCGTTCTCCCCGATG
>Ga0247829_10000422_pt1 | contig 15815 bp, 14 predicted proteins | sample 12C_Control_Day4_FD_207765 | JGI IMG/M metagenome (GOLD analysis project Ga0247829, IMG submission 207765) | Soil microbial communities from agricultural site in Penn Yan, New York, United States - 12C_Control_Day4 | ecosystem: Environmental > Terrestrial > Soil > Agricultural land | place... | reverse complement strand
GCCAGCGCGAGCACCCATCTCTCCGCGCACGGGGCGCCCCCACACCCACTCCTTGGTCAGCATCTCTACGATTCCTTGCGGACTCCCCAGGGAACCGTACCATTCCAGCCAGCTTGGACCATGAGATACCCACACCAAGGAGAATACATGTCCGGTCGCCGGTCATTCCGCTCGCTAGTGCTCATGCTCTCTCTGGCGGCCTGCACTGCCCCGGCTAAGGCACCCGAGGGGCCTTCCTCGCCTCCGCCGGACCCAACCGCGCTTCGCGACGCGATCCAGGCCCGGGAAAAGGAGTGGTCGGACGCATTCCGCGCCGGCAACGCGGCGGGCGTCGCCGCTCTCTACACTGAGGACGCCGTTCAGGTGCAAGCCAGCGGCGACGGGTACCGGGGCCGCGATGCAATCACCAAAGCGATGCAAGCGCAGTTCGATACACTCGCGGTTACGGCCCGGGAGGACATCACCGAGGAAGTCTTCCCCGCAGGCGACTACGTCGTCGAGATCGGCCGCTACAGCTACAAAGCGACCAGCAAGGCGGGCAACAAGCCCCGTTCGGCCGCGGGGCGCTACATGGTCCTCTGGCGGAAGGATGCTGACGGTATCTGGCGCCTTCACCGGGACATCGGCAGCGAAGCGCCCGCCAAGCCATAGTCCCGTTCAACCGGCCTGCCCCGCTAGGGGCCATGCCACCCATCGGATGGCTCCTCTCGGCCTCCTTGCTAAGGGGCGAGCGAGCCCTGCTCGCGCACCACCAGGCCGCATGAATCATCCCCGACCGAAGTTCACGAGGGGAGCCCGCTGATCTGCCGTTTCGCAGGGGTGCGCTTGCCCTCGTTGGCCGCGCCCCGACCTAAATGCCGAAGATATCGTCGGCCGGTACTGGACTCCTAAATGGCCACAAACGAGCGCTACGTTCGGTCGGGCGCCTCGGCAAGTCGCGGTGTTGATGGACGATGAGTGCCGGATGTACCCTGGTGTGCCCGGCAGGGGCAGAACTCAAGATCCGCCGGGGGCAACCCCGTGCGAGTTCGACTCTCGCCTCGGGCAATGGCAGGCCTCCCAGGACTACGCCTGCTTGCCGACGGCGGGCCGCGAGCTACGTTAGAGTTGCTCCCCGAGGGTTGCTCCTGAAGGCGGCAACGAATGAACGTCCTCCCCGCGCTCCGGTCCCGTCAGGCGCGTGTCCTGGTCGTAGATGACGAGCCAGTCGTACTCCAGCTTATCTGGCGGATGTTGGAGGCTGGCGGGCACCGGGTGTATCTGGCTGCCGATGGGGTTCAGGCGATCGCTGCGCTGACCGAGCATGCCCCGATCGACGTCGTCGTCTCGGATCTGCGCATGCCGAAATTGGATGGGTTGTCGCTCTCCGCGATGCTTGCCGACCGAAGTCCCCCTGTTCCCGTCATGCTGATGTCCGGGTATGTGGCCGACCTCAGCGACGTCGCCGCCGACACTCCGCTGCTCGTCAAGCCGTTTACCGAGAACCAGCTGCTCGCGGGCGTGGGGCGGCTGCTGGCCCGCGCTGGCCAGACCGCCTAGCTCAATCGGTCGGCGGGATCGTGTCGAGGCCGAAAAATCAGGGTCCGACAGGAAGGCAGCGCCGCACCTCGTCGAGCAACTCTTCGGCCTTGAACGGCTTCACCAGCACCCCGCAGGGTGCCGCAATTCCGATCTCCGTGAGCTGGCTGGTGGCATAGCCGGACATGAGGATTACGGGAAGCGCCGAAGCCAAACCGCTGAGGGTCTGTTGCAGCTCGATCCCGTTGCACCGGGGCATGACGATATCCGACACGAGCAGATCCCATCCCTCGGCGGTCGACCGCACGAACTCGAGCGCTTCGATGCCGTCCCCGGCCTCGCCAACCGCATACCCCTCCGCTTCGAGCACGCGGCGGACGTAGCGCCGCACCGCCGCCTCGTCGTCTACGACCAGAATGCGCGGTTGCGGGCCGGCCCGCGGGGACACGCTCGAGTACGACGATGGTTGTTTCTGCATCGGGCGCGGAGTATAGCCTCTCACCCGCCGGGTTTGAAGGAGAACTTCTGTCCTCCCACTGACGCCTCGTACATCAAGCCACCTTTGGCCATGGTTACGACGGCGATCCCCTTCCGGTACGGCAGGTCCCCCGCCGCCCGCGCGGTGACCGCGACAGCCGAAACCTGGGCATCGAACTCGAAGTTACCGCGGGTGAAGTCGTCCAGCGCCGCCTTGTCCTGGAAGAAGATGACCTCGCTATAGGCCTGGCCGCCGAACTGAAGGCCGATCGTTAGCTGGGTGAGCGTGGCCTTTCCAATTCGCTTCCCCTGTTCGTAGACCCAGCCCTTGCCACGGGCGCCCCCGACTCCGATCCCACCCTTGCCGACTGTCGGGAACACAACGTAGCCGTACGCCTCGCTGAACGCCTTCGCCAGCCTCGGGTCCTTCTCCTTGAACTTGGCAACCACGCCCGGAACGTTCTTCTGGGCGCTGAGGACCGGGAGTGGTCCCGCCAGCGTAGCTACGGCGAGGAAGAGAAGTGGCCGAGCGACCATCGCAGCCTCCGGCGAGAGGGCTATACTGCTGCAGCATGGACGACAGACAGGCGCAGATCTTCGGCGTCAGGAAGAGCGCCGATACCCGCAAGGCGCTCCGCTTCTTCGCGGAGCGCCGGGTAAAGACTCACTTCGTTGACTTTGCGGTGCGCGGCCCGTCCGCCGGCGAGTTGCGCCGCTTCTGTCAGAAGTTCGGCGCGGCAACGCTGGTCGACCGCGATGCGCCGCGGTTCGCCGATCTCGGCCTCCGAGCCGCGCAACTAGGCGAGGAGCGCTGGCTCGATACCATGATCGCCGACCCTCTGCTTCTTCGAATGCCGCTGGTGCGGTTCGGCACTCACCTGTCGGTGGGCCCCGACGAGGCCGCCTGGCGGTCATGGTTTAGCTGAAGCTTCCCCAAAGTTACACCGAAGTTTACACCGTGGCCGGGTCAGCGGCGCCGGTGCCGACCTAGCCCACGAGCACGTTCCGCCAGCGCGGCATGTCGTCGAGGATACGGCCGGTGCCGCGGACGACCGAGGTCAGAGGGTCGAGGTCCATCCGCACGGGAAGCCCGGTCTCGAACGAGAGCAGCGAATCGAGTCCGCGGATCATCGCCCCTCCGCCGGTCAGCATGATGCCGTTGTCCAGGATGTCCCTCGCCAGCTCGGGCGGCGTGAGCTCGAGCGCGTGCCTGACCGCGTTCACGATCCGCTGGATCGATTCGGCGATGGCATCCCGGATTGCCCCCGACTCCACCGTCACGGTCCGCGGGAGCCCCGAGATGAGGTCGCGGCCTTTCACCTGCAGCTCCAGTTCGCGTTCGAACGGCATGGCGGAGCCGACCTGCATCTTAACCATCTCAGCCGTCGGCTCGCCGATCAGCAGGCTGTAGTTCTTTCGCATGTACTGGACGATGGACTGATCCAGCTCGTCGCCCGCAGTCCGGAGGGACGCGTCGCAGACCACGCCGGAGAGCGCGATCACCGCGACGTCGGTCGTTCCGCCGCCCACATCCACGATCATGTTGCCCACCGGCTGGTCCACCGGCAGCCCGGCACCGATCGCGGCGGCGACCGGCTCCGACACCATGTAGAGGCGCTTGACCCCGGCAGAGCGCGTGGCATCCCGCACCGCGCGGCGTTCCACCTCGGTGATGCCGGAGCGGACGCAGACGATGACCGTCGGCTTTACCCGGAACAGGTACCGATCGAGCGTCATCTGGATGAATCGCCGCAGGAGCTGCTCGGCAACGTGGAAATCGGCAATCACCCCGTCCTTCAGCGGCCGGACGGCACGAATTCCGGCGGGTGTCCGGCCCAGCATGCGCTTGGCCTCCAGGCCGACGCCGAGCACCTCGCCCGACGGGCCGAGGGCCGCGACCGACGGCTCGTTGAGCACGATGCCTTCGCCTTTCACGAGCACGAGGGTGTTGGCGGTACCGAGATCGACGGCGAGCTCGCCGGCGGAACGCCAGGCACGGTGGTGCATGTAAGAGCTGTTCCTTCCGGGCCGAGGCTGAAACGACGGCGGGCGTTGGTACGCGGCGGCCGTGCAGAATTCCCGAGAGCTCGCGAATAACGCGAGACGCAAAATGGTGCGTGGACGATGCGGTTCAGAGTGCGAACCCGTGCATCGCCGGCGCCCTTGCAGCACACCTTCCAAGTTCCATGCCAGCCGCGGGATGCAGGATCCGGCGTTGGCCTGCGGATTGCTCTCCCCGTCATTCGAATCAACCGACTGATAACTCCAGCCATGTCTTTGCGCACCTGCACGTTTGCTCTTGCTCTGGCGGCGCTCCCGGCGCATGCCGCGGCCCAGACCGTCCCGGTCGAGGTCACGCGTGCGCTCGAAACGTGGTATGCCCAGGCGCAGCGGTCAGCGCCGGGGCAATGGGGCGTGGCCATCGTTTCGGCGGACGGGCGCCTGGTCTGGGCGGCAAATCCGAACGAGGCGCTGGTGCCGGCCTCCACGACCAAGATCTTCACGACCGGCTTCGCCCGAAGCGTGCTGGGCGGCGAGGCGCGGATCAGCACCCGGGTGCTGGGTACCGGGTACGTGAATGCACAGGGGGTGTGGGTGGGGCCATGGGCGCTGGAGCTCAACGGCGACCCGACGCTCGACCGAGCCGCCGGAAGCGGTCCCTCGCTTCGCGCCCTGGCGGCGCAGCTCCGCGCCATGGGCGTCCGCGAACTGCACGGTCCGCTGAGGCTGCAGAGCGCCACGGGCAGCACGGCGACAGCGGTCCCCACCGCATGGGAGGACCGGTATCCGGGGCAGCTCTATGCGCCTCCTGTCGGCGCGGTGAGTCTGCACGAGAACGTGATGAGCTTCACCGTCCGCCCCAGCGCCCGACTCGGAGCGCCTCCCGAGGTGGTCTGGGCGGTCCCGGCGGGATGGGATGCGCTGGTGCGAATGGAGGCCCGAACCGTCGAGGGCGCGCGGACCAAACTCCGCCTCGAGCCGTTCCCCGATGGCAGCTGGGCCCTGACCGGCACCATAGGGCTGTGGGCCCGGCCGGCGGGCTTTGCCTCGATTCCCGCGCGCCCGGACCGCGTGCTGGAGCACGCGTGGGCGGCGGCGCTGAGCCGCCAGGGCATTCGCTGGGAGCGCACCACGCCGGCACCGGCGCTCGGAACCGATCGGCTGGTCCCGATTGCTCAGGTCGCTTCAGCATCGCTGGACACGCTCGCCAGCGAGATGAACCGCCGCAGTCTCAACATCGGAGCCGAGATGTTGCTCCGCTGGGCCGCGGGAAGCGGCGGCGCCGAGCGGGTCAACAGCCACGTCCGGGATGTCGTGGGCCCCACCGCGCGGATCCACCTGGCCGACGGGAGCGGGCTCTCGCCGCGCGACCGGGTCGCGGCGCTGACCCAGGCGCTGTATCTGGTCCGCGCGCCGCGGTCGGCCGGCCTAGCCGCGCTCCCATTGCTCCTTCCCCGCAACGGCACCGGTACGCTCCGCGGTCTGGGCCGCGGCGCACTGCCCCATGGCGCGATGCGGGCGAAGACGGGCACGCTCGACAACGTGTCCGCGCTCGCCGGCTACGTCGGACGGCGGGATGGAATCATCGTCGTGAGCACCATCTACAACGGGAAGCGCATGCGCTCCGCCAAACGGGCGCAGTGGGAGCTGTTCCGGCTCCTCGGCGCGAACGGGATCGACATCGCGGCCGCGACCGCGACCCCGCAGTTCGGCGGCGAAGAGGCCGAGCGGCGCTAGCCAGCCCCGCCCGCACTTGTGCCGGCTCGGCAGCCGCGGCATGATCCGCTCGTCTCCAACGCCGACGGCCCATGCCCAACCCCGAACGCCGCGCACGCGAACGACTCCCCTACGACCACGAGCTGCGTCCACTTCTCATCATCGGCGAGCACGCGTACGAGATCGTAGACATCGGTGAACGCGGCATCCGGACGCGCTGCGGTGACCCGGAGCGCTGGCTCCTCGGGGCGGTGGTCGAGGGAACGGTCTGGTTCCAGCGCGAGTCGCGAGTCCACGTCGAGGGGCTGGTGGTGCGCGCCGGCGCGGGAGAGTTGGTGCTGAGGCTGGCTGGAGACGGGATTCCGGCCCGCGCGTTGCTCGACGAGCTCCGCTACGCGCGGCGGCCGGTGGCCTGACCGTGGGGCGGTCCTCGGATCGCGGCAGCCTCGTCTTCGACTGGAACGGCGAGCGCAGCTCAGCCTGCGGCCGGGTCGAGCTCAATGACGAAACCCTGCGCGACGGTCTCCAGAGCCCGTCGGCTACCGAACCAGCCGATGCGCTGAAACGCCGGCTGGTCCACCTGATGGCGGAGCTCGGCATCGGGACGGCCACGATCGGCTTCCCGGCGGCGGGTCCGCGCATGCTGGCGCAGTGCCGGCTTCTCGCCCGCGAAGTCGCCTCCACCCGCCTGCCGCTCGCCCTCACCTGCGCCGCCCGCGCCGCGCCGTCGGATCTCGCACCCATCGTCGAGCTGGCGCAGGAGACCGGGCTTGCGATCGAAGCAGCCGCATTCATCGGGACGTCGGCGGTGCGGCAGGCGGCTGAAGGCTGGGCGCTGGAGCGGATGCTGAGCGCGGTTGACCGCGCCGTGGCGTTCGGCACTCGGGCGGGGATCCCGGTCATGTTCGTGGCGGAGGACGCGAGTCGCGCCCATCCTGACACGCTCGCGGCGCTCTGCCTTGCCGCGCTCCGGGCGGGTGCGGGACGGATCTGCCTTGCCGACACCACCGGATATGCCACACCGGCCGGCGTCACCCGGCTGGTCGGCTTCGTTCGCGAGCGGGTGACGCGATCGGCCGGCGCCGCCGTGGGGCTCGATTGGCACGGGCACCGCGATCGCGGGCTCGCGCTCGCCAACTGTCTGGCGGCGATCGCGGCCGGGGCCGACCGGGTACACGCGACGGCGCTCGGCATCGGCGAGCGGGCCGGCAACGCGGAGATGGAACAGCTGCTGGCCAACCTGTACCTGCTGGGTGCGACCTCCGGGAATCTCCAGTGCCTGCCGGAGTACTGCCGGACGGCGGCTGCGGCATTGGGCATCGAGATCCCGGCGCATCATCCGGTGGTCGGCGCCGACGCGTTCCGTACCGGTACCGGCCTTCACGCGGCGGTGATACTCAAGGCACAAGCCGCCGGCGACTCCACGCTTGCCGACCTGCTCTACTCGAGCCTGCCGGCCGCGGCCTTCGGGCTGGTCCAGCAAATCGCGGTCACCCCAGCGTCGGGTCGCGCCAACGTAAGAAGCTGGCTGGCCGCGCACGGGTACGATCCCGACGATGCGGTGCTCGCGGACGGACTGCTGGCCGCCGCCAAGCGCAGCGACCGCGCGCTGTCAGATGCAGAATGTGCCGTCGCCGTGGCGGACGCGCTCGCGCGAGCCGCGGTCCACGACTAGCATTCCCGCGCCATGCCCGACCTGCGACTCAGCGCCATCAACGTCTATCCACTCAAGTCCGCCGGCGGCCTGGCCCAGACGTCATGGGACGTGGATACGTTCGGGCTCCGCTACGACCGACGGTGGATGCTGGTGGACGACGGCGGTGCCTTTCTCTCCCAGCGGGAACACCCGCGGCTGGCGCTGATCCGACCCGAGCTCGAGCCCGACCGACTGGTGCTGCGGGCGCCGGGCGCGGCCGATCTGGAACTCCCGCTCCGGCCCAGCGGATCGGACCTGACGGTGACGGTCTGGGCCGGTGAGACTCGGGGGCGGCTCGTTTCGGCAGGGGCGGATCGATGGTTCACGGCGTTTCTCGGGATCGCATGCCGGCTGGTCCACATGCCGGAAGACGTAGTCCGTCCAGTCCGTCCGGACTACGCGCACGACGGTGAGCGGACCAGCTTTACCGATGGCTTTCCTTTCCTGCTCATCTCCGACGCATCCCTCGAAGACTTGAACCGTCGCCTGGCCGCGCCAGTCCCGATGAACCGTTTCCGTCCCAACCTCGTCGTGGCCGGCGCCGAACCGTTCGCGGAGGACGGCTGGCGCCGGATTCGTATGGGCCAACTCACGTTTCGGGTATCCAAGCCGTGTCCACGCTGCGTGATGACCACGGTGGACCAGGCGTCGGGGATCTCGTCCGGGACCGAGCCGCTCCGCACGCTGGCGGGGTTTCGCCGGAACGCTGAGGGCCAGGTGGACTTCGGCCAGAATCTGCTGCACGCGGGTACCGGGCGGCTCGAAGTGGGGATGACGGTCGAGCTGCTGGACTAGGGATATGGCCACCCGCACGTGGTGCCGACTGTTTCGGTTGTCCGGCCCTACCCAGTGCTGCGGTTGATACCCAGCGTCGACACCCCATCCGCTCCCTCCTCCCTGTGAATCCGTTTGGAGCTCGAATGCGATTTGATATCTCGTGTGCGGCCCTGTGGCTGGGCTTGGCGGCAGCCGCGCAGGCGCAGACCCCGGCGCCCGCCTCGACCGGCGTGCCCGACTCGCTCGCCTTTGCGGCGCTCGCCTGGCGGGAAGTGGGCCCCCATCGTGGAGGCCGGTCGGTCGCGGTGGCAGGGTCGGCCGCACGGCCCAACGAGTACTACATGGGCACCACGGGTGGCGGTGTGTTCAAGAGCTCTGACGGCGGGCTCAGCTGGGCGGCGGTAACCGACAAGTACTTCGGAGGCACCATCGGGGCGATCGCGGTGAGTGAGTCGAACCCCGACATCGTCTACGTGGGCACGGGGGAATATCCGATCCGTGGCAACGTCTCCCACGGCGACGGCGTGTACAAGACGACCGACGGCGGCAAGACGTGGCGGTACGCCGGCCTCGCCGAGACCCGCCAGATCGCCCGGGTACGGGTGCACCCCAAGAACCCGGATGTCGTCTACGTCGCCGCGCTGGGTCATGCCTGGGCGCCCAACCCCCACCGGGGGATCTTCCGGAGCGCGGATGGGGGCGCCACCTGGAAGCGCATCCTCGCCCGCAACGACTCCACCGGCGCGATTGAGCTGGTTATGGATCCCGCCGAGCCGTCCACGCTGTACGCCGGCTTCTGGCAGGCTGGCCGGAAGCCGTGGCTCCTGGTCAGCGGCGGCGCCGGGAGCGGCATCTTCAAGTCCACCGACGGCGGCGAGAAGTGGACCGAACTTACCCGGAAGCCCGGACTGCCGAAGGGTCTCATCGGCAACGTCGGGCTGGCGGTGTCCGCGGCCAAGCCATCGATTGTGTGGGCGCTCATAGAGTCTGATTCAGGGGGCGTCTTCCGCTCGGGCGACGGCGGGGAGCACTGGGAGCGGGTCAACGGCGAGCGAAAGCTGCGGCAACGGGCCTGGTATTACACCCGTATCTACGCCGACCCGAAGGACACCAATACGGTGTATGTGAGCAACGTGGATTTTCAGCGGTCTACCGATGGCGGGCGCACCTTTACCAGCCTCGTCACGCCGCACGGCGACAGCCACGATCTGTGGATCGCGCCGAACGACCGCGACCGCATGATCGAAGGAAACGACGGCGGTGGGAACGTGTCCCGAAACCGCGGAAAGAGCTGGACCAACCAGCAGTACGCCACGGCGCAGTGGTATCACGTCTCGACCACGACGCACTTTCCCTACCGGATCTGCGGTGCTCAGCAGGACAACTCTACGCTCTGCGGTCCCAGCCGCTTTCCCGGAGGCATTCCGCTCGGCGAATGGAAGGACGCAGGCGGGTGCGAATCCGGTTATGTCGTGTCGCGCCCGGACAATCCCGATATCGTGTACGCCGGGTGCTACGGCGGCATGCTCACCCGGACCGACCTCCGGACCGGACTGGCCCAGAACATCACCGTCTGGCCGGTGAACCCGATGGGCCAGTCGGCGGGCGATCTCAAGTACCGCTTTCAGTGGACCTATCCCATCCTGGTGTCGCCGCACGACCCGAACACGCTCTACGTCGGCGGCAATCACGTTTTCCGCTCACGCACCGACGGCCAGAGCTGGGAGGTGATCAGTCCCGATCTGACCCGCCACGACCCGGCTACCCTCGGACCCTCCGGTGGGCCGATCACCAAGGACCAGACCAGCGTCGAGTACTACGCGACAATCTTCACCCTCGCCGAATCGCCGAAGGAGCCCGGCGTGCTCTGGGCGGGCTCGGACGACGGCCTGATCCACGTGTCGCGCGACGCCGGCGCCAGCTGGGCCAACGTCACGCCGGCGGGTCTCGCGCCGTTCACCCGGATCTCGATCATCGAGGCGTCCCCGCACAAGGGGGGCACTGCGTTCGTGGCGGCCAACCGATACCAGCTCGACGACCTGCGCCCGTACCTGTGGCGTACCGACGACTACGGGAAGAACTGGCGGCGAATCGATACCGGGATTGCGCCCACCCAATTCACGCGAGCGGTGCGCGAGGATCCGGCGCGGGCGGATCTGCTGTACGCTGGCACCGAACGGGGTGTGTGGGTGTCGTTCGACGGTGGCGGCTCATGGCGGCCGCTGCAACGGAATCTTCCGCCCGTACCGGTGCACGATCTGGCGGTGACGGAGGGCGATCTGGTGGCCGCGACGCACGGCCGGAGCTTCTGGATCCTCGACGATCTTTCGATGCTGCGACAGTACACGGCCGCCATCGGCGAGAAGCCGGCGCATCTCTACCGGCCGCGCGACGCGTATCGCATCCAATGGACCACGTTCTTCGATGACCCCCAGAGAGCCGCGGGAGAAAACCCAGCGAGTGGAGCTGCCATCTGGTACTGGCTCAAGGAACCTCGACAGACGGTGACGATGGAGCTGGCCGACTCCGCCGGCCAGGTGGTCGGCCGGTTCACCAGCGAGCCCGACTCGCTCACGGTGGCGGACAGCCTCCGCTTCGAGGCACGGATCGACAGCCTGGGGCGCCTCGGTGTGGCGCGGGAGGCAGCCGAGGAACGCGTCAAGGAGGTCGTCGCGGAGGAGGAGCGGAGCCGGGAGACGCCACGGCGCCGCCGCCCGCCTCGCGTACCCAACAAGGCGGGGCTCAATCGCTTCGTCTGGGATCTCCGGGCTGCCGATGCAACCGACTTCGACGGCCTAGTGCTCTGGTTCGCGAACACCCGCGGTCCTGTAGTGCCCCCCGGCCGGTATGCGATCCGGTTGTCCGCGGCGGGCCAGACGTACACCGATACGCTCAGGGTTCTGAAGGATCCCCGCACCAAGGCCACGCCCGCGGAGCTGGCCGAACAGTACGCGCTCGCCTCGGCGATCCGGGACCGCACCTCGATGGCCCACGATGCCGTGAAGACGATCAGGAACGTGCGGCACCAGCTGGAGGCGCGTGAAACGGCTCTGGGGCAGAAGGGTGGGGGAGTGACCCGCACCGCCCGGCCTGTCCTGGCGCGGCTGGCAGAGATCGAGCGGTCCATCTATCAGGTGAAGAACCGGAGCTCGCAGGACCCGCTGAACTATCCGATTCAGCTCAACAACAAGATCGCGGCGCTGGGGCCCACGGTGTCCAGCGGGGAGGGCAAACCGACGGCGCAGGCATACGAGGCCTTCCGGGTGCTCTCGGCGGAGCTCGATACCCAGCTCAAGCGTCTGTTGGAAGTGCTGGAGCGGCAACTGCCCGCAGTGAACGCCGAACTGAAGAAAGCGGGCGAGGAGCCGGTGAAAATCTGAATGCAACTCGGGACCAGTGAGCATTCGCGGCTGCTCGCGTGCGTTCGCGGCCTGCGCCTTCGGAGGGGGCTGCCGGCAGATGGGCGGTTGACGCCTAAGGGGATGCAAGTACATACTTGCTTTCATGACCGATCTCCGCCCCGACTCCCGCTCGGATACCCGTGACCGCCTGATCGACGTCACCGCCCGGCTCTTCGCCGAAGCGGGCTACCACGGCACCACTACCCGCCGAATCGCGCAGGAAGCCGATCTCAACGAGGTCACCGTCTTCCGGCATTTCGGATCCAAGGACGCGCTGATCCGCGAGGCGCTGCGCGTCGTCGCCCGGGAGCGTCGGCCGCTGCTCGACGTCGCCGCACCAGACCCCATCGCCGAGCTCAACCGCTGGGCCCTCGCCTGCTTCACCCATTTCTACGATCACCGCAACCTGATCCGCCGCATGATGGGCGAAATGGTGGAACGGCCCGAGATCGCGCCCGGCCTCTGCGAGGATACCAACGAGGAGTTCTTCCAACTGCATCGGTATCTGGAGGCGCTCAAGCAGCGGGGCCAGGCTCGGGCGGACGTCCGCACCGAGGCTGCGGCCGGCATGCTCATCGGCGCGCTTCTCTCGAACGCGCTATGGCGCGACCTCCTGCCCAACATGCCGCCCCCGGAAGAGAATGTGCGGCTCTACGTCGAGCTCATGCTGCGGGCGGTCGGCGCAGACCGGCGGAACGTTGCGCGTCCTGGCAAACGCGCGGGAACCGCCCGATGAGGGGCGTCCTGTTCGCCGTGGCGCTCGCGGGCATATCGGGCGCGCGGCTCGCCGCCCAGGATCCCTCGGCCCCCCGTACGCTCTCGCTCGAGGACGCGATCGGGCAGGCAAAGGGAGCGAGCGAGAACGTCGGGATCGCGCGTGCGGCCGTGGAACGCGCCGAGGGTCAGCGCAGGCAGGCGCGGAGCGGCTATTTCCCGCAGCTCACCGGGTCGGCCACCTACACGCGCACGCTGGAATCGCAGTTCGACATCGCGCGCGACGCCGTCGCGCAGATTCCAGGGCGGTGCCTCATGCCGTTCACCGCGCAGCCGGCCGCTGTGGGGCGGCTCGACTCGCTCGAGGCCGCCGTCGAATGCGTGTCGCGCTTCGGCGCGGCGAGCGGCGGTGGGCTCGAGAACCTGCCCTTCGGGCGGCCCAACGCCTACAACTTCGGCCTGTCGCTCTCGCAACGGCTGTTCGACGGCGGGCGTACCGCCGGGCAGAGCCGCGCGGCGGGTGCGTCGCTCCGGGGCGCGGAGATCGGCCTCACCGCCGCGCAGGCGCAGCTGGTCCTGGATGTCACCCAGGCGTACTACGACGCGCTCCTAGCCGACCGGCTCGTCGCCATCGCCGAAGCCACCCTGGACCAGGCCGACACCACCCTGGTACAGACCCAGCTGGCCCGGGACGTCGGCAACACCTCCGAGTTCGACCTGCTGCGCGCCCGCGTGACCCGCGACAATCAGCGCCCGGTGCTCATCCGCCGCCGCGCCGAGCGGGATATCGCGTATGTGCGCTTCAAGCAGCTGTTGAACCTGCCGCAGGTGGCGCCGGTCGCGCTCACCACGCCGCTGGGCGACACCGCGGCTGCGCCGCTCCAGGTGATCGCGTCGCTCACCGATGCGCCGGGGGATACGACGCCCGAGTTGCGGGCCCCGGTCCGCCAGGCGGCGGAGAACGTGGATGCCCAGCGCGGTCTGGTGGGCGCGGCGCGGGGAGAGCGGTGGCCGTCGCTGACGGTCTCCTCCAGTTTCGCGCAGCTGGCCTACCCGACGGACGCCTTTCCCGGCTCGGACGATTTCCTTACCGACTGGACGGTCGGCGTCGGTCTGAGCGTGCCGTTGTTTACCGGAGGGCGCCTCGGTGGCGCCGCGGGTGTCGCGCGCTCGAATCTCCGCGATGCCGAGCTGCGCCTGCAACAGACCCGCGAGGCGGCGCAGGTTGACGCCCGGAACACGGTGCTATCGCTGGAGGCGGCGGTCGCCGCGGTGGAGGCCAGCGCGGGCACCGTGGAGCAGGCGCAACGCGCGTACGAGATCGCGGAGCTCCGCTACCGGGAGGGCCTCTCCACTCAGACCGAGCTGCTCGAGTCGCGCCTGCAACTGCAGCAGGCTCAAGCCAACCGCGCCCGCGACGCCCGCGATCTCGAGGTCGCGCGGATCCGTCTCGCCTTGCTGCCGGTGCTTCCGCTCGGCGTGACCACGTTCGGCACCGTTCAGACCACGAGCCCAGCCGGCGCCGCCGTGTTCGGCACCGGCGTTGAGGCCGTCCAGGCAGGAGTGACCGTCCCATGATGGCGCGAACGACGTTTCCGGTGACCCGGACGGTTTCTCTGGCCCTGGCCACCGGCATGGTGCTGCTGGGCTGCAGTCGCGGCGGCGGCGCCGAGGCGGAGGAGGCGGGCCAGACCGTGACGGTCATCGGCGCGGAGACCGTCGTGGTGGTGGATTCGACACTGTTGCGAACCGGACCGATGGTGAGCGGATCGCTCATGCCCGAGCGCCATGCGGACGTGCGGGCCGAGGTCGCCGGGACGGTGCTGGAGACCTACGTGGAGCCTGGCCAGCGGGTGAAGCGGGGGATGCTGCTGGGGCGGATCGACGATCGCGCGGTGCGCGACGGCTATCTCTCCGCCAGAGCGGCCGTCCGCAGCGCGGAGCAGACCCTTCAGGTAGCGCGCCGCAATGCAGAGCGGAACGAACGGCTCGCGGCAGCAGGGGCGGTGGCGGAGCGCGATCGCGAGGCCGCAACGTCCACCGCCGCCAGTGCGGAGGCCGGGTATGCCGACGCTCAGGCGCGGCTCGCCCTGGCCGAGAAGCAGCTGGCCTACACTCAGATCCGGGCGCCGCTCGCGGGCGTGGTGAGCGAGCGGCACGCGACCGCTGGTGATGTGGTGCAGAGCGGGGACCCGCTCTTTGCCGTGGTGGACCCGCGGAGCCTCGAGCTCGAAGGCACCGTGCCCGCTGAAGAGGTGGCCAAGCTTCGCCCCGGTGCGCCGGTGGAGTTCACGGTCAGCGGATACGGCGAGCGGACATTTGCGGGACGGGTGGATCGGGTCAACCCGGCCGCCGACCCGGCGACCCGGCAGGTACGAGTGTACGTGACCATTCCGAACGCAGATCAGGGACTGGTGGCCGGCCTCTTTGCCGAGGGGCGGGTGGGCACCGACCGGCGGAAGACGCTGCTCGTCCCAACCTCGGCCGTGGACCAGCGCGGAGTGACGCCGATGGTGCTGGTGGTGCGCGCGGGCCGGGTGGAGCAGCAGGGTGTCGAGCTGGGCATCCGCGACGCCGCGACCGACCGGGTCGAGATCCGGGCCGGCGTGCAGGCTGGGGACACCGTGTTGATCGGCGCAGCGACGGCGACGGTTCCGGGTACGCCGGTGCGGATCGCCCCGGCCGACCTCAGCGGCGAACGGTAGGAGCGGACATGTTCATCTCCGATTTCGCCATCAAGCGGCCGATCGTCACGGTCACGGCAATGCTCGCATTGGTGGCGTTCGGCATCGCCGCCCTGATCAATCTCCAGACCGACGAGTTCCCCGACATTCAGCAGCCCATCGTCGGCGTGGTCATTCCCTACCCGGGAGCGTCGCCGGAAACGGTGGAACGCGAGATCATCGAGCCGATCGAGGAGTCGTTCTCATCCATCAGCGGGCTCGATTGGGAGAAGACCCAGGCCAGCGCCACCGACGGGCTGGCGCAGTTCATCGTCTTCTTCGACTACGAGAAGGACATCCAGGAGGCATCGCAGGATATTCGCGATGCGATCTCCACCCAGCGCGCCGACCTGCCGCAGGAGATGGAAGAACCGGTTCTCACCCGCTTCGATCCGTCGCAGGCACCGGTGCTGTCGCTGGCACTGACATCCGCCACTATTTCGAGCGCCACGCTGACCCGCCTGGCCGACCCGATGATCGTGCGCGCGCTTCAGGGCGTGCCCGGCGTCGCCCAGGTGAACGTCGTGGGTGGGATCGCGCGCGAGATGACGGTCGAACTGCGCCCTCCGGACCTGCAGGCGTCCGGCGTCAGCGTCGCCGCGATCGTGCAGGCGCTGGCCAGCCAGAATCTGGCGGCGCCGGTCGGGCGGCTCAACACGCCGCTCGAAGAACGCTCCATCCGGCTCAAGGGTCGTCTCGACGACGCGCAGGACTTCGAGAACCTCGTCGTCGTGCAGCGCGAGGGGCAGATCATCCGGCTGGGCCAGGTCGCCGATGTGCACGACGGTACTG
>Ga0247829_10000421_pt1 | contig 15816 bp, 9 predicted proteins | sample 12C_Control_Day4_FD_207765 | JGI IMG/M metagenome (GOLD analysis project Ga0247829, IMG submission 207765) | Soil microbial communities from agricultural site in Penn Yan, New York, United States - 12C_Control_Day4 | ecosystem: Environmental > Terrestrial > Soil > Agricultural land | place: USA... | reverse complement strand
GCGAAGACCCGTCCTCTGGCTCACCGCTCACCGCTCGCCGCTCACCGCTGTCAAGGTCACGGACTTCGGCCTCGCCAAGCAGGTTGGCCTGGGCGAGTCGCTGACCCGGACCGGAGTGGCGGTCGGCACGCCGAGCTACATGGCCCCGGAGCAGGCCACCGGCGGCAAGGACGCCACCCCGCAGGCGGACGTGTACTCGCTCGGGGCGATCCTGTACGAGTTGCTCACTGGCCGGCCGCCGTTCCGCGCCGCCACCGCCGCCACGACGCTGCTGCTCGTGTTGGAACAGGAGCCGGTGCCGCCGCGCGACCTCAACCCGGGCGTGCCGCGCGAGCTGGAGATGGTCTGTCTGAAGTGCCTCCAGAAGCCGACGGACCTGCGTTACCCGTCGGCCGCGGCGCTGGCCGCCGACCTGGAGGCGTACCTCGCCGGCGAGCCGATGACCGTCGAACCGGGTAGCCTCGGGTCGTTCGTCTCACGGCTGCTGCGCGAGACGCACCACGCGGCGGTGCTGGAGAACTGGGGCCTGCTGTGGATGCTTCACAGCCTGATGATTTTTCTACTCTGCCTGGTCACGCAGGTGCTGTTCTGGTCCGGGGTGGACTCGCACTGGACGTACCTGGGCGTCTGGAGCGTTTTCCTCCTTACGTGGGGGACGATCTTCTGGCGGCTGCGGCGGCGCGGCGGGCCGGTGCTGTTCGTGGAGCGGCAGATCGCCCATGCCTGGGCGGCCAGTGTCGCCGCCAGCATCGGGCTGTTCTGGATTGAGGTCGCCCAGGGACTGCCGCCGCTGACGCTATCTCCGGTGCTGGCGGTCGTTGCGGGCATGGTCTTCCTGTTCAAGGCCGGGACGCTCTCGGGCCAGTTCTACCTGTACGCCCTGGGGTACTTCGTCACCGCCGTGGTCATGGCCTTTCTGCAGCGGCTCGACCCGGCCTGGAATGTCGGCCACTTGTTGTTCGGTGCCATGTCGGCGGCGTCGTTCTTCTTCCCCGGCCGGCAGTACTACCGCCAGCGCAAGCGAGGCGAAGCAGTCGCCACGGCTTGACGCGACCCGCCAGCCGGCTATCATTCGGTCCGTTGGACTGCGCACGACTGTTCGATCCACCGGAACATCAGCCCTCTCGGTGGTTGCCAATCTCGGCTGTCTGCATGTAGCCACTCCATTCAGCCAACACCCCTGACACGACCCGGACGCATCGTGCGTTCGGGCAAGTGGAGTCCGTTCGTTTCGAACGGGCTTTCCCGATCCGTCGGGATCTGAGCCACCCCGGCGGCACCGCCGCCCCGCGCGGCGGGTCCGGCTCTCGTGAATGTTCGTCTGTCAACTCTGTGGCGGGGTGGTCCCGCCGCGGACCCCGGCCGCCCGGGTCGTGGTTCAGCGTCGCACAGCCCGGTATCCGTTGCGGCGGGAGGCCAACCGCTTCACCCGACTCGACGCGAGGGGCAAGCCAAAGGAGTACGTCGCCGATGACCCCGGCGGGGTCGGGTGGGAGATCGCCAGGGAGGTACTGGCATGCTCAGACTGCGCCATCGGGCGGAAGTGAAACCCCAAACGACGCGCGGGCGGGGAACTCCCCGCCCGCGTCGGTCGAAGACCACGGGGCTACCACTGCCACCGGCCGTACCGGTAGCTGTACTGGCCGGGGCCCCAGCCGGGGTTGGCGTAGTAGAAGCTGTTGTAGCCCGTGCCGTAGAACGGGCTCGCGTAGTTGTAAGCCCGACCGTACCAGTACGGCGAGGAGTAGCCCCAGCCGCGGTACGGCGAACTCCAGTACGGATGGCCCCAGTAGCCGTACATCGGGGTCGCATACGTATACGGAGACCCCCAGCCGTAGCCGTAGGGGTTGCCGAAGCCGATGCTGAACGACACCTGGGCGTCGGCCTTGTCGGGCGTATAGAGCATCCCGCCGAGGGCCAGCGCCCCGGCCAGGACAACGGTTCGCAGTCTCATGTCAAACTCTCCACGCGGTAGGGGGAGGAAATGCCGCTGCCGTCGGCCAAGCGGATCGCCAGGACGACGGCAGCGGTAGAGCAATTTCGACCGTTATCGGAAGATCGCCCGGCCGACTTCCCGACCGATGTAGTTGCCCACCGACCCCCGTACGGTGTTGCCGCCGTAGTACCCGCCATACCCACCGTACCCGCCGCCGTACCAGTTGGGCACGCCGAGGGCACCCTGGACGACGCCGCGCTGGAACCCCGAATCGAAGTTGGCGTTCCCGCCCCAGCCCTGGTTGTAGTACCCGCTGTAGTTCGGGTAGTAGCTGGAGGTGGTGTAGCTCGGGTAGGAGTACCCGCTGCTATACGTCATCGGGTACGAGTAGGTCGTCCCGTAGGTCATCGGGTACGAGTAGGTCGTGCCCGAATAGTAGTTGCTATAGGTCGGATAGTTGTAGGTGCCGGTGGCGTACCCGCCCGGCGTCGTGTAGTAGCTCTGGCCGTAGTTCGGCGTGTAATAGCTCTGGCCATAGCTCGGCGTGTTGTAACTCTGGCCGTAGCTGTACGGCGAATAGTAGCTCGATCCGTTACCGGCGGTCACGGTCCCGACGCCGGGAACGCTGACGCTCACCTGGGCGTGGGCTTGTGACGAAAACCCGATCACGGCCACCGCGGCGGTGACCAACATGTTACGCGGCCTCATGCTGAGTCCTCCTTTATGCCCTGGGAAATGGGCGTGGCGGGAACACACTCCCGATCAGAAGGAGAGAAGGCAACGACCGTGCCGGACGAGAGGATAGGAGGGGAAGAAATAGTCGCCGCGGTGGGGTCCCATTACTCGCTCGAAGGATTGTTCTGGTCGAGGACGAGGCGGCGAAGCAACTCAGTCAGCCCGGTGTGCAGCCGGCTGCGCAGCCCGGGGTCTGCGTTCGCCCACGTTGATTGGTCGGTCGCGGCGAGCTGGCTCAGCGCCTCGATCATCTGCGCACCGGCGTGCCACAGCGCGAGCCGGCCGTCCACGTCGGGGCCGGCGGCCTGAGGCGGTGCCGGGTCCGGCCGCGGCTCCGCGAGCAGGTCGCGGACGGCGTCGAGGAACTTCGGCTGGTTGACCGACGCGAAGGCGATCTCATCCTCATCGCCATCGAAGACACCGGCGAAGAGGTTCTGCTTGGCTTCCAGTGTCCGCAGCACTCGCTCCTCAATCGTGCCCCGTGTGACCAGGTTCACCACCCGGACCGGGCGGCTCTGGCCCATCCGGTGGACTCGCGCGATCCGCTGCTCCAGGACCGCCGGGTTCCAGGGTAACTCCAGGTTCACCACCGTGTCGGCGGTCTGGAGGTTCAGCCCGACTCCGCCGGCGTCGGTGCTCAGGAAGACGCGGCACTCGGGGTCGGACTTGAACCGCTCCAGGACCGCCTTGCGGTCCTTGCCCGGCAGCCCGCCGTGCAGCACCGCGTACCCGACGCCGAGCCGGTCGAGCACCTCCGCGGCCTTGAGGATCATCTGCTCCCACTGGCTGAACGCGACGACCTTGTGGCCCTCCCAGTTCGCCGACCAGCTCCGGAACCAGCTCCGCGAACTCGTCGAGCTTCGGGGAGACGTTGGTCCGCTTGTCGAAGAGGAACGTGCTGTCGCAGAGCATCCGCATGTTGACGACGCAGGCCAGGACGCGCTTGCGGTCGAGGTCGGTCAGGTAGCCCTTGCCCAGCAGCCGGGCCAGCATGGTCCGCTGCTCCTCGTAGGGGGCGCGCTGGGCATCGGTCAGCTCGACGTACACGGTGTTGTCGGTCCGCGCCGGCAACTGGGTCAGCACCTCGGCGCGGGTGCGGCGGAGGAAGATCGGCTCCAGTCGGTCGCGAATCTTGTCGAGGTTGCGGTAGCCGGTCAGGTTGCCCTTCTCGTCGAAGACCCGGTGGTCGTGGAGGAATTGGAACGCCGGCCCGAATCGCCGCTCGTCCACGAACTGCACGATGCTGTAGAGTTCTTCGAGCTTGTTCTCCAGCGGGGTGCCGGTGAGCACCATCGCGTAGCGGCTCTGGAGCTTCTTGACCGCGCGGGAGGTCTTGGACTCCCAGTTCTTGATCCGCTGGGCCTCGTCCAGGACGATCGCGTCCGGCTTCCAGTCGTTGATGGCCTCGCGGTCGCGGACGACCTGCTCGTAGTTGACCAGCCGGTAGAAGGTCGGCTCGGCGTACAGGTCGCGGCGGTCGTCCGGCCCGCCCTCGATCACCTGCACGGCTCGGCGGGTGAACTTCTTGATCTCCGACTCCCACTGGTACTTGACCGACGCCGGCGCGACGACCAGGACCCGCGAGATGCCGCGCTCCCGGGCCAGGAGTTCGACCGCGGCCAGGGTCATGATCGTCTTGCCCAGGCCCATGTCGTCGCCGAGGATGCTGCGGCCGCGGCAGGCCAGGAACAGCGCCCCGCGGGCCTGGTAGTCGTAGAGCGGGACGCTCAGGAGCTTCCGGTCGAAGGCCCCCTCGTCGAGCTGATTGAGCCACTCCCGCTCGCGGGCGAGCATCTCGGCGCGCTCGACCTCGCGGTCGATGAAGTCCATCGCGTCGGACATCACCGTGACTTCTTCCGGGACCGCCTCGACCGCCGGGACCAGGTCCTCGTACCGGCTGCGGCCCGACCACAGGCACTTCTCGTCGAAGAACCGCTTCGCCAGTTGCCCGAGCTTGTCGGAGTGCCGCGGCGGCAGGTGCAGCCCGAGCCGCAACTGGTCGCCGTAGTGCAGGTACACCTCGGGGCGGGTGAAGGTGGCCTTCTTCTTCTGGAGGTGGGCCGGCAGGTCGTCCTTGAGGGTCTCCAGCACCGCCTCGATGTGCTTGCAGGTGCCCAGGGTGTTCGACTTGAAGTCCGGGCAGGTGCAGGCGTTGTCGCCGACGTCGAACCCATAGACGGTGACGGTGTATTGCCCGCCGGACTCCGGGTTGGTCACCCGGTAGTCGGAGAAGACCCGCTTGCGGCCGAGGTTCTGGATCGTGAACTTGCCGGCCTTCGCCCGCTGCCGGCGGATGTCGATCTGTTCTTCCCGGAGCATTCCGTGACCCCGCGTGGTGCGACCGTGTCATGATACGCGGTCCCGCCGTCCCTCGTTCCCATGCCCCGCGTGGGAACGAGGGCGTTGCGGCCGCGGGGCAGGGGTGGTAGCGTGGCCTCGCCGCACGTCGCCCGACTCGCGCTTCGCGGAGACCCGGTCATGACTCGCACTCTGCTCGCCGCCGTCGCGGCGGCGCTGGCGCCGGCGTTCGCGGCCGCCCAGACCGCCGCCTGGTCCGGGCACGCCGGCAACCCGCAGCACACGGCCCTGTCCCCGACCGCCACGCAGCCGCTCCAGGCGATCCGCTGGCAGACGCCGGTGGACCTCAACCCGCAGTACACCGGCAACGGCAGCCTGCTCATCCACTACGGCTCGTCGGTCATCACGGCCGCCAACACGGTCGTCGTCCCGGTCAAGACCGGGGCGACCGACGGGTTCCGGGTCGAGGCCCGGTCCGGGGCGACCGGCGCGCTGCTCTGGACTCAGGACACCGACTACACGCTGCCCACGTCCAACTGGAAGCCGAGTTACTCCTCCACGATCGCCCCCGGCAACACCCTGTACTACGCCGGCGCCGGCGGGACGATCTACCGCCGCGGCAACCTCGACGCGCCCGGGGCCGTCACCCCGACGCAACTCGCGTTCTTCGGCACCGGCGGCAACGCCACCGACCTGAGTACTTACCTCGGCGACCGGGCCGACTTCAACGCGAACGTGTCCGTCAGCACGCCCATCACCTCGGACGCGGCGGGGAACATCTACTTCGGCTACCAGGTCCGCAACCCGTCGGCCGTGGGCGACCTGCAAAGCGGGATCGCGAAGATCACCCCCGGCGGGGCCGCCAGCTACGTCCCGGCCGCGAGCCTCGCCCCGGCGGGGGACGCCACCATCCGCGGGGTGGTCACCAACTGCGCGCCGGCGCTCAGCGCCGACGGCAGCCGGGTGTATGTGGCGGTCACCACCGCTGACGGCGTCACCAGCCAGTCCGGCAACGGCTACCTGGTCGCGCTGAACACGGCCACGCTGGCGGTGGCCGGCCGGGCGGACCTGCGGGACGCGGGTACGCCGACAAATCGCGCCCGGCTGACGAACAACGGCACCGCCTCGCCGACCATCGGCCCGGACGGGCACGTCTACTTCGGCGTGCTGGAGAACCCGTTCGCCTCGTCGAGGGGGTGGATGCTGCACTTCAACGCCGACCTGACGCGGAGCGAGACGCCCGGCGGGTTCGGGTGGGACATCACCCCGTCGGTGATCCCGCGGGCGATGGTCCCGTCGTACCAGGGCACCTCCGAGTATCTGCTCATGACCAAGTACAACAACTACGCCGGGCTCGGCGGGGACGGGGTGAACAAGCTCGCCATCCTCGACCCGAATGCTACCCAGATCGACCCGCGGACCGGGGCGACGGTGATGCGGGAGGTGCTGACGATCGCGGGGGTGACGCCCGACCCGGAATACACCGCGACCCACCCGAACGCCGTCCGGGAGTGGTGCATCAACACGGCGGCGATCGACCCGGCGACGAACAGCGTGCTTGCCAACAGCGCCGACGGCAAGCTGTACCGCTGGGACCTGACGACCAACACGTTCACCGAGGTGCTGACCCTGACGCAGGGGATCGGCGAGGCGTACACGCCGACGGTGATCGGGCCGGACGGGACGGTCTACGCGATCAACAACGCCGTGCTGTACGCGGTCGGCGTCCCGGTGCCGGAGCCGACCGCCGTCCTCGGGCTGGCGGCGGTCGGCCTGGGACTCGCGGCCGCCGCTCGCCGGCGGCGGTGCGCAGGCCGGGGGAAGGGCGCTTGCCGATAACGTGTGCGGGGCGGGTGTGTTCCCCGCCCCGCGGAAGGTCTACTCCCTGGTATCGGGACTAGTGCTTCAGTCGGTTGATCGTGGACGTCAACTGACCGATGTCGCGACCGGCGATGGCGCCGTCATCGAACAGGTCCTGAGCCAGGCCGGCGATCTGGGTAACGTCCCCGAGGTCGAAGTTGGTGTTGGGACGGCCGGCGAGGCCGCTCAACAGGTCGCCGAGCAGCCCCTCGCCCCGCGATGCGCTGACACACACCTGGACCGGCCCGTCCTCGCAGTCGTCGAGGCTGACGTTCAGGCCGAGCAGGCTCAGGTCCACCGGGCCGAGGGCCAGGTCGAGGATCTCGAAATCCCCGTCGCAGATGTCTTCGGCCCCGGCCGGCGGGTCGCCCGCGCTGTTCGCCCCGCCGTTCAGCGCGTTGTCGAGGATATCCCCCACCACGTCGAGCAGACCGCCGACACCCCCCAGTTCGGGGATGGTGCCCAGCGGGAGGTCGCCGGCCAGCCCGCAGAGCAGGTCGCCCAGCAGGCCGCCGCCCTCGATGGCGGTGACCTCCAGGCAGATCGGGCTGGTGTCGACGTGCAGGCCGAGCAGGTCGATGTCGATGGGGCCCAGTTCGAGGTCCAGGACCGAGCACTCCTCCCCCGGCGTCGCCGGGTCGTCCGGGATCAGTTGCAGGGCGAAGTTGGTGATGTCGGTGGTGAACGGCAGGCCGGCCAGCGTGCCCTCGACGGTCCCCTCGGCCGCCGTCAGGACCCCGTCGGCGATTGCCAGGCCGCTCAGATCGACGTCGGTGATGTTGAGCAGGTTTGCGGGCACCGTCCGATCCTCGAATCCCTCGAGTCGAGGACGGAAGAATGATGGCGCGGACGGCTTCGGTTCGGCCGGACGGCTGGATCGGCGGGCGAACAGGCTGAGCAACATCGAAGCACCCTCCTACAGACAATCAATCGGCGCGCAGACCCGCCCTGTCCTGGGCTGTTCAAGGGCCGCGCGCGATGGACCACAGAGACGGCCGCACCGCGCGGCCACCCTCTCTGGGATCGGAACACACCTCGCAACCCGGGCGCCCGGCGTGCCGACGTTCGGAAGAACGGTATGATTGGCTGTCGGGATATCTGCCATGCCTCGGTTTCATAGCCCAAATCGATCGTACTCTGGCCGACCGAGTGTCAACCGGGCGACAGTTCCAATGAGGGCGACGGACGCCGAGGCAACGTCATGCCCAGGCCCGTTGCGCACAGCTCGGCATGAGCGAGGCGAGCGCTCGCCCGAAATAGATAGACAGTGCAGTATTCGTTGATGCGTCACCCGATTCAGGTGAGAGCGACATGGCTGGCGATCCGAAGGTTGTTGTGATTACGGGCGCGACCCGCGGTCTTGGCCGGGCCCTGGTCCCGCACTTCGCGGCGGCGGGGCATACCGTCTGGGGCTGCGGTCGGTCGGCGACGGGCGTCGCCGAACTGGCGCGGGCGTTCGGTCCGCCGCACGACTTCGCGGCGGTGGACGTGCGCGACGAGGCTGCGGTGCAGACGTGGGCCGACCGGTTGCTGGCGTCCGGTCCGCCGGATCTGCTCATTAACAACGCCGCGGTGATGAACGACCCGGCGCCGCTGTGGGAGGTCCCGGCCGAACAGTTCGACACCCTGATCGACGTGAACGTGAAGGGGGTGGCGAACGTGATCCGGGCGTTCGTCCCGGCGATGGTCGCACGGGGGAGCGGGGTAGTCGTCAATCTGTCGAGCGGCTGGGGCCGGAGCACGTCGCCGGAGGTGGCACCGTACTGCGCCAGCAAGTACGCCGTCGAGGGATTGACGCTGTCGCTCGCGCAGGAGTTGCCGCGGGGCATGGCGGCGGTGCCGCTGAACCCCGGCGTGATCGACACCGACATGCTGCGGCAGGCGTGGGCCGACGACGCCGGGGCGTACCCGAAGGCCGAGGCGTGGGCGAAGCGGGCCGCGCCGTTCCTGCTCGGGCTGGGCGCGAAGGACAACGGCCGCTCGCTGACAGTGTCTTGATTGGGAGGGCGAGGCTCCTGCCGAGCCTCTTCAGCTCCGGCTCGGCAGGAGCCTCGCCCTCCCACCCATCACCGGAACCACCTCAGCCACGCTCTCAGCAGCCGCGCCCGGAACGGCGTCAGCCGGGTGCGGTTGTACTGGTCGGCGACCTTCTTCAGGGTCTCGGTGTAGGTCGGGTACGGGAAGACGGTGCTGGCGATCTGCCGGAGCGTGAGCCGGTTGCTCATCGCCAGGGACAGGGCGCCGATGACCTCCCCGGCGTGCGGGCCGACGACGGTCGCGTCTGTGACGCGGCCGCGGTGAGCAGCCACCTTGATGAAACCCGTTGTCCCGTCCGTCATCGGCCGGTCCAGCTCCTCGAACCCGACGCGAAAGTGTGAAGTCGTCTCCGACGGTCGTCTGCCGATGGCGGCGACTTCCGGGTCGGTGTAGGTACACCACGGTATGTGGTTGACATCGCCGCTTGATCCGGGGAAGAGTGCGTTTCGCACGACCAGCCGCGCCATCGCGTCGGCCGCGTGGGTAAACTTCGGGCCGGCGGAGGACACGTCCCCGGCCGCGTAGACCCGTGGGTTGGTCGTGCGGAGATAGCGGTCCGTCCGGACGTGTCCATCGCTCATCTCGACACCCGCGGCCGGCAGGTTCAGTCCCTCGACGTTCGGCCGCCGGCCGGCCGCCACCAGCACCGCGTCGAACCCGGTCAGGGGTGGCGTCTCGCGGACGATCTCGATGCCGTCCGCCGCGAATGCGGTTCGCAACAGGTCGCTGGCCTCGGGGTCTTCCCGGGGCAAGAGTCGGCCGCCCCTCGCCACCAGCGTTACCCGTGAGCCGAGCCGGGCGAACGCCTGACCGAGTTCGCAGCCGATCGGGCCGGCGCCGATCACCAGCAACCGCTTCGGCAACTCGGTCAGCGTGAAGATTGTCTCGTTGGTAAAGTAGCGCGCCTCCTTCAAGCCGGGGACGTCCGGGACCGCCGCCCGTGCCCCGGTGGCGATGACGCAGCGGCCGAACCGCAGCTTGGCCCCAGTTACCTCGACGGTGTCCTCGTTGACGAACTTGCCCTCACCGAGAAATACGTCCACCCCAAGCCGGCGGAACCGCTCGGCCGAGTCATGCGGGCCGATCTGTGCCCGGACGCGCCGGACCCGCTCCATCACCGCGGCGAAGTCGATGGCGGGTTCGCCGACGGTGATGCCGAACTCCTTCGCCCGTCGAATCTCGGCCACGGCCTTTGCCGCCCGTAGCAACGCTTTCGACGGCACGCAACCGACGTTGAGGCAGTCGCCGCCCATCAGGTCGCGCTCGACGAGCGCGACCTTCGCCCCGAGCGCCGCCGCACCGGCCGCCGCGACCAGCCCCGCCGGCCCGGCCCCGAGGACGACCAGTTGGTAGCGCGGCGCCGGCGTCGGGTTGACCCAACCGGGCGGCTTGACGTTCGCCCGCAGCGCCTCGTCATGCGGGTCGCCGGGGAGTAAGGGGATTGCCATCGGTGGGGTTCTCCGGGATGCTAACTCCCGCCGGCTGTTGTAGGGTGGGTCGAGTCTTCGAGGCCCACCGTCTGACGTATGTGGTTCCGGTGGGCCTCGAAGACTCGACCCACCCTACAAGAAGAGCCTGCCATGCCCCCCGACCGCCGCTCGTTCCTCGCCGCGTCCGCCGCTGGTGGGGTGTTCGCCCTCGCCGGTGCCGCCCGAGCTGCCGACAGGCCGGGGCGCACGAAGAACACGAAGTTCGCCGTCAACGTCGAGATGTGGTGGAGCAGGGAGAAGGACTTCCTGAAGCGGCTCGAAGCCGCGGCCGCGCTGGGGTTCACCGCGGTGGAGTTCTGGCCGTTCGAGTCGAAGAACGTCCCCGCCGTCGCGGAGACGTGCCAGCGGCTCGGGCTGGATGTGGCCCAGTTCACTGTCTGGGGGTTCAAGCCGGGGCTCAACGAGCCGAAGAACCACGCCGCGTTCGTCGAGAAGGTCGAGAAGGGTTGCGAGGCGGCGAAGACGCTCAAGTGCAATCTCATGACCGTGGTGGCCGGCGACGACGTCTCTGGGATGTCGCAGGAGCAGATGCACGCGAACGTCATCGAGGGGTTGAAGAAGGCTGCTCCGATCGCGGAGCGGCACGGCGTCACGCTGATCCTCGAACCCATGAACATCCGCGTCGATCACAAGGGGCACTGCCTGTACGGCTCGGCGCCGGCGATCAAGATCGTCCAGGCGGTCGGGTCGAAGGCGGTGAAGCTGAACTGGGACCTGTACCACATGCACATCACGGAAGGCGACCTGTGTGGCCACCTGCGGGAGGGGTTCGCGGCGGACGCGATCGCGTACATCCAGCTCGCCGACCACCCCGGCCGCAACGAGCCAGGGACCGGCGAGCTGAACTACAGCCGGGTGCTGAAGGAACTGAAGGCGCTGAAGTACGACGGCTGGGTCGGGCTGGAGTGCGTGCCGAAGCGGAGCGAGGCGGAGGCGGCGCAGGCGGTCCACAACGCGGACAACTGGTGATCGCTGGCGATAAATCCCATATTCCAAGCACCAAATCCCAAACAAGACCATCTGTCTTGTTTGGGATTTGGTGCTTGGAATATGGGATTTACCCGAAGGGTCACGGGACCCCCATCACCTCGACGTTCGTCTTGCGCCACAGGTCCTCGATGAGCTTGTCGTACTCGGCCTTCTGGACCAGGGCGCCGAGCTTGTTGCGGATGAACGTCTGCGTCTTCTCGTCGAACGGCCGCACCCCGGCCACGTCCCGCTCCAGCACCTTCACGACGTGGAAGCCCGTCTCGGTCGGGATCAGGTCGCTGACCTGCCCGGCCGTCATGCCGAACAGCATCGACTCCAGCTCCGGCGGCTTCACCTCGCCGCGCTTCGTGCCGACCCCCTCACCGTCGCGCAGGGCGCTGTCGCCGTGGCCGTGCTGCTTGACCACCTGCACGAAGTCGGCCCCGTCGCGGATCTGCTTGAGCAGGTGCTCGGCGTACTGCCGGGCCTCGACCGTCGTGTTGAAGCGCCGGTAGCTCACGAACAGGTCCAGCCACTTGAGCCGGTCCTCGACCTTGAACTCGTCGGGGTGCTCCTCGTAGTAGCGGACCACCTCGGCCAGACTCGCCACGTTCGCCTTGTCCTTGAGGAACTGGCCCAGGTACATGTTCATCATCGCGTTGCGTTCGAGTTGCCGCTTGAGCGCCTGGGCGGAGATGCCCTGGGCCTTGAGCACCTCGGCGAACTCGGCCTCGGTCTTGAAGTTGTTCTGCTTCTTGATCTCGCGGATCTGGCGGGTCACCTGCCGGGCCGCGTCGTCCTTGATGACGTCCACCAGGTGCGGCTTGTTCTTCTTCACCTTGGCCAGGAAGTCGGCCAGGATCAGCTCGCGGTCGATGAGCTTGCGCAGCTCCTCGCGGAAGAGTTCCTTCTCGCGGGCGTCGCGGTCGGTGCCGGTCAGCCGGATGTACTCGACGGCCCGCTGGCGGACCATCTGCCAGACCTCGTCGTCGGTGATGACCACGTCGGTCCCGATCATCGCGACGGGCCGGATTTGCGTCGTCGCCTGGTCCGGTGACGGGCCGCTGGCGGGTACAACGCTGGCGACCGCGGTCTGGCTGACCGGGGCCGGGGCCGGCGTGGTACTCGCCGGGTCGGCCGGGAAGACGACCGGCGCGTCCGGTGCCTTCGGCCCGTCCGGGGACTGGGCGCGGATGAAGTTATCGACCCGGTCCGGGACCAGGCCGCCGGTCCGACACCCGACGATCGCCAGGGCGAGCGGGGCCAGAAGGCGCAGACACAGTCGGCGGTGGGCGGCGTCCATGCCGGGGCCCGTCCGTGGGATTGCAGAGGAATTCAGCCGGTTTATACCGGCTCCCGCGACGGGTGCAAGGTGGCTTTGAGGCTGGCGAACGGCCGGCGTAAGCCGGCTGGTGGACGCCAGCGCCGACCAGCCGGCTTACGCCGGCCGTTCGCCAAGGATTGTCCGGAGCAACCGATACATCGCCTCCGGGGTGTCCTCGCCCGGTCGCAGCCGCAGGTACAGACTCTTCTCGTCCACCACCTTCAGTCGGCCCTTGCTCTGCTTCGCCAGTTGGTCCGCCTTGCCGCGGTGGCGGTATGAGAGGACCAGGTCCGGCCCGTCGCGGTGGATCGCTGCGACCTGCCAGTAGACGCAGTCCAGCCGAACCTCGGTCGTCCGCAGCAGCCATTCGGCCGGCTCCGGCGGCGGTCCGTACCGGTCGCGCAACTCCTGGCGGAAGTCGTTCAGCTTGCGCGCGTCGCGCAGCCGGGCCAGCCGACGGTAGACCTCGATGCGCAGCTTCTGCGCGGGGACGTAGTCCCGCGGCAGGAACGCCGGCCAGGGCAGGTCCACGTTCACCTCGACGGCCGCCCGCGGCGGCTGGTTCTTGAGCTGCCGGACCGCGTTCTCCAGGATCTGGCAGTAGAGTTCGTACCCGATGGCCGCGATGTGGCCGCTCTGCTCGGCGCCGAGGATGTTGCCGGCCCCGCGGATCTCCAGGTCGCGCATGGCGATCTTGAACCCGGAGCCCAATTCCGTGAACTCCTCGATGGCCTTGAGCCGCTTCTGGGCGTTCGGGGTGATGAGCTTGCGCGCGTCCACGATCAGATAGGCGTACGCGCGGACCTTGGTCCGCCCGACCCGGCCGCGGAGCTGGTGCAGGTCGGCCAGCCCGTAGATGTCCGCCTCGTCGATGAACATGGTGTTGGCGTTCGGGATGTCCAGCCCGCTCTCGATGATCGTCGTGGCCAGCAGGACGTCGGACTCCTTGCGGACGAACGACAGCATCGACCGCTCCAGCGCGTGCTCGTTCATCTGCCCGTGGCCGATGACCAGCTTCGCCTCGGGCACGATCGTCTGGAGCTTGGCCGCGACCTCGTTGATGTCGAAGACCCGGTTGTGGACGAAGTACACCTGCCCGCCGCGGTTCATCTCGCGGTGGACGGCGTGCTTGATGAGCGAGTCGTCCCACCGGATGATCCGCGTCTCGACCGGCATCCGCTCCGGCGGCGGCGTCTCCAGGTTGGAGATTTCGCGGATGCCCAGGAGCGCCTGGTGCAGCGTCCGCGGGATCGGGGTGGCGGTCATGGTCAGGACGTGGACGGTCGCCCGCAGGCGCTTCAGCTTCTCCTTGTGTTCGACACCGAACCGCTGCTCCTCGTCGATGATGACCAGCCCCAGGTCCTTGAACCGTACGTCGTCCGAGATGAGCCGGTGCGTGCCGATCACCACGTCCACCGCCCCCTCGGCGACGCGCTTGAGGATCTCCTTCTGCTGGGCCGGGGACTTGAACCGGCTGACGGACTCGACGGCGAACGGGTACTCGGCGAGCCGCTGGCTGAAGGTGCGGTAGTGCTGCTCCGCGAGGACGGTCGTGGGGACCAGGATGGCGACTTGCTTGCCGTTGTCGATGGCCTTGAACGCGGCGCGGATGGCGACCTCGGTCTTGCCGTAGCCGACGTCGCCGCAGAGCAGCCGGTCCATGGGCCGCGGCCGCTGAAGGTCGGTCTTGATCTCGCCGATGGCGGCGAGCTGGTCGGGCGTCTCCTGGTACGGGAAGGTGGCCTCGAACTCCTTCTGCCAGTCGGTGTCCGGCGGGAACGAGTACCCCGGGATGGCGGCCCGCACCGCCTGAATCTGGATCATCTCGGCGGCCAGGTCGCGGACCGCTTCGGCGACCTTGTCTTTCTTGCGGCCCCACGCCGTCCCGCCGAGCTTTGACAGCTCCGGCTGCGCCTGCGCGCCGCCGACGTACTTCTGAACGAGGTCGATCCGCGACGCCGGCACGTACAGGAACATGCCGCCGCGGAACTCCAGGATGAGGTTCTCCTCCAGAGCGGTGAGCGGTGAGCGGTGAGCGGTGAGTCCGAGGTTTTCTTCGCTCACCGCTGATAGCTCATCGCTCACCGCTTTTTCGAGCATCCTCATCCCGCGGAACCGGGCGATGCCGTGGGCGACGTGGACGACGTAGTCCCCCTCGTTGAGGTCGAGGAAGGTGTCGATGGCGCGGGACTCGACCTTCCGGCCCGGGGCGCGGTCGGCGGTCGGCTTCACTCCCGGCGGTAACAGGTCGCGGTGGAACAGCTCGTGGCTGCCCAGCGCGACGACGCCCTGGTCCACCAGCCGGAAGCCGGCGCGGACGTGGCCGGTGGCCAGCAACAGGCGCTGCGACTCGGCCAGCTTGCCGGCCTTGAGGACTTCGGTGAGCCGGTGACACTCGGCCTCCGTCTGGCAGGCGATCAGCACCCGGTCCCGCTGGGCGACCGCGTCCAACTCGTCGCGGACGCGCTGGACGTTGCCGCTGAACCGCTCGACGGACTCGACCCGCAGGTGGACGCTCGCCTCGACGGACGGGCGGGGCAGCGCGGAGACGGCTACAGTGGGCCGCCGCAGGAACTGGGCAAAGGTGCCTTCGACCGTGAACAGCCCGGTCGGGTCGGCCACCCGCTCGAAGAAGTGCCGGCCCTGTTCCTTCAGGTCGTCCGGCTCGACCAGCGCGACCACGGCGCCGTGGGGGAGGTAGTCGGCGACGAAGCCGCTTCGGGTATGGGGTATGGGGGATGGGGGATCGGTCATACCCGATCCCCCATCCCCCATACCCGATTCCAGGACCACGATCTCCCGGCGAGTCTCCAGGCTGCGTTGCGTCTGTGCGGAGAATGTGCGGATCGACTCGACCTCGTCGCCGAAGAACTCCAGCCGGACCGGGTCGGTCGCGTCCGGCGGGTACAGGTCGCAGATGCCGCCGCGGCGGCCGAACTCGCCGGGGAACTCGACCGCCTCGACGCGCTTATAGCCGTTCTCGACCAGCCAGCGGGCGAACTCGTCCACGTCGAGTGAGTCGCCGACAGACAGCCGCCGGCCGCTCTGCGCCAGGTCGTCGCGCGACGGGACCGGTTGCACCACCGCGGCCATCGGGGCCAGAATCAGCCGCGGCGGGTCGGCGGCGAGGAGGTGTTGCAGGAGCCGAAGTCGGGCCGCGGTTTCGT
>Ga0247829_10000420_pt1 | contig 15818 bp, 12 predicted proteins | sample 12C_Control_Day4_FD_207765 | JGI IMG/M metagenome (GOLD analysis project Ga0247829, IMG submission 207765) | Soil microbial communities from agricultural site in Penn Yan, New York, United States - 12C_Control_Day4 | ecosystem: Environmental > Terrestrial > Soil > Agricultural land | place... | reverse complement strand
CGACCGACCCGGGATACGAAGGACAGCCGATGCCCTCGCCTGATGGCCGATGGCTCGCCTTCGTGAACGACCACACAGGACGGTGGGAGGTCGTGCTCGCACAATTGATTGACGACGGGACGCGGGTGCGCCTCAATCCGCAGCGCCTGGCGATTTCGGCAAACGGTGGAATCGACCCGCACTGGCGCGCGGACGGGCGCGAGATCATCTATCTCGCGCCCGATCGAACGCTCATGTCGGTGAGCGTCACCGTGACGGGGAATACGGTTTCCATCGGGAAGCCAGTGCGCCTGTTTCGGGTTCCCGTCGATGCCGGAGGCTGGGACGCCAGCTGGACGAGCAATGCCGATCACTCGAAGTTCGTCGTCGTCGACGCGCCGAATGGCACCGCGCAGACGTTCCGCGTGTTGACGCACTGGCGTCCCTGACGCTACTGGTGAAATCAGTCGGATGTAGAGCGCACCCGTGGCTGGCCGCGAACGGGGTCGCTCCCCAAAGACATCCACCAGACAATGCCGAGCCCCGGACCAATCCCCTGTTCGTATTGGCTGATCGAGGGAAAGCTCCTCGCCGGCGAGTATCCGGGCACCTACATCGAGGCGGAGACGCGCGAGAAGCTCACGAAGTTTCTGGAGGCGGGAATCCGCACGTTCATCAATCTCACCGAGGAGCGCGAGCTGACGCGGTATGACGACGTGCTGCAGGCGCTCTCGGACGAGCGCGGCGTCGAGACGACGCATATCCGCGCGAGCATTCGGGACCACTGCGTGCCGGCTTCGCGTGAGCAGATGGTGAGCATCCTTGCGATGATTCGCGACGAGATCGATGCGGGCCGTCCGGTCTACGTCCACTGCTGGGGAGGCATTGGACGCACGGGCACGGTGATCGGCTGCTGGCTGGTCGAACAGGGGCTCTCCGGCGAGAAGGCGCTTCGCAGGATCGAGGAGCTGCGGCGTCACACCCCGGACGGGCTGTTTCGCTCGCCGGAAGTCGACGAGCAATGCGACTACGTTCGCGAGTGGCGGGAAGCGAAGCCATCGGACGGGAAGTAATCCACCGCTCGCAAAGGGACCGATCGTGGGACGAGAGTGGCCACGAGCGGACACTCTGAAGAGCAACAAAACGTGATCAGATGCTGAAACCCCCCGCAATACGGGCCGTCTTGCGTCGCGGGGCAGCCGGCGAAGAGTCTGCACACGGTGCAGAACAGATAACGTCAAGCTACAAACTACAAAAACGACGAAACTGCAAAGCGAGCCAAGACGGCGAGGAGACGCCATTTTTCGTCCTTTTTGGAGTTTGCAGTTTGGAGTTTGGAGTTGACCGACCGATATGGACCTTCGATACGCCCTCAGGATGCTGCTGGCGCAGCCACTGTTTACGCTCGGCGCGGTGCTCACGCTCGCGCTGGGCATCGGCGCCAACAGCACGATCTTCACCTTCGCCAACGCGGCGCTGTTCCGGCCGATGCCGGGCATTGCGGACCCCGACGACCTCGTCTGGGTCTCGGCCGTCTGGCAGGACCGCGGCCGCGAGGTGCGCATGTCGTATCCCGAATATCTCGACTATCGCGATGCGATGACGACCGTGTTCTCGGACCTGGTGGGGTTGCGCAGCACGCCGGTGAGTCTCGGCAGCGGACGCGAACCGCAGCGCGTTCGCGGACAGGTGGTCACCGGCAACTTTTTCACCATGCTGGGAGTGATACCCGGCGCCGGACGCCTCCTCACATCTGCGGACGAGCAGCCGGGCGGCGCGCCGGTGGTGGTGCTCAGCGATCGCCTCTGGCGGCAGCAATTCGGCGGTTCGCCCGACATCGTTTCCTCGCCGATCATCATCAACGGTCACTCGTTCACTGTCGTCGGCATTGCGCCGGACGCGTTCCACGGACCCGCGCTCGGCGAGACCGCTGATCTCTGGTTGCCGATCGCACGCATCGCGGAGGCGCGCTCGAGCGATCGCGCGCTGCTGACCGATCGCGGTGCATCGTGGCTGCTGGTCATGGGACGGCTGCGCGAACACGTCTCGGTCGCAAGCGCGCAGGCAGCGGCGTCCGCCGTCGCCACGCGGCTCGCCTCGTCGTATCCAGGGACGCAGACGAACCGCACCGTCCACATCACCGATGCGCGATCCGGCCTCGCTCCCGAAGGTCGCGGTGAGCTGGTTCCTCTCGGCGCGCTTTTGCTGATAGTCACCGGGATCGTGCTGATGATCGCGTGCGCAAACGTCGCCAACCTGCTGCTGGCGAGGGGCGCTGCACGCTCGCTCGAGATCAGCATCCGCGCATCGCTCGGAGCCAGCCGTCGCCGATTGATCCGCCAGTTCCTGACCGAAAGCGCCCTGCTCGCCACCGCGGGCACGCTTGGCGGGCTGCTGCTCTCGTTCTGGGCCGCCGACCTTCTCCAGGCGCAACTGCCGGAGGAGGAGTTCCGCGGGCTGTATGCGTTCGCGGATATGCGTGTTCTCCTTTTCACAATACTGGTCGGCACGCTGAGCGTGTGCGGGTTCGGGCTCGCGCCGGCGTTGACTCTGACACGCGGCGCGCTCCAGCCGCGTCTGCGCGAGACGGCCGGTTCCGGCGGCCGCACGCGACTCCAGGGCATCTTCGTGGTTGCGCAACTCGCGCTGTCGCTCGTGCTCTTGCTCGCCGGTGGCCTGAGTCTTCGCGCCGTGCAGAAATCGACGCAGGTGGATCTGGGGTTCGAGCCGAGTGGCGTGCTCACCGCGTCGTACGATCTCGTGTTGCAGAACTACACGCCGGAACGCCGCGTGGCGTTTCGCCGCCTCCTCCGCGAACGGATCGCCGGCCTGCCTGGTGTGACCGACGTCAGCATCAGCAACGTGCCGCCGCTGAGCGGCACGATGGTCGGTACGGTCGTTTCTTCGAAAGGCACCGCCAGTGGCCAGGTCGAGTCGCGCGCTTACCTGAACGCCGCCGGTCCAGCCTACTTCGACACGTTGCACCTGCCGATCGTCCGCGGGCGTGGCTTCATCGATGGCGATACCGCGGGCGCGCCTCACGTTGCGGTTGTGAATGAAACGCTCGCGAGGAACCTTTGGGCGAACGACGACCCGCTCGGTCGCCAGATCACGGTCGAAGATCGGACGGTCCGCGTGGTCGGAGTGGCGCGGAACTCGAAGTACGACGAGGTGACGGAGGATCCGCGTCCATTCATGTACCTAGCAATCGATCAGAATCCGCAGCTCGATCGAGAAACGGTCCTCGTCCGTGCGGATGGGGCGACGGGCGGCCTGACATCGGCGGTTCGCGCAGCAATCCAGGCGCTTGATCCTGCGCTTCCCGTGTTCGACGTGCGACCGCTGGCGACGGTGCTGACGGAGCGCAACGACAAGCAGCGGGCGGTCAGCGCGCTGCTCGCGGGATTCGGGACGGTCGCGCTGCTGCTCGCAGCGCTCGGGCTTTACGGTGTGATGGCGTACGCCGTGACGCGGCGCACGCGCGAAATGGGCATTCGGCTGGCGCTCGGAGCGACGCCGTCGCAGCTCACGACTCTGATCGCCCGCGACGGTCTCCGCCTCTCGGCGCTCGGGGTTGCCATCGGTGGGATTCTTGCGCTGCCAATGGCGTATGCGCTGGGCGCGCTGTTGTTCGGCGTGCAGATCGCGGATGTCGCGGGCTTCGGCCTCGTGTGCCTCGTGCTCGTCGTTGTCGGCACGGTCGCCGCCGTACTGCCAGCCCGCCGCGCCGGCCGGCTCGATCCACTCGCCGCCTTGCGCAGCGAGTAGGACGCTGGGGTCAGATCTTGTTTTTTGCATGAAGTGTCCTCCCGAGAGGACCCGAGCGCAAAAAACAAGATCTGACCCCCGGCGCATGACCCCGCGGGCGACACCCTGAGCGCGGCCACTGGCGAGAAGCTCTCAGCTCGCAGATAATCGGCGGCCATGAGCTTTACAGTCGCGAGGCGACTCGCGGCCGCGGTGCTGTCCGCGAGCGTCATCGTTGGCGCGATCGTCCTGACCGGCGCGTTGCACGCTCGCGCGCAGGACCTGGTGGCCGTCGCCCCCGATGCGGCCAAAGTAGAGTACGAGGACGTGCGCGTGCGCATCGTCCGCCTGAAGATGGCGCCCAACACGTCATCCGCGATGCACGATCGGCCGCGGCGCGTGGTGATTCCCCTTACGGAGAACGATGTCCGCATCACGCGCGCGGACGGCACGGTCGGGACGACGCGAGCTGCCGCGCAGCGGCCGGCGTGGAGCGAGCCCGGACGGCGTGCCGTCACCAACCTCGCTACCGCTCTTGAAAACATCATCGTCGAGCTGAAGACGGCCGATGTACCTGGGAAGGCCGTCGAGCATCCTCCGTCACCCGCGCCGCCGCAGTATCTCGACGAACCTCACCACACGTGGCTGTTCGAGAATCAGTACGTGCGCGTCTACGACGTCCGCATTCCGCCTGGTGAGACGACGGAGTTACATCGGCATGCGTACGACGCGGTCAACGTCCGCGTGTCAGGCGGGCTGGTCGCGACGCAGGTGCAGGGAGGTGCCTGGGGTGCGGCGATGAAGCTGGATCCCGGGAGCGTAGCGTTCGACGCGGACTCGAAGAAGCCCTACGTGCACCGCGTGCGCAACGAGGGAAACGCCGAATACCACGTGATCCTCGTGCAGCTGCTCCGCTGAGCCAGTAGCGACTACTGTCTCAAGACCTCGCCACAGAGATACAGACTGAACGCTGAGATTGTTTTGTGGTTCGAGCCAGCAACGAGAGCATGAAAGACAGGAGAATCGTCTCTGTGTCCGCGGTGTGCTCTGTGGTGAGGAATTCTTGACAGCCGTTCGGAAGGCACGGCGCATGGATAATCAGTCCTCCGGCATCTGAATTGAGAGAGAATGTGCCGCTCCCATGACTTCAACTGCGAATCGTCCGCTCGCCCTGGGGCTGGTTGCCGTGTCGATGCTGCTCCTGGTGCCGGGCTTGTTCCTGCCTGTGCTGACGATCCGCGGCGTGCTGACGAAGGACGGCATCGCCCAGGTCGCGCCGATGATGCTCGAACGCGGCCTCGACGACGACACCGTCAACGTGCTGAAGTCGATGATGAACCCTGCGGTGCTCGGGTTCGTCCAGGCCACGGGCGGCGACGTCCGCAAGATCGTCATCGACAAGCTCGGACCGCAGATCTCCGCCTCGCTGCAAAAGAGCGTTGCGGAGGTCGAAGTCTACGCGCAGACGCGCAGCATCGTCGGCGCGGTGCGGCGTCTGTACGAGGTGGGAAGTCCGATCCCCGCGACGCTGATCCTGCTGTTCAGCGTGATCGTGCCGTTCGGGAAGGCGGCGCTAGTGGTGGGCGCGATGTTCATGGCGAAAGCGCGGTCGCGACAGCGCACATTGTGGTTCGTCGAGACGATCGCGAAGTGGTCGATGGCGGATGTGTTCGTCGTCGCGATCCTGATCGCCTACCTGGCGGCGCAGGCGAGCACGGCACCGACGACAGGGCCTGATGCCGCGCCGGCGCTGCTGGCGTTCACAGCGAAGTTCGGCCCCGGCTTCTACTGGTTCGCGGCATATTGTCTGTTCTCGCTGGCCTCACAACAGCTCACCGCCAGGCTCGCGGCGAACACGGGCCCGGTCGCATCTGAAGAGCCGGCCGGCAGCCGTTAAGACGGCCATAATCTATTTCCAGTTCGCGATCACGCGCACGGCCGGCTTCGCTTCGGGATCCGCGCTCGACGGCGGCAGAATGACGAGGAACCGGTCCGTCTTGTTGTCGACCGCGTAGTTGATGCCTGCCTCCGTTCGCCAGTTGTACACGCCCCCGAAGAGCGCCCGCTCCTGACCCGCACGAAAACGCGGCGTCGTCTCGATATCCACCGCCATCTGCACGTCACCGCGGCGGAAGAACAGCTCCCGTCCATCTGCAGACCATCGAGGGCAGAGCCCGCCGAGCGTGGAGATCTGATATTGGCCGCTGCCGTTCATCTCGCGCACCCAGACTTCCTGCACGCCCGTGGAGGCGGAGACGTACGCCACCCAGCGTCCGTCGGGTGACACCTCGGGTGCGAATTCGAGTGCGGCCGTGGCCACGAACGGCTGCGGCTCGCCGGCCGGATTGAGCGGCACGCGCAGAATATCGTTGTTGTTCGCGCGGTCCGGAGCGACGGACATGACAATCGCCGAACGCTCCTCGCGATCCACGAAGCCCAGGTATGTGCGGCCGTGCACGCTGGCCAGCGAGGTCGGTTGTGCACTGCCGTCCACGGCCTTTCGGCGCAGCGTGGACTGCTGCGTCGCTGGATCGATCGTCATGTAGTAAATCGACCGCCCGTCGGCCGTCCACCTCGGTGTCGCGGCCTGCCCTTCAAAGGTGAGCCGCGAGAACAAGCCGCGTTCCGTGTCATAGATCCACACGTCCGCTCCGCCCACCGTACCAACGACGACCGCGATGCGGCGGCCGTCGGGTGAGACTGCCGGTTCATTGAACACCGCCGGCGTGAGATCGATTGGCGTGTATGTGCCTTTTCGGTCCGCCCACGCGAGGCGACGCTGACCGCTGGCTCCCAGTCCGGGCACATATACGAGCGTCCGCTCGGCGCTGATGGAGAAGTGCCCGGCGCCGGTCGTCCCGTCACCTTCGATGCCGGCGAGCACGGCGGACGGCGTGCCGGTGACGGCGAGCCGTTCTGCATCGAAGGGCGCGACATACAGCACGCCACTGCGGATGAAGAGCAGGCGCCCATCCGCGGTCACCCGGACCGAGCTCGCATGGTCGAGCACGTGCTTGCGCTCGCCCGTCGCGACGACCACCGCGTCGATGGCCGCCTGGCTGTAATCATCCGGTGTGGCATCGGTGCCGACGGTGAAGAGCACGGCCTTGCCGCTGGGCACCGCGGCCGGCCATCGATGTGTGCGTTCATTACGCTGCCGGTCGAGCGAAGTAATCTGGTGCAGCGGACCGCCCGCGGCGGGGATGGCGTCGAGACCCAGCGCGACCTCACGCGACGCGACGATGGTCTGATTGTCGAGCCAGGTGAGTCCGCGCGGGTCGACGACGGCAGCGAGCGAAACGCGCGTGCGTCCGTCCACGCTGATCTTGACAACTTCCGAGTCGGTGACGAACGCGATCCACTGTCCGTCAGGTGAGAACGCAGGGTCCGAGGCGGCGGCAGTATTCGGGATCTCCTGTATCTCGACCTCACCGCGCTTGCGCACGTAGAGGTGCGACTGCCCCTGGGATGCCGCGACGATGACCATCGTTGCACCGTCGGGCGAGATAGCAACGGCGGGTCGGGACGAGAGTTGCAGGGTCGTACCGCGCGGTGGTGCCACATCGAAGGTGATGACGGGGGCCGCGGGTCGATTCTCCCGCCCCTTCCACAACGCAGCGGATACAACAATGAGGCCGAGGCCCAGTGCCGCCGCCACCCACGTCGCCGCGTGACTGCGGCGGACGCGTGCAGGACCGATCTCCGTTGTCGCCGAGGGCGCGGCCGATTGCTCGAGCTCGATGCGCGCGTCACCGATGTCGCGCAGCCGTTTGCGCGGATCGCGCTCGAGGCACCGGCGCAGCAGCATCCGCACCCGCGGCGGAACCGCCGGCGGCAACACGCTGAAGTCTGGCTCGCGTGTCAGCACGGCCGCGATCGTATCTGACGCCGTGTCACCGGTGAACAGACGCGCACCGCTCAGCATTTCGAAGAGGACGACGCCGAACGCCCAGATGTCGGCGCGCTTGTCGATCGGTTTGGCGCGCGCCTGCTCTGGTGACATGTACGCCGCGGTTCCCAGAACGACACCGAGCTCGGTCCCCACACTGGTGAAGGTGGGGGAGTTCATCAAATCGCCAACGGTGGACACCGAGGCGGTCACCACCGCCTTGGCCAGGCCGAAATCGAGCACCTTCACGACATCGTCCGGCGTCACTTTGATGTTTGCCGGCTTCAGGTCGCGGTGAACGATGCCTCTCTCGTGCGCGGCCTCGAGCGCGTCGACGATCTGGCGCGCGATCGGGAGCGCCTCTTCCAGGGGAACGCCTCCAGGATGGCGCGCGATGCGCTCGGCCAGCGTCTCACCGGCGACGAGCTCCATCACCAGGAAGTGGCGTCCGTCGACCTGCTCGATGCCGTGCAGCGTCGCGATGTTCGGATGGTTCAGCGCGGCGAGCGTCTTCGCCTCGTGCTCGAGCCGCGACGTCCGCTCACCGTCGGCGACGAACGCGTCGAGTACGAGCTTGAGCGCGACGCGGCGATCGAGACGCGTGTCGCGCGCGCTGTACACCGCTCCCATGCCGCCCGCTCCGAGCGAGTCCAGCACTTCGTACGGACCCAGTCTCGTCCCTGAGGTGAGCACTCGCAAACTCCTCGCTGACATGAAATTGTTCGGTCACTGTGGCAGATTATCGTCCACACCTGGGGAATGGGCGCATTCAATGCGATAATTTCCCAACTCAGCTCACGCCCTTCGTCGCCCAACATTGATGCACCGCCCAAATATCTTTTCCTCCTTCTGGATGGCCGGCTACGAGTCTGCCTGCCACATCAACGGCAAACACCAGCGGCTCGACATGCTCGCGGCGACGCAGCACGATCGCTACGTCGTCGACGATTACGCGCGGCTTCGGCAGGTCGGGATGGCCGCCGTTCGCGACACGGTGCGCTGGCATCTCGTGGATCGCGCAGGGGAGTTCGACTTCTCCTCGCTGGATCCGATGCTCGCGGCAGCGAAGCAGCAGGGGATCCAGGTCACCTGGGACCTCTGTCACTACGGCTGGCCCGACGGCCTCGACATTTTCGCGCCGGCCTTCGTCGATCGCTTCGCGCGGTTCTGCGGCGCCGTCGCGCGTCACATACGCGAACAAGACGATGCGGTGCCGCTGTATACCCCGATCAACGAGGTCTCGTTCTTTGCGTGGGCAGCCGGGGAAGTCGGATGGTTTCATCCGCACGCGCACGGACGGGGCGCCGAACTGAAGCGGCAGCTCACTCGCGCATCCATCGCCGGCATCGAAGCCATATGGGCCCTCGACCCGCGCGCGCGCATTGTCACGGTTGAACCGCTGATCAATGTCGTGCCGCCGAAAGGGAAGGGCGATCCGGACGGCGCCGCCGCGGCCTACCACGACAGCCAGTTCGAGGCGTGGGACCTGCTCTCAGGACGGACGGAGCCCTCGCTCGGCGGCGATCCGAAATATCTGGACGTCTACGGCGTGAACTTCTACCACGACAACCAGTGGGAGCATCCGGGCGGAAAGAAGATCGCCTGGCACATGCATCCGCGCGACGAGCGATGGGTGCCGTTTCATCGTTTGTTGAAGGCTGCGTACGAGCGCTATCGCCGCCCGATCTTCGTCGGCGAGACCAGCCACGTCGGCTCGGGCCGCGCCGAGTGGTTGCGCGAGATGACCGCGGAGCTCGTGCTGGCGATCGAAGCTGGCGTGCCCGTCGAGGGCGTCTGCCTGTATCCGATCATCGACCGCTTCGAGTGGGAGAACCCTGCGCACTGGCACAACAGCGGGCTCTGGGACTTCGAGCGCGATACGGAAGGCAACTTCGTCCGCGTGCTCAACATTGAGTACGCGGCCGAGCTCTGGCACAGTCAGTTGAAGCTGTCACAGCTCGGCTACGGCGCTCCTCCGGCGTTTGCCACTGAGACCGAGGTTCACGTCCAAGACGAGGATCCGATCGAGCAGTAGATCACTCCGTTCTGAGGATGCTGAGCGGATCGATGCGCGTGGCTCTCCGCGCGGGAACGAAACACGCGAGGGCGGCGGTAGCGACGAGGAGCGCTGCGACGAGGCTGATCGTCAGCGGATCCCCGGGAGAAACTCCGAAGAGCAACGTTCGCATCGATCGTGTCAGCCAGCTCGCCGCGACGACGCCCAGCGCGACCCCGGTCAACGCCTGTTTCAGGCCGTCGGCCATCACCATCCGCTGAACTTCGGCGGTCCTGGCGCCGAGCGCGAGACGGATGCCCAGCTCGCGAAAGCGCAGATTCACCACGTACGACATCACGCCGAACACGCCGATGGCCGCCATTGCAGCCGCGATCGCGGCAAAGAGCACGAGCAGCAGCATGGACGCTCGCGCCGGAGCCGCTGACCGCCGGACGATCGCTGTCATTGGCTGCATCGCGGTGACCGCCAGCGATGGCGCCAGCTCGCGGACAACCTGTCGCGCCTCGCCGGCGACCGACAGTGGATCTCCGGATGTGCGCACGGCGAACGTGAACCCCCGCCAGAACGGCATCAGCGAGTTCAGTCCATAGACAGCTTGTGTGAGATCGCCGGCCAGCGCGCCAAGTTTCACGTCTTTGACGATGCCGACGATTCGCGCGCGCGCAAAGCGGTTGTCCGCCGGACCGAGCGAGATCTCGGCGCCGATCGGATCACTGCTACTCCAGAAGCGCCGCGCGAGCGATTCGCTGACGACCACCGACGGCGTGCAATCGAGACCGTCCGCCTCGGTGAGCAGCCGGCCGCGCACGAGCGGAATCTGCATGACGCGAAAATAATCCGGCGTGATCACCCGGTACGGCACCGACGGCGGCGTTTCTCTGGACGGCGTCGGCCGTGAGGCGATGTTGAACCATGCCGAGTTCCCGAGTCCGGTGACGGGCACATAACTGCTCGCTGAACCCGCAACCACGCCGGGCAGATGCTGCAACCGCTCCACCATTTGATTCACCGCGCGGACGCGCACAGCTGGCTCCGCGTATTCGGGCCCTTCCAGCCGCACATTGAACGTGAGGACGTGGTCTGCGTCGAAACCTGGGTCCACCTGCTGCAGGCGGACGAAACTGCGGATCAGGAGTCCGGCGCCAGCGAGCAGCACGACCGCGATCGCCACTTCCGCGACGACCAGCGCCGAGCGCATCACCGAGCGGCTCGTTGCGGTCCGCACGGAGCCGCGCATGAGCATCGCGGCTTCGTCGCGCGTTGCCTGCACTGCAGGAGTGAGGCCAAAGACGACGCCGGTCAGCGCGGACACCGCGATGGTGAAGAGCATCACGCGGGCGTCGATGGACGCGGACGCGATGCGCGGGACACCCGCTGGAAGCCACGCGACGAGCGCATCGAGGAAGAAGCGGCCCGTCAGCACGCCTGCGAGGCCGCCGATCAGCGCGAGCACCAGGCTCTCGACGAGAAGCTGACGCACCAGCCGCAGCCTGCCCGCGCCGATCGCCTGACGAACGGCGATTTCGTGACGCCGGCGGGTCGCGCGTGCGAGCAGAAGGTTCGCCAGGTTCGCACATCCGATCAGCAGCACGCAGCCGACGCTTGCCATCAGGATCCAGAGCTGCCGGCTCACATCGGCGACGACGGAATCACGCAGCGGCTCCGGCTCGAGCAGCGCGTTGTTGTTCTCCACGGGAAACTGCGTGCGCAGCCGCGACATCACGGATTCGAGGTCAGCGCGGGCGACCTCGCGCGACACTCCCTCACGAAGCCTTCCGACGATGCGCAGGAAGGACTCCGTTCGTGATGCCCGGTCTTTCGCAGTCATCTGCATCGGCGCCCAGAAGTCCGGTCCGACATCCGGGAAGGTGAAGCCTTTCGGCATCACGCCGATGATCTCGTGGGGTTCTCCGTCGAGCACGAGCGTCTGACCAAGTGCCTCCGGTCCGGCCGCGAACAGCCGCTGCCACAGCCCGTGGCTGATGACGACTGTTGCCGCGGCGCCGATGCGGTCGTCTTCCAGTGTTGGAACGCGGCCCAAGTGCGGACGGACGCCGAGCGTTTCCAGAATGCTGCCCGCGCTGCGCAGACCATCGATGCGTTCGGGATCGCCTCGGCCCGTCAGCGTCTCGGACGCCGTCTGGTACGCGGCGAGCGCTTCGAACGATCGTGTCGACTGCTGAACGTCGTAGAACGTCCCCGGCGTGGTCCGGCTGACGAATTCCGGATCGGACGCGTCGCGCTGGTCAATGACGACGAGACAGTCGGGATCCGCGTAGCCGAGGGGGCGGAGCAGCACGCCGTCGACGATGCTGAAGATGGCGGTGTTGGCACCGATCCCGAGCGCGAGCGTGAGCAGCGCAACGATCGTGACACCGGGCGTGCGAACGAGCAGGCGGCCGGCGTAGCGAACGTCCTGAAGCATCGAGGAGAACATGGGGAGTGCCTTCCGTTGCGGATGTTCCGTCCAGGTTGCGGTCGCCAGCGAGTGGAATTCACGGTACCAATAGCGGACGTAAGGGCCGGCACCGTTCGCGCGTGCCTCACGGGCAAGAGCGGCCGCCGTGTCGACCATCGCGGCGGAATGCGCTCGGGCGGCCCGTGGCAGCAGTACGCGCAGCGCCAGACGGTAGAGCAGGATCATGCTTTCCGCGGCAGCAGTCGTTTGTCGCGCGCCATGGCCACCGTGCGCGCCAGGCGCTCCGCCTCACGCTGCGCGAGCTGCCGGCCCGCCTTCGTGATCCGATAGCAGCGCCGGGGAGCACCGCCGGTCTTCGCCGGCGCGTCGACCTCGTCGATGAGCCGCGCCTCGAGCAGGCGTGCGATCGCGGCATAGAGCGTGCTGGCGGTGAGCTGCACCTCACCTTCGGTGCGCTCGGCGATTTCACGAATCATCGAGTAACCGTGCACCTTGTCGCCAGCGACGAGGGTGAGCAGGATCTGAAAAACGGGAGGAGTCAGCGGGGTGTCCATATCGCAGTATACCGTTCGACGGTATACACGGCGAAAAGGTTGCAGGCGGGAAACCGGACTGCAGCGAGGCGACTCGCACGTGCACGGGGCCCGCTTCCGTTGAGCCGGACCGCGGACCCCGGGGCTTCGGACTATTTCTTCCGGCAGGTCTCTTCGCCGGCAGGCGTCCACTTGCCGTTCAACTGCATTTCCGACGCGTGCTTCATGGCGTTGGTGCCAGTCTTCGTGAACGTGTCGCGACCCTTCACGATCTGGCCGCCCATGTGACCGTCGCCCTCGTAGACCATCACGTCACCCTTCCAGCCCGCGGAGGTGTTCTGCGCCCAGCCGCCCATGTTGTCGACCCAGAGCATCACGAAGCGCTTCATGCCCGCATCGTAGGTCGCGTGAAAGCGTCCTTCGAACGGCGGCATGTTGGCCATCGTTCCCTTGATCGTGCCGGTCTGGAAGAAGCCGTTCATGTCCTTGCGGATGTCTGCGGTGGACTTCATTTCTCCAGCCGGCCCCATCGGGGTAGCGAACATCTTCCCTTCGCACGTCCACGATCCTTCGAAGAAGGCGATCTGCGACATCTCCGGCGCCGGCTTCGGCGCATCCTGCGTCGAGGCGCCGATTGCCAGCGGCACCGCCAGCACGCACGCCGCCGCCACGCCCTTGATCACACTCGTCCGCATGGTGACTCCTTTCCTGGTTTTTGTACGGGGGAACAGTAGTGCTATCGGGGGGTGACGTCAAACGTGCGACCGGGGACGTGCGACGTGCCACGTGCTGCGACGTGCGGTAAGGTAAAAGGACCGGTGAGGTGTCAGTGGCTCAGCTCGCGAGTGGAGGTGGCCCATGTATCTCGCGCAGTGTTGTCTCGCCGTGTTGTTGATATCCCTGTCGCAGTCGGCGACGGGTACGATTCCCCGATCGCAGTCTCAGCAGCCGCCACAATCGCAGCAACAGCCGCAGCCGTTGAGGATCGACCCGAAGGATCTTCCTGTCTCTCTCGATCGCATTCAGCGTGCGCTCGCGCATACGCCGATGCTGCGGTTCGACAAGGACCGGCCGGTGTTTCGTGTGCAGGTGTTCGGCGAAAAGCCGACGATCGAAGAGATCCTCGGACCTGACTTCGGGAGTGGTCCCGTGCCCTACGGACGGCTGACGCACGAGGAATTCCTCAAGCTGGTGACGCCGAAAGACGTCCAGGGTTTTGCGCCGTACTCGAACGAGGAAGGCATGCAGCTCGCGGCGAGCTCGTACATTCTTCAGTGGACGCTGCAGAAGGCGATCAGGAAGTTCACCGAAACAAAAGACGAGCGCGCCCGCGAAGCGGCGCGCACCGAAGTGCTGCAGGCTCTCGACGCGCTGGAAAAGGCGCGCGCCAGAGCCGGTATGCCGCCGAAGTAGGTCGCCTGGATTTCAGCAGACGACCGCGGTCCCGCTGACCGACACCATCAGCATGCCGTTGTTCTGACCGAGCACCTCGTAATCGATGTCGATGCCGATGACGGCATTGGCGCCCATGGTCTGCGCGCGCTCGCTCATCTCTTTCAGGGCGACTTCGCGCGCCTCGGCCAGGCCGCGCTCGTAGGTCGCAGAGCGGCCGCCGACAATGTCGCGCACGCCTGCGAACAGATCGCGAAAGATGTTGGCGCCGATGATCGCTTCTCCGGTAACGACCCCGAGATAGCGGCTGACGGGCTTGCCTTCGAGAACGGACGTCGTGCTCATCAACATCGAAGCGTGCTCCTTTCGCGGCTCGTGTCTGCATCGAGCATTCGCTTCAAGTAGGGACGAGACGGCGAAAGAGAAGGTTCAGTGCAGGCTGAGGTGTGCGTGCTCAGACTGCCGGCTTGCCGCGGAGCACGCCGATCTGGATGAGCATTCCCGTGAAATCGTAGATGCGGCGCTCGTACTGAACGAGGCCATCTTCCACGTCCAGGATCAGCACGGACTCGAACTCGATGCGACGGCCCGTGCCGGGGATCCCCATGAAATCACCGCGGTGTGTCGCACGCACCTTGCACGTCTGCATCGCCCGGGTGCCGGTGATGCACGGCTCTTCGAACGTGATTTCCCAGTCAGGGAAGATGCGGAAGAGTGACTCGTACGAGCGCTCGATGGCCGCGCGTCCCTGCGTGCGCGGAAACATCGGGCTCATCACGACAGCCTCCTCGCCGTAGGTCACGGCGAGGGCAGCGGCATCCCGGCGCGTGTAAGCCTCCGCACGCGTTTTCAACAGGGCCTGGATGTCCATCGATGCCATCCCCCTTTGGCGCGTCCATACTACGTCAGGACGCACCCGCACGCATCTGGCAACAGAAATTTCGAACGAGCGTGAACGAGTGCCCAGGCGGATCGCCTTGCGTCGATAGAGAAGGCATATAATCCGCGCACATGAGTCTCAACCCCGGCAGCCGGCTAGGTCCGTACGAAATCGTCGAAGCCACCGGCTCCGGCGGTATGGGTGATGTCTACCGCGCGCACGATGTCAGGCTCGATCGCGACGTCGCCGTCAAGACGATCAAAGGTCCGTTCACGGAGAGATTCGAACGCGAAGCGCGCGCGATCTCGGCGCTGAACCATCCCAACATCTGCACGCTCCACGACGTCGGTCAGCACGAAGGCAGCGGCTATCTCGTGATGGAGTACATCGAGGGCAAGCCGATCGCCGGACCGCTGCCGGTGGAGCAGGCGATCGCCTACGGGATCCAGATCTGCGAGGCGCTGCATGCGGCGCATCGCAAAGGGATCGTGCACCGCGACCTCAAACCGGCAAACATCCTCGTCACGAAGCAGGGCGTGAAGCTGCTGGACTTCGGGCTCGCCAAGCTCGAGGCGTCCGCAGCGGCGCTGTCGAGCCCCGTCTCCGCGATCGAGCAGGCCACGGTTGCCGCGCTCACCGGCGCGCACACCGTCGTCGGCACGCCACAGTACATGGCGCCCGAGCAGATCGAGGCGCGCGACGTGGACGCGCGGACCGACATCTTCGCGTTCGGCTGCGTACTCTACGAACTGCTGACCGGCCACCGTGCGTTCGAAGGACAGACGTCGTCGAGTGTGATGGCCGCGGTACTCGCAACGAAGCCGCGGCCGATCGAAGAACTGATGCCGCTCACGCCGCCGGCGCTGGAGCGGATCGTGAGCCGCTGCCTGGCAAAGGATCCCGAAGATCGCTGGCAGTCGGCGCGCGACGTCGCCGCCGAACTGCAATGGGTGGCACAGGGA
>Ga0247829_10000419_pt1 | contig 15820 bp, 23 predicted proteins | sample 12C_Control_Day4_FD_207765 | JGI IMG/M metagenome (GOLD analysis project Ga0247829, IMG submission 207765) | Soil microbial communities from agricultural site in Penn Yan, New York, United States - 12C_Control_Day4 | ecosystem: Environmental > Terrestrial > Soil > Agricultural land | place... | reverse complement strand
GTGCACCCCAGCAAGCCGTTAAGCCGATGAAAGCGGCAGTCATTTTTGGGCAATGAAGCATTTCCGAAGTCGCTCTGGTTATTTTTTCGGCGCGATCACCGATACGGCGCATCGAGCTCGATCGCCTTGGCGATCTCGCGCTCCCAGCGGTCGCCGTTGGCGAGCAGCCGGTCCTTGTCGTAGTAGAGCTCCTCGCGCGTCTCGGCGGCGAACTCGAAGTTGGGGCCCTCGACGATGGCATCGACCGGGCAGGCCTCCTGGCACAGGCCGCAGTAGATGCACTTCACCATATCGATGTCGTAGCGCGTGGTGCGGCGCGTGCCGTCGTTGCGGCGCGGGCCCGCCTCGATGGTGATGGCCTGCGCGGGGCAAATCGCCTCGCACAACTTGCAGGCGATGCAGCGCTCCTCGCCGTTGGGGTAGCGCCGCAGGGCATGCTCGCCGCGGAAGCGCGGGGACATCGGACCCTTCTCGAAGGGGTAGTTGAGCGTCGCCTTCGGCTTGAAGAAGTAGCGCATCGACAGGAAGAACGCCGAGACGAACTCCTTCAGGAACAGCGAGCTGATGGCTTGTCCGACCGCCATTGGGGAGCCTCTAGGGTGCGAGCTCGAAGAACTGCAGCACGCCCGCCACCGCCACCACCATGACGAGCGAGAGCGGCAGGAACACTTTCCAGCCGAGCCGCATCAGCTGGTCGTAGCGATAGCGCGGCACGAACGCCTTCACCATCGCGAACATGAAGAACACGAACACGAGCTTGGCCAGGAACCAGAACAGGCCCGGCACCAGGTTGAGCGGCCACACGTCGATGGGCGCGAGCCAGCCGCCCAGGAACATGATGGTCGTGAGCGCGCACATGGTGGTGATGGCGACGTACTCGCCCAGCATGAACAGCAGGTAGGGCGTGGAGGAGTACTCGACGGCGAAGCCGGCGACGAGCTCGGACTCGGCCTCGGGAAGGTCGAACGGCGGCCGGTTGGTCTCGGCCAGCGCCGAGATGAAGAACACCAGGAACATCGGCAGCAGCTTGAGCCAGTGCCAGTCGAGCGCCGAGTTGGGCAAGCCCGCCCAGGTTCCGGGCCCGACCTTCTGCGCGTTGACGATCTCGGTCAGGTTGAGCGAGCCCACGCACAGCAGCACGGTGATTATCACGAAGCCGATCGAGACCTCGTAGGACACCATCTGCGCCGCCGAGCGCAGCGAGCCGAGGAAGGGGTATTTCGAGTTCGACGCCCAGCCGCCCATGATGATGCCGTAGACGCCGAGCGAGGAGATGGCGAACAGATAGAGGATGCCGACGTTGAGGTCGGAGATGACCCAGCGGCCCCAGCTGTTCTCGTTGAGCGGGATGACGGCCCAGGCCGCCAGCGCCAGCACCGAGGCCACGAGCGGCGCCAGCAGGAACACGCCCTTGTCGGCGCCGGCGGGGATCAGCGGCTCCTTGAGCACGAACTTGAGGAGGTCGGCGAACGACTGCAGCAGCCCGAACGGACCCACCACGTTGGGGCCGCGCCGCATCTGCACGGCCGCCCACACCTTGCGGTCCATCAGCAGCAGGAAGGCGATGATGACGAGCAGCGCCACCAGCAGCACCACGCTCTGGAATACCATCACCAGCAGCGGCCACAGGTAGGCCTGCCAGATCTCGGACCAGGACCAGGTGCTAGCCATGGGTTCCGGTCGTCCCCTGCTGTCTGGCCTTGGCGAGCGCGCTGAGCTCGGCCATGACGGCGGAAGCGCGCGCGATCGGGTTGGTCAGGTAGAAGTCGCGCACGGCGCGACCGAAGGGCTCGGTCCCCAGCGCACCGCCACGGGCGGCGAGCGCCTCCACGCCCGCGATGCCGGCCGGCTCCACCGTATCGAGCCGCGCCAGCCCGGGCGCCTCCTTGTACATGGCGGCCCTGAGCGCCGAAAGGTTGTCGTAGGGCAGCTTGCGGCCGACATGGCCCGACAGCGCGCGCACGATCGCCCAGTCCTCCTTGGCGTCGCCCGGCGCGAAGGCCGCGCGTCCCGTCATCTGCACACGACCTTCGGTGTTGACGTAGGTGGCGCTCTTTTCCGTATAGGCGGCGCCGGGCAGCACCACGTCGGCGCGCTGGGCCCCGGCATCGCCGTGGCTGCCCTGGTAGACGACGAAGGCCTTGCCGAGCCGTGACATGTCGATCTCATCGGCGCCCAAGAGGTAGACCACGTCGAGGGCACCCTTGCCGGCGGCCGCGAGCATGCCCGCCACGTCGAGCCCGCCCTCGCCCGGAACGAAGCCGAGGTCGAGGCCGGCGCCCCGCGAAGCGACGCCGCTCAGCACGTTGAAGCCGTTCCAGCCCGCCGCCTTGCCCCGCATCGCGGTTAGCGCGATGTGCGCGGCGGCAGCCAGCACGCCTGCGCCGTCGGCCCTTGCCGCTGCGGCCGCACCGACGATCACCATGGGGTGCTTGGCCTCGCGCAGAACCTTGGAGAAGCCCTGCTTGCCGTCGGCCACCTCTTTGAGCGTCTGCGGACCGGCACCCAGATAATCGTAGCCGTAGGTGAGATCGACCCTGTCGCCGATCAGGCCCACGGCGAATCCGCCATGGCGCCAACGCTTGCGGATGCGGGCGTTGACGAGGGAGGCCTCCAGGCGCGGATTGGTGCCGACGAGCAGGATGGCGTCCGCCCGCTCGATGCCCTCGATGGTCGTGTTGAAGAGGTAGCTCGCCCGGCCCAGGCGCGGATCGAGCTTGGCGCCGTCCTGGCGGCAGTCGAAGTTGGGCGAGCCCAGCAGCACGAGGAGGTGGCCCAGCGCAAACATCTCCTCGGCTCCGGCGAGATCGCCGGCGATGGCGGCAATGCGCTCGGGCCTGGCGGCCTTGAGCTTGTCGGCGACGACACCGAGCGCCTCGTCCCAGCTCACCGGCTCCAGCCTGCCGCCCTTGCGGATGTAGGGCCTGTCGAGGCGCTGTGTCCTGAGGCCGTCCGCCACGTAGCGCGTCTTGTCGGAGATCCACTCCTCGTTCACGGCATCGTTGTTGCGCGGCAGGATGCGCAGCACCTCGCGGCCGCGGGCATCGACGCGAATGTTGGAGCCGACGGCGTCCATGACGTCGATCGACTCGGTCTTGCGCAGCTCCCAGGGGCGATAGTGGAAGGCCCAGGGGCGATGCGTGAGCGCGCCGACGGGACATAGGTCGTTGACGTTGGCGGACAGCTCCGAGGTGATGCCGCGCTCGAGGTAGGTGGTGATCTCCATGTCCTCGCCGCGACCGATGGCGCCGAGCTCCTCGACGCCGGCCACCTCCGTCATGAAGCGCACGCAGCGGGTGCAGTGGATGCAGCGGTTCATGGCCGTCTTGATCAACGGCCCTAGGTATTTCTCCTCGACGGCGCGCTTGTTCTCCTCGTAGCGCGAGCCCCCGAACCCATAGGCCATCGCCTGGTCCTGCAGGTCGCACTCCCCGCCCTGGTCGCAGATCGGACAGTCGAGGGGGTGATTGATGAGCAGGAACTCCATCACGCCCTCGCGCGCCTTCTTGACCATGGGCGTGCGGGTATTGATGACCTTCGGACTGCCGTCCTTGTTGGGGGGGAGATCGTTGACGCCCATGGCGCAGGACGCGACCGGCTTGGGGCTGCCCTGCACCTCCACCAGGCACATGCGGCAGTTGCCGGCGATCGACAGGCGCTCGTGGTAGCAGAAGCGCGGGATCTCGACGCCCGCCTGCTCGCAGGCCTGGATCAGCGTGATCCCATCCTCGACCTCGATGGGCATCCCGTCGATGATCAGCTGCTTGGGCATGCAATCTCCCAACCCTTGCCTGCCGAGCCCCGCATTATCCCCAGCATCATGCCGCCCCGCTCGGCTTGGCCGTGTAGCGGATGAGGACGCCCAGGATCAACCCGGCGAGGCCAAACCAGAACAGCATGGGCTCGTAGGCGGTCTTGCCCGCCAGGACGGCAACACTTGAAACCAGACCGCAGATGCCGCTCGAGCTGTAGAGGCAGCCCACCACGTCGGAGACGCTACCCTCCCCACCTCCCGTCACCTTGCCGATCTCGCGCACCACCGAGGAGTAGAAGACGAACCACCAGATGCAGGCTGCAACGAGCACCGCCGCGCCGGCGATGATGAGGAGAGTGCCGAGCTTCTTGAAGTCCACCGCCGCCTCCGCAGCCGGACACACCCGTGGGCTCACCGGCAGCGCCCGCCGGATCCGGACAGGGCTTCCTACACGGGCGCAAGCCCGTGCGCTAGGGCGACAATTGGCGCGGGGTCCGAGACGCCGCTCGATCTCGGCGTGACGCACGTCGAAGCGCCTATCGATGAGATCGAGCCGCCGTTCTTCGGACACTTACCGACTATCCGGTCACGTCGGCGATTCACCCGTTACTTGTCGCGCTCGGCCAGCATCTCGAGCATGACCTCCGCAACAACTCTGGGCAAAGCGTCGACCTTGGCTGGAAGCTCCCGCAGCTCTGCGACGTCGCGGGAAAGGCGAGCGATCTGGCTGTTGGTGAGCCGGAACTCTGCACGGATCAGATCCGGGATGGACTGCATGTCTGTTTCGTTTGCGCCGACGCGAGCCTTGAGCGCGGACATCTCCCGCTCCAGCGTCGTCACGCGCTCCTCAATGTCCGGCATCTCATGCTCCCGCAGCTCGTCAACCGCCGGAACAAATGTAGTACAAACAACTGGGACTGTCCAGTGCTTTGCAGCAACGGGTCGGCGCCTGTCGCCGGGAGCTACTCGGCAGCTTCCTTGAGTGCGGCCTGCCGCTTGTCGATGCGGGCCTCGATCACGCCCCGGAAGTTGCGGATCAGCCCCTGCACGGGCCAGGCCGCAGCATCGCCCAGCGCGCAGATGGTGTGGCCCTCGACCTTGGTCGTCACGTCCCAGAGCAGGTCGATCTCGCTCTTCTCGGCGTGCCCGTGCTCCATGCGTTGCAGCACGCGCCACATCCAGCCGCAACCCTCGCGGCACGGCGTGCACTGGCCGCAGCTCTCGTGCTTGTAGAAATAGGCGATGCGGCGGATGGCAGCGATGATGTCGGTCGACTTGTCCATGACGATCACGGCCGCCGTACCCATCCCCGACTTGAGCTTGGAGAGCGTGTCGAAGTCGAGGGTGAGGTCCTGGCAGATGGTCGACGGCAGGCACGGCATCGACGAGCCGCCGGGGATCACGGCGAGCAGATTGTCCCAGCCGCCGCGCACGCCGCCGGCGTGGCGATCGATCAATTCCCGCAGCGGAATGCCCATCTCCTCCTCGACCACGCAGGGCTTCTCCACGTGGCCCGAAATCTGGAACAGCTTGGTGCCGGTGTTGTTGGGCTTGCCGAGCCCCGAGAACCACGTGGCGCCGCGGCGCAGGATATCCGGCGCCACCGCAATCGATTCGACATTGTTGACGGTGGTCGGCGCGCCGTAGAGCCCGACATTGGCCGGGAACGGCGGCTTCATGCGCGGCATGCCCTTCTTGCCCTCGAGGCTTTCGAGGAGGGCCGTCTCCTCGCCGCAGATGTAGGCGCCGGCGCCGTGGTGGACGATGAAGTCGAAATCCCAGCCGTGGATGTTGTTCTTGCCGATCAGCCTGGCCGCGTAGGCCTCGGCCACCGCTGCCTCCAGGCGCTCGCGCTCGCGGATGAACTCGCCGCGCACGTAGGTGTAGCAGGTGTGCGCCCGCATCGCGAAAGAGGCCAGCAGCGCACCCTCGATCAGCAGGTGCGGGTCATGGCGCATGATCTCCCGGTCCTTGCAGGAGCCGGGCTCGGACTCGTCGGCATTGATGACGAGGTAGGAGGGCCTCGGATCGCTCTTGGGCATGAACGACCACTTGAGGCCCGTCGGAAAGCCGGCGCCGCCGCGGCCCCTGAGTCCCGAGTTGCGGATTTCCGTGATGATGCCGTCGTGGCCCTTCTCGATCAGCGCCTTGGTGTTGTCCCAGGCGCCGCGGGCCCGGGCGCCGGCTAGCCTCCAGTCCTGGAAGCCGTAGAGGTTCTTGAAGATGCGGTCCTTGTCCTGCAGCGCCACGTCCAGCCCCCTACTTTGCAGCCTTGGCGTAGTCCTTGAGCGTCGTGGGGCCGCCCGCGGGGCAGGAGGCCTGCCGGCCGATCTGGGAGCCGGGCTTCGGCGGGGTGCCGCTGGAGAAGCCGTCGAGCACCTTCTCGAACAGCTCCGGCGTCAGGTCCTCGTAGGTGTCCTTGCCGATCTGCACCATCGGCGCGTTGGCGCATACGCCGAGGCACTCGACCTCCTCCCAGGAGAAGTCGCCGTCCTTGGACAGGTGATGCGGCTCCTCGCTGATGCGGCGCTTGCACACCTCGATCAGTGCCTCGGAGCCGCGCAACATGCAGGGCGTGGTGCCGCACACCCACACGTGCGCCTTCTTTCCGACGGGCGAGAGCTGGAACATCGTGTAGAAGGTGGCGATCTCGTAGACGCGGATATAGGCCATGCCCAGCATGTCCGCGACCAGCCGGATCGCCGGCTCCGGCAGCCAGCCGTGATGTTGTTCTTGAGCGCGCCACAGCAGCGGGATCACGGCAGACGCCTGCTTGCCCGGCGGATAGTTGCCCACCGTCGCCTCCGCCCAGGCCTTGTTCTCGGGTGTGAAGGCGAAGGAGGCGGGCTGGTGGGGATCAAGTCGGCGAACGGACATCGGGTTGCAGCTCTTGGCTTCCTGGGGGCTGGCTCGGGCCTGGATCGCGGCATCCTTATAGGGCGGAGAAGCGGGCTTGTCGCGCCCCTCGCGGCGGTGGTCGCCAGCCGGGAGCGCGGCAAAGTTGCCGGCCCCGGGGCGCGGCGCCGGCTAGCTCGACCACCAGATCGCGAGAAGCAGAGCAGCAGCCGGCCCCAACAGAAGCGCCAGCTGCGCGCCGACGCGCAGGAAGCCGGTCCAGAACACGGCCCAGGCTATCCCGAACACCGGAATGGCGGCGGCGCTGAGCTCATGGCCGCCGTAGCCCCGCGCGCCCGCAAATAACGCGGCCAGGGCCATGACGGCGAGCCCCAGGAGAACGGTCAGGCCCTGCCGCTCGTCCTGCCAGACGCCCATCGGCCAGCCACGGAGCCTGGCAAAGATGCGATACGTGGCCAGGCTCAACCCCCAGCCGAAGGCAGCGACTGCCAGCACGAAGCCCACGTCGATGGCGGCCACCGGCTCAGCTCTCTCTCCGGGTGACACGCGGGATGAGAAACGTCAGCGCCAAGCAGATGACCCCCGCACCGAAATGGAACGCGACCTGCGGCAGCCTGCCGCTCGAAGTCGCGGCAATGGCGGCATCGGCAAAGCATACAACGGTGCCGAAGCCGAACCAAAGCGTCAGCGCCCGCCATTCGCGCAAGATGGCAAAGACGATCGCCAGCAGCCCGAGCCAGACGTTGCGCAGGCCGATGATGTAGTGAAGCTCGTAGCCCAGGACCTCGTCGGCCACGCCGAAGGTGAACGCGGCCGATTTGGGCACCACCAGGTAGCGGATGCCGATGATCGCCAGGAGCGCGCCGCCTACGAGGGCGATGCCGATGATCCAGCTTTGCAGGGGGGACAGACGGCTCCCGCTCATTGAGGCCCAGGCGCGCCCTCGCCCCCGAGCGGCGTCCATCTATAGATGTCTGCCAGCGGGATCGCGACTCCGAGCGCCGGAAGCTCCAGAGCCCGATCGAGTTGCGTCAGCGCGCGCGCCTGCCAATCGGTCGATCGCTCATACGCTACGATCTCGACGGCCTTGAGCGATACCGTCACGTAGTGCTGACAGTTCTGCACGCTGGCGTAGATCCGGCGGCGCCAAGCTTGGTCGGCCCTGGTGTTGCTCTTCGAGAGCACCTCAAAAATCGCAAGCCCATCCTCTGAGACAGCAGAACCCGTTGGAGCGTGCTCCTTCACCATCACATCCGGTTGCGGAAGGTTGTGGATGGAAGCCGGAACTCGTGTCCCGGTTCCGATAAGCGGCAACCAGGGTGCATTGGTTTCAATCTTGGCGCGCACGAGAAATGCGACGATGTTGGTGACGACGATCTGGTGATAGTCAATCGGCGAGGGGTTCAAGACCGGTACTCCCTCGATCAGCTCCCAGCGCTCTTCCTCCGGCCGCGTGTCCGTGAAGGCCAGGAACTCCTCGATGGTCATCTGCTGCTCGGGCGCGAGCTTCGGGCGCGCGATCATGGCTGCTCTCCGAGTTCTTTCGACAGAGCCGCCAGACCGCCGTCTGCCTCTGCAAGCAAGTCCGCTGCCGCCACCGCCATGCCTGGTGGTGTCAAGTCGATGGCCCCGCCGGTGACAATCCGCGTCTCGATCGTACCCAAGTCATTGCGCGCATGGTGGACCACCACCCTCTTGTAGGGATTGACGATCAGATAGTGGCGGATGCTCGCAACGGAAAAATACTCCACCAGCTTGTCGCCGGTATCATCGCGCTCCGAGGACGGCGAGACCACCTCGACGACGATCAACGGTGCCTCCAGCACCATGGAATCGAGGTCGATCGCCACGTTACATTGTACGGCCGCGTCCGGCTCTCGCGAGGTCTCGTTGTCGATGACGACAGTCATGCCGTCGGTGAACACCGTGCAGGGTAGACCGGCCTTGGCCACCGCATCGCTGAGCGCGCGAAATACGGCCGCCTTCGCAAGGTTGTGCCTGGCTCGCTCGGGAGCCATTGCCACGATCTCGCCGCGCACCAGCTCGTAGCGTCCCCGTGGCTGAGCGGCGGCCCAGGCTAGGAACTCGGAAACGGTCATGCGCTGTTTGGGTTGCGCAATCATGCTTCAGGATAGCACATCCTGAGCCGCCGCAACGCCCTGCGGAGGCAACCTGCTACCGATCGATCTCGCCGAAGACGATGTCGAGGCTCCCCAATATCGCGGAGACGTCGGCGAGCATGTGGCCGCGGTTCATGAAGTCCATGGCCTGCAGGTGCGGGAAGCCGGGCGCGCGAATCTTGCAGCGGTAGGGCTTGTTGGAGCCGTCCGCCACCAGGTAGACGCCGAACTCCCCCTTGGGCGCCTCGACCGCGGCATAGACCTCGCCGGCGGGGACGTGGAAGCCCTCGGTGTAGAGCTTGAAGTGATGGATCAGCGCCTCCATGGAGCGCTTCATTTCGGCCCGCCTCGGAGGAACCACCTTCTTGTCATCGCTGACATGCGGGCCGGCACCCTCCGCCGACAGCAGCTTGTTGCAGCACTGGACCATGATCTTCACGGCCTGGCGCATCTCCTCCATGCGGATGCAGTAGCGGTCGTAGTTGTCGCCGTTCTTGCCGATGGGGATGTCGAAGTCGAGCTCGGAGTAGCACTCGTAGGGCTGCGCCTTGCGCAGGTCCCAGGCCGCGCCCGAGCCGCGCACCATCACGCCCGAGAAGCCCAACTTGAAGCAGTCTTCCAGGCTGACGACGCCGATGTCGACGTTGCGCTGCTTGAAGATGCGGTTGTCGGTGAGCAGACCCTCGATGTCGTCGAGCACCTTGGGGTGGGTCTCGCAGAACTTGGCGATGTCCTCGATCAGCTTCACCGGCAGGTCCTGGTGCACGCCGCCGAAGCGGAAATACTTGGCATGCATGCGGCTGCCGGAGGCGCGCTCGTAGAACACCATCAGCTTCTCGCGCTCCTCGAAGCCCCACAGCGGCGGGGTGAGCGCGCCGACGTCCATGGCCTGCGTCGTGACGTTGAGGAGGTGCGAGAGGAGGCGGCCGATCTCGTCGTAGAGCACGCGGATCAGCTGCGCGCGCTTAGGCACCTCGAGCCCGAGCAGCTTCTCGCCGGCGAGGCAGAAGGCATGCTCCTGGTTCATGGGCGCGACGTAGTCGAGGCGGTCGAAGTAGCCGATCGCCTGCATGTAGGTCTTGTGCTCGATCAGCTTCTCGGTGCCGCGGTGCAGGAGGCCGATGTGGGGGTCGACGCGCTCCACGACCTCGCCGTCGAGCTCGAGCACAAGGCGCAGCACGCCGTGCGCCGCCGGATGCTGGGGGCCGAAGTTGATGTTGAATGAGCGGATCTCAGTTTCCGGCATTTGCCCTTACCTCGCCGCGCCCTATTCCAGCACCCGGTGGCCGACCCACTTGCCGGCATAGGCCGCCAGGACGCACGGCAAGCCAAGCACTGCAAACACGATCAGTCCCAGCGGCAGCAGGTTCGGTGCTCCACTCTTGAGGAAAGCCAGCACCAACGACCATGCGGCCTGGCCGCCCATCATCGCCACGACCCAGCGCCATGGCCTGTCACGCCATACCATGCCGAGGACGAGCGCCGCAAAGATCATGACGGGATAGCCGAGCTGCCAGAATATCGGATCGTCCCAGGCCTCCCGACGCCTGCCCATCAGCCGCACCAGCTCCCAGGCGCCGACGCCCACGCCGACCGCCAGGACGACTGCCGCAATGTCTCTTGCCGGCAAGGGCGCCCTCCGGCTCAGTCGGCGGCTCGTCGCCGGCGCACGGCCCAATAGATCAGCAGCGTGACAACGACGAACTGCACGATCGTGGCCAGCACCTGCGGCGTGAAGCCGCCGCGTTGCAGACCGAGGAGACCGAACAGGGCCATCTGAGGCGTGCCCGTCACGAGGCCGAGGACGGCCGGCTGCAGGAGCGCGGAGACGACGAAGCCGATCAGCCCGAACAGCAGGGCGGTGAACCAGCCGCGCGCCAGCAGTGCCGCGATCAGGGCGACCAGCACCGGCGCGCTTGCCGAGAGCTGCAAGCCGAGGAGAGACAGGAAACCCCAGAGTTGGTCCGGTGACAGCATGGGGGGTGAGATGGTGAGTGGTGAGATGGTGAGTGTTGGATCGCGTCTGTATTGAGTCCCTACTTACTGCCACGTGCTTCCAACGCACGTATCATGGAACGAAGCATTTTGCTGATCCTTTCGCATTCGTCCAATAGCCTGTCTCGGACGTCCTCGCGCAATAAGCGGACCCGGCCGGCGAGGATCAAGTGCGTCTCAACCTCTCGTGCCGAGCCTTGCGCGATCCTCAGGAATTGGACGAAGGAGCCGGTCTGGTCGCGGCCATACCCCTCGGCGATGTTGGCTGGAATCGAAACAGCAGCTCGTCGGATTTGAGCCGTCATTCCATAGACCTCTTCGCGCGGAAACTCGGCTGTCGCGCGATAGCAGTCCTCCGCCAGCGTCATGGCCTTCTGCCATACGTCCAGGTCCTTATAGGACTGATCGAAGTTTCGCTGACCACCGGAAACTCCCCCTGCAACCCCTCTCCGCTACCGCACCCCGCAATCTCACCACCTCACCACTCACCATCTCACCACTTGGCCTTCTCATCGCCGGGCAGGATGTAGTCGGTGCCCTCCCAGGGCGACTCGAAGTCGAACGTGCGGAACTCCTGGGTCAGCTTCACCGGCTCGTAGACGACGCGCTTCTGGTCGTCGTCGTAGCGCACCTCGACGTAGCCCGTGAGTGGGAAGTCCTTGCGCAACGGGAAGCCCTGGAAGCCGTAGTCGGTGAGGAGGCGGCGCAGGTCCGGATGTCCCGAAAAGAGGATGCCGTACATATCGTAGGCTTCCCGCTCGTACCAGTTGGCGGCGGGGAACACATCGACGACGGACGGAACAGGCGTGTCCGCATCGGTCTCGCACTTAACGCGGATGCGCTGGTTCTTGCGCGGCGAGAGCAGGTGGTAGACGACATCGAAGCGCCTGCCTCGCTCGGGATAGTCGACCCCGCAGATGTCGATCAGCACCTCGAACTGGCATTCTTTGTCGTCGCGCAGCTTCGTCAGCACGGCGCCGATCCGCTCAGCGGGAACGACCAGCGTGTATTCGCCGAACGCGACCTGCTGGTGGGCGATGCTGCCCTCCAAGGTCGCCTCGACATGCTTGACCAGAGCTTCGAGCGCCATCGCACTTATTGCCTGTCCGCCGCTTCCAGCAGCACTTCGTAGTGGGTGGCGAAATCGTCGAACTCGCTGAGGATCGTGCGCACCGCCGGATCGACCACGGCGCGCTCGGGCTTGGGCCCCGCAAACGCCTTGATCGCGTCCATCGACGCCCAGCGGCTGATCACCAGAACCTCGACGCGGTCGCCCTGCTCGGCCTGGCAGACGCTCAGTCCGAGAAAGCCTTCGATCTTGCGAAGCTGCGGCAGCATGGCGCCCTTCACGTGCTCGCGGTAGGCGCGAGCATTTCCCGGCTTTGCGTAGGCCACCCACGTGCGCACGATCATGCAACCTCCCTCCCGCCCGACTTCGGGACACACCAGCGCGTGGAACCCGGCCTGCAGAGGCATTGCGCCGTATCGGATGCCCCTGTCATGCAAATTCTTCCCTCAGTCGACGATGAACAGGCGCGCACCCTTCTCGGTGCGCGAGCGGTGCGGCTCGGCCCCGTCGGCCACCTGATAGCTCATGCCGGGCTTCAGAGTGAAGCGTCGGCCATCCGCGAGCTCGGTGTCGAGCTCGCCCTCGATGCAGAAGAGGATGTGGCCCTTCTCGCACCAGTGGTCGGCGAGATAGCCCGGCGAATACTCCACCATGCGCACGCGGATATCGCCGAACTGGCGCGTGCGCCATGTGGCCGTGCCGACCTCGCCCTTGTGCGACGTCGGCTCGACGGCAGACCAGTCGGTGGTGCCGAAGGGGATGCCGGCCATGCGCATGGGGTCCTCAGCGCTCTATCGTGCCGGTGCGGCGGATTTTGCGTTGCAGCAGCAGTACGCCGTAGAGCAGCGCCTCCGCGGTAGGCGGACAACCCGGCACATACACGTCGACGGGCACGATGCGGTCGCAGCCGCGCACCACGGAATAGGAGTAGTGGTAGTAGCCGCCGCCGTTGGCGCAGGAGCCCATGGAGATGACGTAACGCGGCTCCGGCATCTGGTCGTAGACCTTGCGCAGCGCCGGGGCCATCTTGTTGCAGAGCGTGCCGGCGACGATCATCACGTCGGACTGGCGGGGCGAGGCGCGGGGCGCGAAGCCGAAGCGCTCCAGGTCCCAGCGCGGCATGGAAGCCTGCATCATCTCGACCGCGCAGCAGGCGAGGCCGAACGTCATCCACATCAGCGAGCCCGTGCGCGCCCAGTTGATCAGGTCGTCGGTGGTGGTGACGAGGAAGCCCTTGTCGGCAAGCTGGGCCGACACCTCGGTGAAGTAGGCATCACCGGGTTTCGCCAGTCCGGACTTGGCAGCCTGTACCGCCATCACTCCTGCCTATGGCCCATTGCCGACTTGCCGCCCCGCATCAATCCCACTCCAGCGCGCCTTTGCGCCACTCGTAGACGAAACCGATGGTGAGCACGCCTAGGAACACCATCATCGACCAGAAGCCGAACAGGCCGACCTGCTTGAAGGCGACCGCCCACGGAAACAGGAAGGCGACCTCCAGGTCGAAGATGATGAACAGGATCGACACCAGGTAGAAGCGCACGTCGAACTTCATGCGCGCGTCGTCGAACGCATTGAACCCGCACTCGTAGGCCGAGACCTTCTCGGGGTCCGGGTTGCGCACCGCCACCAGGAACGGCGCGATCATCAGGGCGAGCCCGATGGCAAGCGCCACGCCCATGAACACGACGAGCGGCAGGTAGTCCATCAGCAGGTGGTTCATCGCCTCGCGCTCCCGCACCCGGGGCGCCGGGGGCTTGTCGCATCTCGCCCCCTGTTACCCCAGCGCGTAACCATGCGCAACCAAACGTGGCGCCGCATCTCTCCACCGGCGTCCCCCATGGCCCCGAACCTGCAGTGCACAGATCGGGGCAGGCCGCGAGGTCATTTCGTGCCCCGGGTACAGGGCCCTGGGGGGCCGGGAGGGGAGCATGTATGGGCCATTCATCGAGGCTCAGCGCCGGACGTTGATCGAGAAGGCACGCAATGGGCTGCTGGACCCGCCCAAGAAGCCGAAGGAGTCCTATTTGGGCACCTTCGCAATGGTGGGGGCCCTGGGCGGAGCCGTCGCCGCTCTGATCTGGAGCTGGCTGGAGAAGATCTATGTGAACTAGCGGCGGGCCGCTGTCGCCTCGACACGCGGCGCGAGCGCCTGCGGCCGACAATGGCGCGCGCGACGGGACCTGGCCCGCGGCCTCCAGCGTGGCAGGCCGAGCAATTACCATAAATATCAATAACGTAGCGACGTCTCTCCCTACCAAATCGCGTGGGAGGCCAGAAAGAAGTGTCCGCCGATCGCCCACGTTCCCGATGGTCCACTTCGCTGGGCCAGAGCTCGCGGTTGGATCCTTACAAACATTTCATCCCGCTCTGCCCTTCCAGACGCGCTCGCGCCTCCTACTTGACTATCATGGTCTCTTTCCCCCCGTGAGAGACCCAAAGTGTCGGCCCTCTCCCTCAGGGCAAATGACACCGGGCGGGAGCGCGGAGACGCCGCTCCCGCCTTCTTCATGCGTGATGGCCGGCGCGGCATTCAACCAGCCTAGGTGCGGAACAAAGATCTCCCGCGCGGGCGGTAGAGCTGCCAGACACTGTAGGCGAAGGCCAAGGTGCCCGAGAGGAACGCCGCCGCAGCGACGAGCAATCCGGTCTCGATCGCCTGCGAATAGATCATCGCCGCCGCGCCGAGGATGACCGCAAGAGTTGCAATATTGACGATTGCGGAGGCCGTCCGCCCCGACACGAAAAGTAAAGTGTGCACCACAACCTCCCCATAGTTGCCCGCACGATCTCAACCACAATATGCGATTCGCTCTCCGCGCCAACACGCGAACCCTGGGGCAATGTCACGGGGGTATTCGCCAGGCGCGGGCCGCGACAGCGCCCGCTGCCTCGCTCAACTAGGGACGGGCCCGGTTTGCGGGGTTGAACAATGCCGGATCGATATCATCGGCCTTGGCGATCTCGCCGAGAACGATGCGAGTATCGAAACCCTGCGCGTCCTTCGCCGTCCATTCTTTCAACTGCAGGACGGGCGCCTTGCTGAGGACAAGTGCGAGGCGGGCCATCTCATCCGCGCCCTTCTCCACCACCGTGATGGCGATCGAGTCAGGGGTCTCCTGAACGGCAAAGAAGCGGCCATCGCGCAGGAGATCGACATCCTTGCGCAGCAGCATTCGGAAGGCCGTGTATTCCAGGTCCCAGCGGTCGTCGGTGCCGAGGTCGTGATCCTGGATCGCCACGTACTTGCCGTCCGATACGATCACGAGCCTGCTCGGTGCCCCATAGTCGAAGCGGAAGAGACCGGGTCGCTTCAGGTAGAACTTGCCGCGCAACCGCTGATTGTCGGCGTTGGTTTGAACGAATGTCCCCTTCAGGGCTGTGAGCTGGTTCAAGTAATGATTGACCTTCTGCACGACCTCCCGCTGCTGCTGGGTGAGACGGTCGGCGAGCATTCCGGTGGCCGGATTGGCTGATGAGGCAACAGCCGCCGAACCCGCCTTGTTGGTGCCCTGTGCGTGGACCGGCACAGCGGAAAGAACGCTGATAAAGAGCAAGAATGCTATTGCCGCGCGCGCAGACATGAGGCCCCCAGATGTCCTGCCCAGTTGCGACTCGTGTCCTGAGTCTACGTCGGAAAGAGGGCATCGGAACCCCCTCATCACCCCTGAGACTCTGGTGATACAAGCACGCCGCGCCAATGGCCTCGGGGCCGGCGAACGAACCCTGGTCCGCGACCCCCCTGCCAAACCTCTTGAAGGAATGGCGCGAGCGACGGGACTTGAACCCGCGACCTCCGGCGTGACAGGCCGGCGCTCTAACCAACTGAGCTACGCCCGCATCCCAGCGCGCGTCGTGCCGGGAGGCAGCCGCGCGCGGTCGTGACGGCTGTCGTTTACGTGAGCCCCCCTGCCCCGTCAAGGGAAGCCGTGGTCTCTTGCGTCCGGCCTGCCGCGCGGGGCGATCGCCTCATCGCACCGCGAACGGCGCCTGGTAGGGCCGTCCGAAGGGCACGCCGGCCAGGAC
>Ga0247829_10000418_pt1 | contig 15823 bp, 12 predicted proteins | sample 12C_Control_Day4_FD_207765 | JGI IMG/M metagenome (GOLD analysis project Ga0247829, IMG submission 207765) | Soil microbial communities from agricultural site in Penn Yan, New York, United States - 12C_Control_Day4 | ecosystem: Environmental > Terrestrial > Soil > Agricultural land | place... | reverse complement strand
TACGAGGTGGCGCCCCATCTCGCCATGACGCAGCACGCCATCACCATCCGCCCGCTGTGCTTCTCGGGCAAAACGTTCAAGAGCCTGCCGGCGGACCTGCAGGCCGCCGTGCTCAAGGCGGGCAAGGAGGCCGGCGCCCACGGCCGCAAGATCGAGTCCAGCGAGGACGAGCAGAAGCTCGAGGCGATGGAGAAGGCAGGCAAGCTCAAGCGCGTCCCCTTCAAGGACCGCGCCGAGATGGAGAAGCTCGTCGCCCCGGTCATGGCGGCCTACGCCAAGGAGATCGGCGCCGACGAGATCTACGCCAAGATCGCCGCCATCAAGTGATGTGCAACGTGTCATCGCGGGGCTTGTCCCCGCGATCCATCCCTCCGCAGTCGCCAACCGCAGTCGGTTGAGCCAGACGTCACCGCAAGCAATTGGCCGACAGATGGATCCCGGGCACAAGGCCCGGGATGACCGCGTCAGGTTGGTATCGAACGATGAGAAAGCCTCTTTGACCCTCTGGCGCAAGTTCACGGCCGCCTACGCCGCGCTGCTGTCGTGGCTGCTGGTGCTGTCGGTGGCGATCCTGGTCATCCCGGTCAGCCTGCAGATCTTCTCGCGCTACACGGCGCTCATCCCCTCCTACATCTGGACCGAGGAGATGGCGCGCTTCCTCTTCATCTGGACCATCATGATCGGCGCCATGATCGGCGTGCGCGAGTCGACCCACTTCGAGGTCGACGTGTGGCCGCAGCTGTCGCGGCGAGGCGAGGCCATGGTACGGCTGGCCGGCCGTCTCGGCGTGCTTGCCGCGGCCTGCGTGTTCGTGTGGGCCGGTATCCAGTTCACGCGTTTTGCCTGGCACCGCACGTCCGAGCTCGCCGACCTCCCGCTCTGGCTCATTCATGTCGCCTGGCCCGTCACCGGCGGCACCTGGATCGCTTTCCTCGGCGAGCAGATGATCGACGATCTCAAGATCATTCTGGGGAGACCCGCATGACGGGTGCCGTGCTGTCACCGGGGGTTGCGGCGATCATCCTCTTCGGAATGTTCTTTCTCCTGATGTTCCTGCGCGTGCCGGTGGCGTTCGCGCTTGGCCTTGCCTGCCTGCCGATCCTCGTCATCGAGCCCCGGCTCGACACCATGACGCTGATGCAGGAAACCTTCAACGCCTACAACTCCTTCATCCTGCTGGCGGTGCCGTTCTTTCTCCTGACCGCCAACCTGATGAATGTCGGCGGCACCACCGACCGGCTGATGACCCTGTCGCGCACCATTGTCGGCCATTTCCCCGGCAGCCTGGCGCAGATCAACGTCGTGCTCTCGATCTTCTTTGCGGGCATCTCGGGCTCCTCGACCGCGGACGCCGCGAGCCAGTCCAAGATCTTCATCGAGGCGCAAACCAAGGAGGGCTACGACCTCTCCTTCTCGGTGGCGATCACCGCGGTGTCGGCCGTGCTTGCCGTGATCATCCCGCCGTCGATCCTGATGATCGTGTGGGGCGGGCTGCTGACGGTTTCAATCGGCGCGCTGTTCCTGGCGGGCATCATCCCGGGCCTGCTGATCGGCTTTGCGCAGATGGCCACCGTGCACGCCTATGCCAAGGCGCGCGGCTATCCGACCTATCCGCGCTCGACGTGGCGCGAGCTCCTGTGCGCCACCTGGATTGCCATCCCCGCGCTCATGACGCCCGGCATCATCATCGGCGGCAAGATCTTCGGCTGGTTCACGGCGACCGAGTCGGCCTGCATCGCCGTGCTCTATGCCGGCGTGCTATCCCTCGTGGTCTATCGCGAGATGGACATGAAGGGGCTCTACGGGGCGCTGCTCGATACGGGTAAGCTCGCGGGCATTGCGTTGTTCTGCGTCGGCACCGCCTCCTGCTTCGGCTGGCTGCTCGCCTACTACAAGATCCCCGAGGCGATCCTGTCGGGGGTATCCGCCTGGGGCATGGGCTTTGCCGCCACCGGCTTCTTCGTCGCCGGCGTATTCCTTGTTGTCGGTTGCTTCCTCGACGCCATCCCCGCCATCATCATCTGCGCGCCCATCCTGGAGCCGCTGGCCAAGGCCGTGCACATGGACCCCGTGCACTTCGCCATGATCGGCATCGTGTCGCTGGCCTTCGGACTCGTCACGCCGCCCTATGGGCTGTGCCTGATGATCGCCTGCTCGATTGCCGGCATGCGCATTCGCGATGCAATCAAGGACACCATGATCATGCTGATCCCCATGTTCGTGGTGCTGGGGCTCGTCATCGTGTGGCCCAAGGTGTCGCTGTTCCTGCCGAGCCTCATCTCGCCCGAATTCTTGCGGTGATGTTGGCGCCGGCCCCCTCGGGGCCTGAAGACCTGCCGCTGCGCTTTCGGACGGCTTGCGATAGGCTGACACCACGCCAGGCAAGGTCCAGATATGGTGTCAGACCCGGAGGGTCTGACACCCACGCGAGAGGCCCCATGACCCGCATCGTGCATCGCACCATCGCCCAGCAGTATCCCGTGGCCGCGCGGGGTGAGGGCATCCGCATCTGGGACACGGCCGGCAAGGAGTACATCGACGCCTCGGGCGGCGCGGCGGTCTCGTGCCTGGGCCACAGCCATCCCGACGTGCTGGCTGCCATGCATGCCCAGCTCGACAAGCTTGCCTATGCGCACACGAGCTTCTTCACGACGCAGGTGGCGGAGGAGTTGGGGGCCGACCTCGTCGAGCATGCCCCCCAGGGAACAAGCCACGTCTATTTCGTCAGCGGCGGCTCGGAGGCGGTCGAGGCGGCGCTCAAGATGGCGCGGCAGTACTTCGTCGAGATCGGCAAGCCGGAGCGGCGCCACATCATCGGCCGCCAACAAAGCTATCACGGCAACACGCTGGGCGCGCTCGCCGTCGGCGGCAATATGTGGCGTCGCAAGCAGTTCGCGCCCCTGCTGATGGAAAGCCACCACGTCTCACCGTGCTATGAGTACCGCGGCAAGCGCGCCGATGAGAGCCCGCGCCAGTACGGCGAGCGGCTCGCCGCCGAGCTCGAGGCCAAGATCGAGGCGCTGGGGCCAAAGACCGTCATCGCCTTCATCGCCGAGACGGTGGGAGGCGCGACGGCCGGCTGCGTCCTGCCGGTCGAGGGCTACTTCAAGCGCGTCCGCGAGATATGCGACCGCCACGGCGTCCTGCTGATCCTGGACGAGGTCATGTGCGGCATGGGCCGCACCGGCACGCTGCACGCCTGCGAACGGGAGGGCATCTCGCCCGACCTGATGGCAATCGCCAAGGGGCTGGGCGGCGGCTTTGCGCCGATCGGCGCCGTGCTGGTGGGTGACAAGGTGTTCGAGGCATTCGCCAGGAGCTCGGGATTGTTCCAGCATGGCCACACCTACCTGGGCCACCCTTTGGCCTGTGCCGGCGCGCTGGCCGTGCAGCGGGTGATCCGGCGCGACAACCTGCTCGCGAATGTTGGCCGCCAGGGCGAGCATTTGACCCGCCGCCTCGAGGCGCGCTTCGGCAACCACCACCATGTCGGCGACATACGCGGACGCGGGCTGTTCCAGGCCATCGAGCTGGTCAGGGAGCGCGCGGCCAAGGAACCCTTCGATCCTGCCCACAAGCTCCATGCCCGCATCAAGCAGCGGGCGATGGCGCGCGGGCTCATGGTCTACCCGATGGGCGGCACGGTCGACGGATCGAAGGGCGACCATGTGCTGCTGGCGCCCCCATTCATCTGCCGGGAGGCCGACATCGACACCATCGTCGAGCGCCTCGGCGAGGCCGTGGATGCCGCGATTGCATCTTTGCCGCGCTCCTAACGTTGCTGTGCGGCCGACATCGGCAAGGTGCAACGAAGCAGCACGCCGATCGAACGGAGGCGGACAAATGGCGGCTTCTCATCCGGTGACGTTGATCCAACCGCCCTTTCGTCGGGCCGCGTTGGATGATGCCGCCGCTTTGGCGGAATTCGTGGAGCTCGCGAGCGAGGGGCTGGCCACCCACCTTTGGTCAAGGCTCGGCGGGCCCGGTCGCGACCCGTGGACCGTTGGCCGGGAGCGCGTCTGCGGCGAGACAGGCGGTCTATCCTACCGCAACGCCATCGTGACGGAGCTTGCGGCGCGCCCCGCCGCCGGCCTCATCAGCTATCCGCTTGCCGACAAACCGGAGCCCATTACTGACAAGCTGCCCGCCATGCTCGTGCCGCTGCAGGAACTCATGAACCTCGCACTCGGCACTTGGTACGTGCATGTGCTTGCTGCCTATCCGGAATATCGAGGAAAGGGCCAGGGCTCCGCACTTCTCGCCCTGGCCGACAGGCTAGCGGAGGCTGGTGGAAAGCGCGGGCTGAGCCTCATCGTCTCAGACACGAACACGGGCGCGCGCCGACTGTACGAGAGCTTTGGGTACCAAGAGGCCGGGCAGCGCAGGATGGTCAAAGAGCAGTGGCAGCATCCGGGCGTCAACTGGGTGCTGCTGCGAAAGCATCTGTGACCGGATCGGAGCGCCCGGGCGATTGCCGGACGGCTGCCGCCACGGCTTTTCCTGCTGCCCGCGACGGGACAGTTGCGTCCCTGCTCCCAGCATCGTAGCAAGGGGCCTGGGTTCACAAGGGAGTGAAGTGATGCAGAGACTTACGCGGGCGGCGGCTGCCATCGCAGGCGTTGCCGTGCTCGGGACCCTGGTCGGTGCGTCGCCGATCCAGGCGCAGCAGCAGAAGTTCGTGACCATCGGCACGGGCGGCGTCACCGGCGTCTACTACGCCGTCGGCGGCGCGGTCTGCAGGCTGCTCAACAAGGACCGCAAGCAGCACGGCATCCGCTGCTCCGTGGAGTCCACCGGCGGCTCCGCCTTCAACATCAACACCATCAAGGCCGGCGAACTCGACTTTGGCCTGGCGCAGTCCGACGTGCACTACAACTCCAGCAAGGGCATGGGCCAGTTCAAGGACGCCGGCCCCTATGCCGACCTGCGCGCGGTCTACTCGGTGCATCCCGAGCCCTTCACCGTGCTCGCCCGCAAGGAGAGCAACGCCGCCAAGTTCGAGGACCTGAAGGGCAAGCGGGTGAACGTCGGCAACCCGGGCTCGGGCACGCGCGCCTCCATGGACGAGCTGCTCGAGGCGCTGGGCTGGAAGATCTCGGACTTCTCGCTCGCCTCCGAGCTCAAGGCCGACGAGCACGGGCCGGCGCTGTGCGACAACAAGATCGATGCCTTCTACTACGGCGTCGGCCACCCCAGCGCCAACATCCAGGACCCGACGACCAGCTGCGGCGCCAAGCTCGTCTCGATCGGCGGGGCCGCCGTCGACAAGCTGCTGTCGGGCAAACCCTACTACGCCAAGGCCACCATCCCCGGCGGCATGTACGCCGGCAACCCGCAGCCGACCCAGACCTATGGCGTGATGGCGACGCTCGTGACCTCGGCCAAGGTGCCCGACGACGTCGTCTACCTGCTGGTCAAGGCCACCTTCGACAACTTCGAGGAGTTCAAGAAGCTGCACCCCGCCTTCGCCAACCTGAAGCCGGAGGAGATGGTCAAGAACGGTCTCTCCGCGCCGCTGCATGCGGGTGCCGAGAAGTACTACAAGGAAAAGGGCTGGCTGAAGTGACGGCCCGTTGCCGGTAGCACGGATGATGCGGGGCGCCTGAGTGGCGCCCCGAACTGTTTGCGCCTGAAGTACGGCTCGCGGAGACGGCCATGGTCGATCGGCCGATGCGCAGGGAACAGGTCGAGGAGTTGGCCGCCGAGGCCGATATCGGCGGGCGCAGGCCCGCCGGCGCGACCGCGTGGCTGGTCGCGGCGGTAGCGGTAGCATGGTCGCTGTTCCAGCTCTGGTACGCCTCGCCGCTGCCCTTCATGCTGGGGTTCGGCGTCTTCGGCGACACCGAGGCGCGCGCGTTTCATCTGAGTTTCGCGCTGTTCCTGGCATTCGCGTCCTTCCCGGCCTTCCGGACCTCGCCGCGCGATCGCGTGCCGATCGTGGATTGGGCCCTGGCCGCGGCGGCCATCGCCTGCGTTCTCTACCTCGTCGTTTTCTATCGCGAGCTGGTGCAGCGGCCGGGATTGCCGACGTTTGCCGACATCGCCGTATCGGTGGTGGGCGTCCTGCTGCTGATCGAGGCCTCACGGCGCGCCGAGGGCCCCTGGATGCCCATCATCTCGTTCTCGATGCTGGCGTACGTGTTCCTGGGCCCCTACCTGCCCGGCCTCCTCGCCCACAAAGGCTCATCGCTCGGCCGCGCCGCCTCGCATTTCTGGCTCACATCGGAGGGCGTGTTCGGCGTGGCGCTGGGCGTCTCCACCACCTTCATCTTCCTGTTCGTGCTGTTCGGCGCGCTGCTGGAGAAGGCCGGTGCCGGGAATTATTTCATCCAGGTTGCCTTCTCGCTGCTCGGCAAGTTCCGCGGCGGGCCGGCCAAGGCCGCCGTCGTGTCCTCCGGCATGACCGGCATGATCTCGGGCTCGTCGGTGGCCAACGTGGTGACGACAGGCGTGTTCACGATCCCGCTGATGAAGCGCGTCGGCTACAGCCCGACCCAGGCGGGCGCCATCGAGTGCGCCGCCGGCGTCAACGGCCAGCTGATGCCGCCGGTCATGGGGGCGGCCGCCTTCATCATGGCCGAGTACGTCGGCATCACCTACGCCGACGTGGTGCGGCACGCGATCCTGCCCGCGCTCTTGACCTACGGCGCCCTCTTCTACGTCGTCGATCTGGAAGCCGTGAAGGCCGGCATGACCGGCATTCACCAGCCGCGTCGGCGCACTTTGGCGGCGGGGCTCGTCAAGGCGGCGATCACCATCTCCTCGATCGTCATCCTGAGTGCCGCCATCTACTGGGGTCTCGGCTGGACGAAGCAGGTGTTCGGCGAAGCGGCGAGCTGGGGCGCGGTCGGCTTTGTCGTCGTTGCCTACGTGGCGCTCGTCGCCAACCGTGCCCGCTTCCCCGACCTCGCCCAGGACGATCCGAGCCAGCCGGTGACCGAGGTGCCCGACTTCTACGAGACGGCCCGCACTGGCATCCACTACCTGCTGCCGGTCTCGGTGCTCATCTGGTGCCTGATGGTGGAGGAGATGTCGCCGGGCCTTGCGGCCTTCTGGGGCGTGGTGGCGATGGTCGGAGTCGTACTGACGCAGAAGCCGCTGACGGCATTCTTCCGGCGCCAGGGCAATCTCGGCGCGTCCTTGCGCGAGGGGTTCTGGGACGTCGTCTCGGGCCTGGAGTTCGGCGCCCGCAACATGTCGACCGTCGGCATCGCCACGGCCACGGCCGGCATCATGGTCGGCACAGTGACGTTGACGGGCATTGGCCTCGTCATGACCGAGATCGTCGAGTTCCTGTCGCAGGGCAACATCGTCTTGATGCTGGTGCTGGTCGGCGTCATCTGCATCGTGCTCGGCACCGGCCTGCCGACGACGGCGAGCTATGTGGTGGTGGCAACGCTGATGGCGCCTGTCGTGGTGGAGCTGGCGGCCGAGAACGGTATTGCCGTGCCCCTGATCGCGGTGCACATGTTCGTCTTCTACTTCGGCCTTGCCGCCGACGTGTCGCCGCCCGTGGGTCTTGCCGCCTATGCCGCGGCGGCGATTGCGGGCGCCGACCCCATGCGCGTCGGCTGGCAGGGCAGCTGGTACGAGCTGCGCACGCTGCTGCTGCCCTTCATCTTCATCTTCAATCCGGAGATCTTGCTGATCGACATCGGTGGCCCGGTGCACCTTGTCGTCGTCGTCGCCTGTGCCGCGCTGGCGATGGGCGCGTTCTGCGCGGCGCTGCAGGGCTTCTTCTTCGACCGCAACCGCTGGTGGGAGACCGCGCTGCTGCTGCTGATCTGCTTCACCCTCTATCGCCCGGGCTTCTGGATGGACCGCATCGCGCCTCCGTTCAGCGAGCGGCAGGGCGGGCAGGCTCTCCGCATCATCGAGGACACAAGCGGGGCTGGCACGCTGCGGCTCAAGGTCGCCACGCAGGACATCAGCGGCGACGACGTCACCAAGACCATCCGCCTCTCGTTCGGGGGCAGCGGGGACACGCGAGCGCGGCTGGCGGAAGGGGGCATCGTCCTGTCGGGCGGCGATACGCCGGCCATCACCTCGGTGCGGCCGGGCTCGCAAGCCGCCCGCCAGAAGCTGCGGCCCGGCGACAAGATCGAAGGCGTGTACGTTGCCAACGAGCGGCCGAGCCCGTTCCTGTTCGCCATTCCCGCCATCGCCCTGCTCGTGGGGCTGGCACTGCTGCAGCGGCGCCGGCGCGCCTCGGCGGCGATTGCGGCGCCCTAGCACAGTGCGTGCGCCGCATGCGTCGCGCCTGATTGCTGCAATTGCCCTCAAATTGGCGGACGCGCATCAAGGGCTCGTGCACTGCCGCGAGACTATCAGACCTCGATGACTTTCGAGCAGCAGATCGGGCGCCCACGCCGGAGCTGGCGCCGAGCGGTGGGGATGACGGCGCTGGCCGCGGCCTGCCTTGCGGCCGGGTCGGGGTGGGCTCTGGATGCGCAACCCCGCTACGAGCGCTACTCGCAGACGACGTTCCTGCCGTACCTCAATGCCACCGGAGCGGAATTGCGGCGCACACCCGCACTTGGGCTGTCGTTCGAGGGTAGTCGGGTACATAGAGCAACCATGGACTCCGGCTCGACCGGTGTGGTGGTCGGGGCGACGTCGATCCCGAACTTCGAGCGCCTACCCAAGATCGCCGACGGGCAGCTCACCTATACGAGCTCGGGCCGGATCATGGTTGGGCAATGGGTGCTGAGACGGCTCACCATCCATGGCGCCGACGGCTCGAGGATCGAAACCGAGGCCATGCCGGTGCTGGCGGTGACGCAGGTGCAGTGCATGCCCCGCGCCCGCAATTGCGATCCGCACGAGAGCGTGCACCACATCGGCATGATCGGGATAGGCTTTGCGCGCGAGCACGATCGCCAGCCGCAGAGCACGCCGGACAAGAATCCGTTTCTCCGCATCGCTGGCGGGGACAGTGGCGGCGAGCGGCGCAGCGGCTACATTCTCACGCCGCAGGGTGTCCACGTTGGACTGACCGCCGCCAACACTCAGGGTGAGTTCCGCTACATCAAGCTCGAGGCCCAGGAGGACCGATCCGATTGGTCGGCCGTGCCTGCCTGCATCTCGATCGACCGCGCCACGCCGCTCTCGTGCGGCACGATGCTGGTCGATACCGGCGTTGCCGATATGTACATGACAGTGTCTCCGGCGCAGGCCGGAGCCGCGCGCGGCAGCCTGCCGCCGGGCACAGAGGTGACGATCCTGGCCGGCAGCGGGGGCGGCCTGGCGGAGCTCTACAGCTTTCGAGCGGACGATGCTTCACCGGTTGCGCCGAGGAGCATCCATCTGCGTGTCTCGCGGGACCGGACTTTCGTCAACACCAGCTTCCGTGTCTTGAACGCGTTCGACTTTCTGTACGACGCCGATGGTGGCTACGCCGCCTTCCGCCGCCGCTGAGGCCGCGTTGCGGCATATTGCGCCCCGTTGCCGCTCCGGGCTGCCAATTTGGCCACAACCCATCCCAAATTCTGTCGCCAGATGCTCCCGGGTGCCCGGCCGTTGCTCCGGCAATGGTATTGAGGGCGGGTTCGAGAAACGGGGGAAAAGTTCATGCGCACGGTCCTCGCAGTGCTGTTTGTGCAAGCCGCCATCGGTGTCGGCTCAGCTGCCGCGCAAGGGACCAATCCCGCGCCACCCGGCGCCCCTGGCGTCATCACGGAAGGCAGCTCGAACGTGACGATCGGCGGCCAGTCGGCGGCGCGCAAGGGCGACCAGGCCGCCGGCGAAGGCGGCATCGTCGGCGGCTCCTCCAACGTGTTCATCAACGGCAAGCCGGCGGCCACGACGGGGGACAGGACCGGCTGCGGCGGCGTAACGGTCGGCGGCGGAGGCGGGGTGTTCATCAACGGCAAGCCGGCGGCGCGCGCCGGCGATCTCACCACCGGCTGTCCCGGCAAGTGAGGCTCGGGGGCGGCCCATGGTCAGTATCGCGTCGCTGTCGAGGCTCGGCCTCGTCCTTGTCTGGCTCATCGGTTTCTCAGTTCCGTCGAGCGTCGGCGCCCAGCAGCTCTCCCGCGAGCTGCAGGAGCTGCGCGACACCTCCAACGCCTTCTACCGCGCCGGCGACTACGCCCAGTCGTTGCGCTTTGCCGAGCAGGCCCTGCCGCTCTTCATCCGCGAGCTCGGGCCCGACCACGAGCAGACCGGCATCCACTACTACTCCCTCGGCCTGATCGCCGAGGCGGTCGGCAACCTGCCCCTGGCGCTGCGCTACTACACCGAGACCGTGCGCGTGCGCGAGAAGGTCTACGGCGCCGACGGCCCCGGCGTGGCCGAGGCGCTCGAGAAGCTCGGCAGCGTCCATCTCAGGCAGGGCCGTCCCGATCAGGCGGAGCCGATCTTCCGCCGCGCGCTCAAGCTCAAGAAGGACCTGATCGGCTTCCGGCATGTCTACGAGGCGAGCGGCCATTCCAACCTCGGCGATGTGGCGCTGGCGCGGGGCGATTGGCCGGCGGCGCTTGCTTCCTACCGCGAGGCGATCAGCCTGCTGACCCAGCGGGACACCTCGCAGACCGTGGTCAAGCAGATCGCCGACGATGACATCCGCCGCCACCGCGACACCTTCGTGGGGTTGTGCCGGGCGGCCTGGGAGACGAGGGCGGCAGGCCGAGCGGCCGTGCTGGAGGAGACGTTCCTCGCGGGCCAGCAGGCCTGGAACACCTCGGCGGCTTCCGCGCTCGCCAAGATGACGGCGCGGCTCGGCGCCGGCAATACGGATCTCGGCCGCCGCATCCGCGCCGTGCAGGACCTCTCCGAGCGCATCCTGCAGCTCAACGCCGACGACCAGAAGCTGCTGACTGATTGGCACAAAGTGCAGACCGCCGATCCGACCTACAACGCGGCGCTCGAGGAGTTCCGCGCCGCCAGCGCCGCCAACTTCAAGAACCCGGCCGTCAAGCGTCAGCGCGAGCTCGCCCAGCAGTTCCAGGCCCTGATCGCGCGCTGCCCGCCCGGCCAGAAGAAGGCGGGCTGTGACGACCGGGAGCGCGATGCCCTCGCCAAAGAGATGGGCGAGGTCTCCAAGGAGATCGGGGCGGGCTCGGGCGCCATCATGGCCATCCATCAACGCATGGAGGCGGCGGAGAAGGCGCTGCCGGGCTACGCGGCGTTCACTTCGCGCCGCACAGCACTGCGTAACGACATCGACCGCGCCGATCGGGAGGTGCGGGAGGCGCGAGCCCAGATCGTACGCGCGTTTCCGACCTACGTGGCGCTCTCCGACCCGCAGCCTCTCAGGATCGCGGAGGCGCAGGCGCTGCTGCGGCCCGACGAGGCGCTGGTCGCCATCCTGGCCGGCGCGGGCAAGAGCTTCGTGTGGGCCGTCACGCGCGAGCGCGCCGAATGGGCACAGATCGACGCCAGCGCCCAGGTCCTGGCCGAGCACGTCGCCGCGTTGCGCATGGGGCTCGACCCCCTGGCGCAGCAGGATGCCGAGGGCGCATCCGGCAGCCAGGCCGGCGTCGTGCAGCGCTTCGATCTTGCCCGCGCGCATGCGCTCTATCGCCTGGTGCTTGCGCCCGTGGCCCAGGTGTTCGCGGACAAGCGCCACCTGATCCTGGTGCCGACGGGCGCGCTCACCAGTCTGCCCCTGCAGGTGCTGGTGACGGCGCCCCCGCCACCTCCCTCCACGCCGCCCGCCGCGGCGCTCAGGGATGCGGCCTGGCTGATCAAGGCGCATGCGCTGAGCGTGCTGCCCTCGGTGCAGTCGCTTGCCGCGCTGCGCCGGCTCGCCGGCGGCAATGCGGGGACGCGGCCGTTCTTCGGCATGGGCGACCCCGTGCTCGAGGGTCCCGACCCGGCCGACCGGCAGCGCGGCGCCAAGCGGCGCTCAGCTTCCACGCCCGCGCGCTTCTACCGCAACGGCCTCGCCGACACCCGCGCCGTGCGCGAGCTGACCCCGCTCCCCGACACGGCCGAGGAGCTGAAAGCCATCGCCAAGGTGCTCGGCGCGCCGGCCGACTCCGTCAACCTGCGCGAGGCGGCCTCCGAGACCAACGTCAAGCAGGCCCCGCTGAGCGAGTATCGCGTCGTGCAGTTTGCCACCCACGGGCTCGTCGCCGGCGATCTCTCCGGCCTCGCCGAGCCGGCGCTGGTACTGACGCCGCCCAACGAGCCGACCGAAACCGACGACGGGCTATTGTCGGCCTCCGAGATCGCGACCCTGAAGCTCAACGCGGATTGGGTGGTGCTCTCCGCCTGCAACACCGCGGCCGGCGGCGGCGAGGGCGCGGAGGCGCTCTCGGGGTTGGCGCGCGCCTTCTTCTATGCGGGGGCGCGGGCGCTGCTCGTGTCGCACTGGGCGGTCTACTCGACGGCCGCCACCGAGCTCACCACCAAGACTTTCGCCAATCTCGCGGCCAAGCCCGGTGTCGGCCGGTCCGAGGCCTTCCGGCAGTCGATGCTCGCCCTGATCGCCGAGGGCAAGCCGCCCGCCTACTGGGCCCCGTTCGTGGTGGTGGGTGAGGGTGGGGCAGGGCAGTGATCCCCCTCTCCCCACTCCTCAGTGGGGAGAGGGTCGGGGTGAGGGGCGGCCACAGACGTCGGAGCAAGCGACCGCCCCTCACCCTAACCCTCTCCCCGTAAGAACGGGGAGAGGGGACTCAGCCATGCATCGATCTGAGGCCGACCCGGCCCGCGTTAACGCCGGGGAAAGCCTCCGCCGATAGGGTCTGACGCCGTTGCAGGGCGCTTGGTAGCAGGCCCGAGCGGGGAAGGTGCGGCGTGTCGAGCGGGGTTGCGTTGGTGGAGAAGGCGCGCCCCGGGCGGGCCGAGGATTTTGGCGGGGCTCTCGATCCGAATCAGCTCGACGGGCCATCCACGCCGCTTGGAGGCGCCGGCTCCAAGCCGAATGGCGTCGCTGCACCCGCCGCGGTCCCGGCACTGCGCCTCGCGGGCCTATGCAAGGCGTTCGCCGCGCCCGCGGTGGACAACCTCGACCTCACGGTGCGCGCCGGCGAGCTGTACGCGCTGCTGGGTCCCAACGGCGCCGGCAAGACCACCACGCTGCGCATGATCGCGGGCCTGCTGCCGCCGGATGCCGGCAGCATCTCGATCTTCGGCATCGATGCGCTGACGGACCCGGTTGCGGCCAAGCGCATCACGGCATGGCTGCCCGACGAGCCCATGCTCTACGACAAGCTCACCCCGATGGAGTACCTGGAGTTCGTCGCCGGCTTGTGGGGCGTCGAGCGCGAGCGCGCGGAGGCCAATGCCGTGGCGCTGCTCGACACGCTCGAGCTCACCGCGCATCGCCACCGCCGCTGCGAGGGCTTCTCGCGCGGCATGAAGCAGAAGGTGGCGCTCGCCGGCGCGCTGATCCACGATCCCGCCCTCATCATGCTGGACGAGCCGCTGACCGGCCTCGACGCGGCGATCGCCCGCCAGGTCAAGGACCTGCTCACGGCGCGCGTGCGGGCCGGCGCCGCCATCATTCTCACGACGCACATCCTGGAGGTCGCTGAGCGCCTCGCGGATCGTATCGGCATTGTCGCCAGCGGCCGCCTGGTCGCCGAAGGGACGCTCGCCGAGCTCAAGGCGGCAGTCGGCCGTGGCAGCTCCACGCTCGAGGACGTGTTCCTGGCCGTGACGGGCCGGGACGCGCAAGCCGAATGGGCCTGACGGTAGAGCGCGCCCGCGTCCCGCGCCTGCAGCCGGGCTCGCTCGCGTGGCTCCTCGCTCACGACCTGGTGCTCAACTGGCGCCGGTTCGCCGATATGTTCGGTCGGCTACCCCCGCTGGCCATGCTGGCTGTCTGTCTCGGCCTCGTCGCACTCCTGCACCTGCTGGCCTGGCCCATCGTCAGGTGGGTGGTCCGTATCATGCAGGAAAGCTGGGCCACCGGCGGCCAGGGCCTGACCATCCCATTCATCTGCACGTTCGCGTGGATGACCGCGCAGGGGCTGATCGGCGCCGCGCGCACCTTCCACGAGCGCGGCAGCCTCGACCTGATGCTGGCCTCGCCGCTGCCCGTCAGGCGCATGCTCGCCGCCCGCACGCTGGCGATCGCCGCAAGCTCGCTCGGCTCGATCGCGATCCTGGTGCTGCCCGTCGCCAACGTCGGCGCCGTGCTCGACGGACCCGGCTGGCTGCTGGCTTATCCGGCACTGGTCGGACTGGCCCTGATCGGTACGGCAGTGGGGTTGGCGATTGCGGTATGGCTCTTCGAAGCGTTCACCCCGCGCCGCGCCCGGCTCATTGCGCAGCTGTCGGCGGCGATTGTGGGCGGTGCCTTCCTGCTTGCCGTGCAGGTGGCGGCCCTGCTGCCGGCTGCGACGCGCACGGGCGTAGCCGAGGCGATCTCCCAGTCCCAAGTCGCAAGGCTCGTGACCTCGATCTCGCCGGCCTGGCTCGCCGTCATCGGTGCGGCCCTGTTCGCTGCCGCTATCCTGGCGCTCAGCGAGCCCTTCCGCCGCGCCAGCCTGCGGGCCGCCGGCACGCCCGCGGATGTGGACGCAGACGCAACGAGCCGGCATCGCGCGTCGCAGTTCGGCGCCGGCGTCGGGCGCACCTTGCGGCGCAAGGAGTGGCGGCTCCTCACGCGCGACCCGAACCTGTTCTCCCAGCTCTCGCTGCAGATCATCTACACGGTGCCGCTGGCCGTCGTTCTCGTGCGGGGCCTCGAGAACATCCCGCTCGCCGCTGCTCTCGCCCCCGCCGTGGTCGTGATCGCGGCGCAGATCGCCGCCTCTCTGACATGGATCGCGGTGTCGGGTGAGGACGCGCCGGAGCTGATCGCCGCCGCGCCGGTCGGCCGAGCCGAGGTCGAGCTCGCCAAGATCACCTCGATCGCGGTGCCGGTCCTGGTTATCCTGGCGCTGCCGTTCGCCGGCCTGCTCTACCTCTCGCCGCATGTCGGGATGCTGGTGCTGCTGTTCTCCGCCGGTGCCAGCACATCGACCGCGCTCCTCAACCTGTGGCACCCGATGCCCGGCAATCGCCGCGGCATGCTGCGCCGGCATTCGCAGTCCAAGCTGATGGCCCTGCTGGAGCATCTGATGGCCATGCTGTGGGCGATCGCCATCGTGTTCGCGGTGATCGGCACGGTCTGGGCCGCCCTGCCGATCGGGCTGGCGATGCTGCTGCTCCTCTCCTGCAGTCCGAGCCGGCCGCGCTGGCGCCGGGCAACCTCGCCGCAACGTTCCGCACCCCAAGCTGCGCGCACGGTCGGAGCCTGACGTTCGTCGTCATTCCGACGTCGCGAGCGCCCGGAGCTCCTGCTCGAGCTGCTGGATGGCGCGCGTGAGGGCCGGCTGGGTTACGGTCAAGTCCAGGCCGCAAAAGGGGCCTGGCGCAATTCACCTATCTGGCAATTTGGTCGAGTGACTCTGCCTCGCCTGTGGGCACGACGATCGTGGTCGCGCCCAGCTTGAGCGGAACGCTGCTCGCCTCCAGGCGTTGACAAGGCAGCCGGCACCCCCCGCCGGCAGCAAATGCCAGTAGAAAAAGGAGCGCAGCATGAATTTCGGATCGAAAGCAACTGGAAGCAGTTCACCGGCAAGGTGAAGGAGAATTGGGGCAAGCTCACCGACGACGACATCACCCAGATCAACGGCAACCGCGAGCAGCTCGAGGGCAAGATCCAGGCCCGCTATGGCTATGCCAAGGACCAGGTGAAGAAGGACGTGGACGACTGGCTCAACCGCTCCTGAATTCGCACTGACGGTGGCGGCCGGGAAGCGTGTCTCCCGGCCGCCACGGCCCGCGAGGCCAATTGTCGCCCCGCCGCCCGCGAAGGATGCGCCACTATTGTCCTCACCGCGCTTCCCGGAGCATGATCCGCCATCTTGGCCTTGGGGGGCTAACA
>Ga0247829_10000417_pt1 | contig 15824 bp, 14 predicted proteins | sample 12C_Control_Day4_FD_207765 | JGI IMG/M metagenome (GOLD analysis project Ga0247829, IMG submission 207765) | Soil microbial communities from agricultural site in Penn Yan, New York, United States - 12C_Control_Day4 | ecosystem: Environmental > Terrestrial > Soil > Agricultural land | place... | reverse complement strand
CGGCTGCGCATCCCGATGTCGCGCAAGGTGACGACCGAGGTCGGCGACACCTTCGCCGAGCTGGCCCAGACCCACCTCGGCGACGCCCGCCGCGGCCGCTACCTGGCCGAGTTCAACCGCATGAGCCCCGACGAGACCCTGGGCGCCGGCCGCGAGCTGACCATCCCGTTCCACGCCATCCACACCGCCGCCGGCGACGAGACCGTGGCCAGCATCGCGGCGGCGCGGTTCGGCGACAGCAAGAACGCGGCGCTGCTGCGCGGCTACAACTTCCTCGAGCGCGACGTCATCCACGCCGGTGAGCGCCTGATCATCCCGATCATCGACCTCGAGGTGCGGGCGTCGGCGCTGCCGCCCGACGCCGAGTCGAAGGCGCGGCGCGAGCGGCGCGAGAACATGGCCAAGGAGGCCGAGGCGGCGCGGGTGCGCGCCCAGGCGGCGTGGCGGCGCGGCGACTACGCCGGCGTCAAGAAGGCGCTGTTCGAGCTCGACCTCGACTTCCTCGACGCCGATCTGGCCGCCAAGGTCGGCCTCCTGCTCGGCTCGGCCTACGTGTCGCTCGGCGACGAGGACTCGGCGCTGACCACGTTCCGGCGCGTGCTGGTCCGCCAGCCGAAGACGACCGTGAACGCGTACTGGTACTCGCCGCGCATCCGGGCGGTGTGGGCCGAGGCCGGCGGCGCGGTCGAGGGAGGATGATCCGCTCGATCGTGGCGGCGCTGGCCGCGATCGCGGCGGTCGCGGCGTGCGGCGCCGAGCCCGAGCCGACCGGCGCCGCCGGCATGGCGGCCGGGGTCGCGGTCGCCGCCACCGTCGAGGCGGCCGAGACCGTGCGCGCGCCGTGGCGCTGCGCGCTGGGGCCCGCGCCGGGCGCCCCGCCGGTGCAGGCGACGCTGACGATCGGCGCGCGGACCTGGCGGCGGGAGGGCGAGCGGCTGGTGGTGGCGCGCGGCCGGCCGCGGGTGACGATCGCCGCGGTGGCCGACGCGCGCGGCGCCGCCCCGGCGGTCGCGGACGTGCTGCGCGCCGCCCACGTCGACGTCGTGGTCGCGGTCGGCGGGATGGGCGCCGGCGCCGACGCGCTGCACGCCAGCCTCGCCGCGCTGACCGATCCGGCCTGGCTGACCGTCGCCGTGCCGGGCGGCAGCGAGGACTGGCCGGCGCTGGCCCGCACCGTCGGCGACCTGGCCGCGGCCGGCGCGCCGGCGGTCGACGGCGGCGGCGTCCGGGTCGTCGATGCCGGCGCGGCGGTGATCGCGGTCATCCCCGGCGAGCGCCACCCGGAGCGCCTGGCCGCCGGCGCCGAGGGCTGCGTGCACGACGACGCCGACCGGGCGCGCATCCTCCGCCTGCTCGCCGACGCCGCCGGCGAACGGCCGCGGGTGCTGGTCGGCATCGCGGCGCCCCAGGGCGAGGCGAGCGACCTGGCGCCGGGCGGGATCCACGCCGGCGAGCCCGGGCTGGCCGAGGCGGTGGCCGACGCCGAGGTCGACGTCGTGGTCCACGCGCCGCTCGACGCCGAGCCGCCGGCGCCGGGGCGGGCGCGCACCGGCGATCGCGTGGTCCTGGCCGCGGGCTCGCTCGATCCGGTGCCGCGCCTGGGTCCCGGCGGCGGCCGGCGGCCGACCGGGGTGACCCTGGTGACGGTCGACGGCCGGACGGTGACGTGGCGGTTCGTGCCGGTCGCGGTCGAGTGACCCTCCAGCGAGCGGGCTGGAGCGCACGGCTGCAGGTCGGCCATGCGGCGCCCCGGCCACGACGCGCGACGCGGCGCTAGGTGCTACCGTCTGGTGTCTCGTGTCGACGCCGGCGCCACGTCACTTCTGTCCTCGGTGTCGCGCCAGCTACCCGGAGCCGCAACGGTTCTGCTCGGAGTGCGGCGCCGACATGCTGCGCGCGTCGGCGCTCGACCTCGCCGCGGTGCGCGACGAGGCGCCGGCGACCGACACCACGATCGGCGTCGCGCCGGCGCGCCCCGACCGCCGGCTGTCGGCGTCGAACCAGGCCTGGCTCGGCAAGGTCGTCGACGCCCGTTACCGCGTCCTCGAGGTGATCGGCCGCGGCGGCATGGGCGTGGTCTACAAGGTCGAGCACGTCCGCATGGGCAAGATCGCGGCGATGAAGGTCCTGCACCGCGACCTCGCCGACGATCCCGAGGTCGTCCACCGGTTCGAGCGCGAGGCGGCGGCGGTGTCGAAGCTGCACCACCCCAACACCGTCCAGGTGTTCGACTTCGGCACCGCCAACGGCGCGCTGTACCTGGTCATGGAGTACGTGCGCGGCCAGGATCTCGGCCACGTCGTCGACCGCGACGGGCCGCTGCCGTTCGCGCGGGCGGCCCCGCTGCTGACCCAGATCCTCGGCGCGCTGACCGAGGCCCACGAGCTCGGCATCGTCCACCGCGATCTCAAGCCGGAGAACGTGCTGATCACCCGCACCACCGGCGGGCGCGACTTCGCCAAGGTGCTCGACTTCGGGCTGGCCAAGGTGATCGAGCCCGGGCGGGCGCCCGACGTCAGCGACCGGTCGCAGATCGTCGGCACGCCGTACTTCATGGCGCCCGAGCAGATCCGCGGCGACGACGTCGACGCCCGCACCGACCTGTACGCGATGGGCGCGCTGACCTATCGGCTGCTGACCGGGACCTACCCGTACGACGCCAAGAGCGCGGTCGGCGTGCTGACCAAGCACCTGACCGCCGAGCTCGAGCCGCCGTCGCGGCGCGCGCCGTCGCTCGACATCGCGCCCGAGATCGACGAGATCGCGGTGACCGCGCTGGCCAAGGATCCCAACCGGCGGTGGGCCAACGCGGCGGCGATGGCCGGCGCGATCGAGGCGACCTACGCCGAGCTGGTCGGCGATCGCCTGCTCGGGTCGTCGCGCGCCGGCAGCAGCTCGCAGCGCCGGCGCTGGATGACCGAGGACGACGAGCCGCTGTCGGAGCTGCGGCTGCGGCGCAGCGACCTCGACGCCTACGAGCGCTCGCTCAAGCGCCAGCGCGCGGTGGTGACCGCGAGCGGCGCGCTGGTGGTGCTCGGCATCGGCGGCGCCGCGCTGTGGTGGACGCTGCTGCGCGAACCGCCGACCCGGCGCGAGGAGGTCGAGCCCAACGACACCGCGGCGCGGGCGACCCGGATCGCCCCGGCGACCAAGGTGACCGGCTACCTCGGCAAGCGGCGCACGACGACCGCCGGCGACGTCGATCTGTACACGGTCGACCTGCCGGGCGAGGCGCCGATCGCCACCGTGCGGTTGTCGGGGCTGCCCAACCTCGACATCACGCTGGCGGTGCGCGACCGGGCCGGGCGGCTGATCGCGGCCGCCGACGAGGAGGGCGTCGCCGGCGGCGAGGTCGTCCACCGCCGGCGCGCGGCCGGGACGCTGGTGATCGAGGTCGGCCAGGTCATGGCCGGCGACCTGCCGGTCGAGAACGTGTCCGACGCCTACACGCTCGAGGTGGTCGCCGAGCCGGCCGATCCCGGCTGGGAGGTCGAGCCCAACGGCGAGCCCAGCGACGCCACGCCGATCGGGCCCGGACAGGTGGTGCGCGGCTACCTCGACGCCCGCGACGACGTCGACGTGCTGCGCTGGGACGGTCCCGACGGCCAGGTCACCGTCGACATCCAGTCACCGGCGGCCGCCACGATCGAGTGGCGCGGCGGCGACGGGGGCGAGTCGCGCTGGCAGCCGGCCGGGCCGCCGGCGCCGCTGGCGGTGCGGCGCGGCGACGTGATCCGGCTGCGCCGGCTCGACCGCGAGCGCGGCAAGGGGCCGCTGCCCGGCAGCGAGGCGGTGTGGGTGGTGACGATCACGCCGTCGGGGGCGTGACCGATTCGTCCGGCTCCCGGACGAACCACACGAACGCCATCGCCGGCCGGCGCGACGCCGCGGTGGTGACGTAGTCGACCCGGTCGAAGGTCCAGCCGAGGGCGACCCACTGGTTGACGGTCGCCTCGAGGTGGTCGTCGCTGACCACCGACAGCTCGACGCACTTGAAGACCGGCGGCACGGGGCGATGCTACCGCGGGGGGCGCGCGGGTGGTGGCGGCGGCAGCGGCGCGCGGGTGGCGAGGGCGAGCCAGTCGGCGTCGGCGAACCAGGCGGTGACGAAGTCGAGCAGCGCGCGGCTGCGCGCCGGCAGGCGGCGGTCGGGGTAGAGGGCGTGGATGCCGATCTCGGCGCGGCGGTGGCCGTCGAGCACGAGCACCAGGCGGCCGTCGGCGAGGTCGCCGGCGATCATGTGGCGCGGCACCACCGCCAGGCCGAGCCCGGCCAACGCGGCCTCGCGCAGGATCGTGCCGTTCGACGCGACCAGGCTGCCGCGGGTCGGGACGGCGTAGGGGCCATCCGGGCCGCGGAACCGCCACTCGTCGTCGGCAGCGATCAGGCCGTAGCGCAGGCAGTTGTGGTGGACCAGCTCCTCCGGGTGGACCGGCGTCCCGGCGCGCGCCAGGTACGACGGCGCCGCGCACACGACGAGGCGATCGACGGCGAGGCGGCGGGCGACCAGCGAGGTGTCGCGCAGGCGGCCGATGCGGATGGCGAGGTCGTAGCCGCCCTCGACGACGTCGACCAGACGATCGTCGGCGGTGAGGTGGACCTCGACGCCGGGGTGGGCGAGCAGGAACGCGGTGAGCGCGCGGGCGAGGTACAGCTGGCCGAAGGTCACCGGTGCGTTGACGCGCAGCACCCCCGCGACGACGTCGGCGGCGCCGGCGACCGCGTCGTGGGCGGCGTCGGCGGCCGCGACCAGCGCGGCGCAGTGCTGGTAGAAGCGCAGGCCGTCGGCAGTGAGCGCGAGCCGACGGGTGGTGCGGTGGAGCAGGCGGACGCCGAGGCGATCCTCGAGGCGGCTGATGCGCTTGCTGACCGCCGACTTGGCCAGCCCGGCCTCGCGGGCGGCGGCGGTGAACGAGCGCAGGCGGACCACCTGGGCGAACAGGGCGAGGGTCGGCAGGTCGTCGAGAGCGGCGCGCATCGTTCTCCCCATGTCAACAGTGTGGCGACCGCGGCGAGCCTAGTCCGAGTCCGCTCGGATTGGTACCCAGAGATTGTTCACCAACCCACGGAGACACACGTCATGATCCGCTCGTTCGCCACCAACGACTCGACGACCGCCCTCGTCCAGCGCGCCGTGCTCGGCGCGGTGATGTTCCCCCATGGCGCCCAGAAGCTGCTCGGCTGGTACGGAGGCGCCGGCTGGGACGGCACCCTCGCCTACTTCGGCGACGTCCTCGGCGTCCCGGCGCCGCTGGCGATCCTGGTGATCCTCGCCGAGTCGCTCGGCGCGCTCGCCCTGATCGCCGGGCTCGGCACCCGGGTCGCGGCGGGCGGGATCGCGGCGACGATGATCGGCGCGGTCGTCCTCACCCACCTGCCCCACGGCTTCTTCATGAACTGGTTCGGCAACCAGGGCGGCGAGGGCTACGAGTTCCACCTGCTCGCGCTGGCGCTGGCGGTGCCGCTGGTGGTGACCGGCGGCGGCCGCTGGTCGATCGACGGCTGGCTGGCGCGGCGGCTGGCGGCCGGCGCCGCCGATCAGCGGCCGAGCAGCTTGGCGGCGAGCAGGGCGTGATAGGTCAGGATGATGTCGGCGCCGGCCCGGCGCATGCCGAGCAGCGTCTCCATCACGGTGCGCTCGCGGTCGATCCAGCCGCGCTCGGCGGCGGCCTCGATCATCGCGTACTCGCCGCTGACGTTGTAGCAGGCGATCGGCAGGTTCACCTCGTCGGCGACGACGCGGATGATGTCGAGGTAGGCCAGCGCCGGCTTGACCATGACGATGTCGGCGCCCTCGGCGACGTCCATGGTGACCTCGCGGACCGCCTCGGCGCCGTTGGCCGGGTCCATCTGGTAGCCGCGGCGATCGCCGTACTGGGGCGCGCTGTCGACCGCGTCGCGGAACGGGCCGTAGTAGGCCGAGGCGTACTTGGCCGAGTAGGCCATGATCGCGGTCTGGTCGAAGCCCTCCTCGTCGAGCGACTCGCGGCAGGCGGCGACGAAGCCGTCGAGCATGCCCGACGGGGCGACCACGTCGACGCCGGCGCGGGCGTACGACACCACGGTGCGGGCCAGGTTCTCGAGCGAGGCGTCGTTGTCGAGGTGGCCGTCGTGGACGACGCCGCAGTGGCCGTGGTCGGTGTACTCGCAGAAGCAGCTGTCGGCGATCACGGTCAGGTCGGGCAGCCGCTTCTTGATCGCCTTGATCGCGCGCTGGACCACGCCGTTCTGCGACCAGGCCTCGGAGCCGACCGGGTCCTTCTTCTCGGGGATGCCGAACAGGATCACCGCCGGGACGCCGAGGTCGGCGGCGCGCGCGGCCTGGTCGACCGCCTTGTCGACCGACCACACCGACTGGCCGGGCATCGAGCCGATCGGCTTCTCGACGCCGGTGCCGGGCGCCACGAACATCGGGTACACGAGGTTGTCGATGGACAGGCGGGTCTCGCGGACCATGCGGCGCAGGCTCTCGGTGCGGCGCACGCGGCGGGCGCGGTAGTCGGGGAAGTTCATGCCACCCGGGGATACACCGGGCGGCCCCGGGGGGCCAGTCGTCGTTGACGTTGTCGTTGACGGCGACGAGTAAAGGCGCCGCGAACATCGGCCCACGGCACCTTTGTTCGTCGCCGTCAACGTCAACGGTCCCGGACGGTCCTGGTCGGCAAGCTGCCTAGGCCCAGCGGCGCCCGCGCGCGCCGGTCCGATCGCGGCAGCGCCGGGCCGGTCGTCTCGGCCCCCGCGAACCTGCGCGATCGTCGTCGTCGTCGTTGACGTTGACGTTGACGTTGACGGCGACGAGTAAAGGCGCCGCGAACATCGGCCCTGGCGCCTTGTTCGCCGCCCGACGACTCGCCCACGACAACGCAATCGCCGCGGCGGGCCTAGGAGATCGCGGCGGCGACGGCGGCGGCCATGGCGGCGGGGGTCGGCGACGCGGCGGTCGCGGCGACGGTGACGCCGCGCGCGCGCAGGGCGTCGGCGGTCGTCGGGCCGATGGCGACGACGCGGGTGGCGGCGAGCACGGCGAGGCCGCCGTCAGCGGCGAGGACGTCGGCGAGGGCGGCGACCTGCGACGGCGCGAACACCAGGCAGGCGGCGGCGTGGCCGCCGGCGAGCGCGGCGCGACCGGCGGCCACCGCGGGGTCGGCGGCGGCGGCGGCGGCGGTGCGGTAGGCGACGATGGCGTCGACCTCGGCGCCGGCGGCGCGCAGGGCATCGAGCGGCGCGTCGCGGCCGCCGGCGGCGCGCGGGGCGAGGATGCGCCGGCCGGCGACGCCGCGGGCGATCAGCGCGGCCGCGGCCGCGTCACCGGTGTCGCCGAGCGAGGTGGCGGCGAAGCCGGCGGCGCTGAGCGCGGCGGTGGTGGCCGGGCCGACCGCGATCGCCGGCGGTGCGTCGGCGGGGCGGCCCCCGGCGGCAGCGAGCGCCGCGACCAGCGGGGCGATCGCGTGGCGGCTGGCGACGAAGAGGTGGGCGTAGGTCGCGCGCGCGGCCGCGGCGGCGGCGAGCCGCGCCTGGTCGTCGGGGCCGGCCGGCGCGACCGAGGTCACCGGCATGAACACCGGGATCACGTGCGGGCCGAGCGCGCGCGCGAACGGCTGCCCGTCGTCGGCGTCGCGGGTGAGGACGACCTGCACGCCCTCACGGTAGCAGGGCCGCCGGCGCCACGGCGGCAACCGCGCGGGTACGATGGTGTCCACCCGCCATGTCGACCGTCGCGCGCGCGCTGCTGTGCTCGATCGCCGTCGCGGCGTGCCGCGCGCCCAGGCCGCCGGTGGTCGCGCCCGAGCCGCCGCCGACCCCGGTCGCGGTGGCGGCGCCGCCGGTAGCGCCGGCGCCGCCGGGCTGGCCGGTGCCGGTGCGCGTCGTGCGCTGGACCGACGACGGGCTCGAGGTGGTCGGGCGGCTGCCCGGCCTCGCCGACCTGCCGACCGAGCCATGGATGGCCGAGCCGGTCGCGCCGCCGGCCGACGCGGCGACCTGGACCGCGCTGGCCCACGAGCTGCGCGTGCACGCGGCGCCCGGGCTGTCGCTGCGCGGGCTCGACGTCGCCGCCGCCGACCTGGCCCGGCTGCGCGACCTGCCCGCGCTGCGGTACGTCGATCTGAGCGACGCGTCCGTCGACGACGCAGCGCTGGCCGCGCTCGAGCCCGGCGGGTCGCTGGTCCGGCTGTACGCGGCGCGGACCGGCGTGACCGACGCCGGCGCGGCCGCGGCGCTGGCTCGTCACCCGGCGCTGGAGGTGGTCGATCTGTCCGACACCCGGACAGGCGATCGCGCCGCGGCCGCGGCGGCGGCGCTGCCGGGGCTGCACGCGCTGGCCATGGCCGGCACCGCGATCACCGACGGCGGCGGGGTCGCGCTCGGGCGGGCGACGACGCTCGAGGTGCTCGACCTGGCGCGGACCGCGGTCGGGCCGCCGACCGCGCGGGCGATCGCCGCGCTGCCGCTGCGCGAGCTGTACGCGGCCCGCACGCGGATCGCAGCCGCGGCCGCGGCGCTGGCGCCGCTGGCGGCGACGCTGGTCCGCCTCGACCTCGCCGATCAGCGCGTCGACGACGCCGCGGTCGCCTGGCTCGAGCGGGCCGGCGAGCTGATCGAGGTCGGCCTGGGCGGCACCGCGGTCGGCGACGCCACCGCGATCCGCCTGGCCGCGCTGCCGGCGCTGCGCGAGGTCGATCTCGCCGAGACCCGGGTCGGCCCGAAGGGCGCCCGGGCGCTGGCCGCGCGGGTGACCCTCGAGCGGATCGACCTGGCCGCGACCACGGTCGACGACGATGCGGCCGCCGCGCTGCTCGCCCTGCCCGCCTTGCGGGTGCTGCGCCTCGACGACACCCGGATCAGCGACCGGCCGCTGGCCGCGGCGCGGCCGACCGCGCTGCGCGAGCTGTACCTGGCCCGCACCAAGGTCGGCGACGCCGGCCTGAGCCTCCTCGACCACACGCCCGCGCTGATCGCGCTCGGCGCGCGCCGGACCCGGCTGTCCGAGGTGACGATCGCCCGCGTCGCCCGGCTGTCCGAGCTGCAAACGCTCGACGTGGGCGAGACCGACCTGCCGGCCGACGCCCTGACCGCGCTGGCGCCGCTGACCCGGCTCGACCGCCTGTACCTCGACGGCACCCGCACCGGCGACGATACCCTCACCGCGCTGGCCGGGCTGCGGCTGCGGGTGCTGCACGCCGGCGACACCGCGATCTCCGACGCCAGCCTCGACCGGCTCGCGGCCATGCCGCTCGAGGAGCTCACGGTCGCGGACACCGCCCTGGGCGCGGCCATCACCGAGCGGCTCGGGAGCTGGCCCGCGCTGCGTGCGCTGTCGCTGGCCGGGCTGCCGATCGACGACGAGGCCGCGGCCCGGCTCCCGGTCGCGCGCCGGCTGCGGGTCCTCGACGTGTCGGTCACCCCGGTGAGCACCACCACGTCCGTGGTCGCCCTGCCCGGCCTCGAGGTGCTCGGCTTGAGCAGCACCCGGATCGACGTCGACGACCTGGCCGGGCTGGCCGCCCTGCCCCGGCTGCGCGAGCTGGCGGTCGGCGGCTGCGGCCTCGGCCCCGACGCCCTGCCGGCGCTGGCGCGGCTCCCGGCGCTGCGCACCGTCGACCTGCGGGGAAATCGGATCTCCGACGTCCAGGCGCGCCGCGCCCTCCCCGGCGTCGAGCTCGTCCGGTAGGCGTCCGGGAGCCGGACGCTCGGCGAACGATCGTCGCGCAGAACGTCCGCCGCCTGACATACGGATCAGTGGAGACAGTCGACCCGTTCACGACTGGCGAGTGGAGACGCCAGGCCCGGGCCGATCGGGGACGTGGGATTGCTTACTTGCATCACCGACGGGCAGGTACACATCTTGCGTACTTCCTGCGCGTGCGCCTGGTGCTCGCCACCCTGATCGTCCTCACGGCTCCCGCCGTCGCCGGTCGATCCACCGAGCGTGGCCTGACCAGTCCGAGCCAGCCGGCCCGCCCGGTCAAGGTCGCCGGCCTGCACTGCAGCGAGGCCGGCCGCGCGATCGTCGCCGCCCCGACCGGCTTCGACGGGGTCCGGGTGGTGGTCGCCGATGCCGCCCCGGGCGCCGCGGTCGACGTCACCGTGCTGACCGGCGCGTCCGACCGCCGGGTCCGCGCCCGTGGCGGCGGCGCGTGGTCGCTGCGCATGGAGGCGACCGCCCCCTCCGGGCCGGTCCTGGTCGCGATCGAGCCGTCGCTCGATGCCCCGAGCGGCGCGTGCGTCGAGCGGGTCGAGCTGCTGCGCGACGAGCGCGTGGTCGCCGACGTCCGGGTGCGGTAGCCGGCGCCGGCGTGCGTCAGCCGCGCCGCCGTGATACTCCGCAGCGGTGCGTGTCGCTCGCGTGTCCTCGCTCGCGCTGATCGCCCTCGCCGCGGCTTGCTCGCGAGCCCCCGCCGGCGGAGAAGATCGCGGCAGCATGACGCCGACGACTCCCGGCACGGGCTCCGGTAGCGCGCCCGCGGCGACGGTGCCGACCGCCAAGGTCCACGCCGACGGCAGCAGCGGCCCGGTGACCGTCGACGTCGAGGTCGTGCAGTCGCCGGGGCTGGTGCAGCGCGGCCTGATGTACCGGAAGTTCCTGCCGCCCGACGCCGGCATGCTGTTCCTGATGGACGACGACGACGACCACTACTTCTGGATGAAGAACACCTTCATCCCCCTCGACATCCTGTTCATCGACAGGGATCTGAAGGTCGCCGGCATCCTCCACGACATGCAGCCGCACGACACCAACTCCAAGGGGGTCGGCAAGCCGTCGCGGTACGTGCTCGAGGTCAACGCCGGCTGGGCCAAGCAGCACGGCGTCGCCGCCGGCACGCCGATGCGGTTCGAGGGCGTCGAGGCGGCGGCGCGCTAGCCCGCGCCCCTTCGACGCTGCTACTCGTCGCGATCGAGATCGTCCTCGGGCTCGTCGACGACGTCATCGGCCGGGCTCGAGCTGGCGCCGTTGCCCTCGGTGGCGCGGCGCCACAGCCGGCGCAGGCGGCCCTGGCGATCGCCGGTCGACTCCTTGTCGTCGTCGCGGTCGCGGCCGTCCTTGTCGTTGCGCTTGAGCCGCACCGCCGCCTTCACGTCGGGATCGACGCCGGTGTAGCGCTCGCTGTTCGGGATGAACCGGATCTCGGTCTTGATCTCGAACGACAGCGTGGTCAGCAGCTTGGCGACCTCCTCCGACAGGTTGACGTGGGAGAGGAAGTCGCGGACCTCGCGGGCGACGATCTCGAGGACCTTGTCCTTCGAGTCCTGCGCGGTGTCGGCGATGTAGCCGGCGACGTTGCCGGCGACGCTCGGCAGCTGCAGCTCGCGGGTGATCTTGCGGATGCCCTCCTCGGTGGAGAACACCGCGCCGAGCCCGGCGGTGAAGGTCCGACGCACGAGGTCCGGCACCAGCGCCTCGAGCCGCTGCCGCAGCGTCTCGCTGATGTCACCCTTGCCGGCAGGAGCCCCGGTGTCCTTGGGGGCTTCGGGCGGATCACCGGCATCGTCGGAGGCCATGCCGTGGCGTACCGCCCTGACCCGACCCTGTCAACGAGCGACGCGGTGCCGCCGGGCGCGTGTTAGGCTCGCTCACGTGGATGCGGCACGGCGCGCCCTCGTCGACGCGCGTGTTGAGTCTGGCGACGTGTTGCCCATGACGCCAGCTCAGCGCGGCGACGAGGCACGTCCGACGCCGCCGTCTCGCCCGCCGCGCCGGTTCCTGCGCTGGGTCAAGGCCTACTGGACGACGTTCCGGGTGATCGCGTCGTACCTGTGGCTGCGGTTCTGGGCCCGCTGGCGCAGCGACGAGTGGATCGATCGCCAGCTCCGGACCACCCACCTGCGCAACGCGCGCCGGATCGAGCGGACGATCAGCGAGCTGCAGGGCCTGTTCATCAAGGTCGGCCAGCTGATCAGCATCATGACCAACTTCCTGCCCGAGGAGTTCCGCCGCCAGCTCGAGGGGCTCCAGGATCAGGTGCCGCCGCGGCCGTACGACGACATCGCCGCCCGCGTGCGCGAGGAGCTCGGCAAGGATCCCGACGAGCTGTTCGCCGAGTTCGCGCGCCGGCCGCTCGCGTCGGCGTCGATCGGCCAGGTCCACAAGGCGCGGCTGCGGTCGGGCGAGGAGGTCGCGGTCAAGGTCCAGTACCCCGACATCGACGAGGTCGTGCGCGGCGACCTGCGCACGATGCGGCGCATCCTCGCCATCGTGCAGTACTTCGTGCCCTACCACGGGCTCGACGACATCTACCGCGAGATCCGCGCCATCGTGCTGGCCGAGCTCGACTTCCGCGCCGAGGCCGAGAACGGCCAGACGATCGCGTCGCACTTCGAGGGCCGCACCGACGTCGCGTTCCCGCGGGTGGTGACCGAGCTGTCGACCGCGCGGGTGCTGACCACCCGCTTCGAGGCCGGCTGCAAGATCTCCGACGTCGGCCAGTGCAAGCAGCTCGGCCTCGACCGCCGCGCGCTGGCCCGCCAGGTCGTCGAGGTCTACTGCCAGCAGATCTTCACCGACGGCGTCTATCACGCCGATCCGCACCCGGGGAACCTGCTGGTCCGCCCCGCCGCCGGCGGCCCGCCCGGCGCCGCCGAGATCGTGTTCCTCGACTTCGGCGCGGTGGCGACGATCTCGCCGCAGTTCCGCCAGGGCATCGTCGAGCTGATCCAGGGCGGGCTCATGCGCGACACCCCGCGGGTGGTGCGCGCGATGCGGCAGATGGGCTTCGTCGCCAAGGGCGCCGACGACCGCGTCTTCCAGCAGGTCGTCGAGTACTTCCACGATCGGTTCAACGAGAGCATCTCGCTCGACACGCTCAACCTGAAGGACCTCAAGCTCGACCCCGAGAAGACCTTCGAGAAGAGCCTCGAGTCGCTCGCCGACCTGCGCAAGATGGACATCTCGCTGCGCGAGCTGTCGGAGAGCTTCCACGTGCCCAAGGAGGCGATCGTCCTCGAGCGGACGCTGCTCCTGCTCATGGGCCTGTGCACCGAGCTCGACCCGACGCTCAACCCGATGACGGTGATCCGGCCGTACCTCGAGCGGTTCGTGCTCGGCGAGGCCGACTGGTCGGGCGTGCTCTACGACACCAGCCGCGACGTGGTGATGAGCGTCGCCGCCCTGCCCGGCGAGTTCCGCCGGTTCCTGCGCGCCGCCCACGCCGGCGAGATGCGGGTCCGGTTCGCCAACCTCGAGCCGTCGGCCCAGCTGATCTACCGGGTCGGCCACCAGGCGATCTTCGCGGCGATCGGCATCGCCGGCGCGGCGATCGCGATCGTGCTCGAGGGCCGCGGCGAGCTCGATCGCGCCGCCTGGGCGTGGTGGACCGCGCGCGGCGCCGGCGTGCTGCTGGTGTGGTCGTGGTGGACGTCGCGCAACCTGTTGCGGCGCAAGCGGTAGCGCCGGCCGCGGTCAGCGCGGGAACAGGGTGTCGCGCATCTCGATGATCTGCGCGCAGGTGGTGCCGGCGGGGACGCGGACGGCGCGGAAGGTCGACGGGTTGCCCGGCTGCTGGGTGATGACCGGGTTGAGGTTCTTGACCGCGCCGATCTGGCCGGCGCTGCACGGGCCGCCGCCGGCGAGGTGACAGCCGAGGATGCCGAGCTCGACCGAGGCGTCGATCTCGCCGTTGATCAGGTCCGACGAGTACACCTCGCCGTCGAGCGCGAACTGGGTGCGCAGGGTGACGTAGACCTCGTCGAGGTTGACCGCCGGCACGTTGAAGGCCTTGAGGGTCGCGCCCGGCTTGCCGTCGCCCTCCTGGTCGCACGCGCAGCTGGAGCCGATGGCGAGGTCGCAGGTGGTGTCGGCCGACGGCGGGCAGAACCGGTACACGCCGTTGGCGTCGGCCTGGGGCAGCGGCGCCGACGCGACGTTCGACGGGTCGAGCACCGCGCCGAGCACGAGGGTGAACTTGTCGGTCTCGAGGGTGGCGCACGCCTGGTCGGGCGACGACAGGGTGCCCTGACCGGTCACGCCGGCGACCGACGACACCGTCGCGGCCGGGACCTGGAACTGGATCGGGCGATCCTGGCCCGCGATCGGCACGTCGGGGATCTGGATGTCGCACGCCGACGCGACCACGGCGACCTGGGTGCCGGTCTGGTCGACGTCGAGCGCGATCAGCAGCTCGGCGGTGGTGTCGACCTCGACCAGGCCCGACGCGTTGACGTGGACGTTGAGGGTGCCGAGCACGGCGGCGCGGGTCTCGACGAGCGAGAAGGTCCCGCCCGGCCGGCACTGCTCGCCGAACACGCGGGCGTCGACGTCGCCGCCACTGCTCGAGCCGGCGCAGCCGACGCCGAGCGCGAGCGCACCGGCGGCTGCGAGCCGGGCTCGTGTCCGTGTGATCCACCCGCGGTCCATCGTCGTTCGACACTACCACCTGTTGATGCCCGCGCTGCGAGGATGTCTAATGCGCCTCCCGTGCGAGGTGGGCATCGTCACGTGCTGGTCGTGGTCGCGCTGGTCGGCGGCGTCGGTGGCGCCGCCGGCACCAGCCACGCCAACCCGGCCGAGGTCTTCGGGCTCGGCAGCCGGCGCGCCGGTCAGGCCGGCGCCGGCATCGCCACCGTCGACGACTTCGCGGCGACGCTGATCAACCCGGCCGGGCTGGCCCGCAGCCACGGCAAGGCGGTCACGTTCGGCGGCCAGGGCGCGGTGTCGAACCTGCGCGTCGACGATCGCCGGCTGCCGCTCTCGGATCCGGCCGGCGCCATCGTCGGCCTGGTCGCGCCGGCTCCGCTCGGCGGGCCGCTCGCCGACCGCGTCCACATCGGGCTCGGCATGTACGTCCTGCCCGGCGGCATCGCCCGCATCGTCGCCCGCGTCCCCAGCGAGCCGTTCTATCCTTATTACCAGGGCCGCACCGAGCGCATCGTGATCCTGCCCGGCGTCGGCGTCCGCCTCACCGACCGCCTCGAGGTCGGCGCCACCGCCAACTTCCTGGCCGGGCTCGGCGGCGGCATCCAGGCCGGCGAGGGCGCGACCCGCGCGCTCGAGGCCCGCGTCGACGAGAAGGTGCCCACGATCGCCCGGGTCATCGCCGGCGCGACCTGGTCGCCGCTCGAGCAGCTGCGGGTCGGCGCCGTGTTCCGCCAGCGGTTCGAGGTCCCGTTCGCGACCGCGGCCGAGATCGAGGTGGCCGGCGAGCCGATCGATCTCGATCTGCGCGCGACCGGACAGTTCACGCCGACGACGTTCGGCGCCGGGGTGGCGTGGCTGCCCGGCGCGGCCGAGGTCTCGCTCGATCTGTCGTACGCGCGGTGGTCGGCGTACTCCGGCCCGTTCGTCGCGGTGAAGAGCGCGCTGCCGCTGGTCGGCCCGCTCGCCGCCGAGCTGCCGACGGTGCCGTGGAAGGACACGTTCGCGGCGCGGCTCGGCGCCGAGGCCACGATCGCGCCCGGCGTGATCCTGCGCGGCGGCTACGGGTTCGAGACCTCGCCGGTGCCGGCGCACCAGCCGGGGGTGACCAACCTGCTCGACGGCAACAAGCACACCGTCGCCGCCGGGATCGGCCTGGTGCAGGTGCGCGCCGGCGGCAAGGCGGTGCGGATCGACCTGCACGCGCAGGCCCAGCTCGTCCAGGGCCGCCGCATCGACAAGCGCATCTTCGCCGCCGGCGAGGACGGCGACTCGTTCGACGGGCTGCGCGACGAGGTCATCGACGATCCGGCGGTGCCGGCGACGCAGGGCGCGCAGATCTCCAACCCCGGCTACCCCGGCCTCGACTCGGGCGGCCAGGTGTTCGCCGGCGGGCTGACCGTGGAGCTCGAGCTGTGAGGCGCGGGGCGCTCGTGGCGGTCGCGACCGTGGCCGGCCTTGCCGGCGCGGCCACCGC
>Ga0247829_10000416_pt1 | contig 15835 bp, 16 predicted proteins | sample 12C_Control_Day4_FD_207765 | JGI IMG/M metagenome (GOLD analysis project Ga0247829, IMG submission 207765) | Soil microbial communities from agricultural site in Penn Yan, New York, United States - 12C_Control_Day4 | ecosystem: Environmental > Terrestrial > Soil > Agricultural land | place... | reverse complement strand
CTGAAGGCTTGGTGACCCACCGAGGTCCCGTCGTGCTGGCGACCAGCACGTACGACTGGGATCCCGACCTCGTGCAGGAGCTGCTCGGCCTGGAGCCAGAGATGTTCGGGAGCCTGGCGCCGGCCACCGTGCGCGGGGACGGCATCAGGCTGGCCCGTGGCGTGGGTGCCGCCGTGGCCAGAATCCCGCCCCGCTGCGTCCCGATGGTGCCCGGCTGGCGCGCCGAAGACGGGAGCGTGGAGAACGGGCCCGAGTACGCCATGCCCCACGCCATGATCGTCGATCGCGCCGGTCGTCGATTCTGCAACGACTCCTACTGGGTCGATCTCGTTCCGAAGGCGCTGGCCGAGGACGATCCCCACCTCCCGTTCTTCCTGATCCTCGACGAGCAGCACCACCGGAAATACGGGCTCGGCTCGACGCCACCCGGAGGTCGCTATCCGAGCCGCGTGGTGACCGCCTCGACCCTCCGCGATCTGGGCGACGCGCTCGGAATTGACGGCGGGCAGCTCGAGGCCACGGCCGCGTCCTTCAACGAGCACGCGGCCCGCGGCGAGGACCCGGCGTTCGGGCGAGGGACGATCGAGTTCGTCAACCGCTTCTCCGGCGATCCGGGCCACCGGCCCAGCCCGGTGCTCGGTCCGATCAGCGAGCCCCCCTTCCACGGGCTCCGCCTCCTGCTGGTCGGTACCGGTATCGGGTCCAGCGGCGTCCACATCGACGCCGACGGGCGCGTCCTCGATCCCACCGGAGCCGCCATCCCTGGGCTCTACGCCGTCGGCTCGTGCGCAGCGACGACCACGTTCGGGACGGGTTACAACAGCGGGATGGCGCTCAGCCGCGGCCTGACCCTGGCCTACCTGGTCGCGCTGGAACTGACCGGAGTCGCCGTCACCTCGTGACGAAACGGCTCACGAGGTCGGCGACCATCGCGGGATCCGTCTTGTGGGCGAAGTGCTCGTGGCCCTCCAGAACGCTGACCTCGGCGCCGGGGATCGCTTCAACGGCCCGGTCGGTCGCCACCTTCACGTCGGGCACGCTCTCGGACCCGGTCAGGAAGAGCGTCGCCGCGCCGATGGCGTCGAACTGCCCTGGCTCGTACACCCAGCCCTCCTCGACTCGGCACTCCCGCGGGATCGTGCCGGCGGCCGCCAGGCGCGTTGGCCACAGCGGGCTGGCGCGATAACCGTCCAGCTCCTCGGCGGTCAGCTCGAGGAGCTCCACCAGCACGATGTCGATGGCCGTGTCGGGGTCGTCGGCCGCCAGGGCCGCCTCGACGCGCTCGATGGCACCGGGCGGGTAGGGGAGGCCGAGGCTCGGTTCGTAGAGCACGAGGTGGAAGACGTTCCCGGTCAGCGTGGCGGCGCCCATCGCGCAGTTGGCGCCATAGGAGTGACCCCAGAGCGCGATCGGTCCACCGGTGCGCTCGGCGACTTCGTCGACGACTGCCGCGACGTCCTCGAAGTCCCGTTCGATGGCGTACCCGGGAGCGTCTCCGCTGGCCCCGAAGCCCCGCCGATCCATGGAGAACGTGGTGAACCGATCGCCCAGGGCCGCCACGAACGGCTCGAACGTCGTGTGATCGGCGATCGAGCCGTGGACCAGCACCAAGGGCAGGCCGCGACCTTCCGTCCAGACGGCGATCGATGTGCCGTCCGTCGAGCGGACGTCGAAGCGACCTGTCTCCGTCGCGGGCTTCGTGCTCATCGTCGGCCTCCTCTGCGGTGACCGGTTCGGCCGGACGGACCGAGCCGCACCGCGATGATGAGCGAGGTGGGCCCCCACGGCAATCGGGCGTTCACCCCATCGGCGCACGGTTCGGGGCGGCGGCTCAGCGGCTGAGCAGGCCCTGCTCCATGGCGAAGAGCGTCGCCCCAGCGCGGGTGGTGACGCCGGCCTTCGCGTAGATGTGCTCGACGTGGTGCCCGACGGTCTTCGTGGCGATGCCGAGCTCAGCCGCCACCTGCTTGTTCGCGTAGCCGCGGGCGATGAGCCGCAGCACCTCCACTTCGCGGGTGGTGAGTCCGGCCGGGTGCCCGCGCCGCGCCGTCGCGGCGTGGCCGGCGGCGGCGAGCACGAGGTCTACCTCAGCACGCCCGAACCGCCCGGCCTCGACCTCGCCGCGGAGTTGGGCGGCGGCATCGGCGGGCCGGAGCGCGGGCCGGTGCGGGCGGGCCTCCGTCATGGCGTGGTACGCGTCGGCGGCCGCGAGCAGCCGTCCCCCGACGTCGAGGTGGTCGTCACTGAGGCCACGGTGGTATCCGGACCCGTCCCCTCGCTCGTGGTGATGACCGGCGAGGGCTGCGAACGGCGCGGTCGACCCGCACCGACCGAGGACGCGCTCGCTCAGGTACGGGTGCAGCCGCACGCGCTCCCACTGCTCGGCGGTGAGCGGTCCCGGGCGGTCCCACACCCCGCTCGGCACCCCGACCTGTCCGACATCGTGCACCAGCGCCGCCCGTCCGACCGTCGCTGCGTCGGCGGGCGTCCAGCCGGCGGCTTCGGCCGCCGCCAGGGCGAGACGGGACACGCCGGCCGAGTGCCCGCGGAACCACGGTGATTTGAGGTCGGTGAAGTCGGCGATCGCGCTCAAGGCGGTGTCGAGCTCCTCCGGGGCGATCGTGCGCACCGGTGCCGGCTCGGCGTCGAGCACCTGGGCGCACGGATCGTCGCTGAGCTCGGCCAGCCACCCGCCGCCGCCGTGCAGGAGCGCGTCGACGACCGCAGGGTCGTAGCCGTGGCCGCGACGGCGTGAGAGCACCTCGACAGCCGCCGGCCAACCGGCCCGCCCGAACAGCTCGGCGTCGCGGGCGGCGGCGACGATCCGCACGGCCATCGGTACCTGCTCACCGGCCAGACCCCCTGGGTGCCCCTTGCCGTCCCACCGTTCGAAGGCGTGAGCGAGCGCGCCGCAGACCGCGTCGTCCAAACCGAGCCGGCGGGCCAGCCGCGCCGCCACCTCGCAATGGCCGGAGGAGCTACGAGCGTCCAGCCCAGGGTCGGCGAGCGCCCGGGTCACCAACCCCACCCGGCGCGGCACGGGCTGGTCCTCGCCCAGGTGGCGCACGAAGTGGCGCAGCCCCTCGCCCGGCTGGGCCATCAGCACCGGCGCCATCGCGGCGTTGAACGCCACGTCGTCGCCGCCCGCCAGCGCGGCGATCTCCGACGCGTCCGACGTGCAGCCCACGAATCGCAGCAGAGCGACGTAGTAGACGTACGACTGGGTGTCGTCATCCAGGCCGAGCGCCTGCGCCACGGCGAGCGACAGCCAGCACGTCCGCAGGCCGTGCTCCATCGGTTGCCCCGTACCGAGATCGGTCGCCAGCGAGAGCGCGATCGTGAGCTCGGCCACCCGCCCCGGGTGAGCGTCTTGGGTCATTGCGCCGTCCGGGGACGGCCCGATCAGACGGCCAGCAGGTCGCGAGCGCCGGTGTCGCTCGAGGGATGCCGCAGCTTCGACATGGCGCGGGCCTCGATCTGACGGATGCGCTCACGGGTCAGGTTGAAGTGCTCCCCGACCTCTTCCAAGGTGCGCGGCTCGCCGCGATCGAGCCCGAAGCGCAGCTTGAGGATCTCGCGCTCGCGCTCGTCCAGAGGGGCCAGCAACCGGTTGATCTCGTCGGGCAGAAGAGCCGTGGCCGCCACTTCGAACGGGGACTCGGCCGAGCGGTCCTCGACCACGTCGCCCAGCTCGGCGTCGCCGTCCTCGCGGAGCGGTTCGGACAGCGAGAGAGGCTCGGCGGCGAAGCGGAGCGCCTCGGTGACCTTGTCCTCGGGCATCTCGACCTCGGCCGCCAGCTCGGCCAGCGTGGCCGGCCGGCCGTACTTCAGCTCCAGGCGGGCGCGAGCCTTCTGCAGCCGGGCCAGCGTGTCGCCGGCGTGGACCGGCAGTCGGATGGTGCGCCCGGTGTTGGCGATGCCGCGGGTGATGGCCTGGCGGATCCACCACGTGGCGTAGGTGGAGAACTTGAAGCCCTTGCGCCAGTCGAACTTCTCGACGGCGTGCATCAGGCCGAGGTTTCCCTCCTGGATGAGATCCAGGAGCGGGAGGCCGGAGGCCTGGTACTTCTTGGCGATCGACACGACGAGGCGCAGGTTCGACTGGACGAACGTGCGCTCGGCGTCCTCGCCCTCACGCGCCGTGCGTCGCAGCTCGCGCTTGCGGGCAGCGGTGACGTCCTTGCCGCCCTTCGCCATGTCCTCGGCCGCGGTCTTGCCGAACTCGATGGCCTTGGCCAGGCGGACCTCGTCATCTTTGGTCAACAGCGGGTACTGACCGATGTCGGTCAGGTAGAGGCGAACGAGATCTTCTTCGTCTCGCTCGACGCGCTCCTTGGCCAAGACGTACTCCTCGCAAGGGCGGCCGGGCCGGGATCCGGGCACCGGCCGGCGGGTCAGCGGATTGGGACTGCTTCACGATACCGGCGCGGTCAACCCCCTCCACGGGCCTTCTTCCGAGGCCATCCACCAACCTGGGGCCTGCCGGCCCACCCGTCCTCGCCAGCGTGGCAGCATCGCCGCCATGCCGGACGAGGTCGAGCTCACGATCGTCACCATGCGCTTCGATGCCGCCGACCCCGCCGCGCTCGTGGGGGTGCTGTCGAAGTACGTCGTCCTGACCCGCATGGAACCGGCCTGTCGCAACGTCGACCTGTGCGCGTCCGTGACCACGCTCGGCCGCTACCTGTTGATCCAGAAGTGGGACAGCCCGGAGGCGCAGCGGAACCACTTCGACTCGCCGGCCATGGTCGAGATGGCGGAGTCCTGCCGTGGGTTGCTGAGCTCGCCACCCGACATCGACCTGTGGGACGGCCCGAGCGCCCACGACCTGATCTGAGCGAGAACGTGTCGATCTGTCGATCGACCACCGCCCCGTTCGTCATCTGAGGAACAACACGTTCCCGACAAAGGAAGGACTGCATCCGATGCGTTACATGCTCCTCATCTACGGCGATCCCTCGCTCGCGGCCTCGATGACCCCCGAGGAGGGCGAGAAGATGATGGCCGACTACTACACCTTCACCCAGAGCATCGTGGAGAGCGGCGAGATGCTCAGCGGCGAGCCGCTGCAGGGCGTCGAGACGGCCACGACCGTGCGCGTCCGGGGCGGACGGACCGCCTCGACCGACGGCCCGTTCGCGGAGACCAAGGAGGTCCTCGGCGGGTACTACCTCGTCGACTGCAAGGACCTCGACCGCGCGATCGAGCTGGCCGCCCGCATCCCCGCTGCCCACGGCGGCTCGGTCGAGGTGCGGCCCGTCATGGAGCTGCCCGCGGACATGGGTGCCGGCCCTGGGTGAGGGCCCTCCGCCGGACGAGCGGCTCGAGGGCCTGTACCGCGCGCACGCCGGGCAGGTCCTGGGGCCGCTCATCCGGATGTTGCGCGACTTCGATGCCGCCGAGGACGCGCTGCACGAGGCCATCGTCGTCGCCCTCGAGCGGTGGCCTCGCGACGGCGAACCGGACAACCCGGTCGCCTGGCTCCTGACCGTCGCCCGCCGTCGGGCGCTCGACCGGGCTCGGCGGGAGGCCCGGCGTGGCCCGAAGGAGGAGGAGGCCGCCCGTCGTGACGTCCCGACGCACGACGCTGCGCCGGATCCGGCCGAGATCGTGGAAGCGCTCGACATGGACGCCATCGCCGATGACCAGCTCCGACTGATCTTCACCTGCTGCCATCCCGCGCTCTCGCCGGACGCGCAGGTCGCGCTCACCCTGCGAACGTCGGGAGGGCTCACGACTGGTGAGATCGCCCGCGCCTTCCTCGTGCCCGAGGCAACGATGGCCCAGCGGCTGGTGCGGGCCAAGCGCAAAATCCTCGCTGCGGGCATTCCCTTCGCGGTGCCGGAGGCACCCCAGCGGGCCGAGCGCCTCGATGTGGTGCTCCACGTGCTGTACCTCGTGTTCAACGAGGGGTACCGGGCCACCGCGGGCGACCAGCTCATCCGGCGCGACCTGTGCGCCGAGGCCATCCGCCTGGCCCGGGTGTTGGGCGATCTCGTTCCGGACGAGCCCGAGGTCGACGGACTCGTGGCTCTCATGCTGCTGCACGACGCCCGCCGCGAAGGCCGCCTCGACGCCGCGGGCGACCTCGTCCTCCTGGCCGACCAGGACCGTGATCTGTGGGATCGGGACCAGATCGCACTCGGCGCTGCGCGTCTGGAACGGGCGCTGTCGGAGCGGCGGATCGGCCCGTACCAGCTCGAGGCGGCGATCGCCGCTGCTCACTCCACCGCGCCGTCGGCCGAAGAGACGGATTGGGTCGACATCGCCGGGCTGTACGGCCTGCTGGCCCGGATCGCGCCGTCGCCCGTGGTGTCGCTCAACCGGGCTGTCGCGATCGCAATGGCCGATGGACCGGCCGTCGGCCTCGCGCTCGTCGACCAACTGGCCGCCGAGGAAACACTCGGGGACCACCTGCTCCTGCACTCGACCAGGGCCGACCTACTCCGCCGGCTCGACCGTCCGGCCGAGGCTCGCCAGGCCTACGAGCGGGCGCTGGCCCTCAAACCGACCGGACCGGAGGCCCGGTTCCTCCACCGCCGTCTCGACGAGATGGGCTGAAGTGGCCCGCTGCTAGTCGAGCGCGTTCAGGAAGGTCAGGAGCGCGGCGTTGAACGCGTCGGGGGCCTCCTGCTGCGTCCAGTGGCCGACTCCAGGGAGCAGCGTCTGGCCCCGGTAGCCGGGTAGTTCGGCCGCCATGCGCTCATCGGCCCCCGTCGCCATCATGAGGACCAGGTCCTTGTCGCCCGAGATGTGGCAGCTGGGCATGGTGAGGAGTGTCGGTGAGCGGTCGGCGAGCAGGTCGTAGTTCGCGTCCAGGTTGCGGTAGTAGCTGATGGGGCCGAAGAAGCCGGACTGCTCGAAGGCCGCCGCGTAGCGGCTGAGGTCGTCCTCGGTCAGCCAGGACCACGGCAGCGGCGGCGGCTCCGCAGCCCCGCTGAGGAAGGCCGTGCCCTCGGCGGGTGCCAGCTCGGTCGGGGGGCTGAACCCCTCGCCCGACGCGCCCCACAGCACCTTGGCCATCGTCGTTCGCGGGTCGGCCTCGAGCTCGGTCTCGGCCGGGCCGACAGGCTGGAAGTAGAGGATGTAGAAGAAGCGGTCGCCCATGAGCATCCGGAGGAACTCGACGGGGCGGCCGGGCCAGAACGTGTACGGCACGCTGACGCCGACCACCGCCCGCACGCGCTCGGGATGGAGGCGGGCGAGGTCCCACACGATGAGCGCGCCCCAGTCGTGGCCGACGAACACCGCCTGCTCGTGCCCTGCCTCGTCGAGGAGGGCGATCAGGTCGCCGCAGAGCGACGCGATGCCGTACTCCTCGACGCGTTCGGGTCGTGAGGAGCCGGCGTAGCCGCGCTGGTCGGGGGCGATGGCGTGGAAGCCGGCGTCGGCCAGCACGGGGAGCTGGTGCCGCCAGGACCATGAGGTCTCGGGGAAGCCGTGGGCGAGGATGACCGGCGACGCGTCGGGATCTCCGGACTCCAGCAGATCGAGCTCGATGTCGTTGACGGCGGTCCGCCGCGCTCTCATCGGCCTCTCTCAGGTCAGACAGCCGCCGGGGTGGCCGCGGCGCCGTCGGACAACGCCGACAGGTCCTCCCAGGAGAGGTCGTCGGCCTCCCATATGCGGGCGAACGCGTCGTCGGCGTGATCGGTGAAGCCGTGCCGATTCCGGAAGTTGTAGATCCAGCGGGGCTGGTGCACCGGGTACCCGAGCCGCGCCAGCCGACCCACGGCGTACGTGTCCCACGCGGCCACCTGGGCGAGGGTCAGCTCGGGGTCGGGCGGCGCGTCGTCGAACCTGCCGGACAGGCGGTCGCGGACGCGCAGGAGCGTCCGCCCCAGGGCGGTGTTGACGGCAACCTCTGAGAGCTGGCGGGGCCGCCGGGTGTCCTCGAAGGCACCACTCTCCGCCCGCACCACGATCGGATCGCCCAGCTCGCTCTGCACCCGGGCGATCGGCGTGGTCTCGTCGACCTCGATCTGCAGGTCGCGGTCGGCCATCCCGAGGCGGTCGAGCAGGGCCTCGGCGCACGTCCTGATGGCGCCCGGGTCGAACAGGACCATCGCGAACTGATCCGGGACGACGGTGACGGCCATGTCCTCGAACCTAGTCAGCCTGGTGCCGGCCGGCCCAGCTCATTCAGTCGCGATTCCCTCCGGCCAGCACCTGTCAGGCGGTGGCGAACTGGGCGGCGGCCTCGGCCTGCAGCCGAGCGGCCTGCTCCTTGCGCTCGCCGAGGGCAGCCATGGACACCTCCGCGATCTCGTCGATCTCGTCGTCGCTGAACCCGGCCAGTTCGCGGAACCGACGGGCCAGCCCGATGGGCGATTCGTCCGATTCCGACCGCGACCCGCCGTACGAGAACAGCTTGTCCACGACGCCCTGGAACTCCAGCGCCTTCGCCCGGCGCTCGGGATCACCCTCGGTCACCTTCCGGAGCCAGTCGGAGCCCATCTTCACATGGGTCACCTCGTCGGCCAGCATCCAGTCCTCGCAGAACTCGAGGTACGGGTCGCCGGCGACGTCGCCGAACTCCTTCATGGTCGTGAAGACGTCGATCGCCAAGCCCTCGAGCGCGCGGTTCACGCCGGCCAGCCGCAGGACCGGATCCGCGCTGCAGGCGGCCTCGAACAGGACGGTGTTCTCGGCGTACTGGCCGATCTCACTGCCCATCCAGTCGGCCAGCTTCACGCTGATCTCGACGTGACGCGCCTCGTCCCAGCACTGACGGGCCATGTCGAGCTTGAGCGCGAACGGTGCCTCGTCGGTCGTGAAGTCGAAACACGTCCGGCCCGCTCCCTCGAGGGCCTGGATCTCGCCCACGAAGATGCCGTGCATGAGGGCTCTGGCCGCGTCGGACGCGTCGGGGCGTGACGGTACGAGCCGGTTCGAGGAGGGCCGTGAACCGTCCTTCCGCCCGATCATCGCGGTGCGAGGGTCGGACATGCGGTCCCGCATCGTGATCCGGGTGAACCGGTCGTCCCGAGCCAGCTCTTCGACGGGGAAGAAACGACGCATGGTGGAACCTCCTCGGTCGGTCAGACCGCGCTGCTCACGGCTGTGTCGGATGGTTCGTCGGCACCGATCGTGCCCGGGCCGGTGATGCCTCCGGCCTCCACCATGATGGCCTCCAGCCGGGCCTGATGCGCCGTGGCACGCGCCACGTCGTCCTCGGTCTCCAGGAGCGATTGGATCATCATCTCGCCGTCGCGCCAGTCGTCGAATTCGTCCTGGAGGATGAACTTGAGCGAGCGGATGGTCGGCGCGTCGGTGATCTCGCTCGTGGCGTTGAGGTGGAACGTGTAGGCGGCGACGAAGCGCGGGATGAAGACCCGATACACCCCCACCAGCTTCTCGAGCGTGAGCTCGGCAGCTTCCGGCTCGGTGAGCGCCCCCACGAAGCGTTCCATGGCCTCGTTGGCCGGCTTCGTCATGCGCTCGGGGTTCATCTCCCGCAGCTCGGGCAGCCGCTTGTGCCACAGCTCGGCGTGCCAGGCGTGTTTGTAGCAGTGGGTGCCGAGCCGCATCTTCACGTCCAGCTCGGGCACGGTCGCCACCCAGCCGCCGAGTGCCTCGAACAGCTTCATCTCGGCCCACTTGTAGTTGCCGACCCGGCGCGCCGACTCCTCGACGTCGAACAGCCCGGGCAGCTCGCGCCGGTCCCAAGGTGCGAACGGCGCCCTGGCCTTGTACGGATCAGCCATAGCTCTCGGGACCCCTCCTGCTCGCGCCGTCTGGCGCGCCCCACTTGTTTGCACTCGGCAATCTATCGAGCCCGCCAGGCGGCGTCTTCCTCGCCGAGCGGGGTGCACGGCGCCCCTCCGGCTCGGTACTCGTCGAGGATTCCCCGCCACGGACCCTCGGCCTCCAGCTTGCCGAGCAAGGCGGATACGCCCCAGACCACGCGGTCGAGGATGACGAAGCTGGCGGGCAGGTTGAGCCTGGCCACGACCTCGGCGTGGGGCCCGCGCACGTCGGCGATGCGCTGGACGGTGTCGGCCACGAACTCCCGGCTGAAGGCGAACCGCTCGGTGAGGTATGGCCGGTAGGGGAGGCTGACGTAGTCGAACACCGCCTGCGCCTCGAGCCCGTGCCCGGGCGGGAGGAAGTCCACGTCCTCCATGGCGCCGAGCAGCCGGTCGGGGTCGACCTCCAGAATGGCGTCGAGGCACGGCACCAGCCGCTCCCACTCGCCCGGCGTCCACCGCTTCACGAGCCCGAAGTCCAAGAACGCGATCCGGCCGTCGGGGAGGAAGCGGTAGTTCCCGGGGTGGGGATCGCCGTTGAACACCCCGAGCCTGTGGACCGAGCCCTGCGCGAAGCGGAAGATGATCTCTCCGGCGCGCTGGCGGGCGGCGCGGTCGGCGGTGGACAGGAAGTCGGCCCACGGACGACCCTCGACCCAGTCGGTGGTGAGCACCCGCTGCGTCGAGCAGGCCTCTATCACCGCGGGCACGGCGATGAAGGGGTGGTCGCGGTAGCGCTCGACGAACTCGGTCTGGTTGGCGGCCTCGATGCGGTAGTCGAGCTCGTCGCCCATGCGCACACGCAGCTCGTCCACGAGCGCGCGCACGTCGAGCCCCTTGAGCGCGAACGCCGAGAACAGGCCGTACAGGACCTCAGCGTTGTCGAGGTCGGCGAGGATGGCGGTGTCGACGCCCGGGTACTGCACCTTGACGGCCACCGCCCGGCCGTCCCGCAGCACGGCTCGGTGGACCTGCCCGACGCTCGCGGCGGCCACCGGCTCCGGCTCCCAGCGCCGGAAGATGCGCTCGGGGTCGTCGCCCAACTCCTGCCGGACGACGTCCGCGGCCAGGCTCGGGGCCATCGGCGGCGCGTCCGCCTGCAGGGTGGCGAGCGCCCGCTGGGCCTCCTCGGGCAGTCCCTCGAGGATGAAGCCGAGCAGCTGCCCGATCTTCATCAGTGCGCCCTTCATCTGGCCGAGCTCGCGGGCCGCGTCCTCCGCGGTGCGGATGGCGAAGCCGGCGTCGAGCTCGGCCCGCCGCTCGTCGGACGCGCCGACACGGCGGACCTGGTGGGCCGTCCAGTCCGCGCCGCGCCGCGCGCTCAGGCGCCACACCCGGGCCGACCGCGAGACGCGGGCGCGGCGGTGGGGATCGGTGGCGACGGTGGCCGCGGCCGCCAACGCGGCGGCGGATGCCGCGACGGCCGCTGTACCGAGGGCCAGCCCCCGGCGGTTCACCACGTGGTCGGGGTGCTCCCCGGAGGCACCGGTGCCGTGGCCGCCGCGGGCCCGTCCGCGGGCGGCCTGCGCCGGGCGACGGGATCGGCAGCCAGCAGATCGTCGGGCAACGGTTCGCCCGTCACCTCATCGGTCCAGTAGGTGCCCTGGTCGAGGCGATCGAGGGCGACCTCCACGTCCGCCAGGTCCCGCGCGATGCGGTCGAGGTCGACGGGGGGGCCGACGGGTGCGCCGGCGGACGCGTCGTGCGCCTCGGCCGGCTCGGGCCCCGGCGCCGCGGAGGGCGAGGGCGGGGGGAGGCTGGCCATGGGCCTGGAGCGTATGCGGTGTCGCACGCGTGTCGGCGGAGGTTGACCTACGTTGTCCCGTCGTGGCAGGGGTGCGGCTCTCCAACGTCTCCAAGCGCTTCGGGGAGGTCACGGCGGTCGACAACGTCGTGCTCGACATCGGCGACCGGGAGTTCATGGTGCTCCTCGGGCCCTCGGGATGCGGCAAGTCGACGCTGCTGCGGATGATCGCCGGGCTGGAAGATCCGACCGACGGCGAGATCTGGATCGGCGAGCAGCTCGTCAACGACGTCGCCCCGAAGCAGCGCGACATCGCCATGGTGTTCCAGAGCTACGCGCTGTATCCGCACAAGACCGTGCAGGCCAACATCGAGTTCCCGCTCAAGGCCCGCGGGGTAGGGGTCCGGGAGCGGGGGCACGCGGCCCGCGACGCCGCCCAGCTCCTCGGGCTGAGCGAGCTGATGTCGCGCAAGCCCGGGGCGCTCTCGGGCGGCCAGCGCCAGCGGGTGGCCCTGGCCCGGGCCATCGTCCGCAACCCGGCCGTCTTCCTCATGGACGAGCCGCTGTCGAACCTCGACGCCAAGCTGCGGGGCGAGACCCGGGCCGAGCTCATCGCCCTCCACCAGCGGGTCGAGGGGACGTTCATCTACGTCACGCACGACCAGGTGGAGGCCATGACGATGGGCACCCGGGTCGCCGTCATGCAACGGGGCCTGCTGGAGCAGGTCGGTCCCCCGCAGGAGGTGTACGACCGGCCGGCCAGCCTGTTCGTCGCCCAGTTCCTCGGCACGCCCCCGATGAACGTGTTCCAGCCGGGATTGCTCGAGCCGGGCGAGCATCTCGTGGGGGTGCGACCCGAGCACATCCGGCTCGACCGTGAGGGTCCGCTGACCGCCCGGGTGGCGCTGGTGGAGGCCCTCGGCTACGAGCGGCTCATCACCTGCGTGCTCCCCAACGAGGTGCGTGTGGTGGCCCGCACGAGCGAAGTGGACGGTCCCCGCGAGGGCGAGGCGGTGTTCATCGACGCCGAGCCCCGCCACCGGCAGCACTTCGACGTGGAGACCGGGAAGCGGGTGGAGGCGTGAGTCGGACCAGGACGCGGGAGGCGCTGCTGGCCTTCCTGTTCCTGTTGCCAGCGCTCGTCCTGCTCGGCGTGTTCGTCTTCTACCCGCTCGGACGGACGATCTGGCTGGGCCTCTACCGGGGCGGCGGGTTCGGCGGGGCGAAGACGTACGTCGGCCTGCAGCAGTACTGGGACGTGTTGCAGTCCAACGAGTTCCGCCACTCCCTCGGGGTCACCTTCCTGTTCGCGCTCATCACCGTGCCGGCCGGCCTGGTCATCGGCCTCGGCCTCGCCGTGCTCGCCGACAAGCACCTGCGAGGGATGCGCTTCTTCCGCACGGTGTACTCGTCGACGGTCGCCACGTCCGTCGCCGTGGCCTCGCTCATCTGGCTGGTCCTGCTGCAGCCGCAGATCGGCGTCCTCACCAACATCCTGCCCTTCGAGGTGTTGAAGGAGCCCGGCCTCCTGCAGGACCCGACCTGGGCGCTGCCCGCGCTCGGCATCGTCAGCATCTGGGCCAACGCCGGGTTCACGTTCATCATCATGACGGCCGGCCTGCAGGGCATCCCCCGCGACCTCTACGAGAGCGCGTTCGTGGACGGGGCCGGCGGGTGGCGGAGGTTCACGAACGTCACGGTGCCACTGCTCGGCCCGACCATCCTCTTCGCCGTCGTCGTGCTCACCGTGCGGGCGCTGCAGACCTACGCCGAGATCGACATCCTGACCGGTGGTGGTCCCCAGGGCGACGTGACGACGACGGTCACCTACCTGATCTACGGCCGGAACTCGGTCATCGCCTTCGACACCGGCCTGCAGGCCACCGTCGCCGTGCTGCTGTTCCTGATCATGCTCGTGGTGTCGCTGATCCAGTTCCGCGGCCTCGAGCGCAGGGTGCACTATGGCTGAGGCATCGGCGCTCGACCGCGTGAGCGGGTCGCGCAAGTGGGCTCGTTACCTGGTGCTCACGGTCGTCGCGATCCTCCTGCTGTTCCCGATATACGTGATGGTGCTCTTCTCGCTGAAGCCGGGCACGGCCATCTTCGACTACCCCCGCGCACTTCTCCCCGTCGACCTGACCCTCGAGACGCTCAAGGACGCATGGAACCAGGGCAACCTGGATCGCTACCTCCTGAACAGTGCGATCGTCTCGATCGCTATCACGGTGGGCACGCTGATCACGTCCCTGCTGGCTGCCTACGCGTTCTCCTTCATGCGCTTCCCGCTGCGCGGCCTGCTCTTCTACGTCGTGCTGGCCACGTTGCTGGTACCCGCCGAGGTCACGATCCTCGCCAACACAGACACCATCAAGTCGCTCGGGTGGACGGATTCCTATCAGGGTCTGGTGGTGCCGTTCCTCGCCGCGGCATTCGGCGTGTTCCTGCTGCGGCAGGTGTTCCTCACCGTGCCCAAGGACCTGCGAGAGGCGGCCGCGCTCGATGGCCTCGGCCACTTCGGCTTTCTGCGGGAGGTGGCCGCGCCCCTGGCCCGGCCGACGCTCGGCGCACTGGCGCTCTTCTCGTTCCTGGGGGCGTACAACCAGTACCTGTGGCCACAGCGGATCACCAACGATCCCGACTATCGGACGGTCCAGATCGGTCTGCGGTCGCTCTCGAGCGCCAATCCGGACCGGCTCACGCTGATCACCGCGGGGACCCTCATCGCCTCCGCCCCGATCGTCATCGTGCTCATCGGGTTCCAGCGCCAGCTCATCCGCGGACTCACCGCCGGCGCGGTGAAGGGATGAGCAGGGGACGGCACCGCCGCTCGACCGTGGTGCTCGTGGCCGGGCTGTGCGCCGTGACGGCCGCGTGCGGCAACGGGAAGTCGATCCTGGAGATCGGCGGTGCGACCGTCCCGACGGTGCCCCCGCCGGACACCGGTGACACGCCGGCCACGATCCCCACGACGACGGCCGTCCCGGAGGAGGAGCTCCCGCCCTGCCCCGTCGAGGCGCTGGACGCGGCGACGGGTCCCGTGCCGATCACGTTCTGGCACGCCATGACGGCGGCCAACGAGGAGGCCCTGGCCAAGCTCACCAACGCCTACAACGCGTCGCAGACCAAGGTGCGGGTGGCTCTCATCAACCAGGGCGGCTACGAGCAGAGCATCGAGAAGTACAAGACGTCGTCGGCGAATGACCGGCCGACGCTCGTGCAGATGCCCGAGTACACGCTGCAACTCCTGGCCGACTCCAACACCGTCGTGCCGATCCAGTCCTGCGTCAACGCCGAGGACTACGACCTGTCGGACTTCGTCCCCCGCGCCACCGCGTACTACACGCTGCGGGGCGCGTTGCAGGGCATGCCCTTCAACCTCTCGAACCCTGTCCTGTACTACAACCGCGCCGCCTTCGAGCAGGCTGGCCTCGATCCAGACGACCCGCCGACCAGCCTCGAGGAGCTGCGCTCAGCCAGCGAGAAGCTCGTGCAGAGCGGCGTCGTGAAGTACGGGCTGGCGCTCGACCACAGCATCGACGGAGGTGGTGGCTGGTTCCTCGAGCAATGGCTGGCCAAGGCCGGTGAGCTCTACGCCAACAACGAGAACGGCCGAGCGGCACCGGCCACGAACGTTCTCTTCGCGGGCTCCGCCGGGGTCGAGCTGATGACCTTCCTGCAGCAGATGGTCATCGACGGCCTGGCCGTCGACGTCGGTCCCAACACGTCGCTCCCCGACAACCTGCTGAAGCTGGTCGACACGGAGCCGGCGGGCATGACGATCCACACGACCGCCGCGCTCGGATCGGTCCTGACCATTCTCGACGCCGGTGGCTATCCGGTCACCTCGGCCGACGTGGGCATCGGACCGATGCCCGGCCCGACCGTGAACCCGGGCGTGCTCGTGGGCGGGGCGTCGCTGTGGCTGCCGATCGGCAAGGGCGACGCCGAGACCGCGGCGGCGTGGGACTACATCAAGTTCCTCGTGGCGCCCGAGCAGCAGTCGCAGTGGGCGGCCGACACCGGGTACGTCCCGGTACGGCAGAGCGCCACCGAACTGGCGCCGATCAAGGACGTGTACGCGTCGGATCCGCGCTTCGCGGTCGGGTACGACCAGCTCTTGGCAGCGGCGGACACCCCGGTGGAGGCCGGGCCCGTGCTGGGCCCGCAGCGTGAGGTGCGGATCCTCACCTCGAACGCCGTCGAGTCGATCCTGGTCGCGCGGTCGGACGTCGCCCAGGCGCTGACCGCGGCGGCGCGGCAGTCCGACCTGCTCATCGCCAACTGGGCGTCGAGCGTCGGCGGCTGACGTCCGAGCCGGTGGCGCCGGTCGGCTGACGTCCGG
>Ga0247829_10000415_pt1 | contig 15837 bp, 20 predicted proteins | sample 12C_Control_Day4_FD_207765 | JGI IMG/M metagenome (GOLD analysis project Ga0247829, IMG submission 207765) | Soil microbial communities from agricultural site in Penn Yan, New York, United States - 12C_Control_Day4 | ecosystem: Environmental > Terrestrial > Soil > Agricultural land | place... | reverse complement strand
GTATCGGCGGCGCGTGCCGAGGCCGCCTTTCCCGTGCTGCTCGGCGGTAGCTGCTTCAACGGCGTCGGCGTGGTTGCCGGGCTGCGCGAGCCGTCGCCGGGCGTCGTCTGGCTGGACGCGCACTCGGACTTCAACACGCCCGACACGGCGATCTCCGGCTACTTCGACGGGATGGGGCTGGCGGTGCTCGCCGGCGATGCCTGGCAGGCGCTGCACGCCACCGTGCCGGGCGCACGGCCGGTGCCGCAGACGGCGATGGTGCTGGCCGGGGCGCGCGACTTCGAGCCGCCGGAGAAGGTGCGGCTTGCCGCCTGTGACATCGCCCAGATCGGGGCCGAGCTGATGTCGACGCCTGCCACATTGCTCGACGCCGTACGTGCGCTCGAGCCCGAGCCGACCGGCATCTATCTGCACCTCGACCTGGACGTGCTCGACGAGGCGGTCGCGGCGGTCAACGTGTACCACGCTCCGGGCGGCATCACAGGCGAGCAGCTGGCCGACATCGCCGAGGCGATGTGCCGCGAGTTCCCTGTGCGCGCGGTCTCGCTGACCGTGTACGACCCCGGGTTCGACCCCGAGGGGCGGGTGCCGCCGATCGCGATGGAGGTGCTGCGGCGAGTGGCCGACGCGGCGGTGTAGCGGGGCGGGCCAGATCTCCAGCGGGGCGACATCCGGGGTCCGGGCTACGGTCGTGCGATGCACCCGTCGGAGGAGGCGGATCCCGGTCCGTGCACGTCAGGGGCTGTAGAGCCGCGCTGGCCGGTCGCGCTCGCCATCGGCGGCTTCATCGCGATCAACGTCGTGCTCCGGGTGGCGGAACCCGAGACGGCGTCGCTGGGCCCGCGCTGGCTCGTCCTGGGCATCGAGGTGGCGATGCTGTTGACGCTGCTGGCGGCAGATCCCGTGCGCGTGATGGCGCGACGGGCACCGCTTCGGCGGCTCTCGCTCGCACTGGTCTTTCTGCTCGCCGGCGCCGTCTTGCTGTCCACAGGCATCCTCATCGACGATCTCATCACCGGTGGTGGTGTGACGAAGTCGGCGACGGCGCTACTGGCGTCGGGTGCGCTCGTCTGGCTCGGCAACAGCCTGATCTTCGGGCTGCTCTACTGGCTTCTGGACAGCGGCGGGCCGCTGGCCAGGTTTCGCGGAGAGCGGGAGTTCCCGGACTTCGCGTTCTCCCAGCAGCTCAGCCCTGAGCTGGCGCCGGCGGGATGGCGGCCGATGTACGTCGACTACTTCATCCTCGGCATCACGACCAGCACGGCGTTCAGTCCGACTGACGTGATGCCCATGCGGGCCCGGGCGAAGCTGATGATGGCCGCCCAGTCGCTGATCTCGCTGATCGTCGTCGGCCTCGTGATTGCCCGCGCAGTGAACGTGTTCAGCTGATGCGCGAGGAGGGCCGGCACACACACATCGAGTGGCTCGTCCGACATCCCACCTACACCGGCGTCTTGTTCGCCATGCTCGGCTCGCGCTCGCAGACGGCCGCACGTACCTGTTGCTGTTCTTCGCGTTCGGCATCTATTTCGTCTACAGCGCGATGAACGAGGAGGAGACGACGGCCGCCGAGTTCCCGGCGCAGTACGAGCACTACCGCGAGCACACGAAGATGCTCCTGCCGTACGTGTTCTGACGGTGCTTGATCCGTCGTTGACCATCGACTATCTTCGTCCCGTGGCCCACGGCGTGGTCTGCATCTCGCGTACGTTCGCGGCAGGTGGTGAGCAGGCGGGTGAGCTGGTTGCCGATCGACTCGGCTACCGCTACGTGGATGGCGAGATCCTCGCCCGCGCGGCTGACACAGGCGATCTCGACCCGGCTACGGTTGCCGATGCCGAGCAACGTCGCTCGCTCGCGCGTCGTCTCCTGGAAGCGATCGGAGAGGGCATCGCGATGGCCCCTGAGGCGTATGCGTACCTTCCCCCGCACGAGACCGCAGCCGGCCCCCGTCAGGACGTTGTGCGCCAGCTGATCCGGGAGGCGATCGACCAGGTTGCCGCTGAGGGCGAGGTGGTGATCGTCGCGCACGCTGCCTCCCATGCGCTCGCCGGGCGACAGGATGTGCTTCGGGTGATGGTGACTGGATCCACCGCCGGGCGCGCAGCGCGCGTGGCTCGCGAGTCGGACGCCGGTCCAGATGCGGCGCGCCGGCAGGTGGCCGAGTCCGACCGTGCTCGGGCTGACTACCTCTCGCGTTTCTACGACGTCTCGGACGAGCACGCCACCCACTACGACGTGGTCGTCAATACGGACAAGCTCACGCCCGCGCAGGCCGCGACGATCGTCGTCAGCGCCGCCACGGTCTGAACGCTGGTCAAGCAGAGATGCGCCTGGTAGGAATCGAACCTACGACCTTGCGCTCCGGAGGCGCACGCTCTATCCCCTGAGCTACAGGCGCGAGGATCGGTAGTGTACCGCCGTCATGGATCTGCACGTCCGCCCGTTCACCCTGACGCTGAGCGAGCCCTTCGTGATCTCCCGCTCGGCCGACGAGGAGGCGGAGGTCGTCCAGGTCGCGATCGTCCACCGCGGCGTCGTCGGCTACGGCGAGGCGGCGCCGGACCCGCATTACGGCGAATCCGTGCCCGGCGCGATCGAGTTCTGCGAGCAGGCCGCGGCCGATCTCGGCGACGACCCGTTCGCCATCGAGGCGATCCTCGGCCGCGTCGCCGCGCGGGGCGACAAGATGGCCGCGCGCTGCGCGATCGACTCGGCGCTCTACGACCTGGTCGGGAAGCTCTGCGGCCAGCCTGTGTGGCGGATCCTCGGGCTCGACCGGGAGACGATCCCGCCCACGTCCTACACGATCAGCATCGACACGGTGGAGGGGACGGCCGACCGTGCCCGGCGGGCGGCGGGCTACCACGCACTGAAGATCAAGGTCGGCGGCCCTGACGACCTGGAGCGGGTGCGGGTCGTCCGCGGCGAGGCGCCGGACGCGCTGATCCGGGTCGACGCCAACGAGGCCTGGACGGTCGAGTTCACCCGCGACATCTGCCCGGAGCTGGTCGCGCTCAACGTCGAGTTGATCGAGCAGCCGCTGCCGGCGGCGGCGACGGAGGCGTACGAGGAGCTGCACGCGATGCAGCTGCCGATCCCGATCGTGCTCGACGAGAGCTGCCACACGCTGCCCGACGTCGCGGCGGCGTGGGGACGTGGCGACGGCGTCAACATCAAGCTGACCAAGTCCGGCGGCATCCGCGAGGCGCTGCGGATGATTCACGCAGCTCGGGCGCTCGGCCTGCGGATCATGCTGGGCTGCATGAACGAGTCCAGCCTGGGCATCGCCCCGGCGGCCCAGATCTCGCCGCTGGTCGACATCGTCGATCTCGACGGGCATCTGCTGAACGCCAACGACGCCTTCCAGGGACTCGGCTTCGAGCGCGGCTGTGTGCTGCCCAGCGACGAGCCCGGCCTGGGGGTCGAGCCGCTGGACGCGTGGCCGTGAAGCGCTACGTGATCCTCTGCGAGGGCGGGTTCGCCGAGCACGACGCGAAGACGGCGACCGGCGTCCTGCGCTACGCGCCCGATCCGGTCGTCGCGGTGATCGACTCGACCCGGGCGGGCAGCACCGTCCGCGACCATGTGCCGGGGCTCGACCTGGACGTCCCGGTCGTCGCCTCGCTGGACGAGGCGATGACAGGCGAGCCGGACACGCTGCTGATCGGCATCGCACCCGCAGGCGGGAAGCTGCCCGCACCGTGGCGGGCGACGATCCTGCAGGCGATCGAGCGCGGGCTGGACGTCGAGAGCGGACTCCACGACTTCATCTCCGACGACGCCGAGTTCGCCGGGGCCGCCATGCGCACCGGTGCCGAGCTGCGCGACCTGCGTCGCCCCCCGGCCGGCCTGGACGTCCCCAGCGGCGCCAACCTGACCGTCGACGCGACGACGGTGAGCACGGTCGGCACGGACTGCGCCCTCGGCAAGATGACGGTCTGCCTGGAGCTCGACCTCGAGGCTCGGCGGCGCGGCCTGGCCAGCGTCTTTGTGCCCACCGGCCAGACCGGCATCGCGATCGCCGGTTGGGGCATCGCCGTGGACGAGGTCGTCTCCGACTACGTGGCCGGCGCCACCGAGCGGCTGGTCGTCGAGGGCGCCGAGCGCGGTGGCCCCGGGTCGCTGCTGTGGATCGAGGGACAGGGGTCGATCAATCACCCGCTCTACTCGGGCGTCACGCTGGGGCTGCTCCACGGCGCGGCGCCGCACGTGATGTTGCTCGTCCACGAGCCGGGCCGCACCCACCTGGACATGCCCGACGGCCCGCCCGTGCCGCCGCTGCCGCAGCTGATCGAGGACTACGCCCGGATCGCCTCGTACGTGAGGCCGGCACGGATCGTCGGCGTCGCGCTGAAGACCAACCAGCTGGACGAGGCGGCGGCTCGCGCGGCCGCCGGCCAGGTAACCGAGGAGACCGGCCTGCCGGCCTCCGATCCGGTGCGCTGGGGCGCCGGGGAGCTGCTCGACGTGGTGCTGGCCGAGAGCGGACGGTAACATTCCGCCACCCGTGGCCGACCCCCGACTCGACACGCTGGCTTCGTTGCTGTGCACGTACTCGCTCGAGGTCGAGCCGGGCCAGCTCGTGCTGGTCGAAGGCCCGGCCCGCGAGGCCGGCCTGCTGGCGGCGCTCACGCGCCAGCTCACCCGGATGGGCGCGCACGCGATGGTGCGGTCGCGGCTGGACAGCGTCGAGCCGCTGCTGCTGGAGGTGGGCTCGGACGAGCAGCTGGAGTACGTCTCGATGATCGAGCGCTACGAGATCGACGCCCCCGACCGGATGCTGACCATCTGGGCCGAGGCGAACACGCGGGCGATGAGTGCGGTTCCCGACGGTCGCCAGACGGTTCGCCGGCGGGCGATGCGGCCGGTGGTCGACCGCTTTCTGGAGCGCGAGGGGGCCGGCGAGATCCGCTGGTGCGGCGTCACGCTGCCGACCGCCGCGCAGGCCCAGCAGGCGGGGATGGCGGTCGCCGACTACGAGGAGTTCGTGTACAACGCCGCGCACCTCGACGATCCTGACCCGGTGGCCCACTGGCGCATGGTGTCGGCCCGCCAGGCCACGGTCTGCGAGCGCCTCTCGTCCGTGCGCGAGCTGCGGATCGTCGCCGAGGACACCGACCTGACGGTGGACGTCGGCGGCCGGAAGTGGATCAACGCCGACGGCCACGAGAACTTTCCCGACGGCGAGGTGTTCACCAGCCCAGTCGAGGCAATGACGCAGGGCCACATCGCGTTCTCGTTCGATGCGCCGTACGCGGGTCGCGAGGTGGGCGGCGTGCGGCTGTGGTTCGAGGACGGCGTGGTCGTCCGCGAGGAGGCCGAGCGGGGCGGCGACTTCCTGCGCGAGATGCTCGATCTGGACGAGGGATCGCGGAAGCTCGGCGAGGTCGCGTTCGGCCTGAACGACGAGATCCAGACCGCCACCGGCAACATCGCCTTCGACGAGAAGATCGGCGGCACCTGCCACGTCGCCCTGGGGCTGGCCTTCCCGCTGGCCGGCGGCACGAACCAGTCGACGCTGCACTGGGACATGGTTTGTGACCTGCGCAACGGCGGCGAGGTGTACGGCGACGGCGAGCTGCTGTCGAAGGACGGCAAGTTCCTGTGACCGATCCCCGCGTCCAGCGGCTGGCCAAGGTCGTGGTCGGCTACTCGCTCGACCTGCAGCCGGGCAAGCTCGTGCTGATCCAGTCGCCGTCGCTGGCGGAGCCGCTGGTGGCCGAGCTGGTCAAGGAGGTGCTGGCCGCCGGCGCGCATCCGCGGACGCGGATCGTCGCCCCCGGCGTCGAGCATGCGTTCCTGTCCGAGGCCAACGAGGAGCAGCTGGCCTACCTTCCGCCGTTCTCCCTGGAGGAGATGGACGTGATCGACGCCCGGATCGCTGTGCACGCCGCGGACAACACCCGCGAGCTGTCCGGGATCGACCCGTCGAAGCTGCGGCTGCGCCAGGAGGCGCACGGCCCGGTGATGGAGCGCTACATGCAGCGCTCGGCCAGCGGCGAGCTGACCTGGTGCGTCACCGCCTACCCGTGCGAGGCGTTCGCCCAGGACGCCGGCATGTCGCTGTCGCAGTACGAGGACTTCGTGTTCCGTTCGGGCTGGCTTCACCTGGCCGATCCGGTCAGCGCCTGGAAGGACTTCTCGGCCAAGCTGCACCAGGTCAAGGACAAGCTGGAGGGCGTCCGCGAGCTGCGGGTGGTGGCGGAGGACACCGACATCACGGTCGGCGTCGCCGGCCGCAGGTGGATCCCCGCCGACGGCGACCGCAACTTCCCCGACGGCGAGGTGTTCACCGGGCCCGAGGAGTCGGTCACCCGCGGCGACGTCCGATTCTCGTACCCGGCGATCTTCGGCGGCCGCGAGGTGGACGACGTGCGGCTGCGGTTCGAGGACGGCCGCGTGGTCAAGTCCGAGGCCGGCTCCGGCGAGGGCCTGCTGCGCGAGATGCTGGCGGTCGACGACGGGGCGTCGGTGCTGGGCGAGTTCGCGATCGGCACCAACTACAACGTCGACCGGTTCACGAAGCAGATCCTGTTCGACGAGAAGATCGGCGGGACGTTCCACATGGCCGTCGGCGCCGGGTACCCGGAGACCGGCAGCTCGAACGTGTCCGCGCTGCACTGGGACATGGTCTGCGACCTGCGCGACGGCGGCGCGATCTACGCCGACGGCGAGCTGATCTACTCCGGCGGCCGGTTCGTGCCCGAGTTCTCGCCCGACCTGACGCCGCCGGCCGAGTAGCCCTCGGCGCGCGGGCTGGCCAGCCAGGCCATCCGGGCGACCCGCTCCATGAACGGCAGGTCGTGGACGCGGAGCACGCGCACCCCGGCGGCGGCTGCGACCGCGACCACCGCCGCCGTGCCCTCGAGGTTCGCCTCCGGCAGCCCGAGCGGCTCCGCGGTCACCTCCTTGTGCGAGGGGGCCAGCAGCAGCGGATAGCCCAGACCGGTCAGCCGGTCGAGGGCGCGCAGGCAGGCGAGGTCGGTGGCGGTCGACTTGCCGAAGCCGAGGCCGGGGTCGAGCAGGATCGCGTCGCGCCGCACGCCGACCGCCTCGGCGGCGGCGGCGCGCTCGAGCAGTGACTCGGCGATCGCGTCGACGGTGATCTCGTAGCGGCCGTCCTGCACCTGCTTGGGCCGCAGACCGAGGTGCGTGACGACCAGGCCGGCGTCGCGCTCGGCGACGGCCGCGGCCAGCGCCGGATCGGCGCCGCCAGTGTGGTCGTTGACCAGATCGGCTCCGGCGTCCAGCGCAGCCGCCGCGACCCCCGCGCGGTAGGTGTCCACCGAAATCACGGCGCCGGGTGCGGCGGCGCGGATCCCGGACACCGTGGGCACGACCCGGGCGGCCTCCTCGTCCTCGCCGAGCACGTCCCCGGGCTGGGCCGTCATCCCGCCGATGTCGACGATCGCAGCGCCCGCGGCGAGCATCTCCAGCGCCCGGTCGACGGCCTGCTCCGGCGTCGCGCTGGCCCCGCCGTCGTAGAACGAATCGGGCGTCACGTTGACGATCGCCATCGCCAGGGGAGGCCCATCCAGGTCGACCGTCCGGTGGGCGAGACGCAGCGGCATCCCGCGGAATCTAGTCCTGGAGCAGGAATTTGACGACCGAACACGTGTTCGCTACACTCATCGAACACATGTTCGGGAGGCAGACAATGCGAAGGATCATCACCCTGGCGTCCGCGGCCATCTGCAGCGGTGCGCTCGTGCTCAGCGTCGCGTCGCCGTCGGCCGGCGCGTCCAAGCCACGCCACTACCACGTGCATCCCGGCGACAGCCTGTGGGGCATCGCCGTGGCCAAGTACCCGGACTCGGATACCCGCGAGACGGTGTTCGAGATCCAGCAGGCCAACCACCTCGGCAGCGAACCGCTCGCCGTCGGCCAGAACCTGGTGCTGCCGTGAGCGCCGCCGTGGTGTCACTGGCCGAGTGGCGCGAGGCGCGCTTCGGCCCCGACGACGATCTGCCGCCCGCGGCGCCCGCGCTGCGGCTGGTCGCGGCCGGCGAAGGCCCGCACGATGCGTTCCGGCTCGAGGTGTTCCTGGCGCGGGCACGCGCAGTGATGGGGGAGCAGCGTCCGGTCGAGGTCAGGCGCCGGCACCTGAGGTGCCTGACCTCATAGCCGCGGTGGGCGCGGCGGTTGCCATACGATCCCGGCGTGGATCTGGATGTGCTCTTCCTGGGCACGGCAGGAGCCGTGCCGACCGCCCGCCGCGCGCCGTCGGCGACGCTCGTCCGCCGCGGCGGCGAGCGGATCCTGGTCGACTGTGCGGAGGGCACTCAGCGTCAGCTGCTGCGGTCGGTGGCGGGGCTGTCGGACGTCGACCTGGTGCTGCTGACGCACCATCACGCCGACCACGTGCTCGGCCTGCCGGGGATGATGAAGACGTTCGCCCTGCGCGATCGCGAGCAGCCGCTGGTGATCGCCGGGCCGCGCGGCCTGTCGGCGCTGATGACCGGCTTCGCGCCGGTGATCGGCCGGCTGACGTACGAGGTGGAGGTGCGCGAGTTGGAGCCGGGCGAGACGATCGAGCGCGACGGCTACCGGGTCGAGCCCTACGCCACCCGCCACGGCGCGCCCAGCCTGGGCTATGCGCTGTGTGAGGAGCACCGGCCGGGCCGGTTCGACCTGGACGCCGCCCGCGCAGCCGGCGTGCCCGACGGTCCGCTGTTCGGGCGGCTGCAGGCGGGCGAGCGGGTGACGCTGGACTCCGGCGCCGAGGTCGATCCGGCACAGGTGCTCGGCCCCCCGCGTCCCGGGCGCCGGATCGTCTTCTCGGGAGACACGCGCCCCTGCCCGGAGACCGTGGAGGCCGCGGCGGCGGCGGAGCTGCTGGTGCATGAGGCGACCTTCACCGAGGAGGAGGCCGAGCGGGCCCGCCAGACCGGGCACTCGACGGCGGCGGAGGCGGCTCGGCTGGCGGTGGACGCGCAGGTGGCGATGCTGGCGCTGACGCACATCTCGACCCGGCACACCGCCCGCGAGATCCGCGACGAGGCGCGCGGCGTGTTCCCCGGCACCGTGGTGCCGCGCGACCTCGACCTGATCGAGGTGCCGTTCGCCGAGAAGGGCGGGCCGCGGCTGATTCGCTCCGAGGACCTGGTGGGCGAGCCCGTGACGCCGTCGTGATGGACTTCTCGGCCCTGGCCGGCCGGTACGACGAGCTGCGCCCGGCCGGCGCCGGGTGGATGGAGGTGGCGGAGGAGTCGCTGCGCATGCTCGGGCAGCCGGCCCGGCTGCTCGACGTCGGCTGCGGGACCGGCCGGTTCACCGTGCTGGCATCGCAGCGGCTGGGTGCGCGGTCGTGGGGCATCGACCCGTCCGAGGAGATGCTGGCGCAGGCCCGGCGCCGCGAGGGCGCGCGCCGGGTGGGGTGGAAGCTGGCCGAGGCCGAGCACCTGCCGTTCAAGGACGCCTGGTTCGACGCCGCGCACGCGCATCTGGTGCTGCATGTGCTCCGCGACCGGCCGGCCGCCTACCGCGAGCTGGCGCGGGTGCTGCAGCCCGATGGGCGGGCGGTGCTGGCCAGCTTCCGGCCCGAGCACTTCCAGGGCTTCTACCTGAACCGCTACTTCCCGTCGATTCCGGTGATCGACGGCGCGCGCTTCCCGGATCCCGTCGACGTCGCCGGCGATCTCGCGGCGGCCGGGTTCGCCGGCGTGCGGGTGGTCGGCATCGACCAGCCTGTGGCGCCCGAGCCGGCCGAGCTGCTGGAGCGCGTACGCGGTCGCTACATCTCGACGCTGCACCTCGTCCCGGAGGGCGAGTACGCGGACGGTCTGGCACTGCTCGAGCGCGAGCTGGCGGACGGCGTCCGCCCGTCGGGCACGCTTCGCTGGGCGCTGATCGGCGGCCGCCGGCAGTGACGGTGAAGGAGCGGGTGGCGCCGCTGCGCGCCGCCTCGATGAGCGGGCAGACGCGGCTGCTGTTCCTGGCGGTCGCCGCCGGCTGGGGTGTGCCGTACGCGCTGATCAAGGTGGCGGTGGCGGACATCCCGCCGCCGACGCTGGCCTGTGCGCGGGTGGCGATCGGGGCGCTGACGCTGCTGCCGCTGGCGCTCCGCAGCGGCGGCTTCGACCAGGTGCGGGAGCGCTGGCGCTGGCTGGTCTGGCTGGGCGTGTTCGAGCTCTCGATGCCGTTCGTGCTGATCCCGGCGGGCGAGCAGCACCTGTCGTCGGCGCTGACCGGCGTGCTGGTGTCGGCCGCGCCGCTGCTGGTGTCGCTGATGACGCTGGGCATGCCGCAGGAGCGCGGCGGCCCGCTGCGGCTGCAGGGGGTCGTGGTCGGCTTCGTCGGCGTCGCCGTGCTGCTCGGCTTCGAACTGCCGCACGGGCGCAGCGGGGTGGAGGGGGCGCTGATGATCCTTCTCGCGTGCGCGGGGTACGCGAGCAGCGGCATCGTGCTGCGCTACAAGTTCGCCGGCACCCGGCCCGAGTCGGTGATGTTCTCGGCGATGGCGCTGGCGACGCTGATCCTGCTGCCGCTCGCGGTGCGCGGCGCCGCGGACGCGACGCCCGACGGCGGCTCGCTGCTGGCCACGCTCGCCCTCGGCATCGGCCCCACCGGGCTCGCCTTCTGGGGCTTCGCCGTGCTCAACTCACGGGTCGGCCCGGCCCGGGCGTCGATCGTCGCCTACGTCGCGCCGGTTTTCGCCGTCGCGCTGGGCGTCCTCTGCCTCGGCGAGTCGGTCGGCCCGGGCACCTTCGCCGGCCTGGTACTGATCCTGGGCGGCTCCCGCCTGGCCACGGGCAGCCGGTAGGTTGCGCCGATGAGCCGCGTCTGGTTCGTCGCGTGGATGGTGGTCGGCGTCGGCGGTGCGCTGAGCACGATCTCGCTGCCCTTCCTGTTCCCGGTCGTGCTCCTGCTGGGTGCGCTGCTCGGCCTCCGCCAGGTCAGCCGCCGCCACTGGTGGGGGCTGATATCCGGCGCCGGCGTGCTGCTGCTCTACGTTGCCTACGTTCAGCGCCACGGCCCCGGCGAGTACTGCCAGTCGATCCCCGGCGGCACTCAGTGCGAGGACTACCTCGACCCGCGGCCGTGGCTCGCGCTCGGCCTGCTGTTCCTGATCGGCGGCGTGATCGGCGAGATCAAAACCACTCGCGGCGACAGCGACGTAATCCCGCATGGTTGAGCAGTGTGCCAATTGGCCGATCGAGCGTCGGTCATTTGGCATCAACGTCGACCTACATCGTGTTGAGCCGCTCGAGGCCCTCCGTCGCCGCCTCACGCATCCGAGGATCTATCAGCCCGCGCCCGATCGAGCACGGCGCGAACGGCTTCGGAATCCGGGCCGAACCCGGCGAGTTCCCAAGTCGCCGACCATCGCACCTCGGGATCCACGTCCGCAGCAAACCGGAGCAGCGCTTGCACGATCTCGTCGGCAAGGATGTCGCCCTCAGCCTGACACTCTGGAAGCGTCCGGCGAGGGCATCGCGGACCCCGGGATCCTCGTCGTCGACCAACCCGGGCTACAACGCTCGGGGTCGTGCCTGCGACGATTCCGTCGAATCAGTCAGTTCGCGAAGGATGAGGCATCCGACGCGTCGCCGGTCGGGATCCTCCGACGCAAGCTGCGTCAATCCTGCATCCGCGACCTCGCGGGTGGGGCGTGCATGCAGCCCTCCGATGGCGCCGGATGACAGCTCCGCCCGCCAGTCCTCCAGCACGCGCTCCACCAGGTCGTCGATCTCGGTCATTTGGCACGCACGTCCCCGACGACCTCCCGCATGCCCTGGGCGAACTCGGTGGCGCCGCCGTGTGACGGGTGCCTGACCGGGACCGCCTCGACGCCCAGCCCGGCCAGCGCGGCCTGCGAGATCCGGCCGACGCCGACCACCACTGTCGGCGAGATCATCGCCAGCACCCGCACCAGGAAGGGCACGCCGGCGGCCACCTCCGACGCCGAGGGCCTGCGGTTCGAGAGCGGCCGGCCGGCGACGAACGGGTGCGTGGGCACGGTGTTCCAGAGGACCACGTCGTGCTCGGCGCCCAGCTCCTCGAGCGTGCGGTGGACGATCGTGCCGGATGGCTCGCTCCAGCCGTTCGGCTTGTCGCTGGTCGTCTGGAACGGCGGGCCCCAGCGCATCAGGTCGCGCTCGCTGGTGAACGCGATGCCCGACCAGCGCGCGCCCTGGTAGCCGCCCGCCTCACCGACGGCGACGATCGGCGCCTTCGCCCGCTGCATGAGGTAGGCGCGGACGTTGTCCAGCCGCTGCTCGCCGCCCGGCCCCTGGAACTGGTTGTGGGTGGCGCCGATCTCCAGGCGGCGCAGGTCGGCGAGCAGGGTGTCCATCGCAGCCGGGATCGTATGCTTCCGGCCGTGGACGAGACCCACCTGCGCCGCGCCACCTCGTTCGGCTCCGTCGCCGACGACTACGCCCGCGCGCGCCCCGGCTATCCGCAGGCCGCCGTGCGCTGGGCGCTGGAACGCGCGCCCGGCACGGACGTGCTCGACCTGGCGGCCGGCACCGGCAAGCTGACGGCCGCGATCCTCGACGCCGGCGCGAACGTCACCGCCGTCGAGCCCCTCGACGGCATGCGAGCCCAGTTGGAGGCCGCGTTCCCGGACGTCCGGGCGCTGGCCGGCACCGCCGAGGCGATCCCGCTGGACGACCGCAGCGTCGACGCGGTGATGGTGGGCCAGGCGTTCCACTGGTTCGATGTCGCCCCGGCGCTGGAGGAGATCTTCCGGGTGCTGCGTCCCGGCGGCGTGCTGGCCCCGATGTGGAACGTCCGCGACGACTCGGTGCCGTGGATCGTGGCGATGACCGAGGCCGGGGCGGGGGGCGGAGACATGCTGTCGATGATGGGCGGCGACGACTGGGAGCTGCTCGACGACGACCCGCGGTTCACCACGCCCGAGCGCCGCGACTTCCCCAACCCGGAGCCGTTCGACACCGAGCGGCTGCTCGCCCTGGCCCGCTCGACCAGCGCGCTGGCGACGATGGAGCCCGACGAGCGCGCGGCCGTGCTCGACCGGCTGGCGCGGATGACCCATGAGCACCCCGATCTGCGCGACCACCCGACGTTCACGATGCCGCTGGTCACCGTCGCCGTCCGCTCGTCGCGTACTTGACGCCGGCCGGCGGGCGTGATTTGGTCACACGCATTAGTCGATTGGCCAGCAGCGACGCGCGGGACCGGTTACTCGACGCCGCAGAGCGGCTGCTCGCGGCCGAGGGCGGCGCCGCGCTGACAACCCGCCGGATCGCCGCCGAGGCCGGCGTCAACCACGGGCTGGTGCACTACCACTTCGGCACCGTCGATGACCTGGTCGCGGCGCTGGCCGAGCGGTTCGCGGGGCGCCTGGTGGCGCTGCAGGAGGCGCTGTGGACGGTCGACATGACGTTCGCCGACCGCTTCCGGGCCGCCGCCGGCCATGCCAAGGCGGAGGGGAAGGTGTGGTTCGAGCTGCAGGCGCTGGCCTGGAACCGCCCAGCGCTGCGCGCCCGCCTGGCCTGGCACGCCGGCCGCTGGCGAGAGGTGGTGACGGCCGCGTTCGCCGACGCCGCGGCCGGCTACGGCCTGGGCACGGCGTCGGTCGAGCCCCTGGTCACGCTGGTGGCGACCTTCACGCAGGGGATGGCGGCCGAGTCGCTGCTCGGCATGGACGAGGGCCATGACCAGCTGCTGCGTTGGGTCGACGCCTGGCTGGCCAGCCTCGAGCCTCCCCCGGCAACGTCCGTCGGGCCCGGCTGATAGTGTTCTCTCGGTCGCCGGGGGTGGCGGCCGGATCGAGAGAACCCCTTTAAACCGCGTCCAGAGAGACCGGAAAGGAGTCCCAAGGATGGTCCCTGCCACGTCGACCCTGCCTGCGCGCCGATGAGCGCGCCCGTCGCATCCGGTCGCGTCATCCTCGACGAGGATCAGCTCGGCCGCACGCTGCGCCGCGTCGCCCACGAGATCGTCGAGAAGCACGCCGACCTCGATCAGCTGGCGCTGGTCGGCATCTACACCCGGGGCGCGCTGCTGGCCGAGCGCCTGCACGACCTGATCGAGCAGTTCACCGGGCGGTGGGTGCCCACCGGCGCGCTCGACATCTCGTTCTACCGCGACGACGTCCGCATCCACCCGCAGCCGGTGGTCAAGGCCACGCGGCTGGACTTCCCGATCGACGGCCGGTCGGTGGTGCTGGTGGACGACGTCCTGTTCACCGGCCGCACGATCCGGGCGGCGATCGAGGCGCTCTTCGACTACGGGCGGCCGGAGCGGGTGCAGCTGGCCGTGCTGGTCGACCGCGGGCACCGCGAGCTGCCGATCCGCCCGGACTACGTCGGCAAGAACGTCCCCACGGCGCGCAGCGAGCGCGTCAACGTCAACCTGGAGGAGGCGGACGAGTTCGATCGCGTCCTGCTGCTCGACAGGGGAGAGGAGTAGCGTGGAGCCCCAGCCCCCGATCACCACGCAGCGCCGCCGCCACCTGATCTCGATCGCCGACCTCGACCGGGCCGCCGTGGAGCGGATCATGGACACGGCGGAGGGATTCGAGTCGGTGATGCAGCGGGACGTCAAGAAGGTGCCGACGCTCCGCGGGCGCACCGTCATGAACGTCTTCTTCGAGTCCTCGACGCGCACGTCGAGCTCCTTCGAGCTGGCCGCCAAGCGGCTGTCGGCCGACACGATGAGCCTCAAGGCGTCCGGCTCGAGCGTCGACAAGGGCGAGTCGCTGAAGGACACGATCCTCACGCTGTCGGCCTACGACCCGGACGTGATCGTCATCCGCCACCCGCAGATCGGCGCTCCCACGCTGGTCACGCGGTACACCGACGCCCACGTCGTCAACGCCGGCGACGGCAAGCACCAGCATCCGACGCAGAGCCTGCTCGACCTCTACACGATGCGCAGCGAGCTGGGCCGCATCGAGGGCCTGCATGTCGCCATCGTCGGCGACGTCGCGCACTCCCGGGTCGCCCGCTCCAACATCCAGGCGCTGACGCTGATGGGCGCCCACGTGACGCTTGTCGGCCCGCCGTCGCTGATCCCCCGCGGGATCGCCGCGATGGGCGTCGAGGTGTCGCACGACATCAACGCGATCGATACGTCGGACGTGATCTACGTCCTGCGGATGCAGCGCGAGCGGATGCTGGAGGGCGCGAACCACGTGCCCTCGCTGCGCGAGTACACCGCGATGTGGGGGGTGACCCCCGAGAGGGTGCGGCCCAGCCAGCTGGTGATGCACCCGGGGCCGATGAACCGCGGCGTCGAGATCGCGCCCGAGGTCGCCGACGCTCCCAACGCGCGGATCGTCGAGCAGGTGCGAAGCGGGCTGGTGGTGCGGATGGCGGTGCTCTACGACCTGCTCAACGAGCCGGCGCCGACACAGCACGAGGCCGCGCTGCGGGTGGTCGCCGCGGGCCAGGAGGTGGCCTGATGGAGCGGCTCTTCCGGCGGGACGCACCGCCCGCCAACCTGGTGATCCGCGGCGCCCGGCTGTTCGACCGGGGCGCCGGGCTCGAGGGCACCCAGCTGGACGTGCGCATCGCCGACGGCCGGATCGCCGAGATCGGCGACGCGGTCGACGGCGGCGGGGTGGAGGAGATCGACGCGACCGGGCTGACCATGACGCCCGGCCTGGTCGACCCGCACGTCCACCTGCGCACGCCCGGCGACGAGGACGAGGAGGACATCGCGTCCGGCACCCGGGCCGCTGCCGCCGGCGGGTTCGTGGCCATCCTGGCGATGCCCAACACCTCGCCGGTGCTCGACTCGGCTACGCTGCTGGGCGGTCTGATCGAGCGAGCCCGCGAGCAAGCGGCCGTGCCGACCGGCTTCATCGCGGCCATCACCCGCGGCCAGGAGGGCCGCGAGCTGGTCGACATGGCCGAGCTGGCG
>Ga0247829_10000414_pt1 | contig 15849 bp, 10 predicted proteins | sample 12C_Control_Day4_FD_207765 | JGI IMG/M metagenome (GOLD analysis project Ga0247829, IMG submission 207765) | Soil microbial communities from agricultural site in Penn Yan, New York, United States - 12C_Control_Day4 | ecosystem: Environmental > Terrestrial > Soil > Agricultural land | place... | reverse complement strand
AGCCGCGAGCCGGATTACTCGATCTCAATGCGCCGGCCTTTGCGGACTTCGTTCGGTGGAGCCTGCAGCCGGATCTCCAGCACGCCATCCTTGAATGACGCCTCGGCACTATCGGTGATCACACCTTCAGGAAGCGGGACCGATCGGTAGAAGCTGCCATAGGAGCGTTCGGAGTGGTAGAACCCTTCCTCGTTCCGCTCGTGCTCTTCCTGGCGCTGGCCATGGATCGTGACCGCGTCTTCGGTCACGCTCACTTCCACGTCGTCTTTTTTGAGCCCCGGCAGTTCCGCGCGGACGATGAACTTGTCCTGCTTCTGAAACGCCTCAACACGAGGTGACCAGATGCTTGTCTCCGCCTGTTGAGATCCGCCGAAGAACGCGCGTTCCATTTCTTCGGTCATGCGGCGGAACATCTGGAAGGGGCTGCCCGCGAAAATGCTCGAGGGCGCGAGGCCGCTCTCGCCACGCGAGGGCCGCCGCTGCATCGATTCGCCGCGGGACTGTTCGTCGCGGGAGGTGTTCTGCCCCTGCGGACGCTGCGCGGACGCACTCTTGTTCTCTGCCATGGAAGGCCTCCTCTCTTTCAGTGGTTCCCTCTTGAAGAACCACTTTCCATGCCAGTGGAGGACTTCGCGCGGGCTGTGCGATCTTCAGGTTTCGTCTGTACGGATTGTTGGCGCGGGAGTGTCGTCCTGTACAAATTCCCGCGAGCGTACGCGCGCCAGCTCGAGCCGTGCGTCTCCCGTGATCAGCCGGGCATCGCGCGCATTCAGGAGCCAGTTCCAGAACCAGCTGAGTAACACCTGCATCCGGTTGCGGAAGCCGATGAGGAATGCAATGTGGATCCCGCCCCACACGAGCCATGCGACGAACCCGCCGAACTTGAACCTGCCGATCTGCGCGACCGCTCTCGCCTTGCCGATCACTGCCATGGATCCCTTGTCACGGTAAACGAACGGCTTGCGGTCCGCCGGTGAGGCACCGGCGGTCACCTCCCGCGCGATGATCTCGCCCGCGTAGTGACCCATCTGCAGCCCACCCTGCGCAACTCCTGGAACGGGATGGCCAGTGTCGGCTGACTTCGCAGACGCCATGTCGCCGGTGACGAACACCTCCGGGTGCCCGGGAATGGTCAGGTCGGGGCCAACGACGACGCGTCCCGCGCGATCGAGGGGTACGCCCAGCGAGGTGCCCAGGGGGCTCGCCTTCACGCCCGCTGCCCAGAAGACATTGCGGATGGGAATGAACTCCTGCCCGATGTGAATTCCGTGGCGCGTGACCTCGGTCACCAGAGAGTTCAGCCGTACGTGGACACCCATCTTCTCGAGGTCTCGTTGCGCCCGCATGCTGAGCTCCGGTGGGAACGTCGGTAGAACTCGAGGTCCTCCTTCGAACAGGATGACGCGGGTCGTCCGTGTGTCGATGTGCCTGTAGTCTCGCGGAATCGTCTGTCCCGCGATTTCCTTGATCGCCCCTGCGAGCTCCACGCCGGTCGGCCCGCCGCCGACGATCCCGAAGGTGAGCACTGCGGTTCGCGCCTCATCGCTGCCCTCGTACTCCGCCGACTCGAACGCGAGCAGAATGCGCCGCCGCAGCTCGGTCGCGTCTTCGATCGTCTTCAGGCCGGGGGCGACGGGCGCCCACGCATCGTGTCCGAAATACGCGTGCGTGGCCCCCGCGGCGAGCACCAGGTAGTCGTAGCTGGCATGGCCACCGTCGAGCAGCAGATGGCGGTTGTTCACATCGACACTCTTCACGGCGGCGAGCACGACTTCACAGTTGTCCTGACCGCTGACGACGGAGCGGATTGGTGCGCTGATGTCGGCGGGTGAGAGCGACGCCGTGGCCACCTGGTACAGCAGAGGCTGGAAGACGTGATGATTCCGCCGGTCGAAGATCGTGACGTCAACCGGTGCGCGTGCAAGCGCCTTGGCTGCCGCGAGCCCCGCGAAGCCGCCACCGACGATGAATACTCGCGGCGCTGCCATGATCAGCGCCGCGCGGCGAGACGCCAGAACTGCGTCTCGTTCAACAGCGTGATGCGATGGCCCTTCTCGCGAAGGCGTTTGATCTCCATCAGCTTGATGCCGCCGTCTTTTCCGGCGGCCTGCAAGGGGTTGGGTTTGCCGCGCACCACCACGGTTGTTTTCGCCGACGGGCCGCCGTGAACGATGGCGCCGGCGCGACGAGCCGCAACCACCGCTTCCGTGCGGCGCCTGCTGAGGATTCCGGTGAATGCGAGATGCACCCCCTTGAGCGTTCTCAGCACGCCGGCCTTCAGCGCGGCCGGCGGGTTCCGCAACGCTTCGATCAGCTCGTCCGCGCTCTCGTATCGCTTGCGCCGTTCGCCGATGCAGCGGTAGACGATCTCTTTCAGGTGATCGCTGCACGGGAGCCGGCGGACGTCGAACGTGCGGATCCGTTCACGGGCGTCTCCCTTGACGACCATCGCGAGCAGTTGCCCCACCTGATAGACGTCATCGCGCGCTTGCCATTTGGGCGCGGAACCCGCAAGGATGTCGCTCGGCGCCGTGAGTGCATTCATGGTGCGTGCGGTGATGCCGCGCACATCGCTCTGCTGGCGCACGATTCCGAAGTCGCCGAGCTTCAGGCGCCGATTGTCGCAGACGAAGACGTTCATCGGCGTGAGATCACGGTGCAGCATCTGCCCGCGGTGCAGCTTGCCGAGTACCTCGAGAACGCCGGCGATCTCTCGGCGCGCCGCCGCCTCGGTCCACCCTTTACCGTTCCGCGAGAGGTAGGTGCTGAGGTCGCCGAGCGATGCATACTCGAGCGCCAGGCAGTAGAGCAGCGTGCCGTCACCGGCGTCGAAGGGGAAGCGGTCGTAGACGCGGATCGCGCGGGGATGCCCGTCGAGCAGCCCGCCGAAGTACGACTCGCGGATCCACGCATCGATATGCGTGCTCGCCTTGACGCAGACGATCTCGGGAACCTCGGCGGAGCGGCCGATCCGTGAGGCGAGATACACCTGTCCGAAACCGCCCTGCCCGAGCAGCCGCTCGATGTGGTAGCGCAGGCCGGTTTCCGGACTGACGACGACCTGCGCCGGCCGCAGGAGCGCGTCTTTTTTCCGCAACCGTCCGTTGACGGTGGCCGTGTGCGTGGTGCCCAGCGAGGCGGTAGCAGGCATGAGCGAGAAGCTGAATTTTATCGCGGCTATGATGAAGCAACCAGTTCGATGGCTGATCCGATCCGCCTGGCCTTTCTCGGCTGCGGCTTCATTACCGGCGTTCACAGCCGCAACCTGCGCAACCTGCGCACGCACGTAGTCTGCAGTTATGCAAGCCGTCATGCCGCTAAGGCCGCCGAGTACTGCCGTGTGCATGGCGGCGCCGGCATGTTTCAGGACTACCCGTCTGCCATCGCGGACCCTTCCATCGACGCCGTCGTCATCGCCGTTCCACCGAAGTTCCACCTCGAGCTGACGCTCTCGGCGCTCGCCGCGGGCAAGCACGTCCTGGTCGAGAAGCCCGCATTTCTCACGATGGCAGACTACGAGATGGTCCGTGACGCCCGCGATCGCGCGCGGCGGGTCGTGCTCGTTGGCGAGAACGATCACTACAAGCCGCTTGCCGTGACGCTTCGCCGGCTGCTCGCGCACGGCGCCATCGGCGAGATGGTGCTGGCGCACTTCACGACCATCGTGAAGCGCCTGAAACCGGCCGACGACTGGCGGAACGACGAGACGATGGCCGGCGGTGATGCGTTCTTCGAAGAGGGCATCCACTGGCTGCACGTCGCGGGCAGCCTCGGGCCGCGCATTCTGCCCGCCACGGTGCATGGCTACCGTCCGCCTGCCTCGCATGACGGGCCCGACAGGCGCGCGAAGAGCATGCTCGTGGCGTTTCAGTACGACAACGGTGCCGCCGCGTCGGTCTATTACTCCCGCGAAGTGCCATCGCTGCTGCGTGGGCTGCGGGTCTCGAAGCTGTTCGGCCGTGACGGGATCATCACCTTCGAATCGAACGGCGCGTTCATCTTCGTGCGTGGCCGCGGTCTGCCGCGGATCATCGTGCCGGGGTTCCGCGATCTTCGCGGCTACCAGGCCATGTATCGGGATTTCTACCGCGCGATCCGCGACGGAGGGCAGCCGGAGATGAGTCTCGAGCGCGCGATGGAAGATCAGGTGTTGATGGATCGTGTGTACGGGACCATCAACGGAGCAGCGGTTCCAGGTAGGGCCACAGGTTCTCCGCGATGATGCGCATCCCCGCGGCGTTCGGGTGAAAGCCGTCGGCGAGGTTGAGCTCGGGGCGCCCGACCACACCCGTCAGGAGGAACGGCATCAGCGGCACGTCGAAGCGATCCGCGAGAGCGGGATAGACGTTGTGAAAGTCGATCGAGTACTGCAGGCCTCGCGTCGGCGGCGTCTCCATCCCGCAGAGGAGCACATGGAGGTTGCGGTCGCGAGCTCTTTCGAGGATCGCCGTGAGGTTCGCCGTCACGTCCGCAACCGGTACGCCGCGCAGTCCATCGTTCGCCCCCAGGGCCACAATGAGGACGGCCGTTCGCGGCACGAGCACACGATCGAGCCTGGCCAACGCGTCGGCGGTCGTATCGCCTGACACTCCCGCATTCACCACTTCGTGCGGCAGCCCCGCCGCACGGATCCGCTGTCGCAGGAGCGCCGGGTACGCCTCCTCGTCGCGCAGCCCTGGGCCGGCCGTGAGACTGTCACCGAGCGCAACCACGACAGGTGTTTCGCTGTTGGCAGGCTGCGTGGGGCTGGCGGATCCGCAGGCAGCCAGCGCGAGGACGAGCACAGCAATCCAGCGGTTCAGCCTCATGCCGCCGACTCGTGCAATCTCGTTGCCCGTGACACGACGGGTCGAGGCCGTGGACCGATAGGTCGAGATCTCTCCGTGTTAAAGAATCAGGAGAGCAGCAACTCCAGATCTTCCGGTTTCAAGTTTCGGATGAGGGCGGGGTCGGCGCTGAGGATCGCATCCGCAAGCTCGCGTTTCGACGCCTGCAGCTCCGCGACTTTCTCTTCCACCGTGTCCTTTGCGATCAGGCGATACGCAAACACGTGACGCGACTGGCCGATGCGGTGCGCGCGGTCGATGGCCTGCGCTTCGGCCGCCGGGTTCCACCAGGGGTCGAGCAGAAAGACGTACTCCGCGGCCGTGAGATTGAGACCGAGGCCGCCCGCCTTCAGGCTGATGAGGAAGACGCGACAATCGGGATCGGTCGAGAAGCGCTCCACCCGTTCGGCGCGATCCCGTGTCTTGCCGTCCAGGTACTCGTAGGTCACCTTTGCCTCGTCGAGCCGTTCGCGGAGCAGCGCGAGCAGTTCCGTGAACTGGGAGAACACGAGCGCCTTGTGCCCCTCGTCGATCACCTCCAGCAGGCGGGGGATGAGCACATCGAATTTCGCGGACGGTTGATGCGGCTTGTGCTTGTCGATCAGGCCGATGTGGCTGGCGGCCTGCCGCAGCCGCAGCAGCGCCTCGAGCACGTGCATCTTGGATTTCGCGAGCCCATCTTCTTCGACTCTCCGTCGCAGGCTCGCGCGATAGTGGGAGCGAAGATCGTCGTAGGTATGCCGCTGCGCCTCGTCGAGCTCGCAGTAGATCGTCTGTTCGGTGCGCGTCGGCAGCTCCGGCGCGACCTGTTCCTTCGTCCTGCGCAGGATCAGCGGTTTGAGCGCCCGCGCGACGAGCGCCAGGTCTTCGCCGCCGTCGCGCTTCTGAATGAGGGAAGCGCGCCGGAACGCACTCGACGAGCCGAGCAGCCCGGGGTTGAGGAATTCGAACAAACTCCACAGCTCGCCGATGTGGTTCTCGACCGGCGTGCCGCTGAGGGCGAGACGATGGCGCGCCTTGAGCAGACGGACGGCTTTGGCGGAGGCGGTTTGCGCGTTCTTGATCGCCTGCGCCTCGTCGAGGATGACGTAGTCGAACTCCTGCTCCGACAGCAGCACGATATCGCGTCTCAGCGTGCCGTACGTCGTCAGCACGAGATCGTAGTCGGTGAGAACTTTCTCCGCCCGGTCAGGCCCCGTGTAGTCGAGCACGCGCAGCTCCGGCGAGAAGCGCTTCGCCTCGGCTATCCAGTTGAAGACGAGCGATCTCGGCACGACCGCAACGGACGGCCGTTTGTCTGCGGCCGTGACAGTTCCGTCTTCGGGCGGAAGACTCTCCGGCAAGCGTCTCGCATCGAGGAGGGCGAGCACCATGACCGTCTTGCCGAGGCCCATGTCGTCGGCGAGACAGCCGCCGAAGCCGAACGTCCGCAGGAACTCGAACCACCCGAGCGCCTCGATCTGGTACTCGCGCAAGCTCCCGGTGAACGACGCGGGCGGGCGGACGTGGCGCACGCCGCCGAAGTCCGCCATGGCGGCGCGGGCGCGCGCAAACGTCTCGTCGACGTCGACCTCTGGCTGCGTCTCGAGCAGCGCATCGAGGAGCGCCGTCTGCGACGGCCGGTAGCGGACGTGGTCTCCCTCGACCTCACCGAAGCCGGCGATGCGGACGTAGCGGCGCAGCCAGTCTTCCGGCACCATGCCGCGCGTTCCATCGTCGAGGAGCACCGTGCCTTCGCCGCGCTTGAGCGCCGCCAACAGCTGCGTGAGAGGCACCGTGCGTCCCTCGCCGAAGTCGAGGTCGCCGTGCAGCTCGAACCAGTCGATCCCCGACTTCACCTGCACGCGCATGTTCCGCGCGGTCCGAAACGCGGATCCGTCGGCCTCGACGTGCCAGTCTTCCGCGACGAGGGTGCGGACGGCGCGGCCGAACTGCGCCACGGCGACGCTGAAGTCGGCCGGGCCGCCGGTCGGTGTGTACCGGCGGCGGAACCCGAGCTGCTGGAGCCGCTGCACGGCATCGCGCTCCGCGCCGGCATCGCGACGGACCATCCGCCGTCGGTGCGGGTCGTAATCCAGGGCGCGTTCGTCATTCGCGACGACCGTACCCTCGTATTCGAACTCGACGCGGGCGACCAGTTCGGGTTCTCCGTGGTACGCCGCCGCGCGAGCGCGAGAGACGCTGACGCGGGGGCGCACCCGCGGCTGCACGACTTCGTATCGGAGATCCTGCGGCAGCACGCCTGGATCCACACGGCTCCGCGCGAGCGTTTCAACGAGACGCGGCGCCGCCTCGGGCGGGAATGAGGGTGCGTGCGGCAGCCGGCGGAGCTCCGACAGCCATGGAAACGCGCCGCCATGTTCGAGTCGTGCGAGTGCGCCACGCGCGATCAGATATCCGCTGGCGAGCACGAGCTGCGGCTCGTGGACGTCCATGCGGTCCACATCGCGCGCGAGGTACCCCGACAGATGCCGGCGCCCATCCTGTCCGTCGAGGAGCTCGAGGTTGAACACCCACGGCGCGCCTTCATCGCCGGTCACCGGCCTGAGCTCGTCGTAGTCGCGGTTCGCATCCCGCAAGTACAGGCGACGGCTCGAGGCCAGAAGCCAGAGTGCACGATCGGTGATCGGGCCGACCAGTCGGAACGACGCGCGGGCGTAGACGGTGGCGTAGTTGCCCGCGTAGGGATCGGAGGCGCCGATCAGGGCGGCGAGGATCTCGCGGTCGAGAGGATCGGGCAGTTGTGCGATTTCCGGCGCCGTGAGGCCGGCGGGCTGCGGTTTGCCCCACTCGCCGTTCTTCTTCCGCTGACGCCACAGCACCGTCACCGCGACCCCGTGCCCCTGCAGCGTGAGGTCGCGATCGATCACATAGAGCAGTTCGCCATTGGCATACCTGGTGAGCGGCTGCGCCGAGTCGAACACGGCGACCTGCTGCAGAACGCCGTCGAGAAACCGCTCCCACGCATCGAAGCGCCGCGCCGTGGCGGCGCGCTGCGAGCTCTGCGCCGCCCGCGCATCCTGTTCGCTCATGACGTCCAGCCATGAACCCGGCCCGTCTGGCGGGAGGAGGCCTTCGGCGTCCGCGGCGAGGACGACGGCCCAGATGTGCTTGCACACGTCGTGGCGATCGAGGAAGAAGGGGCATTCGCAACTGGAGACGAAGCCCTCACCCTCGCGCACGATGTTGACCGTGTACGTCTCGGTGCCGCGCACCTCGGCGACGATCGCCTCGGTCGTGCTCTGAACGATCTTGACGGTACCGGTGACGTGGTAGCTGTAACCCTTCGCGCGCGTGCGTTCGCCGACGAATGGCGCGAGAACATGTGCCAGCGTCCACCGCCGGCGCGGATCGGATGCCCGGGGACTCACACCTCCATGGTACCCGCTTCGCTCATGCGCACGTCGCACGTCGCACGCGGCAAATAGCACGCCGCACGCCGCACGTACGCACGTGACCGGATCTGATATCTAATGACCCCAATGACCGCCCTCGTCCGTGAGGTCACGTCCGCAACCCGGACGCTGATGCGTGCGCCGGTGTTCCTCGCGACTGCGGTGCTGACGCTCGCGATTGGCATCGGGCTGTCGACCGGCGTGCTCGCGGTGGCGTACGGCGTGCTCCTGCGGCCGCTGCCGTACAGGGACGCGGCGCGGCTTCTGGTGATCACACTGCACCGCTCGAACGACTCCCAGAGCGACATCGGCGTCTCGCGTGAGCAGGTGGACGAGTACCGCCGGCGCGCGCGCGCATTTTCCGGTATTGCGGCCTACAGTACCGCGCAGTTCACGCTTCGCGGCGCAGGCGACCCGCGCAGCGTCCGCGGTGCCATGGTGACCGATGGCTTCTTCGACGTGCTCGGCGTCGCGCCGCAGGAGGGAAGCACGAGGCACATCGAAGGTGGCACGCCGGCCCTGGCAGTCAGCTCGCGTCTCGCCGAGCAGCTTGGGACGGCGGAACCCTGGCGCCAGCGCGGTCTCAGCATCGGCCCCGTGAGCTTCAGTGCAGCGGCGATGATGCCCGCGGGTTTCGCCTTTCCCATCGACGAAGTGGCCGTCTGGGTTCCGGCTGACGCCGTCCCGAAGGTGGCCTTCTTCACTGTCCAGGACCAGCGCGATTTTCATCTGCTCGCACGGCTCGCGCCTGGTGTGACGCTCGCGCAGGCGCAGGAAGACGCCGCGCGCGTGGCTGGCGAGCTCAACGAAGGCCTCACGGATCCGCGAAAGCGGTTCGCAACCGTGCGCAGTCTCGACGAAGAGCTCCGGCGGCAGCCGCGAGCCACCGTGCTGCCATTCGTCTGGGGCGTCGGCGTCGTGCTGCTCATTGCCTGCGCCAACGTCTCCGGCTTGCTCGTCGGGCGCGCCGTGTCGCGGCGCCGTGAGTTCGCGGTGAGGCGTGCGCTCGGTGGCGGGACGGTGCAGCTTCTCAGCGCGTCGTTCGCCGAGCCATTTGCCATCGCGTGTTGCGGGTGGGCGCTGGGCCTCTGGTTCGCGCACCTCGTGATCCGCGCCTTCGTCGTCTTCGGACCCGGCGTGATCGCCAACATGCAGGCGGTCTCCCTCAGCTCGCCGGTCATCGCCGGCAGCGCCGTGCTCGCCGTCGTCGTCGCACTCCTGAGCGGCGCAGCGCCCGCCATCCGCGCGCTGCGGAGCCAGGCCGGCATCGTTCTGCAGCAGACATCGGAGCGTGCCGTCGGCGGGCGCGGTGCGGCACGAAGCACGCTCGTCTCCGCTCAGATTGCGATGACTGTCGTGCTGCTCGTCTGCGCCGGACTCCTGACGCGGACCGTGCGGACGATCCTCGTCGCGGAGCGCGGGTTCGAGCAGCAGCAGGCGCTGGTGAGCCGGCTGATGCTGTCGGAAACCGTTCGCTTCAACCTCACCGATCGCGCGCAGTTCGTCGATCGGCTCTTGAAGGATGTGCGTTCGCTGCCAGGCGTCGTCAACGCCGGTGTCGGGAGCGACCTGCCGACCCGAGGCACGCAGCTGCGCATGACGATCAACGTGGTGCGCGACGAGCGATCGGATGTCTTCGCGCTGAATTTCGCCGCCATCACCCCCGGTTACCTTGAAGCGATCGGCGCGAAGCTTCTGAATGGCCGGTTGTTCGACGGTCGCGATCCGGGCGCTGCCGTTCCCACCGTCGTCATCTCGCAGTCGGCGGCGCGACGCCTGTTCGGTGACCAGGATCCGCTCGGCAAGCAGTGGCCGGTCGGCATGCCCACACCCGCGGGACGCATCAAACCGCTGATCATCGGGGTCATCGGCGACGTGAAGTACGGCGGGCTGGACCAGCAGGCGATCCCGGCAGTCTTCGCCACCTGGGAGCGCATCGCGCCGAGCGCGGCGTACCTGGTGGTCCGGACGCACGGGGATCCGAAGGCGCTCTCAGGAGCGGTGCGCCAGACGATCCAGCGACTCGATCCGACGCTGCCGCTGTTCACCCCGGAGTCGCTCGACGACGTGGTTGCCGGATCGCTCGCCGAGCGGCGCCTCCGGCTGGAGCTCGCAGGCACGTTTGCGGCGCTCGCGCTGCTGCTCGCGTCCGTTGCGGTGTGGGGCGCCGTTGCGCAGGGGGTCACCGAGCGCCGGCGTGAGCTGGCCGTCCGGATGGCCCTCGGGGCGACCGATGCCGGTGCCATCCGCCTGATCCTTCGTGACGGTGTCGTGCTGATCGCGTGGGGCGTCGGCGCAGGACTCGTCGCGGCGGCGCTTGCGGCGCACGCCCTACGGCACATGCTGCACGGCGTCACACCGCTGGATCCGCTGACGTTCGTGGCGGCCACGCTCATCGCTGCGGCGCTTTCCACACTGGCCTGCTACGCGCCGGCCAGACGCGCCGCCTCGATCAGCCCGTCGGAACTGCTACGAGAGGGCTGACCCGCAGGTATCATTCCCCCAGCGCGTGAAACACCACTACGACATCATCGTCATCGGCAGCGGCGCCGGCGGCGGCACCATGGCGCAGGCGCTGGCCCGTACGTCGGCGCGTGTTCTCCTCGTCGAGCGCGGCGATTTCATCCCGCAGGAAGCGGAGAACTGGGATCCGGAAGCGGTCTGGAAGCACCTGCGCTATCAGACGCGCGAGCTGTGGCTCGACGCGTACGGCCAGGCGTTCCGCCCGTACACACACTACAACGTGGGCGGCAACACGAAATTCTGGGGCGCCGTACTCTATCGCCTTCGCCGCGAAGACTTTCAAGCCGTCGAGCACATGGATGGCGTGTCACCGGCGTGGCCGATCGATTACGACACGCTCGCGCCGTACTACGATCGCGCCGAGCGCCTCTATAACGTGCGCGGGCGCCACGGCCTCGATCCGACGGAACCGGCCCGGGGCCCCTATCCGTTCGACAACATCCCGCACGCGACAGCGATGGAGGAAATCGCCGGCAAGCTCCGCGCGATGGGGCTGCATCCCTCGCCGCTTCCGCTCGGCATTCTGCGGCCCGGCGAGGCGGACGGCTGCGTGCTGTGCAACACGTGCAACTCGTTCGCGTGCCGGCTGCACGCGAAAAGCGAAGCGGATGTGGTCTGCGTGCGCCCGGCCATGCGGGGCGCGAACGGACGCATGACGCTGTGGACGAATTCGTGCGTGCGCCGGCTGCTCACGGATCCGTCGGGGACGCGTGTGGTTGCCGCAGAGATCGAAAAGGGCGGAGACGTCATTCGCGTCGAAGCGCCAGTCTTCGTGGTGTCGGCGGGCGCGATCAACTCCGCGGCGCTGCTCCTGCGGTCGGCCGGAGGAAAACACCCGAAGGGTCTGGCGAATTCGTCCGGCCTCGTCGGGCGCCGCTACATGGCGCACCTCGCGACGATGATGCAGGGCTTTCACCCGACGAAGAAGAATTCGACGGTGTTTCAGAAGACGGTGGCCATCAACGACTTCTATCTGGCAGGAAGCAGGACGAAGTACCCGCTCGGTTCGATCCAGTCACAGGGACGGACGCACGGAGTGATGGCGCAGACGGTGGTGCCGTGGATCCCGGTGCAGGCGTACGACTGGTGGGTGGCGCGCGGCGTCGACTGGCTCGTGATGTCGGAGGATCTACCCGTTCCGGAGAATCGCGTGACGATCGCTGCCGATGGAAAGATCCAGCTGCACTACACGCCCAACAACCTTCGTGCGCACCACCTGCTGGTCAGGGAAACCAAGCGGATCCTGAGGAGGCTCGGCTTTCCAGTGGTCGTCAAGCACTCCCACGGCGCGCGGAATACGACGCACCAGTGCGGAACGCTGGTCTTCGGCACCGATCCCGCGCACTCGGTGCTGGACCCATTCTGCCGCACCCACGACGTGCGGAATCTCTTCGTCGTCGACGCGTCCTTCTTCGCGTCCTCGGCGGCGGTGAACCCCGGGCTGACGATCATCGCGCAGGCGCTCCGTGTCGCGGATCACATCATGGAAACCGATTTGAAGATCGGCCGATCAGTCGATCGGCAGATCGGTCGATCGATGGAGACCACTGGATGAAAGCCAGGTCGTTCAGCCACACGGGCATCACCGTCTCTGATTTCAACAGGTGCGTGAAGTTCTACTGGGAGATCTTCGGGTGCCCGCTCGTGGGTGTGGCCGATACGCCGCCCGAGCGCGTGAAGAGCTTCTTCGGTGTGACGGCTGATGCCCCCAGCTGCAAGATCGGCTGGATCCGCGTGCCCGGCGGCGCCGTTCTCGAGATCTTCCACTTCGAGCCGAAGCACCCCCCGGTGCAGGTGGCCTGGAACCGAGTCGGCCTGACCCACATGTCATTCAACGTGCGCAACCTGCCGAGGTGGTACGACTACCTTCAGTCGAAGGGTGTCGAGTGCATCAGCCGTCCGGAGCGCTCGCCGCGCGGCCACTCGTTCTTCTTCTGCCGCGACTTCGACGGAAACCTGATCGAGCTGATGGATCTGGGGTTCATGTATCACGTGCTCGGCTGGCTCGGTCCCCTCGGCGGCTGGATCTTCAGGCGCGGAATGTATCGGCGGTATTACACGTGATCGACCGACCCGCGGATAGCGGGTCGGCCGATCTCCCGGTCGCCTGCTATTTCTTGTCCACCAGAATCGCCAGCGAGGCCGACGCGCTGCTGCTCGCGTCCGTTGCCGTGACAATGAACGTCCACGCGCCGGCGGCGTTGGTCCTGCCGGAGATCGTACCGGTTGCCGCCTGGAGCGTGAGCCCGGGCGGCAGTCGACCGGCCGTGATGGTCCATGTGATCGGCCCGGCGGCGTTCGCTGCGGCGAGCGTTGCCGTGTAGGCACTGCTCTTGACCCCGATCGGCAGTGACGTTGTCGTGACGTTCACCGACGCCGCGACTCCGACCATATATGTGCTGCTCGCCGCTTTCGTCGCGTCGGCGGCATCTGCCGCGCGGACGGTGAACGTACTCGTGCCCGTTCGCGTCGGACTGCCGGTGATACCACCTGTGTTTGCATCCAGCGCCAGTCCCGTGGGCAGCGTGCCAGACGTGAGACTCCATTTGAACGCCCCGCTGCCCCCGGTCGCTGCTATGAGTGCCGAGTAGGGAACAGTTGTGCGTCCGTCCGGCAACGAACCGGTCGTAATGGTCACAGCGCTGGCAACTGGCACCGTTGGCGACGTCGGAGGGGCGGGCGTCGGGGTTGTCGGTACGGGCGTCGTTTCACCCGGCCGGTTCCAGCCAAGGTCGGTTCCGTCGGTTGCCATCGACTTGAAAGGACTGATGCTGACGAGGTAGTAGCTCGCATCGAACTGACCCGGATACTGAGCGACCGGCAGCAGCGTCGTCGTCGCGGGATAGGATCCCCATCCGCCGGCGACAACATTGTTGCTCCATTTGTATCCGCGCGTCATCGCCGTCAGGGCCGCGGTGCCGGAACCGACGCTGCTGTGGAGACCGTAGGCGTTCCCGCTCATCATGTTGTTCGTGACCGTCAGGTTGGCGACCGCGAATGCGGGAAGGCGTGTGCCTCCGACGACCCCGACCGTCCCTTCCGAATACAGCGTCATCATTGCGTTGGATCCATCCGCGGGGTTCACGTAAGTGTTGTGATCGATGGTCAACTCGCCGACCTCGTTACCGATCAACGCCATCCTGCCGCTGCCGGTGCCGAGCAGCAGATTGTGCCTGATCGTGATCCGCGTCGACTGGCCGGACTTCGAGATGTCGTCGTATCCGAGAATGTTGAAGTGGCTCGGCGTATCGCGGACGATGTTGTATTCGAACAAGACGTCTTCGATGACCGACCAGGTGGCCGCGCCATCCTGATTGCGCGGCGTGAACACGATGGCGGACCCGCTCTGCGCATCGATCCAGTTTCGTTCGAAGATGTTGTTGCGAACGATCACACGCCGTGCCGATTTCAGCTCGAAGATGTTCTTGACGCCTCGGGGCTGCCCCTTCCACTCCAGTCTTTTCGTGAAGAAGTTGTTTTCGACCAGGATGTCTGAGGGAATGTTGTCGGGAGAGATGCTGTCGGCCCCCCCGAACATGACGTTCTCGCTGGCGGCTTCGAGGAAGTTGTCGGTGATCGCGTAGGGCCCGGCGCCGTCCCACGCGACGAAGCACTGCGAGTCCTGCCCGGAGCGCCACACACCGCTGCAGTAGGACTGCGTAAGCGTGATGTTGCGGCCGTTGCCGAGTATGAAGCGCTTTTGCTCTTGCGGTGACGGCAGGTTGAGCAGCAGCCGACGAAGCACGATGTTTTCGCCGCGCTGGATGCCGATGACCTCGCCAAATCCCCCCGGGTTCGCTTCGAAGCGGATGCCGTCCAGCGTCCAGTTCTTCGCGTCGGTCATGTCGATCGACATCATCCCCACCGGACTCACGATGGTCGCCAGCAACGAGGCATCGGCGGGTGTGATCCGTCTGTTAGGGAGCGTTCCGCTCGAGGTGAGGGTCACCATGCCTGCCTTCGCCGGGAAGCGGTATTGACCGACGAATCGAGTTCCAGCCGGGAGCACGACCGTGTCCCCTGGCTGAGCTGCATCGAGCGCCGCCTGCAGGTTTCCGCCTGAAGGTACGGTGATGCTGGCCGCATCCGCTGTGGCGTTAGAACAGAAGAGCTGAACGAAAAGCACCGCAGCGGCCGGTCCGACCCATCGGGAACGTTGGTTCATCGCAGAGCTCCAGCTAACCGAGAGCTGGGGAGCTCCTCTGGGCAGTATTGGGTATTCGGTTGTTTTGGCTGGTGTCGGTAGGGGAGCTTCTGCGACGGCCGCCTGAGTTAGAAGCCCGACAGCACCAATGATACACAGCTGGGCTGCCGGACGCCAAGAAAAATGTAATTTATTGAAGAGCTATGGACAGTGCGTTTCAGAACGATTAGCGGACCAGAAACAACTTGTCCTGTCGTCTCAGCGCCCACCGGACTCTGCCGGACGCATCGATGATCACGTCTTCCTCTTGCGCCATTCTCACCGGCTGCTCTTTCCATTCAGCGATGGGGGTCGTCGCCTGCAGCTCGATAGAAAACCACATGCTCGGAATCACTTGCGCGTCCCCGCGTCCGGGCACGCCGGTTTGGTAATCCCAGAGACCGATCAACGGTCCGGCGCCGTGACCGTGAAGGCCGATGGGATGGGAATACACGGTTCCGTTGATGCCGCCCTCTTTCATCCGTGCGAGCGAGGCGAGGAGGATCTCGTTGCCGGTCCTTCCCGGACGCAGCTCGCTGACGACGATGTCCTGCAGGGCGTTGGCGTTGGCAAGCGCGCGGCGCAGACCGGCGGGAGCATCCGTTTCCCCTTCTCTCAGCACGTACGCGTTGTGCTGCGTATCCGTGTTGAGGCGCGCGACGGTGATGCCCACATCGCAATGAAGGACGTCGCCGCGTTCGATGACGGGATCGTTTCCGATCTGCTCTGCAGTCTTTCCCTGACGCTGGACTTCCACGCTCGGCTGAAACCACGTGTCGAGACCGAGATCGTTCACCCGCTGACGCCACCACCACACGAGATCGCTCGTCTTCGTCTTACCAGGCGTGATCGTCTTTGCTGAGAACATCTCCTGCGTCATCGACCAGACGAGGTCGGTCATCTTCTGAAAGAAGGCCTCTTC
>Ga0247829_10000413_pt1 | contig 15890 bp, 11 predicted proteins | sample 12C_Control_Day4_FD_207765 | JGI IMG/M metagenome (GOLD analysis project Ga0247829, IMG submission 207765) | Soil microbial communities from agricultural site in Penn Yan, New York, United States - 12C_Control_Day4 | ecosystem: Environmental > Terrestrial > Soil > Agricultural land | place... | reverse complement strand
GTTCGTTGTATTGTCGAAGGCCGCCCACTCAACGATGTATCCGCCGGGCGGCTCCGCCGCCACGCCGGCGGCAACCGCAGCGTTCTCGAACGTGAGCGTGCCGGCCGCATCCAGGGCGGGCGCGATGGTGGGATTGATCGCATTCAGGTAGGCCCGGCCGATCGCATTGCGTCGCTCGATCAACACCTGGGCGAGCAGCGCCGGCGCCGCTTCGTCGCCATACTCCCCCGTGCGCGCGATCGCGCGAATCATGTCGTCGGAGAATGCCATGACCCGTCGCGCCGCCCAGAAGGTGTCGTCCTCGCCGGCACGAAGGAACGCCGCGGTCGGCACGCGCGGTTTCCACTCCCGCGGCTCGAACTCCGTACCCTCGAACCGTCCGATCATCGGGTTGTCGACGTACTTCACGGTCTGCCAGGGCCGCAGGTAGAACCCCAGCGTGACCATCCGCTTCCACACCAGATCGCCTTCGAAGAGGTACTCCCATCCTTCGTCGTACTCGCGCGGGGCGTTCGCACCGGTGCCGAACGTGGAGCCGACGTCCTGCAGGTAATGACGTACGACGCCCTTGCCGCTGTCGGTAATCAACGAATCGAGCGTGTTGCCGGCCTTCATGTCGACGAGGTTCGTCCACGCGCCGAATACTTTCAGCGCGCGCAATTCGCGCCGGTGTTCGTGCGGGATGATGTCGTTCGGATCGTCCGGACGAGTTCCGTAGTAGCGAAATCCGCCGAGCGTGCGGCCGGACACGCCACGCGCGGCGATGGCGCGATAGGTGCCGTCGTCGCTCACCTGTGATCGCCGGAACACAGCCTGAATGTCCCGCTGTGTCAGGGGCCGCTGCGAGCCGGTCGGCGTTGTCATCATGGCCGTGTCGGCGATCACCAGCGTCGCGGGATTGAGCTGGATCCGATGGTTCTCGACCTGCCAGTAGCCGAGAGCCCAGAAGATCTTGTTGGCGACCAGAATGGCGCCGGTCGCCGCGTCGGGGAAGCCGTTCGCATCGAATGACACGAACCACAGCTCGCCCTTCGCGTCTTTGATCGTGAATCCCGGCGCGTACCCAGACTGCTTCGGCCCGATGACGGTCCACGTGCCAGGGGCGGGCCCGCTGCCGGTGAGAGGACCACGCGCCGCCTCCTCGACTGTGAGCGGACGCGCAAGGATCCGGTTCGTGAACCAGTTCGAGTCCGGCACTTCGTCGATGCTGTTGACGTTGCGCGCCCGCTGATTCAAAGCCGGGTCCCCGGGGTGGCCGAACATGTTCTCGGCGAGATCCCAGAACAGATCGATGTCCCACTTCTGGACCTGCGATGCGTCCTGAGACTCCGGCTCGCGCTGCATCGGATCATCGCGATAGAACCTGGGTGTGGCGCCGCGCGGCGAGGCAGACTGGGCGAGCATCACGCTGACGACGCAGAGGATGGTGCAGGCGATGAGGTGGTGACGTGGGCGCATGATTTCTTTCAACTCAGAACGCGGCGCTGCCGGCAAAGACCAGCCTCATGCCTTCCGATCCGTGGGCCAGCTCGATTCGCAGAGGCGTCGCCATCGGCCCGTGGAATCGCACGCCGATGCCCACGTCGTCCTTCAAATTGCTCAGGCTGAGATCGTTCCAGCGTGGCACGACCTTCCCGGTGTCGTAGAAGATCGCCATGTCGAGACCGAGACGGTTCGGAATCCAGCGAAACTCTCCCGACAACAGCAGGCTGTGACGATCGCGAAAGCGCCAGCTCGGATACCCGCGCAGCGTGCTGCCGCTGCCGAGCGAGGGCATCAGGAAGAACGGTACCTGGTCTTCATCGTCGAGCGTCGTCTGCGTGAATCCGTGCAGTGAGATGACCCAGTTCTCGCGCAGGATCGGGATGTGCTGAACGATCTCGCCGTCGACCCGGTCGAAGCTGAACACGTCGTCCTGGTCGTTGAACGAGTGATACGTGATCTGGTACAGGCCGCCGCGGCGCGCATACCCGGCGGCAGGCCGCGTGTCGATCCCCGCCGAGGCGGACGCGTGAATGTAGTTCGGGCTGGCACCCAGACCGGGCGCCGTCGCAGGGGTGAAGATTTCCTCGATTGAAGGATCCGTCCCCTTGCCCTCACTCAGCGAGTAATCGTCGTAGGTGAGTGTCGCACCGAACACGACGGGCCATACGGGGCGCGCCTGCGCCTCGGCGCCGATGTACCACTGCTTCATGCGGAAATTCGAGCGGAAGTCCGAGCTATCAATGCCGAGTCCGTAAAAGGCGACCTGCGTCGCATCCCGCCAGCCTGTGCGGCCGTGCAGGTCGACGCGGCCGTCCGCGAGGCCCCAGGAATCCGTGGAGAGCTCGAGGAATTTGTAGCTCTTGATCGAATACAGACCCTTGATGTCGGCATGGGTGCGGTCGTTCAAATACGCGCGATACCCCGCGCCGAGCGTGAAGCCGCCGCCGCTGTAGACGCTCGCGAAATAGGGATAGAAGCCCGCCGGAACCTCGACGAACTCGCGTCTCAGAGTGGTCAGCCAGCGCTCGGTGGCGCTGGGCTCGTACGGTTTGGCGACCGCGGCCTTCTGCTGCTGTTGGGCCGTCCATTCCGCTTCTCGTGTTTCTTGTGCCTCGGCCGGCGTCGCCGCGAGGGCGGTACGGACCAGCAGGCCGAGGAGGATGATCGATCGGATGCGCAGGTGCATGATGGTGTTTGTCAACGTCAACCTACCGCCGGCGACCGCCGCCACCACGAGGCGCGGATCGGGTTCCGCCGCTGGGCCGCGACGTACCACCGCGATAGCTTCCTGTACCGCTCGTTCCGCTGCCGCCTTTGTATTTCCCGTAATCGCCCGTGCGCTGGGCTCCCTCGCGGCGCGCGGCGGCGTCACGATTCAGCTGATCGACCGTTCCGCGATCAGTGGCGCCGGTGGTGCCTGCCGATGGCTGCCGCGTCGTCGAGCTGTCGGTCGGTCGCGGCCTGTCGGCGGGTTGTCGGTTCGTATCGCTCCACCCGCCGTTCTCATGTTTCTGCCAGGTGCCATCCTCCCGGCGATAGACATTCCCGTCTTTGCCGGCATAGATGTTTCCTTCGTTACCTACGCCTACGGCACCGCCGCCGGCGCCGCGGCGGGTGACCGCGCCACCTTCATCGGTCCTGATCGTGCGAGTGGTGTTGCCGGTCTGACGATTGGTGTAGCGGTTGGTCTTCGCCCAGTCGTCGCCGCGCTGCACCGCAGTCGAACCCCAGCTGCCGTACACGTTGGACCCCTGTCGCGTCGCGGCATAGGTTCCGGTGCGCGGGTTGTACGCCTGCGCGACGCCGCGGGCGCCGTAAGGACCGTATGCGGCGGCGCCGCGCGCATAGGTTCCGGTGCGCGGGTTATAACGGGCGCCCACCCCCGCTCCGCCATAGGGACCGTAGACACCCGCGCTGCGGCCGTAGGCTCCGGTCCACGGGTTGTACCAGGCGGAATAACCGTAGGTCGGGAAGTATGGGTAGTAGTACGGATAGAAACCGCCGTAACCGACGTAGGGCGGGTAGTACCAGCCGCTGCCCCACACGGTGCACCCCCAGGCGACCATCATGCCGGTGTAGCCAGCGGCCGCCGCGAACGTCACCCACTCGTCATCGTCGTCTTCTTCGATGGTGACGTAAGTCACGTGGTGGGCGGGGGAGCTCACGGGAATCTGATAGATCTGCTCGGGGACCGAGCTGGCGACTTCCCACGGACCGGAGGACGTCTTACTCGTGAACCAGACGCCCTGGTAACACATGTAATACGCCTCCCCGACCTTGAAGATGTCCTTGTCCGTGTTGACGGCGCGTTGGACGGTCGTCGATTCGATGGGCGCGAATTCAGCGTCGCCCTGGAACGCGACATCGGGCGCCTTCAACTCCTTCTTGTTGACGCGAGCGGTCTGTGGGATCTGCGCCAGCAGCACCGCTTCCGCCGCTCGATCCGTGCCCGGCACCGACGCGAGCACGCGCGACCGCGGGTGCTCGAGCGGGATCTTCCGGAAATCGGGTGGCATTGACGGAGTGGCAAACGTCCACGGGCCGCTGAACGCCGGCGCCGAGAACCAGCGTCCCGCCACGAGGTAGTAGACGGAGCCCGTCTTGCCCATCCGGAAGACGTCACTCTCGGTGTTGCTCACCCACAAGAGACCGGTCCCCGAGACGGCCTCGTATTTCGGCGCACCAGTCAGGAGGATCAACTCCGCCGGTTGAAAACTCGTGAACACCTTGGGCACGGCGGACGCCGCGAGCGCTTTGCCCGGCACGTTCGCGCGCACGTCGTTCCAGTTCTCATCCGCAGGCAGCTTCTTGAAACTGTCGGGCAGTGTGCCCGCCGGCGACCAGGGGCCCTTCACGTCGCGACTCTTCAGCCACGACGCATTGTGCCGCAGGTAATAGGTGGAGGATGGCGTGTGCTGGAACAGATCCCAGTTGGTGTTGACGGCGAATTTCAGGTCGTTGTCCTTGATCGGGCTCCAGATCGGCTCCCCATCGAGATTGACCATGACGGCTGGCGACTCGCTGAAGAAGATGGTCGGCGGGTCGGCCTTGATTCCCTCAACCGTCTTCATGATGATCGAACTCTTGTCGACGCTTGCGAGCACGCGATCGAGCGCGATCACCCGCGCGTCCTTCGACATTGTCTTGTCGATCTCCGCAACCACGTCGCGCGTGGACTCTTTCGGCAGCGTCTGGAAATTGGCCTCGACGATCTTCATGTTCTCGAAGCTCACGAGTCTTTCGGTGAGCGCGACTTTCGTGTCGGCTTCCAGCTTGATCGTGCCGAGCGCCGGCTTGTCGGCGGCCGTGCCCCGGAACGACACGGCGCTGAACGCGACCATGTGCGATTGGTTGTCCCAGGTCGCCACCTGCGGCTGATAGACGAGGATGGTGCCGCCGCCGGGCACGTCGAAGACGCGGGGCCATTGCCCGTCGACCGGTGCGGCCGTCGCTGCGGACGCCGGTTTCGCTGGCTTCGTTCCCGTTGTCGCCGGCTTCGTCGGCGTCCCTTGAGGCGTCGTAGCGGACGCTTGAGACGTGACAGCGGCGAGGGTTCCCGGCGCTGGCATCCCGATGCTCATCGCCACGACCGTGGCTACAGCACGATGCACAGACATGTCGAGTCTCATGATCTTCATCCTTCGTGGAGCAATCGGGCTCACGCTGAGCGGCGGGTGCTGGTGTTTGCCGGTCAACGCAACAGCAGGGAGTGTGCCGCCCGTGTCATCAGCCGCACGTCGCTGAATTCACGCGCGGGCCTCGGCCTCGCGCAGCCGTAGACATCCGGAGAATCCACCAGTCCTCCGCGACATCGGAGGGGCTCCGGAATGCCGTGCGGACCGACGGGACGCGGCAAACGCCGACGCGCCGCTCCTGCGCCGATTACCGCCCGATCTTCGCGGCTCGCTGATTGCAGCCGCCCCGGGCACATGGCGATTTGTCTCACAGCTCTCGAACAGGAAGGACCTATGTCGCAGAAGAAATTTATGACCGTCGCTCTTGCGCTGCTGCTGGCGCCCGTAGTGCTCCTCGCCCAGAAGGTCAGCTACGACTACAACAAGGCGTCAAACTTCGCCTCGTTCAAGACCTACGCGCACAAGCAAGGCACGCCGGCCGGACAGGAGCTGATCGATCAGCGGATCGTCGCGGCGATCGAAACGGAACTTGCCGCCAAGGGCCTGACCAAGTCGGAGTCGAATCCGGATGTGTTCGTCGTCTATCACATTGCTTTCGACAAGGAAAAAGACATCTCGACGTACAGCAGTGGGTACGGCGGCGGCTACGGCCCTTATGGCTGGGGGTGGGGCGGCGGCATGGCGACGACGACGACGCAGGTCCGCGACATCCTGAAGGGTACGCTGGTGATCGATCTGGCCGACGCGAAAGCAGGGCAGCTCGCATGGCGCGGAATGGGCGTGAAAGAAGTGGACACGCAGGCGAAACCCGAGAAGCGCGACAAGAGCATCGCCAGCGCCGTGAAGAAGATCTTCAAGAACTACCCGCCAAAAATGAAGTCCACGTAACTCGTCGTGACGAGGAAACGGAGAGATCGTGCGACGAACGCTGGCGACACTGGTCCTGCTCGTGCTCGGCAGTCTCGCGGGACACGGCCAGGCTGGCCGCGACCGCAGCGGCGAGGCGAAATCGCTCAACCTCGCCGCCTACGCCGAGCTGTTGCGGAGCGATGTGCGGGCGCAGAAGATCGCGATCCTGACCGAGGTCATGGGATTCACCGAGACCGAAGACGCGGCGTTCTGGCCGATCTACCGTGAGTACGACCTCGAGATGGCGAAGCTCGGCGACCAGCGCACCGCGCTCATCGCCGACTACGCCAGGGAGTACGCGACGCTGACCGACGCGACCGCCGACCGCCTCGCGAGCCGCGCCCTCGAACTCGAGGCGAGCCGGCAGGCGATGAAAGCCAAGTATTACGAGAAGGTGAAGACGGCGCTGTCTCCGCGCACCGCGATGAGGTTTCTGCAAGTCGAGCAACAGTTGCTGCTGCTGATCGATCTGCAGATCTCCGCCGCGTTGCCCATCGCGCCGCCGGTCACCGTCACGAGGAGATGAGCCGTGGGTCGTATGCGATGGGCGTTCGCTCTTCTACTTCTCGCGGCCGTGAGTCCGCTGCTCATGGCGACCGTCAGTCCGCCGACAGCGGACACCGTTCGCTTGCGGAGTGGCAAGGTCGTCGAGGGGCTCTTCATCGGCGGCGACAGCAAGAATGTTCGCATCCTGCTCGACAGCGGTCAGGTCTCCGAGATTCCGCTCAACCAGGCGATTGCACTGGAGTTCACACCGCGAGCGGCACCGAAACCTCCAGCGCCGGCTCCTCCCAAGCCCGCCGCACCCGCGGCCGCCCCCGTAAGAACAGTGACCGTCCCTGCCGGCACGATGCTCAACGTGCGTCTGACCGACGCCATAGACGTGGACAAGTCGTCAGCCGGGATGCTCTTCAAGTCTGTCGTGGATGATCCGGTCATGATCGGTGGGGCCATCGTCATCCCGCGTGGAGCGCAGGCCACCGTGCAAGCGGTCCAGGTACAGCAGTCCGGCACGATGAAGGGCAGCGACAAGATCTCGCTGAAGCTGCACTCGTTCCGCTTCGGGGGAAACGTGTACGAAGTCGCCTCCGCATACGTCGAAGCGAAAGGTAAAGGCGAAGGCAAGCGCACCACTCGCAAGATCGGCGGCGGCGCCGGGCTCGGCGCCATCGTGGGCGGTATCGCTGGCGGCGGCGAAGGGGCCGCGATCGGTGCGGTTGTCGGCGGCGTGACCGGAGCTGCCGTCGCCAGCGCCGGCGAAGAACATCTGCAGCTCGCGCCCGAAACGCGTCTTCAGTTTCAGCTCACGTCAGCCGTCACGGTTCGTCAGTGATCCCTCCGGCGGAGCTCACGACGCCTTGGGCCGCGTGAGCCCCAGCTTGGCCATTCGGGTTTCGAGTGTGGTGGGGCGAAGCCCGAGACGATCCGCCGCGCCGTGCGTCCCGCGCACACGCCAGTTCGCCGTCTCCAGAACCTTGCGGATGTGGTCTCTCTGCACGTCGATCAGGCGCAGGCTGTGCGCACGTACTGTGTTCAACGGCGCCGGAATCGGGATGATGAGCCGAGGGCCGGTCGCGAGGATCATCGCGCGCTCGACGGCGTTGCGCAGCTCGCGGATATTGCCCGGCCACGAGTGGCGCTGCAGCGCCGCCATGTTGTCGGCGCGCACTTCGGCGATCTGTTTGCCGAACCTCGGTGAGAACTCCTCGATGAAGCGCCACACCAGCAGCGGGATGTCGTCCGCACGCTCACGCAGGGACGGCACGCGAATCGGAAACACGTTCAGCCGGTAGAACAGGTCGGCGCGGAAGCTGCCTTCCGCGATACGCTGCTCCAGGCCGCGGTTGGTCGCGGCGATGATCCGCGTGTCGATGCTGATCGACTTGGCGCTCCCGAGCCGCTCGATCTGCCGTTCTTCGAGCACACGGAGCAGTTTCACCTGCACGTCCAGCGGCAGCTCGCCGATCTCATCGAGAAAAATGGTCGATCGATCGGCCAGCTCGAAGCGCCCGACCTGGCGGTCGACGGCATCGGTATACGCCCCTTTTTCACGCCCGAACAGCTCGCTCTCGATCAGCGTTGCAGGAATGGCGGCGGAGTTGACGCAGACCATCGCCCGGCCGCGGCGCGCGCTCAGTTGATGGATGCGTGACGCGAACAGCTCTTTGCCGGTGCCGGTCTCGCCATGCAGCAGCACCGTCGAATCGGTGGCGGCGACACGCTCGACCTGTTCCAACGCACGCTTCAGGGCCGCACTGTGGCCAGCGATCGCGTCCGGCGCGCCGGGCCCGGACATCTCGTGGGCAGGGGAGTCTCGGGTGTAGACCGGAGCCAATGGGGGGGGCACCGACGGCTGCGTGTGCATGAATCTACGCTGTTCCTATGAGATCAGGCCGATATGGCCGAAGGCGTTCTAGGCAAGCCGGCTGCCATGCGCGAATCCTTCGAATGCACGTCAAGCCACTCACGAAAAGAAAATATGCACCTCGTGCCTCCGAAAGCTCGGAGGCGAGGTCCGAAAATCCGGAGAAGCTACGCCGCGCGGTAGCGGATCATGACGAGCCGTGTTGTCTGACTAAACCAAGCTTGCTCATCCGGGATTCCAGAGTCGTCGGGGCGAGACCGAGTCGGTCGGCAGCGCCGCCGGCGCCGCGGATGCGCCACGCGGTTGCGTCGAGCACGCGCCGTATGTGGTCACGTTCGATGTCTGCCAGCCTGCCGCTGACAGGACCAGAGACAGCGGTCGGTTCCGGGAGCGGGATTCTCAACGTCGTCCCCCGAGAGAGAATCATCGCGCGCTCGACGACGTTCCGCAGCTCGCGGATGTTGCCGGGCCAGGCGTAGAGCTGCAGCGCCGCCATGTCGTCCGCGGGGATCGAGTCGAATCGCCGGTGGAACGTGCCGGAGAACTGATCGACGAAATGCCACACCAGGACCGGGATGTCCTCGATGCGGTCGCGCAGCGGCGGCACCGAGATGGGAAACACATTCAACCGGTAGAACAGATCCTCGCGAAACGTGCCATCACTAATCCGCTGTTCCAGGTTCCTGTGTGTGGCGGCGATGATCCGCGCGTCGACGCGAACCGCTGCGGCGCTGCCGAGTCGCTCGAACTGTCGCTCCTCGATCACGCGCAGCAGCTTCACCTGGACGTCGAGCGGCAGATCGCCGATCTCGTCGAGAAACATCGTCGAATGATCGGCAACCTCGAAGCGGCCGATCTGGCGCGTCGATGCGCCGGTGAACGCGCCGCGCTCGCGTCCGAACAGCTCGCTCTCGATCAGCGTCGCAGGAATGGCGGCGCAGTTCACGCGCACCATCGCGCGAGTGCCGCGAGCGCTGAGCTCGTGGATCCGCGCCGCCAGGAATTCCTTGCCCGTACCGGTCTCGCCGAGCAGCAGAACCGTGGAATCGGTCCGCGCCACGTGATCGATCATCTGCAGCACTCGCTGGATAGCGGGACTTTGTACGGGTGTCGGTTCAGCCCCGCGAAGGTCCTTGACCTCGCGGCGCAGGTAGACGTTCTCGGCGTGAAGGTGATCGCGCGACTGTTCGGCGCGCTGGACCGCCCGCTTGTGTTCGGTCACCTCGACGCGCGAGCCCACATACCCTTCGAACCCGCCATCGACGCGGTGATTGGGCGCGCCCGCGTCGAGCACCCATCGCCATTCGCCGTCGTGGCGACGGAGCCGGTACTCCATCCTGAACGGCTGGCGCGCGTCGAAGCACGCGTCGTAGACGCGCATTAATTCGGCGCGATCGTCGGGGTGCACGTTTTCGAACCATCCGATACCGAGCTCGTGCTCGAGCGGGTGCCCGACGAACTGCAGCCATTGACGGTTCACCCATGTGCAGAGCTTGTCCGGACCGGTCATCCAGATCATCACCGGCGCGTTGTCGGCGAGCATGCGGAAGCGCACCTCGCTCGACTGCAGCGCATTGTCGGCATTCCGGCGCGCGAGCACGCCGCCGATGACGTGCGTGAAGTGCCCAAGCCGACCGAGCAGCTCCGGATTCCACGCACGAGTGTGGCGAGTGACCGCGAATGCGATTCCCCCCGCAACGCGCCCGCGCATCGACAGCGGAAACGCCACCCGGGACACCGTCCCGTACGAGCGCATGGTTCTCTGCTCGAGGGGATCCGGAATCTCGTCCGGCGATGAAAACGCCGCTACTTCGCCGCGCCGGATCTTCGCAACCGACCACGGAAACGCGTCCGTCGACAGGCTCCTCGGAGGTCCGGGCGGCGAGCCCGCACGGTCGGCAAAATGAGTCAGCAGGAAGTCGCATCCCGAATCGTCGAACTGGAAGAGCGTGCAGCGATCCAGGTCCAGTGTCTCGATCAGGAGATGCAGCGCGCGTTCGATCGCGTCATCGACGTCCTCTGGTGGCAGGTCCATGAAGCTCGCCGTGAGATCGCTGATCAGCCGCTCGAACCGAACCGACCGGTCGAGCGCCTCATGGAAGTCCCGTTCGACGCGCTCGCGCTCACTCACATCGATCAGTGCGGCCACGCCAATCGCGCCCGCTGCGGTGGTGACCCAGTTCACGCAGACACCCACCGGGATGAGCAAGCCGTCTTTCCGTCGCGCCATTTCGGCCCGACCCGGCTCCATGGCGTTCCGCGCATCGGGCGTCGCGCCGTCATGCGCATTCGGCGCACGCCTCAGAGATGGCCCGTCCGGCAAGACCATTTCGGCTGGCCGGCGCAGAAGTTCGTCCCGCGAGTACCCGAGGTACCGTACCAGTTGATCGTTGACCGCCTCGATCGTGCCGTCCGCGGCGATCACGAGAACGGGAATCGCGAGGCAGTCCATCACAGTCGTGAGCAGACGTTCTCCCCCGGGAACACCTGGCGTTACGGACGAGCCCCACAACCGGGCATCTTCGTCTGGGCTGATGAAAGGCACCGCGTCGAGTTTTAGCGCATTGAGGGCGGGAAGTCCAACGCAGGATTCATCGGTCCAGGGGACCTCCAGCATCCCGGAGCGCACCCATCCCGCCGGAGTATGCCGGAGGGCTCGGCGGTCGTCGGATGCTGCTGGACGCCGAACGGGTTCCAGTTCGCGCCTGCGGCCCGCGCCGGTCCGCATGGCACGGTGAGTGCTCCTGCCAGTTCATCGTTCATGCGTTTCGCGCTGTCCGGCGTTCCGTGTGACAGACGCGATGTTACCTGTGGCGGACGACATGATGCCGCGTAATTCAATCGAAGCGGAATCCGGCGCCAGGCGCTCGATTCCTCGACACGGCGTAGGCTTGTTGTTCCTCGCGTTGATGCTCGGGTTGCCAACCGAGGCCCGCGCCTCGTTGCTCTCGCCGGAGCTCGAAGACAAGCTCGCCACGTTTCTCGCACTGTTCGTGATCTTCGTCGTCCCGGTGGTGCTCATCGCACTCTTCTGGATGGTCCACATCCTCCCCGAGAAGATCGCGCACAAGCGCCACCATCCGCAATTCGAAGCGATCAGAACACTGTGTCTGCTCTCGCTCGTGTTCGGCGGGCTGCTGTGGCCGATCGCCTGGCTGTGGGCGTATTCGAAGCCGGTCATGTACAAGATGGCCTACGGCACCGACAAACATCCGGATGGACTCACCGGCGGCGAGGCATGGGATGAAGGGGCGGCCACGACCGCGACGCTCCGCCAGCGCGTCGCGCGTCTGGAAGAGCGCGTACCATCGAGTGAGCTCGATACCCTGCGCGCGGATCTCGACGCGCTCGAGGCCAGGTTCGCGCGCGAAGACGCGAGATAGCCATGGAAATCATCCTTCTCGGCATCTACTCCTTCTTTGTCTGGCTGATCTTCATCAAACTGAAGCTGCTGCCATGGACGACGCCGTGGAAGGTCGCCGTCGCGATCTTTCCGGTCGTGATGATCGCGGCGCTGCTGCTGCTGTTGAACATCTTCGCTCCGACGACGACCGACGTGCGCGTCGTCAACTACGTCGTGCCGATCGTGTCGCAGGTCCGTGGCCGCGTCATCGAGGTGCCGGTCGAGAACAACCGGCCGGTGAAGAAGAACGACGTGCTCTTCCGCATCGATCCAACCCCCTATCAGAACGAGGTGCGGTCGCTCGAAGCGCGGCTGGCGTCGGAGGAAGCCAAAGTCGGCGCCGATCGGACGCGGCTCACGGAAGTGCGGGCGCGTCTGGCCGACGCGGTCGCCAGCGGTCGGCAACTCGCCGAGCAGCTGAACGAAGCGACGGGCCAGGTGACGGTGCTCAACGCGTCGCTCGACCTCGCCCGCAAGCGCGTCGGACAGAACGCCGAGCTGGTGAAAGAGGGTGCCGGCAATCGCTTCGATCTCGAACAGGCCCAGACCACCGAAAAAGAATTGATGGCGCAGATCGGGGCGGCGCGCGCGGCCGAGCAGCAAGTCAAGGAAAAGCTGGGTGGTCAAGTCAACGGCGACCTCGCGAGCGTCGCGGAAGTGAAAGCGCAGATCTCGACGGCCGAGGCGCAGGTCAGGGTCTCACAGGCGGAGGTCGAGAACACCCGCGCGCAGCTCGAAAACGCACGATGGGATCTCGCGCAAACGACGGTCGTCGCCCCCGGCGACGGGACGATGGTGAACGTCATGCTGCGGCCCGGCTACTTCGTCGCGGGTATGCCGTTCAACGAGGTGATGACCTACGTCGACCGTGAGTACCAGATTTTCGCGCTGTTCAATCAGAACGAGTTGCACCAGGTCGAGCCGGGCAACGAGGTGGAGATCACCCTCGACACCTATCCCGGCAAGATCATCAAGGCCCACGTGGACTCGGTGATCTGGGCGCAGGCGCAGGGGCAGCTCGACGCCTCCGGCGATCTGCCGCGGACGACGTTTGTTGCCCCGCCCGGACGATTTCCCGTCAAGCTCGTGGTCGCTGAAGAGTCCAAAGCACTGTTCCTCGCAGCCGGGGCGCGCGGCTCGGCGGCGATATACACCGAGCATCTGTCGATGGTGCACATCATCCGCAAAGTATTACTGCGGGTGTCGTCGTATCTCGACTACGTGATCATCAAACACAGCATCAGTCTGCATTGACGGCGGTAATGGACTCCTGCGCAGCTGCTCATCGCCCACGCTACGGCCAGCGCCGTTTCGCACGTCTCGCCATCGCCATCGCGGCCGTTGCGATCGCCACGTCTTGCATCCGCCTGAAGAATCCTCCTGACGTCGTCGCGCTGAAGAACGAAGCGATGCCGACCGTGGGCGTACCGGCGCAGTGGACGGCCGGCGGTGCGGCGGCCGGGACAGTGTTCGATAACTGGCTGGCCGAATTCCGGGACGACCAGTTGAATGCGATCGTGGGCGAAGCCATCGCGCACAATGCGAACCTGCAGGTGGCCGCCGCTCGCGTGGAGCAGGCGCGTCTCTACGCCAAGCTTGCCGGCGCCAAACTCTGGCCGTCCGTGGACCTGCTCGCCAAAGGCGGCGGCGAGCTCTCAGGCGATCAGTCGGGAATACAAGGAGGCGTGCTCATCGCGAACTGGGAAATTGATCTCTGGGGGCGCGTGCGCTACGGCCGTGCCGCGGCTGCGGCCGATGCCGCATCGGTGGCTGCGGACTTCGTATACGCGCGTGAGTCGATCGCCGCCCAGGTTGCGAAAACGTGGTTCCTCGCCACCGAGGCGGGGCTGCAGGCCGACATCACGCGGCGCACCATCCAGGACAGTGAAGCGCTGGTACGGCTCGCGCAAACGCGCGTGACGGTCGGCGCCGGCAATGAAGAAGATGTCTACGTCGCGCGGGCGTCGGTCGGAACGTACCGCGATGCATTACGCCAGATCGAGCTGTCCCAGGAACAGGCACGCCGAGCGATCGAAATCCTCGTCGGCCGTTATCCAGCGGGAACGACGGCCGTCAGTCCGCAGTTGCCGCCACAGCCCGACGCGGTGCCCGCCGGGCTGCCGTCCGAGCTTCTCGAACGACGTCCCGACGTCATCGCTGCGGAGCGACGCGTGGCCGCGGCGTTCAACCGCATTCACGAGGCTAAGGCGGCGCGGCTGCCGTCGATCTCGCTGACCGCCGGCCTGAGCTCGATTTCGAGCCAACTGTTCGTGCTCCAGGACCGCGACAACCCGTCGTGGAACGCTGGCGGAAGCCTGCTGATGCCGATCTTCAGGGGCGGCGCCCTCAAGACGCAGGTCGAGATCCGGACGGCAGAGCAGAAGCAGGCGGTCGCGGCCTACGCCGAAGTCGGGCTGCGGGCATTCAGTGAGGTGGAGGCTGCCCTGTCAGCGGAGATCGCGGCACGCGAACGCGAAGCAATCCTCACCGAAACGCTGGCCGACACCCAGCGGGCGCTCGACGTCGTCCGCACGCAGTTCAAGATTGGCAGCACCGATCTGCGGTTCGTGACGCAGCGACAGCTGGCGCTGGAGGCGACCCAGTCGGCGCTGCTGCGCGTGCGGGCCGAGCAGCGCGTCCAGCGAGTCAATCTCCACCTCGCGCTCGGCGGCAGCTTCACCGTCCCCAAGCCACAGCCCTGAAGGACGTCGTTCTTGCCGTACGGTCGGCAAAATACGTCACCACAGAGAGACCAGAGTTCCACGGAGAAACGGCTTTCCTTTCAGAAAACAAGAGTCTCTGTGGATCTCTGTCTCTCGTGGTTAAGCCGTGAGACTGTAGCCGCGAACCCGCATCGGGGTCAGATCAGGGGTCCCTTCAGAAGATCACCACCTGCCACCCGACGGTGATCGTCGTGAAGTCGGCGCCGAGCCGCGTCGCGGCACCGTCGCTGTACGCGAGCTTCACTGACTGACGCGTACCGATTGGCACCGCGAGAGTGCCGCCGAGACGCGTATTGTGGAAAGGGTCCGACGTGACCGCGCCCTCGACGGTCGACTGCCCGCCACCATACCAGGTCACATCGCCCGCCAGCCACGCTCGCCGGAAGAGCGTATAGCTGACGTGTGCCTGCAGTGCGACGACCGTGTCCTGCTGGCGAAAGGCATGGCCGGGATAGTAGCGGTCGTTGTCGGTGAAGACCCACAACGCCGCGTAGGTGTCGAAGGTCCAGCGCTGGACGGGGATCGACACGCCCACCTCTGGCTTGAACGACCAGCGGTTCGACCCAAGATTGATCAACTTCGTGGGGTCGTACTGACCTATGGGCGGCACGACGGTGAGGCTGGCCCCCACGATCGTGCGGCGCGGCGCGCGCGCGAAGTCGGCGGGCGTCATCGGCTTCGAACCCGCAAGGATCATCGACAGCTTCACGCGCGGATCTGCGAGGCCACGCCGGGACGTCTCCCGGCGGTCCTCGCCGATCTGTCCCCTCGCTGTTGCCCACGTGATCGGCACGAAGCCCAGGACGAGCGCGGATTTCCCGAGGAGCGCGAACGAATGGCCGATCCCCAGGCCGAAGACGCCGAGCTCGGCCTCGACATCGGTGAGCGGCACGGACGGATCGGTGAAGACGCCGCCGGCGGAACGCGTCGCGGTCAAGGCGATGAACGTCGTGCGCGTGGGTGAAGGTGAGTAGGCGCGGGGCTCCAACTCCTGCGCGGCGATGGAGCCCGTGTTCAACAGGAGCGCAATGATGACGGCGCCGATTCCCGGTATCGATCCGCGAATCGATCGATGTGTGGCACCCATGACGCCCGGCTCCTGAGCAGGAGTGTGGCTACTTGATTTTCCTGGTCACGGTCACCAGTTGGATCGGCTTCTCGGCATAGTCCTCCACGCGAACGCCGCCTTCGGTGCCCGGTTTCACACGAGCCGCGGCGGTCATCTGCCCCCTGCCGAGGCCGGCGCTGTCGATTTCGATTTCGATGACGGCGACTTCGAAGCCTTCCCGGGGCTTCGCGTCAGCGCGGCCACCGCCGACAAAGAAGATCGGCTGATCGGTGACCACGACGATCTGTCTCGTGTTCTTGCC
>Ga0247829_10000411_pt1 | contig 15895 bp, 18 predicted proteins | sample 12C_Control_Day4_FD_207765 | JGI IMG/M metagenome (GOLD analysis project Ga0247829, IMG submission 207765) | Soil microbial communities from agricultural site in Penn Yan, New York, United States - 12C_Control_Day4 | ecosystem: Environmental > Terrestrial > Soil > Agricultural land | place... | reverse complement strand
GTGAGGATCAGCATCACGCACACGAGCATCAGCAAGGCCTGAAGACCTTCGCCCGGCGCGACCTTGGTGAATGGCCGCAGCAGGCGATCGAGCACGTGAGTGCTGTTCGCGCGGGATCTCATGGCGCGATCGCTACGACTGCAACGGTAGTGCCCGCGAAGCTCGGCGATCCTCGGGCGCGCGCTGCGATCACGCTGACGTGGTCGAACCGTTTTCGGGCGAGCGGGGATGCTCGACGAGCGCGTTCTGTACTTCATCGGCGAGCTTCGAGGTCGCAGCGGCGAGCGCCGTGCCGATCGCCGCCACCACATCGTCGATCTGCGCGCTGCGCGCGTTGCGGTCCACGGTGATCACGCCGCTCGCCAGGACGTCCTCGGGACCATCGAGCCGATAGCGGAGCTGCACGCGCCCCGCGCTCGTGAGGCCGCGCTGCACCTGCTCGAAGGCGAGCACCTCGACCTCGAGCGATGGGACACCATCGCTCACCGCCTCGACGAGCGGTCTCGCCTCGAAGAGCTCGCGCTCGAGGGCGCGGCGAACATAGTCGTCCGGACGTTCGGTCCACCGCAGATCGTCGTAGATGCCGAGCTCGACGGGCGATCTGCGGTGCACGATCCGATAGCTGAGGTGGGCACCGGCCGTGACGCGGCCCATGCGCAGGCGAGGCGGCCGCGCTCCAAAGGGCGGAGTGCGTTCCCGCACGGGCGCACTCATCAGCGTCGTGTCCGCAGAGAAGTAGCGCACGTCGACCGGTCGACTCCTGGAGGTGAGCGAGCAGGCGGTGAGGGCGAGGCAGAGCAGCGGCTTGATCATTCGCGTCTCCTGGAGCGGCCCTTGACCAGCATGTCGGGGGCTCGCTCGATCTCGTTGGCCAGCTCGCGTACGGCGCGAGCGGCATCGGAAAGGTCGCGGAGCGTCGCGCGGAGCTCGGAGGACGAGCTCGTGGTGGCGTGGCCGGCGGCCTCGAACGAGCGGCGTGCCTTCGCGACCGCCGCGTCGATGCTCGCGAGGACCTCCGACGTCCGCTTGGGAAGGTTCTCGCGCTGCACGTCTCGCGTGAACGCGCGCAACGATCGGGCGGTCGCCCGCGCATCGGTGATCGCCTCGCCGAGCTTGCGAATGATGCCTTCTTCCTCGAGATGATCGAGGCTGCGTTCGACCTTGCGCATCACCGACTCGAACTGATCGGCCAGCTCGGGCAGCCTCCGCTGGATCTCCTCGACGCCTGTCTCGAGCCCGCGCACCAGCGATGGGCGCGAGGGAATGTAGTTGGGCCCCGGCGCGAACGTCAGCTTCGGGGCCGGGTGTTCGATCGGATCGACGATCGTGATGTCGACGAGCCGAACGCCGGTGATGCCCTGCGTGGCGAGCTGCGCGCGCAACAGCGAGAGATCACTGGAGGCACGCAGCCGCTTCTCCGCCTGGCGGTCGAGATCGAGCTTGACGAGGACGTAGCGGCCGTCCCTGGCGACGCTGATCGAGTCGACACTGCCGATGCTGACGCCGCGGAACTTCACCGGGGCGCCGCGTTCGAGGCCCTGCACGGACTCGTCGAAGTAGGTCACGTAGGTGACGGTCTCTTTGCGGAAGTGGCGCGCGCCGAGCATGAGGATCATCGCGATCAGCGCTCCGATCACGACGAGCGCGAAGATGCCGAGCTTCAGGTGCGTCGCGCGTTTGGTGCTCGTCATGCTGCCTCCGCCGATCGTGTGAAGAAGTTGCGGACGCGAGGGTGCGGGTGATGCGTGAGCTCGCGCGGTACGCCCGCGGCGAGGATGCTGCGGCTCTCCTTGTCGAGCAGCACGCAGCGGTCGACGATCGTCGTGATGCTGCCGAGCTCGTGGGTCACGATCACGACCGTGAGGCCGAGCACGTGCGCGAGCGTGGCGATCAAGCGATCGATCTCCGCCGACGTGATCGGATCGAGCCCCGACGATGGCTCGTCGAGGAAGATCAGCGGCGGCTCGAGGGCGAGTGCGCGGGCGATCGCGGCGCGCTTGCGCATACCGCCCGACAGGGTCGACGGGGGCTGAGCGTACGCGGCCTCGAGCTCGACGAGCCGCAGCTTCGCGCGGACGATCGCTTCGACCGCATCGGGCGGTAAACGCGTCCAGCGCTCGAGCGGCAACGCGACGTTCTGTCCGACGGTGAGTGCGCCGAACAGCGCGCCTTGCTGGAACATCACCCCGAACGGCGGGGGGCCGGCGTGCTCGTGGTCGGGCGGTCGCCCGCACACCTCGATGCTGCCGGCGAGCGGCGGCTCGAGGCCGATCAGCGTTCGCAGCATCGTCGACTTGCCCGATGCGGAGCGGCCGAGGATGCCGAAGATCTCGCCGGCGCGGACCTCGAACGTCGCGCCCTCGATCAGCGCGTTCCCCTCGCTCCACCCGATCGAGAGGTCGGTGACCGACAGCATGACCGTGGTCACTGGCCGACTCCCCGGAACAGCATCGTGAGCAGCGTGTCGAGCAGCACGATCGCGAACAGGCTCTGCACCACCGTCGCCGTGGTGGCCCGGCCGACCTCCGACGCGGATCCGCTGGTCGCGAGGCCGTTGCGGCAGCCGATGATCGCGATCGCGACGCCGAACACGCCACTCTTGACGAGGCCGGTCCACACGTCGCCTGGAACGATGACCGTCCGCAGCTCGGACAGATAGCCGCGCGGCGTGAGGCCGAGTCCGCGCACGCCGACGACGAGGCCGCCCGCGATGCCGACGAGGTCCGCGAACAAGGTCAGCGCAGGGGCGACGAGCAGGAGCGCGAGGATCCGCGGCACCACCAGATACGAGACCGGGCGGATGCCCATCACCTGCAAGGCGTCGATCTCCTCGGACACGCGCATCGTGCCGAGCTCGGCGGCATAGGCCGCACCCGAGCGGCCGGTGATGATCACCGCGGTCATCAGGGGCGCGAGCTCGCGCGTCACCGAGATCCCGACGATGTCCGCCACGAACGGACTCGCGCCGTACAGCTGCAGATAGCGCATCGACTGGAACGCCATGACGAACCCGACGAGGAAGTTGAGCAGCACGACGATCGGCAGCCCGTCGAGGCCCGCGCGGACGACGAGCGCCGGCAGTCCGCGACGATCGGTACGCGCCGGGTGGCGCACGATGCCGGCGACCGAGGCGACGAGCTCGCCGAGAAACACCACGCCGGTCTGCACCCGCGTGCCGAGCTTCGCGGTCTCGACGCCGACGCGTTCGACGAAGCCGAGCTCGCGCTGCACCTCAACATGCGGTGGCGCTTCATCGCCGTGCAGGAGGTGCACGACCGACTGCAAGCCCTCGCTCGCTCCGAGGATCTCGGAGGCGACGCCGCGCCGGAGCAAGATCGCGCGCCGCTCGACGAGGAGCGCCATGACACCGCCGTCGACGACGCGGGCGCCCGCGATGTCGAAGTCCAGGCGCGGTCCCGGTGACGCCGCGGCGAGCGACAATTCCCTCCAGATCTCGGCGCCATCGTGGATGCGCAGCTCGCCATCGATGACGATGCGTTCGCCGTCTCGCGCGATCCGCCAGCCGCTCACTCCGCGTCGATGGTGCAAGGATGAGACCTCGGAGCGCTTCGGAGTGCGTGCGCCCCGGCTCGACGAGCTTGCTCGACACAACGAGAACGACTGCTACATCGATGCTTCGTGGCTACCTTCAAAACCGCACAGCATGTCTCTGCCGCGCTCCTCGCTGCCGCCGTCTTCGCAGGCTGCGGGCTGAATGCGTCGGGCAACGTATCGGCAACTCACGATGGTGATCGCACGCATCTCGCCGAGCGTGGCTCGCCGACAGAGACCATCGTCGCGGCGTGCGGTGCAGGCGGGGCGATGCCCTCGACGACGTCGATCAAGCGTCAGCCTTACCTACAGCAGGTGACGACGAGCTCGGCGATCATCGGTTGGGTGACCACGCAGCCGGAGCGTTCGCGCGTGGAGCTCACGACCGCGACGGGGACCCCGATCGGCAGCACGGCGGCCACCGAGGAGAAGACGATCACGCGCGGTCCGAGCGAGCACCAGATGTGGACCACGCTGACCGGCCTCGAGCCCGATACGACGTACTGCTATGCGGTGTACGACGCCGGCGGGCAGGTCACCGCGCGCACCGGCTTCCGCACCGCGCCGACCGCCGACTCGACCAAGCCGATCCGCTTCCTCGCGATGGGTGATTCCGGGGGTGGTGGTACCGACCAGTGGACGCTGCGCGAGCAGATGGACACCGTGCCGTTCGACCTCATCGTCCACATGGGCGACATCGCCTACGACAGCGGTACGCTCCAGCAGTTCGAGGACAACGTGTTCGGCGTCTACGCCGAGCTGTTCCGCAACCTCCCGTTCTTCCCGGTCGCCGGCAATCACGAGTACGAGACGAAGAACGCGGCGCCGTATCGCGCGGTGTTCAACCTGCCGGACTACGGCGGCGAGAACTACTACTCGTACGACTGGGGGCGGGTGCACTTCGCCGCGATCGACACCGAGCAGGACTACGCGACGCAGATCGAGTGGCTCGACCAGGATCTCGCGGCGAGCAAGGCGCCGTGGAAGATCGTCTATCTCCACAAGCCGCCGTACTCGTCGGGCGAGCACGGCTCGGACACCAAGCTCCGCGACCTGCTCGCGCCCGTCGCCAAGCGACACGGCGTGCAGCTCGTGCTGGCCGGCCACGATCACCACTACGAGCGCATGAAGACGCAGGACGGCATCGATTACATCGTGACGGGCGGTGGCGGACGCGGAACGCGGCCGATCAAGACCTCGTCCTTCACGGCGTACGCCGACGAGGTCATCCATTTTATCTACGGCGAGATCCTCGCCGACAAGATGATCCTCCACGCGATCGACGGCACCGGCCGCGAGTTCGACTCGCTGGTCGTGCCGATGAAGCGCTGACGCCGCTCAGGCGGCGGTAGCGGCGGCGAGCAGGCGACCGACGAGGGCCGACAGCGTCGACGCGCTATCGCGGATCGCTTGCAGTGCGCGCTGGTGATCGTCAGGGCGCAGCAGCTCCGTTCGCATCAGGTTCTCCCAGAGCAGCAGCGTCATCAGCTGCGCGCGCAGCTCGTGGGCCGTGCTCGAGATCTCGCGCATGCGGTGCATGGTCGCGCGCGCGGCCTGCTCCGCGTCGAAGTCCTCGACCTCGGCGAGCGCGATGATCACACCACCGATGGTCTTGCGCCCGCTCGACACCGCGCGCAGCAAGGCGCGGAACATCCGCCCGCTGCCCTCGATCGCCGGGCCATCCACGCGCTGTGGCGTCCCGGTCGCGAGCACGCGATCGATCGCGCTCAGGATCGGCTTCGCGAGGACACCCTCGGCGGCCATGTTGCAGCGATCCGAGAGCGCGAAGAACTGCTCGTTCGCGACGAGGATCTTGCGTTCGCGATCCACCGCGATCACGGGCACCGGAAGCTCCGCGAGCAGTGCCCGCGCGTCGATCGGCGGGTCGTGCTCGAACACGGGCTCGGCGACGCCGATCGCGATCTGATCCGTAACCATGGAGCTCATCATGTGGCTCCCCCTAGATCGCGCAGGTCGTCGCGACGCCGTGTTTGGTTGCGATCCGGATCAACTCGACCAGCGAGCGCGCGCCGACCTTCTTCATGATGTGCTGCCGGTGCGTCTCCACGGTGCGGCGCGCGATGAACAGCTGACTCGCGATGTCGTCGTTCGAGCGGCCCGCCACGAGCAGATCGAAGATCTCGCGCTCGCGCTGGGTCAGCCGCATCAGCGGCCAGGCATCGTCCGAGCTCACGAGCAGCTCCACGCGGTCCGCCGCGACCGCGGGCGCGAGGTAGCGCGTCCCGTTCCGGATCGCGCGCACCGCCTCGATGATCTCGGCCGGCGTCTGGTTCTTCAACGCATAGCCGTCGGCGCCGCCGCGGATCATCTCCGCGATGCGGGTGGGCTCCTCGACCATCGACAGGCCGAGGATCTTGCAGCCCGGGTGCAGCCGCTTGATCGCCGACGCGACCGACACACCGCTCGCGCCCGGCAACACGAGGTCGACGACCGCGACCTCGACCACGTGTTGCTGCGCGAGCTCGAGCGCTTCGAGGGCCGTACCGGCCTCTCCTACGATCTCCAGCTCGGGCATTGTCGCGAGGACCGCGTATACCCCGCGCCTGAACAGCGGGTGGTCCTCGACGAGAATGGTCTTCGCTCGGGTGCTCATGATGTTCGTAATCCCCGCCATGTCCCCTTCACCTTGCCGTGGTTCCGCCATCGCTCTCTCCGCCATCTCGCTTCCCTCCTTCATGACGTACTCCTCGAAAGACTACACAACATCATCGATCGCGACGCACGTCGATCGAAAGATCGTTGGGGTGAGTGCGAGGTTAGTTCACTCGTACGCACTCTCACGCAGCGTCGCGGACAACCAGGTCGGAAAACTTCGCGTACTCAATCTCTCGGCGCGGGGCCCCAGTCGACTCCCGTCGCCGAGCCGCTCCACACCTTTACGGCCTTGCCGGTACCGTCGGCGTTCGCGATGAACACGCCCTGGCCCGCACGCGCGAATGCGATCGCGCGGCCGTTCGGCGAGAACGCGGGCTCCTCGTTGTTGCCCTCGTTCTGCGTGATGCGAACCATCTGCTTCGTATCGAGATCGAGCGTCACGATGTCGTAGCGGCCGCCGTCGCGCGTGGTGTACGCGATGATCCGCTTGCCAGACTTCGGCGACCACGTCGGCGTCGTGTTGTACGAGCCGTTGAACGAGACTTGCTTGGCCGAACCACCACTCGCCGGCGCGACGAAGATCTGCGGCCCACCGTTGCGGTCCGACACGAAGGCGATCGAGCTACCGTCGGGTGACCAGGCTGGCGACGTATCGATCGCGCGGTCGTTGGTGATCCGGCGGACGACGCTGCCGTCGCTGGCGTTGATCACGTAGATGTCGGGGCTGCCGTCCTTCGACAGCGTCAGCGCGATCTTCGACCCGTCCGGCGACCACGCGGCCCCCGTGTTCATCCCGCGCTGCGCCGACAGCTTCTTCGGCCGGCCTCCGCCCGCGGGGCCGACGTAGAGGTCCGGGTTGTTGCGCATGAAGCTCGTGTAGGCGATCTGCCCGCCGGAGGGCGAGAACGCCGGGAACATGTTGGTCGAGCTGTTGTTCGAGACCGCGTAGGCGTGCTGCCCATCGAAGTCCATCGCGTAGATCGCGCTGGCCTTCTTGCCCTTCGCGGCGAACGCGATCTTCGAGCCGAAGAACCCGGGCTCGCCCGTGTAGTACTTCACGACCTCGTTGCACCAGCGGTGAACGATCTGCCGCGTCGTCTGGCCCGCGCGCTTGTACGTCTTCGACAGCACGGCGGTGTTGCCCTTCGAGACCTCGTACAGGCGGAACTCGATGTCGGTCGACGTCGCCTTGTACTTGATCACTCCGAGCGCGCCGATGTTCTTCCACTTGTCGGGCTGGATGCCCAGGCCCTCGGCCTTGAGGTCGGCGAGGAAGCCGGCGGGGTCGAGCACCTTGAACACGCCCGCGACGGACATGTCGAAGCTCTGGACCTGCGCGATCTCCTTCGCGACCGCATCGCCGTCGACGGCGAGGGGCAGCGCCAGCGGGTAGTTGCCCTTCTTCTGCGCGTTCACGTCGATGACGACGTCGTTGTCGGCGACGGCGGTCGTCGTCGTACCCGAGAGCGCGAGGCCGAACACGAGGCTGACAGCTACTTGGCGGTGAGATTGAAACATATGCCCCTCGTGGTGAGTCGCTTCAGCAGATGCGTCGGCACCTCCTCGGGTGCCGCGTTGCGCTTGTCCTTCAGGTCACGGATCGCCTTGTCGGCGAGCGTCGCGATGTCGTCGTCGCCCTTCTCCTTGAACTCGGTCCTCGTGATCTTGCCGTCGGCCGAGAACACGAGGCACGCGATCGTCTGCAGGCCGCCCGAGCGTGCGAGCTCGGGGACCGTCCAGTCGAGGTCGGCCCACAGCCGCTGGAAGTACGGATCGCCCTTCGAGATGTTGCCGCGACCGAGCTCGCTGCCGTCTGCGGCGCCCTCTTGATCATCGGTCTTGCCGGACTCGAGGTCCGGATCTTGCGGCCGCCGGAACTTCGCCAGCGGGTCCTCGTTGGGATCCGGCTTCGGCTCGTCCTTCTTGTCCTTCTTCTCGTCGGGCTTCTTGGTCTCGTCGCGCGAGACGCCCTGCTCCTTGACCTCGGGCACCGGCGCGTTGCGCTCCTTCTGCGGCTGCTTGGGCGCCTTGGTGTTCTTGTAGGCGAGCGAGGCCTCGATGACCTCCATGTCCGCGAGCTGCGGATTGGTGTCTGCCCGCGACTTGGTCAGCCACACCGTCGGGACGACGAGCGCCGCGGACAGCAGGAGGGCGCCGAAGCCCGCCACCGTATGCATCTCGCTGTCCTTCATGTGTAGTTCGACGTGCGTCAGCGCGTCTTGTTCTGATCCAGATCCGTGAGGCGCGTGGCCAGGTTATCCGTGGGCTCGGTGAGCATCATCACCTTTTGCACGCCCGCGTTCTTCGCGACCGCCATCGCCGTGACCACCACGCCGTAGGGCAGGGCAGTGTCGGCCTCGATGTAGAGCTCGCTCTCCTTCTGGACGCGCTCGTTGGCCTTGAGCTTCACCTCGAGGTCGGCCCACGTGACGAGCGTGCCGCCGAGGTGGATCTTGTTGTTCTTCTCGATCGAGAGCACGAGCTTGCCCTCGGGGTCCTCGATGTTCTTCGCGGACACCTGCGGCAGGTCGAGGTCGACGCCGGTGTTCATCATCGGCGCCGTGATCATGAAGATGATCAGCAGCACCAGCATGACGTCGACCAGCGGCGTCACGTTGATCTCGGCGTTCAGGTCTCCGTCACCACCGGCGCTCATCCCCATGGGTCACCTCAAGAAGTGGCGCTTGATGATGTTGAGGTAGTCGTGCTCGAAGGCCTCCATCTCCGAGCGCTGCACTTTGATCCGGCGCATGAAGTAGTTGTAGGCCATCACCGCCGGGATCGCGGCCACGAGGCCGATCGCCGTCGCGAACAGCGCCTCCGCGATGTGGGGGCCGACGACCTTGAGGGTCGCGGCGCCGGACGACTCGGAGATGTCGATGAACGCGAACAGGATGCCGATCACCGTGCCGAACAGACCGATGAACGGCGCAGCGGAGCCGGTGGTGGCGAGGAACGGGACCAGCGACTCGAGCTTGGTGGTCTCGGCGGTCTGCGCGCGGCGCAGGGCGCGCTCGATGCTGGCGAGGCTGCCTTCGCGGTCATCCTTGTTCGCCTCGTCGTTCGAGATCTTCGCGAGCTCGGTGTAGCCGGCCACGAACATCTGCGAGATGGGGCTGTTCCGCAGCTGCTGCGCCGCCTTGTAGATCTGCTCGATGTCGCGCGACTTCCAGAACATCTCGAGGAAGCGCGACGACTCCTCCGCAGCGCGGCCGAGGTACAGCCGCTTGTAGATGATGATGTAGAGCCCATAGACGAACATCACGGCCAGCAGCACCATGACCGCCTGGACGATCCAGTGCGCATGGTTGAACAGGCGCACGATGTCCAGGCTCGCCCCTACCGAAGTTGCCGCCGAAAGTCGTGGCATGACGAGTTGTTGGTCGATAGCATGCGTCGCGAGTGTCGGTCAAATCGAGCCTCGTCGCGCTCGTCGCATCTCTGACCGTCGGCTGCGTGGACGTCGACGGTGGCGCCGTGGAGCTGTCGTGGAAGCTGCGCCCGGCGTCGAGCTCGCTACCCGACAAATTCGTGGACTGCGAGTCGGGGCTCGACGGCACCGGAGTCGTGACCCGCATTCGCCTCGACTGGCAGGTCCGCGACCGGTTCGGGTTCGAAGCGTGGCGTTGCGGAGACAGCCACGGTGTAACCGGCTTTGATCTACCCGAGGGCGAAGCATTGCTCTCCGTCACGCCCGAGTGTGCCGATGGCCCCGCGGACCCCGCCACCTACATCGTGCCCGCGCCCGAGCGCCGCCAGGTGATCCTGGGCGATACCGTGAGCTTGGGCGCGATCGAGGTGGTCGTTCAGGTCTCGTATTGTGGGCAACAGCCCTGCATCTGCGGTTGAGTTGCGCGGCGTCACGCAAACCGGCACGATGCTGGCGCGGCGGTTGCCTATCGAGAGGGACGTGAAGCAACCTGTGGCCGCGCCGTCTACAGAGCGGCCTCGAACCTCCGAGGGGAGAAAGCAATGAAGAAACTTGTCCTATCGAGCTTGATGACCGTACTCGTCTCGCAGGCTGCGGGCTGCGTCATTTCCAGTGGCGAAGAAGACGCCCGGATCACGGCGCAGTGGTCGCTGAAGTCGTTGGCGGACAACGCCGCCATCCCGTACCCGCCCGGCACCACGACCGCGGCCGTGTACTCGCAGGAGGTCGATGCCTCGTTCCGCCCCATCGGGCAGCCGATCATCGACCTGTTCGACGTCGAGGACAACGCGGGCACCACGGCGGCGCTGCCGCCGAGCGTGTACCAGGTGTGGGTCGAGCTCACGAGCGAGGGCGGCTCCAACGTCTTCGCGCGGTCGCTGTCGGCGTACGTCGACGTGATCGACACGGACAAGACGTTCACCACCACGATCCTCGAGGACGGAGGTTACTTCCAGCTGTCCTGGAACCTCGTCGACGCCGGCGGCGCCCCGGCCTCGTGCAGCGTCACCAACGGCGTCGGTGTGCTGTCGACGCTCACCGGACCGAACACGTTCCGCGATGACAAGTTCGACTGCGAGGACGGCGGCGGCATCACCGCCGGCCTGCTCAACGGCACCTACACCGTCGAAGTCTCCGCGCTCGGGCCCGATGATGGCTCGATCGGCGACGCTCCGCTGATGGACGCCAAGGTGATCGGTGATCGGAACCAGGTCACGGATCTCGGCACGACGACGATCACGCTGTTCTGAGCTCGATGCGCGTTAGCGCCTCGAACACCCGTCCTCGCTTGCCGCGTTGACGGGTGTTTTGTTTTCGGAGCTGGCTGAGTACCGTCGGGGCATGAAGGTGGTCCTGGTGCTCGCGCTGGTGCTCGGTGGCTGCATCCTCGGCTCCGACGAAACCGCGCCCACCTGCGGGGATGGCCACGTCGATCCCGGCGAGGCGTGCGACGACGGCAACGACATCTCCGATGACGGCTGCTCGGCGTGCGTCGTCGACCTCGTGCCGCGCTCGCTCGGCATCACGTGGACGATGCGCAGCGCGGCGAGCCCGACGCCGCTCGCCTGCCCGGCGGGCTTCGATACCGCCGAGGTCGTCACGCAGGAGGTCGCCGCCGACGGGACGGCGATGGGCGCGCCGCGGATCGACGTGTTCGATTGCAGCGATGGCGGCGGGATGATCGTGTTCGATGCGAGCCGCGTCGCGCTCGTGCAGGCGTCGGTGCGGATCACGAGCGGGACCGGCGGCACGGTGTACGCGGAGTCGGTGCCCGCCACGGTGGACCTGTCGGCGGGCGATGGCGACGTGGCGGTGGCGATCCTCACCGACGGCGGCTACTTCCGCATCGGGTGGACGCTGCGCGGCGCGGCGTCGGGCAACGAGCTCACGTGCGCGACGGTCGAGCCCGACAGCATCCTGGTGGTCAGCACCGGCGCGAGCTCGATGTTCACCGACCGCTTCACCTGCGCGGACGGCGAGGGGCTGACCGGTGCGCTGCCGGCGGGCACCTACGACGTGTCGCTCGTCGCCGAGGCGAACGACAGCCCGCTGGGCCCGGAGGCGGTCGTGGTCGATGCCACGGTGCAGATGCGCAACGCGATCACGGCCCTCGGGACCGTGGAAGTTCCGATCGCGGGGCTCTAACAGGGCGTGTGCTAAGGTCCGAGCGTGGCACGCGGTCGCTTGCAGCTAGGTAACCTCGGGATCACCCGCGGCGCGCTGGTCGTCGGGCTGCTCGAGATCATTGCCTCCGTGCTGTTCCTCGCGAACGAGGTCGACACGAGGGCGCGGATCGCCGAGTACATGGCGGCGACGCCGTCCAACGTGTTCGAGCACGGGCGCGTGTGGACGCTGGCGACCAGTGCGCTGTTGCAGCCCAACTTCCTGGCGCTGCTGCTCCACGCGTTCGTCCTCTGGCAGTTCGCGCCGATCATGGAGCGGTTCTGGGGGACGCCGCGGTTCTACCGGTTCGCGGCGATCACCGCGGTCGCGGGCAACCTGGCGGGCGTGCTGCTCGGGTTGGCGCTCGGCCGCGAGGTCGCGATCACCGGCCTCGACGCCTTCATCCTCGCGCTCATCGTCGCGTTCGGCGTCACCTATGGGCGGCAGCCGGTGCAGTTCTTCGGCGTGCTGCCGCTGACAGGGCGGCAGATGATGACCGGCTTCTTGGTCCTTTCGCTGGTCGTGACGCTGGCGCTCCAGCACTGGGAGCTGGGTGCGGCGGAGGCAGGGGCCTGCCTGGCGGCGGTGGTCCTGACCTCGAAGAACTGGAACCCCGGGCTGCGCTGGAAGCGATGGCGCATCGCGCGAGCGCGCGCGAAGCTGGCCGTGCTCGAAGGCGGCCGCGCGAACCCCAAGAAGCGCGACGAGCAGAAGTGGGTAAATTGAGCGTCGAGCTGACCCTGGCCTGATCTCCGACGGTGCGTCGTGGTAGGTTCCAGGGTGATGGAACAGGGTGACGATCCTAGTTTCGTGGATACCGCCGGCACGGGGATGACCACCCTGTTCGAAGGCGAGTGGGCCACGGTCCGCCGCCTTCGCAAGGGCAAGCTGGTCGTCACCAACGGGCCGGATCAGGGGCGCGAGCTCGAGATCACGAAGCCGCGCGTCACGGGTGGCCGCAGCATCATCAGCGACCTGGTGATCCAGGACAAAGCGGTCTCCGGCACGCACTTCGAGGTGTCCGCGCGTGATGACGGCTACCGCCTGCGCGACCTCAACTCGCGCAACGGCATCTACGTCGGCGAGCTCCGCGTTCGCGAGGTGTACCTGCGGCCGGGCACGGTGTTCCGTATCGGGCACACCAACATCCAGTTCCAGACGCTGACCGACGTCGTCGAGATCGAGCTGTCCAAGAAGGACCGCTTCGACATGATGCTGGGCTCGTCGCCGGCGATGCGCGAGATCTTCGCGCACCTCGAGAAGGTCGCGCCGAGCGAGCTGACGTGCCTCATCACCGGCGAGACCGGTACCGGTAAGGAGATGGTCGCGCGCGCGCTGCACAACGCGTCGGGGCGCAAGTCCAAGCCGTTCGTGGTGCTCGACTGCGGCTCGATTCCGCGCGAGCTGATCGAGTCGACGCTGTTCGGTCACGAGAAGGGCAGCTTCACCGGCGCCGTCGCGCAGCACGTCGGCTGCTTCGAGCAGGCGAACGGCGGCACGATCTTCCTCGACGAAATCGGCGAGCTCGACATCACGTTGCAGCCCAAGCTGCTGCGCGTGCTCGAGCAGCGCGAGATCAAGCGCGTCGGCGGCGACAAGACGCACAAGGTCGACGTCCGCGTGCTCGCGGCCACCAACCGCGACCTGCGCGAAGAGGTCAACAAGGGCACGTTCCGCGAGGACCTTTACTTCCGCCTCTCGGTCGTCCACGTCGAGCTGCCCTCGATGCGCGAGCGCCGCGAGGACATCCCCGCGCTCGCGAACCACTTCCTGCGCGACATCGCCTCGCGCCGCGGCATGACCATGTCGTGGAGCCAGGACGCGATGGCGGCCCTGATGAGCCACTCGTGGCCCGGCAACGTGCGCGAGATGCGTAACGTCGTCGAGCGCGCGGCCGCTCTCTCCGACGGCCCCGTGATCACCCGCTCGGACCTCGTGTTCGGCCGCGAGATGGGCCCCTCGGTCGTCGTCTCGCATGACCTCGCGCAAGCGGGCGCGCAAGCCGCGCAGCGCGCGGCCGCGCAGCTCTCCGGTGTCGAGCTGCCCACGCAGAGCGGCCCGGCGATCTTCGACGCGGCGCTGCTCAAGGCGGGCCTCGGGTTCAAGCAAGCGAAGCAGAGCGTCGTCGATGCGTTCGAGATCGCCTACCTCCAGGCGCTCATGGGGCGCAACGACGGCAACATCACCCGTTCTGCGCAGGAGGCTGGCCTGACCCGCTATCACCTGCGCGAGCTGCTCAAGCGCCACGGCCTCAAGGGCGGCGACACCGAATAGCCGTGCCCGCGAAGATCCTCGTGATGGATGACAGCGAGATCATCCTCGCCGTCACGCAGAGCACGCTGTCCAACGCCGGCTTCCAGGTCTTCGCGGCGACCACGCTCGCGGAGCTCGACCAGCAGATCGAGCACGGCCCGTTCGACCTCGTGCTGCTCGACGTGCAGATGCCCGAGCAAGAAGGCGACGAGGTCGGCGATGTCCTGCGCCACTCCCTCGGCGTCGACAGCCGCATCTACCTCTACTCGAGCCTGCCCGACGACGAGCTCGAGGCGCGCTGCAAGCTCGCGGGCCTGGACGGCTACATCCACAAGGATGATGGCGCGCCCGCGATGCTCGAAGCCGTGAAGCGCGCGCTGGCGATTCGCCGCGTGTAACCCCTCGGCGGGGCCTGGTTAGCCGAGGCGCTCGAGGATCTCGTCGCGGGTCGCGACGCCCTTCTCGATGAGAAGAGACAGCAGCTTGCGGAGGACTTGCTCGTCGCGCTCGACGAGGGCCTCGAGCTTGGAGATGCGGGCCTGGAGCGAGGCGATCTCGGTGTCGCGGACCTCGGCGGGGGAGGCGGTCGCGAGGGGAGGCGCGACGGTGGTGGGAGAGCGGCGCGGGCCGGCGTCGGGGATGGGCATGCGGCTCGGGCGGCGCTCGCGCACAGTAACCGCGCTGCGGAGCTGTGGCTCGGCCTCGAAGGTGTCGGGCGTGTCGAGCGCGATGGTGATCTCGGGGCGCGTGCCGAGGCCGTGGCCGTAGTAGCGGCCGATCGCGCGCTCGACCTGGCGCGGGCCGGCGAGGAACGGGCGGATGTTGAGCTGGGTGCGGATGCGCAGCTCGTCGATCACGCCGAGGTTGGTCGGATCGACCATGGCGACGTCGAGGAACTTCATCGGCTGCGCGAACGGGACGAGGTGGTGCTGGCGCGCGAGCTCGGACGGGACGAGATCGACGATGTGCTGCGCGATGTCGTAGGCGTCGAGGTCGACGCTCTCGATGCCGAGCTGGCGCGAGAGCACGGAGACCAAGGTCTCCTCGGGTACGAGGTTGAGCTCGACGAGGGTTCGGCCGAGGGAGCGGCCCCACCGGCGTTGGTCCGCCAGGGCCTGGCGCAGGCGGGTCTCGTCGAGGACGCCCGCTTCGATCAACATCTCGCCGAGCTTCTTGCGGCTCATGGAACCATCGTAGCCTGCCCCGTCGCCGCGAGCGTGCCGAGGAACTTCGCCGCGTGGTTCTCGGCGACGGGGAGATCGAACACGACGAAGTGCCCGTCGGAGCCGGCCTCCTGTTCGTACTGGGCGAGCACGGCGGTGACGCCGTTGAGGTTGCCGGTGATCGGCGCGGGCTTGGAGGTGCGGCCGCGCAGCGAGAGGCCCTCGACCGGCTCGAGGGCGGGCAGCTGGACGAGGTCGCCGCCGAGCGCCGTCGCGAACGCCTCGATGCCGATGTTCGGCGAGTAGGTGTCGATGAAGCCCTCGCTCTGGTAGATGTTGCGCGGCGCGAGGCCGTCCGCAGGCTTGCGCACCATCAGCGGCGCGTAGTTCACGCCGTCGGAGCGATCGACCCACATCTGGACGAGCGCGAGCGTCGGGTTGTCCTCGTCGACGGGCTCGTCGCGGATGAAGGTCTGCACGAGCGACGGGATGTCGAGCGGCTCCGTCTTGTGGAGGAGGTTCTCGTAGAGGAGGCCCGCGGTGCCGGAGAGCACGGCGCCCGAGAGCGAGGGCTCGAAGGCGACGAAGCCGGGCCCCGTGATGCCGCCTTGCGAGTGACCGAAGAAGTAGATCTTCGCGGGATCGAAGGTGTGCGTGCGCGCACCGTCGGTGATCGAGAGGCCGAGGCCGAGGCGGAGCTGCGAGAACGCATCGGCGA
>Ga0247829_10000410_pt1 | contig 15933 bp, 13 predicted proteins | sample 12C_Control_Day4_FD_207765 | JGI IMG/M metagenome (GOLD analysis project Ga0247829, IMG submission 207765) | Soil microbial communities from agricultural site in Penn Yan, New York, United States - 12C_Control_Day4 | ecosystem: Environmental > Terrestrial > Soil > Agricultural land | place... | reverse complement strand
GGTGGTCGGGCGCTGGCGGCGGACCGGATCGAGGATCATCGTCTGCGCGCCGTGGACGTCGAAGTCCTGGGCCGGGCGGCGCTGGCGCTCGGCGGTGGTCGCGCTCTCCTGGTCGTCGAAGTCACCGGCGCCGGCGCGGCCGGTCTGGCCGGCCGCCGGCAGCCCGGTCGCGGTCCCGGTCGGCCGCGGCTGGAACGGCACCGGCGACGGCACCACGTCCTCGGCGCCGCGGCCGATCAGGTTCTCGCCGAGATCGTCGGATACGTCGTCGGTGAGGACGTACTCCTCGAGCATGCGCAGCTCGCGCTCGATCTCGGCGGCGAACTGCTTGCGGACGTAGCGGCCGAGGTGGCTGCGCGAGTAGCTCGGGACGTAGCGGCGCAGGAACGCGCGCAGGTCGGCCTCGACCTCGGCCGCGGTCTGGTAGCGCTGGGCGCGCGACCGGGTGAGGCACCGATCGGCGATCGCCTCGATCTCCGGCGGCGTCGACGGGACCAGGTCGGCGATCGGCCGGTACTTGGCGTCGCGCACCTTGATCAGCAGATCCATCTCGTTCGACGCGGTGAACGGCGGCACCCGGGTCAACATCTCGTACAGGCACGAGCCGAGGCTGAACACGTCGGAGCGGTGGTCGAGCTTGCGGCCGAGCGCCTGCTCGGGGCTCATGTACTTGACCTTGCCCTTGATCACGCCGGTCTTGGTGTTGACCTTCGACAGCGTCGCCTTGGCGATGCCGAAGTCGCACAGCTTCACCTCGCCGGTGTACGAGACGATGATGTTCGACGGCGACACGTCGCGATGGACGATGCGCAGCGGCCGGCGCTTGCTGTCGACCGCGGTGTGGGCGGCGTGCAAGGCGGCGGCGACCTCGGCGGCGATGTAGGCCGCGTGCTCGGGCGGCATCGGCTTCTTCTTCTGCCGGCACCGCTCGAGGATCGTGCGGGTATCCTTGCCGTCGACGTGCTCCATCGCGATGAAGTACTCGCCGTGGGCACGGGCGAACTCGTAGACGCGGGCGATGTTGACGTGGCGGAGGACCGAGGCGATCTTGGCCTCGTCGACCAGCATCTGGATGAAATCGTCGTCCTCGGCGAGGTGAGCCAGCACACGCTTCACCGCGACCAGGTGTGCGTGACCATGACCGTCGAACGTCTTGGCTCGGTAGATCTCCGCCATGCCGCCGAACGCGATCCGGTCGAGCAGGTGGTACCGGCCGAGCTGCTGGGCTCTGCGCACCGTCGGCGATCGTAACAGGGGCGCCAGGGCCCTCGAAAGAGTTTCGGCGGCACCGCGCGAGGCGATCCCCTATACTCACCCACATATGGCATCACGCTGGCTCGTCCTCCCGCTCGCGGCTGCTCTCGGTCTCACGGCCAGCGCGTGCAAGAAAACCGATCCCAACGTCGACACCGCCCCACCGTCCAACCGCACGACGGGCACCACCGCCAGCGGCGCCGTCGCCGCTGGTGCCAGGGGCGCGCTCGAGGGTGGGCCGGCCCTGGGCGGTCCCGCCGCCCCCGGCGCCGACGATCCGAACGCCCCTGACACCAGCTTCCAGTTCACGGCCCAGCACCCGTCGCCCGGCGCGGTCGGGTCCGAGGCGGTCGCCCGGTTCGTGATCCATCCGGGCGCCGGCTACAAGATGAACAAGGACTACCCGACCAAGGTGACCCTCGAGCCGCCGGCCGGGGTGACGGTCGCCAAGCCGGTGCTCGAGCTGGCCGACGCCGAGACCTTCAGCGACAAGGAGCTGACCTTCGCGGTCAAGCTGACCGCCCAGCAGCAGGGCGAGTTCACGATCCCGGCCACGGTGAAGTTCGCGGTGTGCACCGACTCGACCTGCGACCCGAAGAAGCAGAAGGTCGACCTCGTGTTCAAGGCCAACTAGACCGGGAGCCGATCCGCTCCGCCGAGCGCGGCCGGGCGCGGCCGAGCGCGCGCCGGCCGCGGGGCTCCGTAGTACGCTGAGCGCAGATGACGACCTCGGTGCGGCAGATGCTGGCGACGCTGGGCGAGACCATCCGCGGCCACTTCACGGGCACGCGGCGGATGCTCTCGTACGCCGAGTACCTGGAGCTCGTCCTGTCCGAGCCCGCGCGCCAGCTGCGCGGCTCGCCGCAGTACCTGGTCGACGCGTTCGAGCACTACGGCACCGAGACGGTGAAGTACCCGTGGGGCGAGATCCGCCGGTTCAAGCTGTTCGACTGCCCGTGGGCCGGCGGCGAGGGCCGGCTGATCGGCCAGGAGCTGGCCCAGAACCACGTCTACCAGGCGTTGTCGGGGTTCGTGCGCGACGGCGCGCCGACCCGGCTGGTGCTGCTGCACGGCCCCAACGGCTCGGCCAAGTCGACGCTGATCCGCTGCATCGGCCGCGCGCTCGAGCACTACTCGACCCTCGACGAGGGCGCGCTGTACCGGTTCTCGTGGGTGTTCCCGTCGCAGAAGCAGTCGCGCGGCGGCATGGGCTTCGGCGGCGCCGCCGCCGGCGGCGACGGCTCGACCGAGACCTTCGCCTACCTGCCCGACGAGCTGGTCGACGCCCGCCTGCAGGACGAGCTACGCGATCACCCGCTGCTGCTGATCCCCATCGAGCACCGCGCCGCCTTGCTCGACGCGGCCCGCGCCAAGGCGCCGGGGTTCCAGCCGCCCGACTACCTGCGCCTGGGCCAGCTGTCGCCCAAGAACCGCGAGGTGTTCGAGGCGCTGCTGGCCAGCTACCACGGCGACTACCTCAAGGTCCTCCGCCACGTCGCGGTCGAGCGGTTCTACGTGTCGCACCGCTACCGCACCGCCTACGTCACCGTCGAGCCGCAGATGTCGGTCGACGCCAGCGAGCGCCAGGTCACCGCCGATCGCTCGCTGACCGCGCTGCCGCCGTCGCTGCAGTCGATCGCGCTCTACGAGTACGGCGGCGAGCTGGTCGGCGCCAACCGCGGCATGCTCGAGTTCGACGACCTGCTCAAGCGGCCGCTCGAGGCCTACAAGTACCTGCTCACCACCGTCGAGCGCGGCGCGGTCAGCCTGCAGTCGGCGACCCTGTTCATCGACCAGTGCTTCATCGGGTCGACCAACGAGGTCCACCTGGCCGCGTTCAAGGAGATCCCCGACTTCGCCAGCTTCAAGGGCCGGCTCGAGCTGGTCCGCGTGCCGTACATCCTCGACGTCGGCCACGAGGAGGCGCTCTACCAGGAGAAGCTGCGCGAGGCCGCCGGCGGCCGCCACATCGCGCCCCACGCCGCCTACGTCGCCGCGCTGTGGGCGGTGCTGACCCGCATGCGCAAGCCGCAGGTCGACCGCTACGCCGCGCCGCTGGCCGAGGTGGTCGCCAAGCTCGGTCCGCTCGAGAAGGCCGAGCTGTACGCCCACGGCACCATCCCCGCCGGCGCGACCCCGGTCCAGGCCAAGGAGCTGGCCGCCCACATCAAGGACCTGTTCCAGGAGAGCGACACCTACCCCAACTACGAGGGTCGCATCGGCGCGTCGCCGCGCGAGCTGCACGGCGTGCTGCTCAACGCGGCGTCGTCGACCAAGTACGCCTACGTGTCGCCGCTCGGCGTGCTCGACGAGCTGGTCGAGCTGACCAAGCAGGGCTCGCTGTACGAGTTCCTGCGCCAGGACGTCCAGCCGGGCGGCTTCCACGACCACAAGCGGTTCATCGACCTGACCCGCGAGCGCATGCTGTCGCGCATCGACGACGAGGTGCGGGCGTCGCTGGGCATGGTCGAGGAGAGCGAGTACGCCCGCGTGTTCGAGCGCTACCTCGCCCACGTCACCCACTGGGTCCGCAAGGAGAAGATCCGCAACCCGGCGACCGGGCGGATGGAGGATCCCGACGAGCAGATGATGCGCGAGGTCGAGAAGACCCTCGAGGCGTCGGGCAAGCCCGACGACTACCGCGGCAACCTGATCGCCAAGATCGGCGCGTGGTCGCTCGATCACCGCGGCGAGAAGCCGGTGATGGCCGACATCTTCGCCGAGCAGCTCAAGAAGCTGCGCGACGCCTACTTCGAGCGCCACAAGAAGGCGATCGCCAGCGGGGTCAGCGAGCTGGTGCGCTACCTCACCGCCGACGGCGCCGGCCTGTCGGCCGAGGCGCTGGCCCGCGCCGAGCGCGCCCTGGCCGTGCTCGAGACCCGCTTCGGCTACCAGCGCGAGAGCGCGCGCGACCTGGTCGCGCTCATGGCGAGGGTCCGCTACCGGTAGCCCCCGGGGCCGACGCGGGGGGCGGGAGTGACGGGGCGATCCCGAATGTTGCCGAGCGGTGACGAGCCCGCGTATCGTCGACGGGTGAGGATCGGCCGGCTTGCCCTGGGCGCGGCGGTGTGCGCCGCGCTGTTCGGCTCCGCCGCCGCCGACCGGTTCGTCAAGGGGCCGTACCTCCAGAACGCCCAGCCGCGTGCGGTGACGGTGATGTGGGAGGGCCAGGCGGCGCCGGCGACGGTGATCGTCCACGGCGGCAAGGCGGGCAAGGGCGAGCGCCGTATCGAGGTGCCGGCGAGCGCTCGCCAGGAGATCGTCATCGACGGCCTCGAGCCGGCGACCCGCTACCGCTACCAGGTCGTGCTCGGCGACGAGACCGTCGCCGGCGAGCTGGTCACCGCGCCCGAGCCGGGCACGGCGACGCCGCTGACCTTCGTCGTGTACGGCGACAACCGCGCCGGCACCGAGGTCCATCGCCAGATCGTCGAGCGGGTCCGCGCCGAGGTGCCCGACTTCATCCTCGGCACCGGCGACCTGGTCGACGAGGGCGGCAACCTCCGCCAGTGGCAGTCGTTCTTCGACGTCGAGGGCCCGCTGCTGCGCGACAACGTGATGTTCCCGGCGCTCGGCAACCACGATCGCCAGGGGCCGCGCCGCACCGCCGACAACTATCGCCAGTTCTTCTCGGTGCCCGACAACGGCTCGGATCCCGAGCGGGTCTACGCCTTCACCTGGGGGCCGGCGCACTTCCTCATCCTCGACTCGAACTCGTACAGCTTCGCCCTGACCGACCAGACCGCGTGGCTCGAGCGCGAGCTGGCCGCGGCCCGCCAGGATCCGCGCATCCGCCAGATCTTCGTGGTCATGCACCATCCGCCGTACTCGATCTCGCTGCACGGCGGCCAGCGCGACCTGCGCGAGCGATGGACCCCGCTGTTCGAGCGCTACGGCGTGACCGCGGTGTTCTCCGGCCACGACCACTGCTACGAGCGGGCCCAGGCCGGCGGCGTGCGCTACTTCGTGTCCGGCGGCGCCGGCGCGGCGCTGTACCCGCGCGGCCGGCGGCCGTCGAAGATCGACCTCGAGGCGGTCGAGCGCTTCGAGCGGGTCGCCCACTTCCTGCGCATCCACGTGATCGGCGACCTCGTCGAGGTCACCGCCATCCGCGCCGACGGCACGCCGATCGAGACCACGACCTGGGGCGAGCGGGCCCGGCCGGTGGCGCCGGCGGTGGCGACCACCTCGGGCGCCGACGCGGTCGTGGCCAAGGCCGGCGCCGCCGCGCCCGCGGCGACCAGGCCGGCCGAGCGCGAGGGCCTGCTGCCGATCGTCGTGGTCGCCGGCCTGATCGTCCTCGCCGCCGGCGCCGCCCTGTGGTGGCTGTCGCGCGCCCGCGCGCGCTGACGACCTCGCTCAGCCGGCGAGCAGCCGCGGGACGATGGTGGCCAGGTCGGCCAGCGCGACCGGGGTCTCGGTGCGCGCGGTCATGTCCTTGAGCTTGCCCTGGCCGCTGGCCAGCTCGGCCTCGCCGAGGGCGAGGGTGAGGCGGGCGCCCAGCTTGTCGGCGCGGCGGAACTGCGCCTTCATGCCGACCTCGCGGTGCTCGACCTCGACGGTGACGCCGGCCAGGCGCAGGCGGTGGGCGAGGGCGGTGGCGCGGGTGCGGGCGTCGGCGCCGTGGGCGGCGATGTACAGGCCGATCGGCGCCACGAACTGCTCGGCCGGGTCGGGCATGCACAGCACGGTGCGCTCGACGCCGATGCCGAAGCCGATCGCCGGCGTCTTCGGCCCGCCCAGCTCCTCGATCATGTTGTCGTAGCGGCCGCCGGCGACGATCGTGCTCTGGCTGCCGAGGTTGCCGGCGGTGGTGGTCAGCTCGAACACCGTGCCGGTGTAGTAGTCGAGGCCGCGGACCAGGCGATCGTCGACGGTGAACGGCACGCCGAGCTCGGTCAGGGTGGCCTGGACCCGGTCGAAGTGGGCGCGGGCGCCGTCGCCGAGGTAGGCCAGCACGCTGGGCGCGTCGCGCACGATCGCCTTGCAGCCGTCGACCTTGCAGTCGAGGACGCGCAGCGGGTTGGTGACCAGGCGGCGCTGGCAGTCGGCGCACAGCTCGCTGGCCCGCGGCGACAGGAACGCGACCAGCGCGTCGCGGTAGCGGGCGCGATCGTCGCCCTGGCCGACGTTGTTGATGAGCATGGTCAGCGGCTCGACCTTGAGGCGGGTGTACAGCGCGTGCAGCATCGCCACCACCTCGGCGTCGAGGGTCGGCTCGGCGACGCCATAGGCCTCGCAGTCGACTTGCCAGAACTGGCGGTAGCGCCCGGCGTTGACCGCCTCGTAGCGGAACACCGGCCCGATCGACCACCACCGGGTCACCGCCTCCTTGGCCGCCATCGAGTGCTCGATGTAGGCGCGGGCGAGCCCGGCGGTCAGCTCGGGGCGCAGGGTCAGCGAGCGATCGGCGCGATCGCGGAACGTGTACATCTCCTTGCCGACGATGTCGGTCGACTCGCCGACGCCGCGCACGAACAGGTCGGTGTGCTCGACGACCGGCGGCCGCGCCTCGGCGTAGCCGAAGCGCGCGAAGATCTCGCGGCAGGTGGACTCGAGGTGCTGCCACTTGGCCGACGTGGGCGGCAGCAGGTCGTACATCCCGCGGACGGAGGACGGCGTTTCGGCCATGGCGGCGCGCAGGCTAGCACGCCGCGCCAATCCCGGAGGCTAGGGCTCGCGCCCGGAGGCTAGGGCTCGCGGCGCACGACCAGCGGGCCCAGCCGGTCGGCCAGGGCGTCGGCCGCGGCGGCGACGGCGGCGGCGTCGGCGCCCTCGAGGGTCAGGATCACCTTGAAGTCCTTCTCGTGGAACCTCGGGTAGCTGCCGAGCTTCACCGCCGGGTGGGCGGCGACGATCGCGTCGAGGTGGGGCGCCAGCTCGCCCTCGTCGCCGGTGGTCCACACCCGGGCGATCGCGACCGGCGTGGCGCGGAACCGCTCGCGGATGTCGAGGAACTTGCGCTTGAACAGCGCCGGCACGCCGGGGAGGATGTAGACGTTGCGGTAGGCGACCACCGGCCACACCGCGTCGCAGTAGACCAGCTCGGCGCCGGCGGGGATCGCGGCCAGGCGCAGGTTGGCCGGGGCCAGCTTCTCGCCCCAGTAGGCCCGCACCTTGGCCTCGAGCTCGGGGTGCTGGACGACGGTCGTGCCGAAGCCCTGGGCGATCCCGGCCATGGTGAGGTCGTCGTGGGTCGGCCCGACGCCGCCCGAGGTGAACACGTGATCGAAGCGCGCCGAGAACCGCGTCACCGTGTCGGCGATGTCGGCGAGATCGTCGGGGATGAACGAGATGCGCTTGAGCTCGACGCCGAGCGAGCGCAGCTCACCGATGAGGAACGCCGCGTTCTCCTCGGCGAACTTCCCGGACAAGATCTCGTCGCCGATCACGACGATGCCGGCGGTGGCGCCCATCGGGGTGCATCCTAGCAGCTGCCCGTGGCCGTGCCCGCGCCCATGCCGGTGCCCGATCGCTTGTGTTCACATGGGCTCGCCTGCTAAGACCCGCCCCGGCATGGACCTCGTCCTGCGCGGTGGCCGCGTCCTCGGAGAGGCGCCCTCGGGCGCCTGGCAGGACGTCGCTGCCGACGTCCGCATCGCCGGCGGCCGGGTCGTCGAGATCGGCGCCGGCCTGCGCGGCGGCCGCGAGGTCGCGGTCGACGGCCTGTGGATCGCGCCCGGCCTGGTCGACCTGCGCGCCCACCTGCGCGAGCCGGGCGCCGAGCACGAAGAAGATCTGGCCAGCGGCACCCGCGCCGCGGCCGCCGGCGGGTTCACCACCGTGTGCGCCACCGCCGATACCAACCCGGTCAACGATCAACGCACGGTCACCGAGCTGATCGTCCGCCGCGCCGCCGAGGTCGGCAGCGCGCGGGTCCTGCCGATCGGCGCCATCACCCGGGGGCTGGCCGGCGATCGCCTGGCCGACATCGCCGACATGCGCGAGGGCGGGGCGATCGCGGTCGGCGACGGCGACCGCTGCGTCACCGACGCCGCGCTGCTGCGCCGCGCCCTCGAGTACGCCCGCACCGTCGGCGTGCCGCTGGTCCAGCACGCGCTCGATCCGCTGCTGTGCGAGGGCGGCGCCGCCAACGAGGGCGCGACCGCGACCCGGCTCGGCCTGCGCGCCCAGCCGGCGATCGCCGAGAGCGCGGTGGTCGCGCGCGACCTCGAGCTGGTCGAGTGGACCGGCGCTCGCTACCACGTCGCCCACGTGTCCGCCGCCCGGACGGTTGCGCTGCTGCGCGAGGCGCGCCGGCGCGGCCTGCCGGTCACCGCCGAGGTCACGCCGCACCACCTCACGCTCACCGAGGAGGCGTGCGCGACCTACGATCCGCTGACCAAGGTGGTGCCGCCGCTGCGCGGCGAGGCCGATCGGCTGGCGCTGCTCGAGGGCCTCGCCGACGGCACCATCGACGCGATCGCCACCGATCACGCCCCCGAGGGGCTGACCGACAAGGAGCTCGAGTTCGAGGCCGCCGCGCCCGGCATGCTCGGGCTCGAGACCGCGCTGGCCCAGGTGCTCGGCCTGTGCCGCGACGGCGCGCTGTCGCTGCGCCGGGCGATCGAGGCGCTGACCGTCGGCCCGGCCCGCGCGTTCGGGCTCGACGCCGGCCGCATCGGGCCCGGCGTGGTCGCCGACCTGGTCGTGTTCGATCCCCAGCGGGCGTGGACGGTGACCGCCGACGCCCTGGCGTCGAAGGCCAAGAACACCCCGCTCCTCGGCCATCGGCTGATCGGCCGTGCCGTGCTCACTTTCCTCGGCGGTCGGCCCGTGCTCGACTGCGACGGGAGGCTCGCGTGACGTACCCCGCCGTCCTGGTGCTCGAGAACGGCCGCGTGTTCCGCGGCCGCGGCTTCGGTGCTCGCACCGCTCGCCACGGCGAGGTCGTGTTCAACACGTCCATCACCGGCTACCAGGAGATCCTCTCGGATCCGTCGTACTGCGGCCAGATCGTGGTCATGACCGCGGTCCAGATGGGCAACGTCGGCATCAACCAGGCCGACCTCGAGGCCGGCGCACCGGGCGCGTCGGGCTTCGTCGTGCGCGAGCGCAGCGGCGCGTCGAGCTGGCGCGCCGAGGACGAGCTCGATGCCTGGCTCGATCGTCACGGCCTGCCCGGCATCGACGACATCGACACCCGCGCCCTGACCCGGATCCTCCGCGACGAGGGCGCCATGCGCGGGGTGATCGCGCCGGATCCCGGCGGCGACTGTGCCGCGCTGCTCGCCGAGGTCCGCCGCCAGCCGACCATGGAGGGCCTCGACCTGGTCCCGCGGGTCACCACCAAGGATCGGTTCGCGTGGAGCGACCCGTCGTGGCGGGCGACGTGGGAGACCGCGCCGCTGCCGGCCGAGCCGCGCTTCCACGTGGTCGCCTACGACTTCGGCATCAAGCGCAACATCCTGCGCCGCATGGTCGACACCGGCTGCCGGGTCACCGTGGTGCCGGCGACCACGTCGGCGGCCGACGCGCTCGCGCTCGCGCCCGACGGCATCTTCCTGTCCAACGGCCCCGGCGATCCGGCCGCGGTCACCTACGCGATCGAGGCCACCCGCGAGCTGCTCGCCCGCGACCTGCCGGTGTTCGGCATCTGCCTCGGCCACCAGATCCTGTCGCTCGCCCTCGGCGCCAAGACCTACAAGCTGCCGTTCGGCCATCACGGCGGCAACCACCCGGTCAAGGACCTGACCACCGGCAAGGTCGAGATCACCTCGCAGAACCACGGCTTCTGCGTCGATCCCCAGACCATGCCGGCCGGCGCCCGCGTCACCCACCTCAACCTGTACGACGACACCGTCGAGGGCTTCGAGGTGCAGGGGCGGGCGGTGTTCGGCATCCAGTACCATCCCGAGGCCAGCCCCGGCCCGCACGACGCGCACTACCTGTTCGGTCGGTTCCGCGACGCGATGCGGACCGCCGCCGGTGGCCGCTGAGATGGCCAAGGAGCGCACCGCCGCGCTCGCCGAGGCCTCGGGCAAGGCCGCCTTCCTCGGCGAGGTGCTCGACCGGCTGGTCGCCGAGCACACCGGCGACGACGAGCGGGTGGTGGCGGCGCGCAAGCTGTACGAGGAGCGGCGCGGCCGGGTGTTCGAGGACGAGGAGCTGTGGGAGGTGTGGAGCGGCGGCTTCGTCGAGTGGCTGGTCACCGAGCACGTCCCCGACGGGCGGACCCTGCCGCTGGCCGCCGACTCGCTGGCCGCGGCCCGCGACGGCGGCGACGTCCGCCGGGCGGCGGCGATCCGGGCCTGGCTGACCTCGCACCGCAGCCTGTGGTCGGTCGAGAAGCTGGGCGACGGCTACGTCGATCTGTTCGACCTGCTCGGTGGCGCCCACGTGCGGGTCGCCGAGCCGCGCGAGATGCACGGCGTCGCCGTCGGCGAGGTCGCCGAGCTGCGGGTGATCGGCTTCGAGGGCGAGGTGCTGTTCGGGCGGGCGTTCCTGTTCCACCCGCGCGGCACCCGCGACGCCCTGCTCGAGCAGGCCCGCGCCATCACCGCCGAGGGCGGTGACCGCCGCGCCGTGCTCGATCACGCGGCGCTGCTGCGCACCAAGGTGCTGCGCTACCGCCACGTCGCCCCGGCCAAGCTGTACGAGCGCGGCGGGCTGCGCGAGTCGGCGCGGTGAGCCGCGGGACGCCGGTCGCGGCCGCGATCGCGGTCGTCGCCGTCGTCGTCGCTGCGCGCGCCGGCGCGGCGCGGGCGCAGACCCCGGTCGCGACCCGGCCGGCGTTCTCGGTCGAGCGGTTCACCCCCGCCCCCGGCGGCGACACCTTCGTCGGCGTCGAGGGCGCCGACGTGCTGCCGGCCGGCCGGTGGGCGGTGACGCTGTCGACCTGGCTGATGGAGCGGCCGATCGTCCTGCGCGACGTGGTGACCGGCGACGAGGCCACCGAGCCGGTGCGCTGGCGCTGGGGCCAGGAGGTCGGGGTCGCGCGCGGGCTCGGCGACCGCTACCAGCTCGGCGTGGCGGTGCCGGCCGGCGTGCAGTGGGGCGATCGCCTGCAGGGCATCGGCCTGTCCGAGGAGCCGCTCGCCCGCTTCGTCCTCGGCGACGTCCGCCTGCACGGTCGCGCCCGGGTCGCCGGCCGGCCCGGCCAGGACGGCCTGGCCGCGGCGGTGGCGGCGGCGATCGTGCTGCCGACCGGCGACGACGATCAGTTCGCCGGCGAGGCCGGCTGGATGCTGCAGTGGGGCGTGCGGGTCGGCTGGCGCTCGCCCGACGTCGAGCTCACCGGCGGCGCGGCGCTGCGCCTGCGCACCACCGAGGTCGTGCTGCTGTCGCCGGCCCGCCCGCACGGCAACGAGCTGGTCGGCGGCCTCGGCGCGGCGGTGCGGATCGCGCCGCTCGGTCTCGCGTTCGGCGGCCGCGACCGGGCATGGGCGCTGGCCGAGGTCGAGGGCGTGCTCGGCGACTCGCCGGGGACCGGCAGCCGCGGCCCATCGCCGGCCGAGTGGCGCCTGGGCGTGCGCGCCTACACCAGCCGCGCCTGGTCGGTCGCGGTCGCAGGCGGCGCCGGCTTCACCCCCGACGAGCTCGGCTCGCCGGGCTGGCGCGGGCTCGTGCAGATCACCTACGACCAGGCGCCGCCACGCGACCGCGATCGCGACGGCGTCCCCGACGGGCGCGATCGCTGCTGGCTCGTCGCCGAGGATCGCGACGGCCACGACGACCACGACGGCTGCCCCGATCTCGACGACGACGGCGACGGCGTCCCCGACGAGGACGACCGCTGCCCGCTCGAGCGCGAGGACCTCGACGGCGTCCGCGACCTCGACGGCTGCCCCGACGCCGAGCAGCGCTTGCCCGGCATCATCGAGGACCTCGGCCCGACCGACTGATTTGAACGTGACTTGACGTTGTCGTTGACGGCGACGGAAGGCGCCGAGATGTTCGGCGCACAGTGAGGTCCGCGCCTGCACCCCGCAGATGAGCTCGCTGACCGAGGTCGCGGCTGCACCGTGAACTCACTGAGCATAGTGCCGCGGTGCATCCCGTCGCCGTCAACGTCAACGTCAACGATGGGTGATCGCGGATCGGTGCGCTCGATCGTGGCTACTCGAGCGGCTGGTGCTGCGACCAGGCCTCGATGACCTGATCGTCCTCGAGGGTCAGGCGGACCTCGTAGGTGGCGCGCACGCCGTCGCAGTCCTGATCGCCGATCGCGGTGAGCACGAGGGCGGCGCCGTCGCGGTGGACCTGGTAGGCGAAGCGGTGGCGGTCGTCGATCGAGAAGCCGAGGGCGCGCCAGCCGGGGTCCTGCCAGCGGGCCGGATCGGGGGCGCAGGTTTCGCCGCCGTGCTCGCAGCAGGTGCCGACCGGCGGGGTCGGGCCGACGTTGACGTCGGGGAGGGCATGGTGCTCGCCGACGTGGGCGCGGACGCGCTCGACCAGGTAGCCGAGCAGGGCGGGCGCCTCGCGGGCGGCGCGCTTGGTCGCGCACTGGCGCTGCGCCGCCGGGCAGGTCGCCAGCGCGCACAGGCCGACCAGGCCGAGCAGCCACCGCGCGCGTCGCCAGACGTCCTTGACCCGCATCGCTGCCCGGCGTCAGTCGAGCTTGGCCGGCTCGGTCAGCGTGAAGGTCGGCTCGCCGCCGGCGGCGGTGCCCTCGAGCACGTACTCGATCGTCGTGCCGTCGCAGTCGAGATCGCCGACCGCCGTGACCCGCACGGTGCGGCCGTCGGACGTGTACGCGTACTGGAAGTAGTGCGGGTCGTCCATCGTGAAGTCGAGCGCCTGCCACACCTCGGCGGCCCACGCCGCCGGGTCGGGCGCGCACTTGCCGCCCGATGCGCAGCAGGGTTTGGCCGGCGTCGCCGGCACCGTGCCGACCGGGAAGCCGTCCTTCTCGAACAGGGTGGCCTTGAGGCTGTTCTTGAGCGAGTTGAGGCGGAGCTGGGCCTCGACCGACTTCGACTTGAGCATGTACGCGTCGTACTCGGCGGTGACCGACTTCGGCTGGTCGCTCTCGCCGCCGCCGCCGCACGCGGCCACGCCGAGCGCGCCCACCACGATCGATCGGATCACGAGCTTCACGACGGGACCTCCTCCAGGTGACGGGCGAGCAGGCCGGCGACCACCGCCGGCGCCTCGAGCTGCGGGACGTGGCCGATGCCGGGCAGGACGTGCAACCGCGCCCGCGGCAGGCGGGTGTGGACCTTGCGCGCCGTGTCGGGGTGGATGATGCGGTCCTTGGCGCCGTGGACGATCAGCGTGCGGTGGGCGATGGCCTCGAGGTCGCCGGGCAGGCCGTCGTCGGCGCTCGACTCGACCCAGCCGCGGAACAGCTCCTCGAGCACCGGCCGCGCCGCCGCCCGCCGCGCCGCCACGTAGCGGCGGATCGCCTGCGGCACCCGCGGCGGCTTCTCGGTGACCAGCTTGACGAAGCGGTCGGCGTCGTCGCCGGAGCCGGGCCCGGGGATGAGCAGGTTCTCGCCGCGGGCGAGCGCGCGGGTCAGCTCGCTCTCGGCCAGCTCGGGCGCCACCGACGCGACCAGCGTCAGCGAGGCCACCCGCTCGGGGTGGTTGCGGGCGATCCACAGGGCGATGCCGCCGCCCATCGAGTTGCCGCACAGGTGGGCGCGGGTGATGCCGCGCTCGTCGAGCAGGCCGATCACCGCCCGGCCCATGGCCGCGGGGGTCGCCCGCCGCGCGCCGACCACCGTCGACCGGCCGTGGCCGGGCAGGTCGAGCAGGAGCAGGCCGCGCCGGCGCAGGAACGGCGTCATCAGCAGCCAGGTCTCCTTGTCGCCGCCGAAGCCGTGGATCAGCACCACCGGCGTGCCGGGCCGGCGGCGCTCGTAGAGGGCGAGGTCGAGATCGGCGACCCGCGCCCGCGCCGGCGCCAGCCGGCCGGCGGCCATCATCGCCCGCTCGAGCGCGCGCATCTCGAAGCGGCCGACCGCGAGCTCGAGCTGGGCGAGGCGGTTCATCGGCCGCCTCCAGCCGGCAGGTCGGCGGGCAGCACCGGCCGCGCCGGCGGCGGGCCGGCCGGGGTCAGCGCGCGCACGAACGCGAGCAGGGCGGCCTGCTCGTCGGCGGTGAGGGCCAGCACCGGCAGGCCCGGATCGACGACGCTCGGATCGGCGCCCTGGCCGCGGCCCCCGTCGAGGTGCCACTGGACGGCGGCCTCGAGGGTGGCAGCGCTGCCGTCGTGGAACAGCGGGGCGCGCACCGCCACGCCGCGCAGGGTCGGGGTCTTGAACGCGCCGGCCCAGGCCGGATCGACGCGGCCGCGGCCGTCGTCGGGCGACGCGATCAGCCCCAGCCGGTGGTAGCCGAGGTCGGTGTACAGCGGCGGCGCGTGGCAGGTCGCGCACTGCGCCTTGCCGTTGAACAGCTTGTAGCCGGCCTCGACCTCGGGCGGCAGCGCCGCGTGCTCCTCCTCGCGCTCGTGGACGTCCCACGGCGCCCCGCCGCTGTAGCGGGTGATCGCGTACGCCAGCAGCGCCGCGGCGGCGGTGGTGCCGGGGTCGCGACCCGACGCCGTCCGCTTGACGTGGGCGCGGTAGGTCGGGCTGGCCATCAGGCGGGCGATGCCGTCGGCCAGCGGGCGGCCGAGCTGGCCGGCGGCGTGGGCCGCGATGAACCCGGCGCGGTCGGTGCCGCGGCCGTCCCAGCCGAGATCCGGGTGCCAGGCCAGGTTGAGCAGGGTCGGGGTGTGGCGCAGGTTGGGCTTGCCACTCGGGCTGGGCGAGCGCGGCACCGTGCCGGCGAACCCGTGATCGGGATCGTGGCAGGTCGCACACGAGGTCTTGCCGTCGGCGGCGAGGCGGCCGTCGAAGAACAGCAGCTCGCCGAGCGCGATCTCCTCGGGGGCGGGCGCGTGATCGCTGGGCAAGGGCGGCAGCCCGGACGGCGGCGTCGGGGCCTCCGGCGCCGGCGGCAGCACCACCTCGCCGCCGGGGGGCACGACCACGGGGCCAGCCGCGGCGGCCGCGTCGGCGGCGACCGGCGGCGGCGCCGGCTCGCCGGTGCGGTCGTCCTTCTTCTTGGCCGGACAGCCGGCGAGCGCGAGCAGCGCGGCGGCGGCCGCGGCGACAGCGAGGCGTTCAGGCAGCATGCGCGGTGCGGTAGGCGGTGGGCGGCACGTCGGCGAGCACGCGCATGGCGTTGTCGCCGAGGATCTTCTTGAGCACCCGCGCCGGCACGCCGCGCCGGTGCAGCGCGACGGTCAGGTTGGGCAGGGCGGCGACGTCCTCGAGCCCGATCGGCGGGATGACGAAGCCGTCGAAGTCGGAGCCGAGCGCGGGCACGTCCTCGCCGGCGACCTTGACGATGTGCAGCAGGTGATCGACCACGGCGTCGAGGCCGGCGCCGCCGAGGAAGCGGCGGGCGAAGATGACGCCGACGCAGCCGCCCCGGTCGGCGATCGCGCGCAGCTGCTCGTCGTCGATGTTGCGCCAGTGCTCGTGGACGCCGAGCACACCGGTGTGGCTGACCATCGCCGGCTGGGTCGACACCTCGAGCGCCTCGAAGAAGCCCTTGCGGTTGATGTGGGCCAGATCGACGACCACGCCGCAGCGGTTGAGCTCGCGCACGACCTCGCGGCCGACGCCGGTCAGGCCGCGATCGGGATCGGCGCCCTTGCCCCTGGCCGGCGCGCCCAGCGCGTTGGCCGAGAAGTGGAGCAGGCCGAGGTAGCGCACGCCGCGGCGGGCGAAGTGCTCGACCAGC
>Ga0247829_10000407_pt1 | contig 15968 bp, 9 predicted proteins | sample 12C_Control_Day4_FD_207765 | JGI IMG/M metagenome (GOLD analysis project Ga0247829, IMG submission 207765) | Soil microbial communities from agricultural site in Penn Yan, New York, United States - 12C_Control_Day4 | ecosystem: Environmental > Terrestrial > Soil > Agricultural land | place: USA... | reverse complement strand
GGGTTTCATTGACGCCGTCGGCGGATCAGCGGTATCACACCGGAAGTCCGATGCTTCTCAAGAAGATCGTGATCGCTGAAGACGACGACGCCATCGCCCACATGGTGAGCATGGCGCTCGGCGATGCAGGGTTCCTTTGCCTTCGCGCCCGCGACGGCGACGAGGCGCTCAAGCTGGTCAAGGCACACGATCCCGACATCCTCGTCCTCGACGTGATGATGCCGCGGGTCGACGGGCTCGAGGTGGCGCGCCGCCTCAAGGCCGACGTCATGTGGTCCCGCACCCCGATCTTGATGTTGACCGCGCTGGCGTCGACGGACGATCAGGTCAACGGCCTCGAGGCCGGCGCCGACGCCTACATGTCCAAGCCGTTCGACCTGCGCGAGATGGGCGCGCGGGTGAAGGCGCTGATCCGCGCGGCGCGCCGCGAGCGCGATCGCAACCCTACGACGAACCTGCCCGGTTCGCGGGCGATCGACGAGGAGATCGATGCCGCGCTCAAGAGCGGCAAGCCCACGATGGTCGTCCACATCGACATCCTCAACTGGGACGCGTACGCCGACTCGATCGGCATCGCCAAGTCGGAGGACACGGTGCGCAGCCTCGGTGCGTGGCTGCTCGAAGCGGCCCGCGCGGCCTCGGGTGGTGGCGCGTTCGTCGGTCACATCGGCGGCTCGGACTTCATCGCCGTCCTGTCACCGGAGCACGCGCTGCCGTTCGTGACCGGCGCCGAGGGCGCCTTCGACAGCAAGCGCAGCGCGCTGCCGGCCGATGCGAGCGGCCTGCACCTGGTCGCCGGCGTCGCGAACACCGACGGGCTCACTCTGAACAACGGCGCCGACGAGCTCGGCCGCCGTCTCGGCAAGGCGATGAAGCAGGCGAAGGCGGCGGGCAAGACGGGCCACGTCCTCTTCTCAGACCCGGTCCGCTAGCTGAAGCGCGGCGTGGCGGGCGCGAACGACGACACGGATCCTGCGGTCGCCGCGACGCATCCCTCCGAGCCCGGTGCCGACGACGCGCCCCGGGGGCGTGGTCCGCGCGCCGTGCGGTCGGGCGACACGCTCGGTCGCTACGAGCTCGGCGACGAGCTGGGCGAGGGCGGCATGGCGACCGTCTATCGCGCGCGCGACAAGGAGCTGCGTCGCGACGTCGCGGTGAAGGTGCTGTTCCCGCACCTCGCGCGCAGACCCGACATCGTGCGGCGCTTTCATCGCGAGGCGCGCGCCGCCGCCGGGCTCGAGCACCCGAACATCCTCCGCATCTACGACGTCGGCGGCGGCGAGGGCGATGAGCCGCCGTACATCGTGATGGAGATGATCCGCGGCCGCACGTTGCTCGAGGAGATCGAGCAGCGCGGCGCGATGTTCACCGAGGTCGTCGCGTGCATGGGCGCGCTGCTCGCCGACGCGCTCACCGCCGCGCACGCCGCGGCGATCGTGCATCGCGACATCAAACCGGCGAACGTGTTGATCGCGTCCGGCGGCCGCCTGCTGCTCGCGGACTTCGGCGTCGCGCGGCTCGAGACCGAGGACTCGCTCGTCACCAAGACCGGCGCGCTGCTCGGGACGCCAGCGTACATGAGCCCCGAGCAGGCGACCGGCGACACCGCGACGGCGAAGAGCGACCTCTACTCGCTCGGCGCCACGCTGTATCAGCTCGCGACCGGCTCGCTCGCGTTCTCCGGCAATGCGGCGAAGGTGATCGCGCAGATCACGACGGGACAGCTGGTCGCGCCGGCGAAGAAGCGCCCGGCGGTGGGGCCCGATCTCTCGCAGCTGATCGTGCGCTTGATGGCGGTCGAGCCCGAGCACCGGATCGCGAGCGCCGCGGCGGCGGCGAGCGAGCTGCGCGCGCTGCTCTCGGCGGCCGGGTTCGGCGATCCGAGCGAGGAGCTCGCGGCCTACTTCGCGGATCCCGACGCGTTCGTGCGCGAGCGGACGCCGCGCGTGGTGTCGTCGACGGTGGCGTCGGCGAAGGCCGCGCTCGCCGAGGGCAAGCTGCCGCGCGCGATGGCGCTGGCCGATCGCGCGAGCGCGCTCGCCCCGGGAGATCCCGCGGTCACGACGTTGATCGAGAAGGTCGCCGCAGGTGGGCGCGCGACGGCGCGGCGGCGCTGGCTCGCGCTCGCGGGGGGCGTGCTCGCGCTCGCCGGGGGGGGCACCGCGGTCGCGCTGTCACTCGCGGACGGACAGGAGCCCGCGACCACGGCCGCGATCGTCGCAGACGCCCCGCTCGAGGCGGTGATCTCGACCACCGCCGATGCCGGCGTCACCGATGCCGAGCTCGTCGTCGTCGCAGACGCGGACGTCGCCGATGCACGCATGGTCGTCGAGGCGCGTGTCGATGCACGCGTGCACGAGCCGCGCGTGCGCGTCGATGCGAGCTTGCGGCCCGATGCCGCGGCGGCGGTTGCCGCGATCTCGATCGACGCGGCGCCCGTGGCGGTGCCGCCTCCCGACGCCGCGCCCACCGTCGAAGCGCGTGGCGCGATCCTCGTGCGCAACGACGTCTACTGCGACGTCACGATCGACGGCCAGTCGATCGGTCGCGTCACCCCCGCGACCGCGAAGCCGGTGTCCGTCGCCGCGGGCCGCCACACCGTGACGTGCGGCCAGCTCGGCCTCGACTCGTGGACCAAGCAAATCGACGTCCGCGCGGGCGAGACGGCGACCGTCACCGGCAGCCTGCTGCAGACGTTCGCGGTGACGATCGGGGTCGGCGCGATGATCGACGGCATCGCCTACCGGCCCGGCGCGGTCGTGCAGCTCAAGAAGGGCCGCTACCGGGTCGAGTCCGGCGGGGTGACCAAGTACCTGACGATCCACGGGCCTTGCCAGCTTCGCTCGAGCCCCGAGCTCGATTGCTACCGCTAGCGAATCCCTGACAGCCGTGTCGCGGTCCGCGCCGAACGACGAAGCCGAGCCTTCGCGATCCGACCACTTGCGCGTGGCAGGCCGGTTGCAGCACGGTGGAGCTTCGTGAGCCGCGGATCCGCCATCGGTTGCACCCTGCTCGCCGCCCTCGGGCTCGCGGGCTGCTTCTACACGGATCCGATCAACCAGCGCCCGGCGGTCGACATCCGGGCCGCGTCGAGCGACCCGATCTATCGCGGCAGCCACGTCGCGTTCACCGCGGAGGCCGCGGATCCCGACAGCGTGGTCATCTTCCTCACGTGGCGCGCGTACGTGTGTACCGACGCATCGGTGCTCGAGACGTGCGATCAAGCGCCGTTCTACACGGGCGTGCTCGACACGGCCGAGTTCGACGTCCCGATCCTGCGCGCCGACGAGGCGGTGCCGGTCCAGTCGCTGCGCCTCGTGCTCGAAGCCGAGGACGACTACGGTGCCACCGCGAAGCCCAGCGAGGAGCTCGTGCTCCCCGTGCTCAACGCGCCGCCGGCGCTGAAGCTCGACAAGATCAGCCGCTACGCCTACCTCGCCGGCACGCCGATCCAGCTGTTCGCGCTCGTCAGCGACGCCGACGACGGGCCGCTGTTCGTGCAGCCGCTCGTGTGGGAAGTGTTCGGGCCCGCGGGTGCGTCGTACGAGCTGAGCGAGCTGGTGGTGCCGCAGCCGAGCGACCCACAGCAGTCGCAGTTCGGCAAGGAGCTCGTGGTCGCCGCGGAAGGCGAGTGGGAGATCCGCGTGACCGCGCGCGACCACCTCGGCGCCGAGTCCGTACAGACGTTGATGATCGCGGTCGGCCCCGACGAGCCCCCGTGCCTCGCGCAGCTGACGCCGATCGTGCCGACCGGCGGGCTCGCGCTGCCGATCACCGAGGAGACGCTCTTCCGCGTGCCCGTCGTCGTCGACGAGCTCGACGTGTATCCGCCGGTCGGCGGCGATGCCGTGCTCGGCACGACGCGGTTCCGCTGGTCCTTGCAGGGGCCCGGGCAAAGCTCGCACGTCGAGCTCGTGGGCGCCGTCGGCAATAGCGTCGCGATCGATCCGGCGGCCTACACGCCGGGCGAGGTGCTCGACCTCCGCGTCGAGGTCTTCGATCGCAACAACCTCGCGATCCCGTGTCCCGAGAGCGAGCCGTCGTGCGCGTCGATCGCGACCAAGCCCACCTGCATCCAGCGCCAGTCGTGGCGCGTGGAGGTCCGATGAAGGCGGCGATCCTGATGCTCCTCGTCGCGGTGGCGGCGTGTGGTGGGGACAATGGTGCCGATGGTCCGCCCGACTGCACCGTCGGGATCGCGTTCTCGCCTGCGAGCCCGATCGCGGGCCCGCAGTCCGAGGTGCGCGCGATCGCGTACACGAGCTCGGTCCCCGGCGTACGGACCTATGCGTGGACGGTCGCGCGCGGAGGGGCGAGCGTTCCCTTCGACGACGCGCGCACGGATCGCTCGGAGATCGTCTTCATCGCCGACCAGCCCGGGGTCTACGACGTGACGCTCGACGTCGCGATTCCGGGCTATGCCTGCAGTACGGCCTTCGAGTCGGTGACGGCGCGCGCGAGCGATAGCGGCCGCCTGGTGCGGCTGCACATCTCGCCTCTCGACGGCACCGCGGCGCCGCCGTACGACCAGATCATCGAGGTGCCCGACAGCCCCGACTTCGATCTCGGCGAGATCAACCTCGATCCAGGCACGAACCTGACGGGCACGGTGAGCAGCGGCGCGACGGGCGTGCCGGCCTACCTGCGGTTCTCGCCGGTCGCGAACCCGGACGCGGCCGTCGAGGTGTTCACCGACGCCGACGGCACGTACAGCGCGAGGCTCGCGAAGGTCGCGCACGACATCCTGATCGTTCCGACCGGGCCGTATGCTCCTCGCAAGACGAGCTGGGCGCTGTTCGGCAGCGGCGAGCTCGCGGTGGATGGCGGAGAGGCGGTCACGGGGACCGTGCTCGATCCGTCGGGCGCCGCACTCGCGGGGGCGAAGGTGAAGGCGCTGATCGACGGGGTACCGTCGACGATCGCGACGACCGCCGCCGATGGCAGCTACAGCCTGCAGGTGTCCGCGTTCGGCGATGACGTGACGATCGAGGTCGTGCCACCGCTCGCGAGCGGCCTGCCGCGCCTGTCGCTGCGGACCTCACTCGATCTGCAAGCGCCGATCGACGTGCGATACGCGAGCACGCTCGCGCTGCGCGACCTCGCGGGAATGCAGCTGCGCCGTGGTGGCTCGCCGCTCGCCGGCGGCAAGGTCACCGTGGTCGGAGAGATCGCGACGGCCGGCACGATCGCAGGTGCGCCCGCGCTGGGCCACGTTCGCGTGGCGGCCACGGCGAATGCGAGCGGCACGCTGCCCTCGGCCCTCGTGCCGGCGGCACCGCTCGACGGTGTGATCGCCGCCTCGCCGACCGACCTCGCCGTCGTGCCGCTCGATCTCAGCACCGCGGTCCCCGCGCAGCTGACGGCGCCGTCGATGCTCTCGATCGACACCACCATCATGAACGCCGGCGCGGGCGTCGAGCGTGCCCGCCTCGAGCTCGTCCCGCGCGAGGCGCTCGCGCTCGCGGGCGTGTCGTCGAGCTACCTGGTGGCCGGCGCGACCGGCGTGGTCACGGGGCAGCTCGCCAGCGGCGGCACCTACGATCTGCTGGTCACCGATCCGGCGGGCGACGGAGCACCGCTGGTCGTTCGCAACGTCACCGCGTCGAACCTCACGAGCACGTACGTGCTGCCCGAGGCCGTGCACGTCAGCGGCGTCGCCGGGGTGACGGGAAATCCCAACCCGCTCGTCGGCGCCTCGGTCCAGGTCCTGTGCGCGCAGTGCGAGGGCGTCGAGCGCGCGCGCCCGCTCGCGGAAGGCGCGACCGATCAGGGCGGGGCCTTCACCCTCGCGGTCCCCAAGCCCGCCCTGTAGGATCGCCGTCGATGCTCGCCAGGCTGCTCGTCGCCACGCTCGTCGTCGTCGCGCCGATGCGCGCGCGCGCCGAGAGCGACCAGGCGGTCGCGCTGCTGCCGCTCGATGCGGCGCCGCGGCTCGAGATCTACGGGCAGCCGGTCGCCAGCGAGATCGCGCGCGCGCTGGTCGCGGGTGGCATCGATGTCGTCGTCGTCGGTCCGAAGATGGCGGTGCCCGAGCGGGCGACGCTGATCGTCGACGGGACGATCCTTCGGAGTCCCGGCCCGGGTAAGGACGACGCGGTCGTGCTCAGCGTGCGCGTGCGCAACCGCGCCGATGGCGTGCTCGTCGCGACGCTGCAGGCGAGCGCGCCGAGCCTCGCGAACATCGACAAGGCCGCGGCCGAGGTCTCGGCGCAGGTGCTGCCGGCCGTGCGCACGCGGCTCGCGGAGCTCGCGCAGCCGGCGCCGCCGCCGGCGACCGTGGTCCCGACGCCGACGCCACCGTCGACGGTCGCGCCCGCGCCGCGGCCGACGCTCGTCGCGATCGTCGCGCGTGATCGCTCGCAGGAGGTGTTCCGCGCCGCGCTGTCCGCCGCGGTCACCGACGCCCTCGGTGCACGCTCGCGCACGCCCGTCGAGACGCCGATCGCGAAGCTGAGCAAGCGCGACGCCGCGACCACCGTGAAGGCGACCGGGCAGGATCTCGGCATGGCGTTCGAGGTGCTCGGTTACGAGGTGCTCGGCAAGACCGTGCCGCTCGCGCGTGCCCGCGTCCGCGTCCGCGTGGCCGATGCGGCTGGCCTCGTGTTCGATCGCATCGTGATCACCGACAGCGTCGTCGGTGATCGCGGCATGCAGCTCGACGCGGTCGCGGCGCGCGTCGCCCGCGAGGTGCTCGACATTCTGCGCCCGCACTTCGCGCGCAAGGTGGCCACGTGGCGCTGAGGCAGGTCGTTCACCTACGCACCGCCTTCGGCGCTGCTGCGCGCGCGACGTTCGTCGCGCTTGCGTTCCTCGCCTTGCTGGCGACGCCTGCCGCCGCGCAGCCGTCGGAGTCGGCGCCCGTGGAGCCGCCACCCGGGCCGCCCGCGACGTTGCCCGAGGAGACGCCGGTGCAGCTGCAGGCGCCCTCGGAGGTCCTGCGCGCGGGCAACGCCGCCGCGACCGCAGGCGACTGGGGCACGGTCTCGCAGCTCGTCGATCCGCTGCTGGGCGGCCAGCTCGCCGAGGCCGATCTTGCCGAAGCGCACCGGCTCGCCGGGCTCGCGTCGTTCTTCCAGGGCCGCCGCGAGCAAGCGGAGCGTCACTTCCTCGCGTACCTCCGCATCGATCTCGACGCGCAGCTCGATCCGTCGCTGTACCCCGCCGAAGCGGTCATCTTCTTCAACGACGTGAAGGCGCGGCACAACGCCGAGCTGCGCGCGCGCCGCCCGAAGGGCAAGCGCTACTGGGTGCTGAACCTGTTGCCGCCGGGCGGGCAGTTCCAGAACGGCCAGCGCACGAAGGGCTTCGTCGTCGGTGGCCTGCTCGCGGGCTTCGCGATCGCCCACGGCACGAGCTACCTGCTGCTGCGGCGTTGGTGTACGCGCACCACGGGCATGAACGGCGGCAGCGGGCTCACGTGCGACGACGGCGGCGATCACTACGCCTCGGCGGGGACGATGCGCACGCTCAACGCGGTGTCGGGCGTCGGCCTCATCCTCACCTACGCCTACGGTGTGATCGACGGTGCGGTGGTGTACAAGCGCAGAACACGCGAGCGGGCGGTCCAGCCGTTCATCACCACCTCGCGCGACAGCGGGTTTATCGGCGTTGCGGGGCAGTTCTGAGGGTTGGGGCCCGCAGGCCCTGGCCCCGCAACCACGGGACAGGCGCGCAGCGCTCCATGTGTCGTCGGTTAGCCCCGGTATCTAAGCCCCTTCAACATTGTGATCCGCAAACCTAGTCGGCTACGATTCGGCTCGGAGTGAGGCAGCCCGTCCCATTTGGGAAGTACCTCCTGCTCGACCGCATCAGCGTCGGCGGGATGGCCGAGGTCTTCAAAGCCAAGAGCTATGGCGTTGAAGGCTTCGAGAAGATCATCGCGATCAAGCGGATCCTGCCCACGATGGGCGAGGACCGCGACTTCATCAAGATGTTCATCGATGAGGCGAAGATCGCCGGGCAGCTCGCGCACGCGAACATCTGTCAGATCTTCGAGCTCGGCCGCATCGACGGCTCGCACTTCATCGCGATGGAATACATCTGGGGCAAGGATCTGCTCCAGATCGGCAACCGCCTGCGCAAGATCAAGCAGCAGATGCCGGTGCCGATGGCGTGCTTCGTCATCGCCAAGGTGCTCGAGGGGCTCGACTACGCGCACCGCAAGCGCGATCCGCTCGGGCGTCCGCTCGAGATCGTGCACCGCGACTGTTCGCCCCAGAACGTCCTGGTCTCGTACGAGGGCGAGGTCAAGGTCATCGACTTCGGCATCGCGAAGGCGACGAGCCGCAACTCGCGGACGATGGCCGGCGTGCTCAAGGGCAAGTTCGGCTACATGTCGCCCGAACAGGTCCGCGGGCTCCCTCTCGATCGCCGCAGCGACATCTTCGCGCTCGGCACGATGCTGTTCGAGTGCCTGACCGGCGAGCGGTTGTTCCAGGGCGAGACGGACTTCTCGACGCTGGAGAAGGTCCGCAACGTCGACGTGCAGAGCCCGCGCGCGATCAACCCGAACATCCCGGAGTCGATCGAGCGCGTGATCATGAAGGCGCTCGCGAAGGACGTGGAGGATCGCTACCAGTGGTGCAGCGAGATGCTGGCGGACCTCCAGCAGTACCTGATGAGCCAGGACGTCGTGTTCACCGCGAAGTCCCTCTCCGCGTGGCTCAAGAACGTGTTCGCGGGCGAGATCGAGAAGGAGCGCGCGCAGCTCGAGCAGTACAAGCGCGTCGGTCGCGACGGTCTGATCGCGGGGGTACCGGCGGCTGCCGCGAAGCTCGATGTCGTGGAGACGCTCGGCGAGGCCGGCGCCCCCGAGGGGGATGCGACGCAGCTCGGTGGCCCCGACTTCGCGGATCTCGAGAATGCGGTCGCCGCGAAGGCGGCGGTGGGCCCCGCCCCGAAGGGTGCGCGCGACGCAGATGCGACCGACTTCGGCGAGGAAGCGCCGACGGAGATCTTCGGCGATCACGACCAGGCACCCAAGCCGGCGATGCCGGCACCGATGGCCGCGCGCCCGCAGGTCGAGGCTCCGAAGACCGTGCCGCCGCGTCCGCCGCCGCGCTCGACGGGGCCGCAGGCGCCGCAGCCGATGATGGCGAGCGCCGACGGCTCTGGGCTCTCGGGGCCGGCCGCCGCGACGGTGGCGCAGCCTTCGCGGCGCTCCGACTCGTTCGGACCACCGCCGGCGATCGCAGCCGGAACGCCCGCGGCGTCGCCCGCGTTGCCGGGGCCGGGCCAGAACAGCAACAAGACGCTGCTCGGCGCCGTGTCGCCGCTCGCAGGCAACTACGGCCCGGCGTACCGCGTGTCGCAGCAGCAACCGGCTGCCTATCCGCCCTCGGGTGGGTATCCGGCCGCGCCGAAGCCGCCCTCGCAGCCGTATCCGTCGCAGTCACACATGGCGTCGCAGCCGCACATGGCGTCGCAGCCGCACATGGCGTCGCAGCCGCACATGGCGTCGCAGCCGCACATGGCGCAGCCACAGATGCAGGGCTATGCCTCGCAGCCGCAGCTGGGCTACGGCCACCCGTCGGGGCAGCACCCGATGGCGCAGGCGCCCTCGTATGCGTCGCAGCCGAGCTTCCAGCATGCGCCGTCCGCGTCGCCGATCGAGCAGGTCACCGCGGCGATCGAAGGGCGTCGCAAGTCGTCGATCGGTCGTGACATCGCGATCGGCGTCGCGATCGCGGCGGTCGTGCTGGGTGGCTTCCTCGTCGTGAAGTTCTTCGTGCTCGACAAGGGCAAGCCGCAACCCGCGTCGAGCGCGCCGCCATCGATCGCGAGCCTGCGCGTCGCGCTGCCCCAGGGCGTGACGGGCCAGCTGTTCATCGACGGCACGAAGGTCGACTTCATCGACGGCAAGGACATTCCGGTCACCGCGGGCAAGCGCAAGGTGCGGGTCGAGACCGCGAATGGCAACTGCGAGCGCGAGCTCGATCTCGCCGCCGGCAAGACCACGCCGTTCGAGTGCGCGCCGACGGGCGCGGCGCCCGCCGCGGGCAGCGACGCCGGCTCGGGCAGCGCGACGGCCGTGGCGATGGTGGGCTCGGGATCGGATGCGGGCTCTGGCGCGAGCGCACCGCAAGCGGGATCGAACGCCGGCTCGAATGCGGGCTCCGGCTCGGACGCGAACGCCGGCTCGGGGGCGAGCGCTGGATCCGGCTCCGCGGCGCCTGCGGTCGACAAGCCGGTCGACAAGAAGCCCGCCGACAAGCCGGTCGACAAGAAGCCCGTCGATAAGGTCGTCGTCGACAAGCCGGTCGACAAGAAGCCCGCGGACAAGAAGCCCAGGGACAAGACGCCCGCGGATGGCAAAGGCTACCTCGTGGTCGCCACCGATCCGCCGGCGAAGGTCGCTGTCGACGGCGTCGACACGGGCCTCATGACGCCGATCCTCGGCAAGGCGCTGCCGCTCACGCCGGGCAAGCACAAGATCACGTTCTCGATCGGCGGCGTGAAGGTCAGCTACATGGTGATGATCAAGGCGGGCCTGACCGAGACCATGCCGACCAAGCAGCTGCAGTAGCGGCTACGGCTTCGCCGCCGCGGCGGCGCTCTCGGCGTGGGCCTCGTGGGCCTCGAGGTCGGCGAGCTTCGCCTCGAGCTCGGCGATGCGATCGGCGAGCGCGCGAACGTCCTTGTTGACGCTGTGGAACGGCGAGATGCCCTCGATCGTGGACCGGATCCGCGTGTCGACCTGCTTCTGCCACTCCTCGAGCCGGTGCTTCGAGTGGTCGACCCACTCGCGCAGCGACGCGAGGCTGCGCTTCTTGACCATCGCCTCGTCGGCTTCCGAGCCGGCTTCGGGCGCAAGGTCCTTCTCTTCCTCGACGGTGGCGTCGTCCTTGCGCTTGCCAGGCAGGATGCTCTGCACGCGGCGTTGCGCTTCGGCGAACCACTCGCCACCGCTCTGGATGATGTTCCGCATCGCGCCGAGCGGGAGGAAGCTGCGCTGCTTCTTCTCTTCCTCGAAGATGATCTGCGCCAAGGTGACCGTGGTCAGGTCCTCCTTGGTCTTGTTGTCGACGATCTTCACGTCGTCGCCATTGCGGATCATCTCGCTGATCTGATCGAGCGTGACGTACCGCGAGTGCTCCGTGTCGTAGAGCTTGCGATTCGCGTAACGCTTGATGATGCGAGTTTCCGGCATCGCATGTTCAAGCTATCACGCACCGCGACACGTGCTCAATGTTCACGATGCAGCGACACATCGGCGTGCGCGCCCCGGCGACACGCTCGTAGGAGTGAGGTTGTAGGCGGTGTTGATGAGGCCGACGTGCGAGAACGCCTGGGGGAAATTCCCGAGCATCCGGCGTGCCACGGGGTCGTACTCCTCCGACAACAGACCGACATCGTTGCGCAGCCCCAGCAGGTGCTCGAACAGCGCGCGGGCATCGCGCGTGCGCCCCATCAGCGCGTAGGCGTCGGCGAGCCAGAAGCTACACAGCAGGAACACGCCTTCACCCGGCGGGAGCCCGTCGATGCGGTCCTCCGTGCGGTAGCGGATCACGAGCCTGTCCCGCACGAGCTCGCGTTCGATCGCCTCGACCGTGCCGAGGACGCGAGGGTCATCGTGCGGCAAGAAGCCGACGATGGGGATCAGCAGCAGCGATGCGTCGAGCCTGGGCGAGCCGTACGCCTGCATGAACGCGCCGCGCTGCGTGTCGAAGCCCTTCGCACACACCTCCGCGTGGATCGCGTCGCGCAGCGTACGCCAGTGATCGACGGGTCCGTGCGCACCGAACTGCTCGACGGTCTTCACCGCGCGGTCGAAGGCGACCCACGCCATGACCTTCGAGTGCGTGAACTGCTGCCGCGTGCCGCGGACCTCCCACAGGCCCTCGTCGGGCTCCTGCCAGTGACTGTCCAGGAACTCGAGGAGCTTGCGCTCGAGCTGCCAGGTGAACGTGTCCGGCTGCATGCCCATGCGGCGCGCGTGGTGGAGAGCGTCGAGCACCTCGCCGTAGACGTCGAGCTGGAGCTGCGTGACGGCGGCATTGCCGATGCGCACCGGCGCCGAGCCCGCATATCCGGGCAGCCACTTCAAGATCGCCTCGGGTAGCCGGCGCTCGCCCGCGACGCTGTACGCGATCTGCAGCTGTGATGGGTCACCGGCCACCGCGCGCAGCAACCAGTCGCGCCACGCGTGCGCCTCGTCGCGGAATCCGGTGATCATCAGCGCGTACAGCGTGAACGTCGCGTCCCGCAGCCACGCGTAGCGGTAGTCCCAGTTGCGCTCGCCGCCGAGGAGCTCGGGCAGCGACGTGGTCGGTGCCGCGACGATCCCGCCGGTCGGCGCGTACGTCAGCGCCTTGAGCGTGATCAGCGATCGCACGACCGCGTCGCGCCACTCGCCGTCGTACGTGCACTGTGCGACCCACGCGCGCCACCAGCGCTCGACCTCGAGGATCGTACGATCCGCGTCAAGGGGGTGCGGTCGCGGCAGGTGCGAGCGATGCCAGCTCAGCACGAACGGTACGCGCTCGCCGGCGCGCACGGCGAAGTCGGCGACCGTGGTCAGCTTCTCGCCGTGGGTCGGCACCGGCGTGTCGAGCACGAGCGCGTCGGGACCGCCGACGGCGGTCAGCGTGTGGTCGACCTTGCGCACCCACGGGACGATCCAGCCGTAGTCGAACCGCATCACGAGCTGCATGTGCATCTCGACGCGGCCCTCGACGCCTTCGACGACGCGCACGATCGTCGGCGTCTCCTCGTCCGGAGGCATGCAGTCGATCAGGCGCACGACTCCGGTCTGGGTCTCGAGCTCGGTCTCGAGCACGAGCGTGTCGTCGCGATACCGGCGGCGAACAGCTCTCGTCTGGCCGTCGCGCGGCGCGAGCAGCCAGCGGCCGTGCTGTTCGCCCCCCAGCAGCGCGGCGAAGCACGCGCCCGAATCGAAGCGCGGCAGGCACAACCAGTCGATCGAGCCGCTCTTGCCGACGAGAGCGATCGTTCGCATGTCGCCGATCAGCGCGTAGTCCTCGATCGAGATCGACACACAGGCAGGTGCTGCAAGAACGACACCGGTGAAGCGGGGCAGTGTCATGCCACCCGCACCGATCAGACGATCACCGAGGAGGGTGGTCAGCGCTGCGCGCGCTTGCTCCCCCCGCGCTCCGGCACCAGCCTCAAGAGCTCGCCGTTCTCCTCGTCGGTGAGGACGTAGATCGCGCCGTCGGGGCGGACCCGCACGTCGCGGATGCGTCCGCGACCTTGGACCAGCCGCTCCTCGCCGACCACGCGATCCCCATCGAGCGTGAGGCGCGCGAGATACTCGTCGACGAGCCCGCCGACGAACAGGCTGCCGCGCCACGCGGGGAACGCCGACCCCGTGTAGAAGGCCATGCCCGATGGTGCGATCACGGGATCCCAGTAGTAGATGGGCTGCTCCATTCCCGCACGCTGCGTGATCCCCGCGCCGATCTTCTTGCCGCTGTACTCGGTGCCGTAGGTGACGGTCGGCCACCCGTAGTTCTTGCCGGGCGCGATGATGTTGATCTCGTCGCCGCCGCGCGCGCCGTGTTCGACGATCCACAGCTGGCCGGTGGCCGGGTTCAGCGCGGCTGCCTGGATGTTGCGATGCCCGTACGAGTAGATCTCGGGCAGCGCGCCCTTCTGCTGCACGAACGGGTTGTCGCGCGGCACCGAGCCATCGGGCTGGATGCGGATGACCTTGCCGAACGCACTGTCGAGCTGCTGTGCCTGCTTGCGGCCCGGCAAGATCGAGCGCTCGCCCGTGGTGACGAACAGCGAGCCATCGCGCGCGAACACGAGCCGACTGCCGAAGTGCATCGTCGAGTCCAGCACGGGCCTCATGCGCCAGATCACGCGCACGTCCTCGAGGCGCGGCCTGTCACCGCGGACCAGCCGGCCGCGCGCGACCGCGGTGCGATTACCGCCCTTCGCCGGCTCGGCGTAGCTCCAGTAGACGAGCTGGTTGCTGGCGAAACTCGGGTCGAGCACGACGTCGAGCAGCCCTCCCTGGCCGCGCGCATCGACGCGCGGGACGCCCGCGATCGGCGCTGACAGCGCACCCGCGGGGCTCACGATACGCATGCGACCCGGTCGCTCCGTCACGAGCATCGCGCCGTCGGGCAGGAAGACGAGGGCCCACGGATGTACGAGTCCCTTCACGACGGGCTCGACCACGAACTTCACGTTTGCGGTGCGCAGGGGCGCGCGCGTCTGCCCGGGGAATGCGGGCTTCTGATCGGGCGCATTGGGTGCGCGCGTCTCGACGGCGCGTGACGTGTCCGCACGGTCGCCATGCGCGAGCGGCGCCGCGACCAGCAGACTCAGACCGACAGCGAGCGGTTGTCTCCGCATCCGCCCTGGCGAGGCACATGGTGTGCCACCACTCGGCGCAGGCGGCGTGGACCTCGGCATGGCGCCGATCAGAACTTCATCGTGTCCTCCAGCGGCACGCCGATCGCACCGCGTGTTCCACGGGAGTCCACCGCCGTGACCAAGGACGAGCTCGATCAGCTGTGCATCAACACGCTTCGCTTTCTTGCCGTCGACGCCGTCGAGAAGGCGAAGTCTGGGCACCCAGGCATGCCGCTCGGCGCCGCGCCGATGGCGTACGTCCTGTGGACCAGGTTCCTCAAGCACGCGCCCATCGATCCGACGTGGATCGACCGCGACAGGTTCGTGCTGTCGGCAGGACACGGATCCGCGCTGCTCTACGCGCTGCTCCACCTCGCCGGGTACCGCGACATCTCGCTCGAACAGCTGCAGCGGTTCCGTCAGTGGAACAGCCTCACGCCGGGGCATCCCGAGAGCCACCTGACTCGCAGCGTCGAGGCCTCGACGGGGCCGCTGGGGCAGGGGCTCGGCAACGCGCTGGGCATGGCGATCGCCGAGGCCCACCTCGCGGCGCGCTTCAACCGCCCCGGTCACGACGTGATCGATCACTACACGTACGCGATCGCCAGCGACGGCGACATGATGGAAGGAGTCCAGGCGGAGGCCGCGTCGCTCGCGGGGCATCTCCGGCTCGGCAAGCTGATCGTCCTGTACGACGCGAATCGGGTCACGCTGTCCGGGACCACGTCGATCGCGTTCACCGAGGACGTCGGCATGCGCTACCGGAGCTACGGCTGGCACGTGCAGACCGTGGACAACGGCAATGATCTGGGGGCGCTCACGCGCGCGCTGCAGTCGGCGCGCGATACGCGGACGCAGCCCTCGCTGATCATCGTCAAGACGGTGCTCGGCTACGGCGCCCCCGACAAGGCCGGCACGTACCAGGCCCACGGATCCCCGCTCGGCACCGAGGAGGTGAAGCGGACCAAGGCCAACCTGGGGTGGCCCGAGGAGCCGCCGTTCTTGATCCCGGACGCGGCGCTGCAGCACATGCGCTCGGCGATCGAGCGCGGCGCGGTCGCCGAGGGCGATTGGGGTCGGCGGTTCGCCGCGTACCGCGCGCAGTTCCCCGCGCTCGCCGACGAGCTCATCCGGCGGTTCCGCGGCGAGCTGCCGGCCGAGTACGCCGCGAATTTGCCCGCGTTCCCCGCAGACGCCAAGGGCATGGCCACGCGCAAGGCGTCCGAGGGGATCCTGCAGGCGCTCGCGCATGCGGTGCCCGAGCTCGTCGGCGGTTCCGGAGACCTCGACGCGTCGACGTATACCTGGATGAAGCAAGACGGCGACTTCGAGTCGCCGCTGCGCTCGCGCGAGGGCGTGCAAGGTGCGGCGGGCGGTGGCTGGGGCTACGGCGGTCGCAACATCCACTTCGGCGTGCGCGAGCACGCGATGGGCGCCGCCGTGAACGGGCTCGCGTATCACGGCGGCTTCATCCCGTTCGGGGCGACGTTCCTCGTGTTCTCCGACTACATGCGGGCGGCCGTGCGGCTGTCGGCGATCGCACACCTACCGGTGATCTGGGTGTTCACGCACGACAGCATCGCCGTCGGCGAGGATGGACCGACGCACCAGGCCGTGGAGCAGGTGCTCTCGCTGCGCGCCAT
>Ga0247829_10000405_pt1 | contig 15978 bp, 13 predicted proteins | sample 12C_Control_Day4_FD_207765 | JGI IMG/M metagenome (GOLD analysis project Ga0247829, IMG submission 207765) | Soil microbial communities from agricultural site in Penn Yan, New York, United States - 12C_Control_Day4 | ecosystem: Environmental > Terrestrial > Soil > Agricultural land | place... | reverse complement strand
CCCGTTCCTGCAACTCGGCGACTCCAGCGACGATGGGCCGCGCGCGTCGCTGCCCGACGATCTGGCGCCGGCCGATCTGACCCTGGAAAAGGCGTTGGCGCTGCTCAAGGCCAAGGCACAGGGACCCAGATCACTCGGCACGGATCCGCAGAGTGGCGTCCCGGTGTACGTGATGCACGGCCGCTTCGGCGCCTATGTGCAGCTGGGAGAAACTCCAGAGCGCGGCTCGTCTGAAAAGCCGAGGCGCGCGTCTTTGGGCCGCGAGCACACCGAGGAATCCATCACCCTGTCCGACGCGCTGAAGCTGCTCTCGCTGCCACGCGAGCTGGGAAGCGGTGACGATGGGGAGATCATCATCGCCAACGTCGGCCGGTTCGGGCCCTACGTGAAGCATGGCTCGGAATTCCGGTCGCTCGAGGCCACTGACGATGTGCATACGGTGTCGCTGGAGCGCGCGAAGGAGCTGCTGGCACAACCGAAGAAGTCGATGCGTCGGCAGCGCGCCGCACCGACGGAGCTGAAGGCACTGGGCGCTCACACCGAGAGCGGTGAGCCGGTACGCGTGCTCGACGGCCGTTACGGGCCGTATGTTACGGACGGCACGACGAACGCGTCGCTTCCAAAGGGCCTGGCGTCCGAGGCCCTCACGCTGGCGCAGGCACAGGAACTGCTCGCGGCACGCGCCGGCTCGGTCAAGGGCGGCCGCTCGCGAAAAGGGCCGGCGCGCAAACGGAAGAGCGCATAGGAGCGGTCAAGTACAGTTCAAGCGATGATCCACGTCATTGGCGGCGGTCTGGCTGGTTCCGAAGCCGCCTGGCAGGCGGCCGAAGCCGGGGTAACGGTGACGCTGCACGAGATGCGCCCGGTACGCGCCACGGCGGTGCATCAGACCGATGGGCTGGCGGAGCTCGTCTGCAGCAACTCCTTCCGCGGCGACAAGCTGGACAACGCGGTCGGCGTGCTGAAGGAGGAGATGCGTCGTCTCGGTTCGCTCGTGATGCGGGCCGCCGACCAGGCGCGGGTGCCGGCCGGCGCTGCGCTCGCCGTGGATCGCCACCTCTTCTCGCGTCTCGTGACCGAGACCGTGTCCTCGCATCCTCGTGTCACCATCGCACGCGAGGAGATCGACCATGTGCCCACGCCGGAGTCCGGATGGTCGCCGGTGATCATTGCGACCGGCCCCCTGACCTCCGAAGCGCTGTCGGCCGACATCCAGCGGCTCGTTGGCGATGAACACCTGGCGTTCTACGATGCCATCAGTCCGATTGTGCTGGCCGACTCCATCGACATGTCGAAGGTGTTCCGCGCGTCACGGTGGGACCGCAGCGTCTGGCGCGCGCCCGACGCACCAGTCGCCCCTGAATCCGACGGCGACTACCTGAACTGCCCGTTCACCAAGGACGAGTACGACGCCTTCTACGACGCGCTGGTCGCAGCGGAGTCGGCGACGGTGCACGACTTCGACGCCGTGAAGTTCTTCGAGGGCTGCCTGCCAATCGAGGTGATGGCGCATCGCGGGCGCGATACGCTTCGATTCGGCCCGATGAAGCCGGTCGGCCTCACCGACCCGCGCACCGGGCGGTTTCCGTATGCTGCCGCGCAGCTGCGCCAGGACACGATCGCCGGCGATCACTACAGCCTGGTGGGGTTCCAGACCCAGATCAAGTGGGGCGACCAGGCGCGGGTGCTCCGGCTGATCCCCGGTTTGGAGCAGGCCGAGTTCGTCCGCTTCGGCATGGTGCATCGCAACACCTACATCTGCGGGCCCAAGGTCTTGCGCCCCACGTGGCAGACCCGGTTTCGCGACGATCTCTTCTTCGCCGGCCAGGTTTCGGGCGTCGAAGGCTATGTAGAGTCGGCCGCCTCCGGGTTGCTGGCCGGCCGCAATGCTGCCGCGCTCGCACAGGGACAGGCACCCCGCACGCTGCCGCGCACGACGGCGATGGGCGCGCTCGCCCATTACGTCTCTCACGCCGACCCCGCTCACTACCAGCCGAGCAACATCACGCACGGCATCATGGAGCCTCTTCAGGACCCGCCGCGCGACAAGGCACGGAAGAAGGCCCTCATCGCCGACCGTGCGCTCGCGGCGCTGCAGGATTGGCTCGCCGCGCCGGCGCTGATCGCGCGCTGAACATGGCCGCGCGCAGAGGCGTCCCGCCGCGACCCGCCGTCAGGCGCGGGCTGCTCGGCCGCGGCGGGCTGGCCGAGGTGCCGGAGAACCTCAGGGATCACCTCAAGGCGTTCCTCGAGTTCCTCGCGCTCAACCGGAATGTCTCGGCACACACCGTCCGCGCCTACGAGAGTGACGTGACGCAGTACCTCGCGTGGCGGGCCTCGAGCCGCGACGTGCGGATCTCACAGCTGCGAGTGGCCGATCTCGACGGTATGAGCGTTCGCGATTGGGTGGCGACGCTCAATCGCGTCGGGCAGGCGCGGGCCACCGTGGGACGCAAGCTATCCGGGGCGCGGGCGTTCATGGAGTACCTCCGTCGCGAGGGCATCATCGACACCGATCCCACGGCCGCCGCCGTCGCTCCGAAGCTCGACAAGACCATCCCGGTTCACCTGTCGGAGGGCGAAGTGACGCTCCTGCTCGACAGCATCGACACTCGGACTCCACTGGGGCGACGCGATCGCGCGATGTTCGAGCTCTTCTATGCATCCGGCCTCCGGTTGAGCGAGCTCGTCGGCGTGAACCTCGAGGACCTCGACCTGCACGGCCGGAGCGTCCGCGTCCTCGGCAAAGGTGGAAAAGAGCGGATCGTCCCGCTCAACGCGGTGGCGGCCGGCGCCATCCGGGCGTGGATGAAGGATCGCGCGGCAATGCAGGTGAACCGGCAACCGGTAGCTGGCCGCCGGCAGCCGGAGGATCCCCTCTTCGTGAACGCGCGCGGCGACCGGATCACGGGGCGCAGCGTGGACCGGTTGCTCCGGCGTTACGTCGCGAGCTGCTGCACGCGCATGGGCATCAGCCCGCACGCCCTACGGCACTCGTTCGCGACCCACCTGCTCCAACGCGGCGCCGACCTGCGTGGCATCCAGGAGCTGCTCGGTCACGTGCGGCTCAGCACCACCGAGCGCTACACGCACGTGAATGTCACGCAGTTGCAGGAGGTCTACCGGAAGGCCCACCCTCGAGCGAAAAAGGCCACGGCCCCTCCGGACGAGGAACCGCGGTAGTGCGGCGCCGGTGGCGCGGCGCCGGCCCGTGAACGTCTACCCGGCGAGTGCGATCACACGCCGCTTCGGCAGTTCGATCCTCAGCGTCTTGATCTTGTAGTTCATCACGCGCGGGCTGATGCTCAGCAGGTCCGCGGCGTCCTTCTGGACCCAGTTGGCCATCTTCAAGGCCTCGGTCAGCGCCTGCCGCTCGACGTCTTCCAGGGGAATGCCGGTCGGCGGGATGCGGACCACCGCCGACTCGCGTGACATGCTCGTGCCCTGCGCCGCGTCCCCGAGCCGAAGATCATCCGCCGACACCACCGCGCGTTCGGCCAGCAGCGCCGCGCGCTCGATGGCGTTCTCGAGCTCGCGGATGTTGCCCGGCCAGTTGTAGCGCATCAGCAGCTTCTGGGCCTCGGGATCGAGGCCGTCCAGGCGCTTCTTCAGCTCGTTGCCATAGCGGCGCAGGAACGACATGGCCAGCGCCAGGATGTCTTCCTTGCGCTCGCGCAACGGCGGCGTCTGGATCGACACGACGTTCAGACGGTAATAAAGGTCCTCGCGGAATGTTCCCGCTGCCACCATCGAGGGAAGGTCCCTGTTGGTCGCCGCGATCAGCCGGACGTCGACGCGAATCGTGCGCGTGCCACCCAGCCGCTCGAATTCGTGTTCCTGCAGCACGCGCAGGATCTTCGCCTGCGTGCTCGGGCTCATGTCGCCAATCTCGTCCAGGAACAGCGTGCCGCCATCCGCCTGCTCGAAGCGGCCGATCCGCTGCCGATCCGCGCCGGTGAACGCGCCCTTCTCGTGTCCGAACAGCTCGGATTCGAGCAGGTTCTCCTGCAGCGCGGCGCAGTTGACCTTGACGAAGTTGCGCGCCGCGCGCAGCGAGTTGTGATGGATCGCCCCGGCGATGAGCTCCTTGCCGGTGCCCGTCTCACCGTGGATCAGTACGGTGGAGTTGCTCTTGGCGACCTTCTTCACCACCGTCAGCACGCGCTGCAGCGCCTCGCTGTTGCCGACGATCTTCTCGAAGTCGTAGGTTTCCTGCTGCTCGTTCCGGAGGTAGTCGAGCTCGTGGCGGAGGCGCTTCAGCTCGAGCGCCTTCTCGATCTTCACCTCCATCTCCTCGATTTCGAAGGGCTTCTGCACGTAGTCGAAGGCGCCGCTCTTCATCGCCTCGACCGCGGTGTTGACGGTGCCGAACGCGGTCATGAGGATGACCGACACGGTCGGATGCAACGCCTTGGTGGTGCGCAGCACGTCCAGCCCGTCCGAGCCGCCCATCTTCAGGTCGCTGACGACGACGTCGAAGTAGCTTTCGTGGAGCCGTTCGAGCGCCGCGTTGCCGTTGGACGCCTCTTCCACGTCATGGCCTGCGGCCGAGAGCGCCAGCGCAAGTCCGCGCCGCAGCGCGTCGTGATCGTCCGCCACCAGAATTCGTGCCATGACTGCTCGTCCCCTATTGCCTTCCACGCCCCTGCGCGGGCTATACCTTGTGCGCGGGCTCCACCGGCAAGGTCACCCGGAAACACGTCCCGGTGCCTTCACCGTTCGCCAGATCGATGCGGCCTTCGTGCGCGTCCACGATCTTGCGGACGATCGCGAGGCCGAGGCCAGATCCCTGCGGCTTGGTGGTGAAGAAGGGCTGGAACACCTTCTCGACCTTGTCGGCGGGAATACCGGGGCCGTTGTCGACGACGTCGACAACGACGCTCCGAATCGCGTGCTGGGTGTCCGGGACGAGCGCGCCTTCGTCGGCCGTCCGGGCCTCCCGCGCCTCGATCCGGAGATGCCCCTGGCCCTCGAGGGCCTGGTAGGCGTTGATCACCAGGTTCGCGAACACCTGTGTCAGCTGGTGCCGGTCGGCGCGGATGAAGGGCAACGCCTCGGGAACCAGGACGTGCACCTGGACATGGCCGCGACGGGCCTGGCCGTCGGCCATCGAAATGGCGTTCGCCAGCGATTCGCGCAGCGAGGTCGCCTCGACCTGGAGTCGCACGGGGCGCACGAACTCGAGCACTTCCTGGACGATGGCATTGGCCATCTTCGCTTCGCCGATGATGTCGGCGACCAGGGCCTGAGCCTCCGGGTTCTCGGGCGTCTTGCGGCGGACCAGGCCGGCCAGCACCTCGATCCCCGCCAGCGGGTTCTTGATCTCGTGGGCCATGACCGCGGCCATTTCCCCAACCGCCGCCAGCCGGTCGCGCAGCCGCTCGCGCTCCTCGACCTGCTCGACGTAGGTGAGGTCCTTGAAGAACAAGGTCGCGCCCATCACGACGCCGGCCTCGCTGCGGACCAGCGACAGGCTGTACCCGACCACCGTGTCGGTGGACGTGAGGCGAATCTCGGCGCGACTCGGGAGGGTCGGGCGGTCGAAAACACCGCTCAACACCCTAAGGATGTCGGGGTGTTCACCCAGGACCCGTTCGATTCGGCGGCCGTAATAGTCCTCATCGGGAAGCCGGAAGAGGCGCCGTGCCTCTTCGTTGATGAGGACGACCTGCCCGGCTCGGTCGATGGCCAGGACGCCGCTCCGCATGTTGGCCACCAGGCAGCGGAAGAAGTCCGCCGACACGGGCGTCGGAGCCGGCGGCACGCGCTGTTTGGCGATGGGCATAGGTCGATCAGAGCAGGGCAAAGGCCGTACCCTCCAGCTGGCGCTTGCCGAACGCTCTAAGTGCTTGCGATTACAGAATTTGGATTATGCTGTGAAAGCGACTGAAATTACAAAACCGTCAGCTACTGACGATTTTGTTCAAGCTCGGCTGTCAGCATTTCCCATTGCCCGATGAGCTCGCCGACTTTCCACATCAGCGCCTGGTGCTCGTCGATCAATGGCTGACCGCCATCAGGTCGCGCATAGACGGATGAATCGGCCATGCGGGCCTCGAGCTCCTTGATCGCCCGCTCGGCCTCGCCGATGCGTCCCTCGAGGTCGGCGACGCGTGCCTCGAGCACCTTGCGCGACTTCTCCCGCTTTCTGCGTTCCGCATCGTCGCGCTTCCTGGTCGCGTAGTCGCGGCTGGTGTCCGTCGCCGGAGCAGGGCTGGCGCTCGCCACCGCGGGCTTGCGCCGCGGCGGATGGCTGGATGCCGCGACCGGACCGGGCTTCCGGGACGCGGGCGGCGCGCCATTGCCTCCGGCGGCCAGCTCCTTCTGCCGCCAGAGGAAAGCCTCGTATCCGCCGGGATACAGGGAGGCCCGGCCCTGGCCGACGTCGATGATCTTGGTGGCGAGCCGATCGACGAAGTAGCGGTCGTGGGACACGAAGATGAGCGTCCCGCCGTAGTCGATCAGCGCGTCGAGCAGCACTTCCTTCGAGTCGATATCGAGGTGATTCGTCGGCTCGTCGAGCAGCAGCGTGTTCGAGGGACGGAGCAGCATGCGGGCCACCGCCAGCCGGGTGCGCTCGCCGCCCGACAGCACTGCCGCCTTCTTGTAGACGTCGTCGCCGGAGAAGAGGAAGCCACCGAGGACGTTGCGAATCGCCGGAACCATCTGGTTCGGCGATCCGGCCGCCAGCGTCTCGTACACGGTGAGCGCGGGCTCGAGCCTCGTGGCTTCGTCCTGCGCGAAGTACTGCATCACCACCTGATGGCCTGCGATGCGCTCGCCGGCGTCGGGCGATTCGGCGCCCGAGAGCAGCCGCATGAGCGTGGACTTGCCGGCGCCGTTGTGGCCGACGAGCGCGATGCGATCGCCGCGCTCGATGTGCAGGTTGACGTCTTCGAGGACAACCTTGGCTCCGTACGCCTTGCGCCCGTGCTTGATCTCGAGCACGGTGCGGCCGCTCTTGGTGGCGGCGGGGAACTGAAAGCGGATGCGCTTGCGCTCGGGCGGCACGTCGATGCGCTCGACCTTCTCGAGCATCTTGATGCGGCTCTGCACCTGCGCCGCCTTCGTCGCCTGATAGCGGAAGCGGCTGATGAATGCCTCGACGCGCTCAATCTCCTCGTCCTGGCGGCGCTTGGCCTCGCGCAGGCGCTCGAGCCGCGCGTCGCGCTCGACCAGGTACTTCGAGTAGTTGCAGTGGTAGTCGGTGATCGTCTTGAGCGAAAGATCGGCGATGCGCGTCACGACGGCGTCCAGGAAGTAGCGGTCGTGGGACACGACGATGACGGAGTGGGGATATCCCACCAGGAAGTCCTCGAGCCAGTTGCGCGCGTCGAGGTCGAGGTGATTGGTCGGCTCGTCGAGCAACAGCAGGTCGGGCGCGCTCAAGAGCAGCTTGGCGAGGGCCAGCCGCATCTGCCATCCACCGGAGAGATGCTCGGCCATGTCACCGAAGGTCTCGGGCTCGAAGCCAAGTCCGGCCAGTACGGATCCGACCTTGAGGTCCATCTGGTACCCGTCGAAGATGCGAAATTGGTCCTGCAGCTCGGAGTAGCGATGGAGGGCGGCCTCGTGCTCCGACTCGGGCTGCGACGCGTCGGCCAGCCACTCCTCGAGAGCGTGCATCTCCGCCTTCATGTCGAGCAGCGGCTTCAGCGCCTGCTGCGCTTCGTCGAGAATCGTTCGTCCGCGATGGGTGAGGCCGTCCTGCGGCAGGTAGCCGAGCGTGAGGCCGTTCGGCCGCTGCACGACCCCGGCATCGGGCTCGTCCAGGTCGGCCAGCATCTTGAGTAGTGTGGTCTTGCCGGCCCCATTCGGGCCGCACAGCCCGACTCGGTCACGCTCGCCGATCTGCCAGGTGACGCTCTCCAGCAGCACGCGTTCGCCGAACGATTTCGTAAGGGATTGAAGCTGAATCACAGCAGGCGATGACGCAAATGACCGGCGGATGACGCAGATGGGATGCTGTGAGGCTGCGGGTTACAGGATTGATGTCCGCAACCCGAGCCTCAAAGCGCACAATGCGTCAAATCACCAGGCCCTAAGACTCCCTCACTCGCCAAGGGCCTTGGCCGCCGCCGCCAGCACCTGTGGGACTCGGAACGGCTTCGTGAGGTAACCCGCGACCCCCAGATTCACGGCTTCGATCGCGCTCGACTCAGTCGAGAAGCCAGTGATGATGATGACCGGGAGGTCGGCCTTGAAGCGCTTGGCCTCGCGAATCAGTGACAAGCCGTCCATCCCGGGCATCTTCAGGTCCGCGATCAGCAGGTCGTAGTGGCCCAGGCGCAGTCGTTCGACGCCCGCTCGCCCATCTGGCGCGGTATCCACCTCGTATTCCGCGAGTGCCAGTGTCTTCGAGAGGAGCTCCCGGATGCTGGACTCGTCGTCGACGACGAGGATGCGAGGCCGGCCCGCCCGCCCTTGCGGCTTGTCCATCGGGATTGCCGTCGGCCGATCGCTGCGCGGCCGCTGGGAGTCGAGCCAGGCGTCGATGTCGCGCTTACGAAACCGCCATTGGCGCCCGACGCGGACGGCTGGTATCTTGCCGGCCTTGATCAAGCGATAAACGGTGCGTAAATTGACTTGGAGGTACTCCAGTACCTCCTCAGTTGTCAGGAAAATCTCATCGCTGGGGAAGTTTGTGGCCACTAAGTATCTCTGAGTCCTCTAGTTTACCCGTTTTTTCTTCCTGGTGAACGTGAACTGCGTGGCCGGCCGACTATTCCGCAATGCCTTCCGTCTTAGACAATAGGCGAGAACAACCTGGGTGCTCCCGCATGTGACGTCGTCAACAGACGAAGAGCTCGTGGCCCGCACGGTCGCGGGCGATGCTGACAGCTTCAACCAGCTCATCCTCCGCTGGGAACGGCCGATTTATGCCTTGGCCTACAGGGTCATCGGGCGCGACGAGGACGCGCGGGATGTCTGCCAGGAAACCTTTCTCCGCGCCTTTCGCGCGCTCCCCGGGTTCAAGGGCCAGGCGAAGTTTTCGTCCTGGCTCTATCGCATCGCCCTCAACTTGTGCCGCGACTGGATTCGTCGTCAACGACGGACGCCTATTGTGTCGGCGCCGGAAGGGGTAGATATTGTCGAGCTCGCCAGTGCCCAGGGCCCTCTGGAGTCGATCGAGGACCTGGTGGCCCGGAATCAGTTGAGCCAGACGGTGAGCGAAGCCATGCTCCACCTGCCCGAGGAGCAGCGCACGGCCATCGTCCTGAAGGAGTATCACGGGCTGACGTTTCAGGAGATTGCGGACATGCAGGGCTGCCCGCTCAGCACCGTCAAGACACGCTTGTATCAGGGCTTGAGCGTGTTGCGGCGGCACCTCGAGGCGCGCGGCATGGCGGGATCGCGGACGACAGAGAAAGCATCATGAGCGAGACACTCCTCTGCGACGACAAGGAACAGCTCGTCGCGTACCTCTACGACGAGCTCGACGGCATCACTCGACGCCGCCTCGACGAACACTTGCGGGTCTGCACCGCTTGCGCTGCCGAAGTCCAGGCACTGTCTGGCGTGCGTCGGGAGCTGGCCGACTGGACGCCACCCGAGGCGGTTCTGGGCTTCAGCATCGTCCAGGCCGCCGCACCGATCGCACCCGCCGTGCGACCCGGCCGGTGGTGGGCGCCGGCGGGCGTTCCGGCATGGGCAAGCGCGGCCGCCGCGGTGCTGGTGGTGGCGGCCGGGCTCGCGATCGCCAATCTGCAGATTCGCTACGGCGCCGACGGTCTGGTCATCAGCACCGGTTGGATGGCGCCGGCGGCGTCCGCCTCGACCGAGCCTGCCGCGAGGACGGGCGAAACGGCCGCGGGCGTTTCCGAAGCCTCGGCCGACTGGCGCACGGCGCTGGCGGACCTCGAGTCGTCGCTTCGCGATGAGATTCGCAGCGCCCGGCCGTCCGAGATGGCGGCGTCTTCGACCACACCGTCTCGCCCCTCGGATGTGACGCCGCAGCGGGTGGCGGAGTGGATCAAGCAGAGCGAGCGTCGGCAGCAGCAGGAACTGGCGTTGCGGCTCGCGCAGTTCGGCCGGGATCTCGAGGTGCAGCGACGCTCCGACCTCGTCCGGATCAATCAGGGCTTCGGTCAGTTCGAGGGCCGTGCGGGCGCCGAGATCGCACGACAGCGCCAGATGCTGGACTACATCATGCGCGTCTCGGCCCAGCCGCCGCCGCGGTGATCGTCCCGGCCCTGCACGACAAGGTAACGTCTGAGTGGATGGAGTTCGAGCAATGAGAAGCGCGGTGGCAGGTGGAATGGTGGTCTTGGCGCTTGTCGGCGCCGTACCGGCCTGGGCGCAGGATGCGCCTCAGCAGGCGAACAGCGCGGCGCCGCAGGCGGAGCGGGCCCCGGATCGCTCCGAGCTGCGGCACCAGATCTATGTGATGGAAGGCGCGCTCGCGCGCGCGGTCGAGTTCGGCGCGCAGCGCCTCAACCGCGAGCTCCGGACGGTAGCGCCCGAGATGTTCCTGCTGGCCGGCGACGCGCAGGCCCGCGGCGTCTACCTCGAAAGCTACGGCATCTTCTTCGACGTCGCGGTGCCGATGCTGCGGCAGAGCATGATGTGGAGCCTGCGCATGATGCTGCAGCAGGACGATGGGAGCACGAAGAAGGCGCTCGCGGAACTGCGGCGCTACGTGCAGACCGAGACCAATCCGGCCACCCGGCAGGCGCTCGAGTCGCACATCGCGCGTCTGGAGGCCCAGGCGACGCCGTTCTCCAACGTCGGCCGGCCCGGCGGGATGCCGCCGCCCGGCGGCCCGGGGGTGTCGTCAGCGTCGATGATGCGCCCCGAGAGCACGCCAACGCCCGCTGCGCCGCCGGCTGCCCCCAGCCCGCTGCCCGACATGCCCTGGCTCATGGACACCAACCGGCTCTACACCGAGGAGGTGCAACGCGCCCTCATCGACGCGATGATCGACTTCAGCGCGCCCATGACCATCGGCTCCGACGAGTGGCTCACCGTGGCGGCACGCGACAACGAGCGGAGGGACACGTTGGCGCCGCAGGATCCGTACGAGGAAGTGGTCACGGTGCTGCTTCGGATCAAGGGTTCGGATCTCAAGGAGTACCGGGCCGGCCGGATCGACAAGTTGGAAGCCCGCAAGCGCGTCCGGGTCCGCGAGTTCTGAGACCGGGGGGAACTTCCGGGGCGGATTGGTGTCATACACTACGACCACCATTCACTTGAGCTGACGATGCCATCGGCCCGGACGCCCGGTCATAAGCGCCGGTGTCACACTGACTCGCGAGCCCGTTGGAACGACCTCTCATGTGGGCTGAGGGTTGGACGCCCATGACTGCCTTGCACCCCCGCATCCCGCGCGCCCGCGCGCGCGTCCCGTCGGTTGGAGCCCTCCTCCTTCTCGCGTCGCTCGGCTCGAGCGCCGGGTGCCGTCCCTCGGTCGACCCGGTCGCCGCCCTCGAGCCGACAGATGTCGTGACCGGCTGGTTCGACGCGGGCATCGTCGAAGGGGGCAAGAACAAGCTGGTGCCCAGCGTCTCGCTGAAGTTGCGCAACAAGTCGGGTGAACCGGTCCGCTCGATCCAGATCAACGCCATCTTCCGGCGGGTCGGCGAAACCGAGATGTGGGGCGAGCACTTCGGATGGGCGGTGCCGCGCGCCGGCCTTCCTCCCGGTGAGATCACCAATCAACTCGTGTTGCAGTCGGCCCTCGGCTATACGAGCGACACGCCGCGGCTGCAGATGCTCCAGAACAGCCAGTTCGTAGACGCCAAAGTCGAGCTGTTCCTCAAGCAGGGCTCGCAGGTGTGGGCGAAGCTGGCCGAGTACCCGATTCAGCGCCAGCTGCTCACGCGCTGACGCAATTCATCGGCGTCGAGCGGTAAAGAAATGCACGCGCGACCGCGTATACTCGCGCGCATGCCCACGCCTCCGTCAGCACTCGAGCGACGTCTCGGACCGTACGACGCGGCCGCCATCATCGTCTCCAATGTGATCGGGGGCGGCATCCTGTTCCTGTCGCCGTCGATCGCGGCGAGTGTCCCCGACGCGGCGTGGTTCCTGGGGATCTGGATGGCCGGAGGGGCCCTGGCCTTTGCTGGCGCGATGGCCTACGCCGAGCTCGCCTCGGTGCGGCCGAAAGCCGGCGGCGAGTACCAATATCTCCATGCGGCCTACGGGCCGCTCGCCGCATTTCTGACCGGGTGGACGTCGTTTGTCGCCGGGTTCACCGGGGCCATCGCCAGCAACGCCGCCATCCTCGCCTTCTATCTCGGTCGCTTCATCCCGTGGGCATCAATCGACGCCGCCTATTTCGTCGTGCCCTTGCCGTGGGTGCCGCTGACGGTCTCACCCCAGACGATCACCGCGGTGGCCGCCATCTGGCTGATGTCGTGGGTCCACCTGCGGGGTGTCGGCCCCGGGGCCTTCGTCAGCAACGTGCTGGCGGCCCTCAAGGTGGGAGCCTTCCTGATCTTCATCGTGCTCGGGTTTTCGTTCGGCATCGGGTCGCCGTCGAACCTGAGCGGCGAGGTGGGCCCGGTGACGCTCAGTGCGTGGTTCTTCGCGCTCATCCCGATCATGTTCACTTACTCGGGGTGGAACGCCGCCACCTATGTCGCCGAGGAAGTGCGCGATCCGGCGCGGAACGTCGCCAAGGCGCTGGCCATCGGCACCATCGCCGTCACCGTCATCTACGTCCTGCTCAACGCCCTCTACATTTATGTCATCCCGGTCGGTGAACTGGCGAAGCTGAAGGGGAGCGTGCTCGACGTGGTCGGCGATCGCCTGCTCGGGACCGCGGCGGGCAATGTCATGGGCGTCGTCTCGATCGTCGGGCTGCTGGCGGGCATCAGCGGCAACACGTTCGCGGGGTCGCGGGTCTACTACGCGATGGCGCGCGACGGCCTCTTCTTCGACAAGGCGGCCGAAGTGCACGCGCGGTTTCGAACGCCCGCGAATGCCATCGTGGCCCAGGCGGTGTGGTCCACGCTCCTCGTCCTGTCCGGAGGGGCCAACGCGCTCGCGACGTATACCGGGTTCACCGTGGTGCTGTTCGCCGGCGTCGCAGTCACCGCGCTGTTCGTCCTGCGGTGGCGTGAGCCCAACGTCCCGCGTCCGTTCAGTGCCCTGGGGTATCCGGTCGCTCCGGCCATCTTCGCCATCACCTGCCTGCTCATCGTGCTGAACGCCCTGTGGACGGATCTCGGACGGCCGCTGACCAGCGGCCAGCCCCTGGGCCCGTCCGCGGCCGGCTTGTTCGTCATTGCGCTCGGCCTGCCGCTGTACTGGTGGTTCTCGAAGAGGAAGTAGGAATCATCGCCTGCGCGGCCCCCCTGCCCAGGCAGACGACCATGAGCAGGGTCGGCAGGACGTGTCGTGTCATGACGAACCTCGACAACGAGGCAGGCGTACTCACCGAGGGAGCAGTGGCTTCGCCAAGGCGGCTAGCCACGGAACCGGCACAAACCTGACGCCGGCGTGCGGGTGTCTCTGTGGGCCCTTGTCTCTGTGGGCCCTGGACCTGTCCTCGTGAGAGACTAGCGAAGAGGGCATGCCCAGCGACCACTCCTCCTTCCACGCGACCACAGTACTCGCCGTCCGTCGCGACGACCACACGGTGCTCGCCGCCGACGGCCAGGTCACGATTGGTGCGACCGTCGTCAAGCAGGGCGCGCGCAAGATTCGCCGGCTGTACAACGACCAGGTGCTGGTCGGCTTCGCCGGATCGGCCGCCGATTCCTTTGCGCTGTTCGGGCGCTTCGAGTCGAAGCTCGAACAGTACCGCGGCAATCTCGAGCGCTCGGCGGTGGAGCTCGCGAAGGACTGGCGCACCGACCGCGCGCTCCGCCGGCTCGAAGCGATGCTGGTGGTCGCCGATCACCGGGCGATGTTCCTGCTCTCGGGCACCGGCGATCTCATCGAGCCCGACGAGGGGATCGTCGGCATCGGATCAGGCGGAGCTTTTGCCCAGGCCGCGGCCCAGGCGCTGGTGCGCCACACGACCCTCGATGCCCGGGCCGTGGCCGAAGCGTCGATGCAGGTCGCCGCCGGTATTTGCATCTACACAAACAGCCATCTCACGATCGAAGAACTGTGATTACCCTGCCTGAACGTTCGGCAAGCGCCGTGGATACTCTGACCCCTCGCGAAATCGTGGCCGAGCTCGACAAGTACGTCGTCGGCCAGAGCCGGGCCAAGCGCGCGGTCGCCATTGCGCTCCGCAACCGCCTGCGGCGCCAGAAGCTCGCGCCCGAGCTGGCCGACGATGTGGCGCCGAAGAACATTCTGATGATTGGCCCGACCGGCGTCGGCAAGACCGAGATCGCCCGGCGCCTGGCCAAGCTCGCGCAGTCGCCCTTCATCAAGGTCGAGGCGTCGAAGTTCACGGAAGTCGGCTACGTGGGTCGGGACGTGGAGTCGATGGTGCGCGATCTCGTCGAGCTCGCCGTGGACATGATTCGCGAGGAGCAGCTCAAGGACGTGGCCGGGAAGGCCGAACAGGCCGCCGAAGAACGACTGCTCGACCTGCTGCTGCCGCCTCGCCCAACCGCGCCGGACGAAGATCCGACGCGAGCCCGCGAGGCCCAGCAGGGCACGCGCGAGCGCATGCGCGAGCAGCTCCGCGCCGGCCGGCTGGACGACCGGGTCGTCGAGATCGACATCCAGGATCGGCAGGTGCCTTCGCTGGAGATCATCCAGGGCTCGTCGATCGAGGAGATCGGCCTCAATCTCAAGGACATGATGCCGGGATTCTTCCAGGGCCGCTCGAAGCGCAAGCGCGTGCCGGTGGCCGAGGCGCGCGAGCGCCTGCAGGCGGACGAACAGCACAAGCTGGTGGACATGGAATCGGTGTCACGTCTGGCCGTGAAGCGCGTGGAGCAGTCGGGCATCATCTTCGTCGACGAGATCGACAAGGTGGCCGGCCGCGAAGGCGGGCAGGGCCCGGACGTCAGCCGCGAGGGCGTGCAGCGTGACATCCTGCCGATCGTCGAGGGCACCACCGTCAACACCAAGCACGGTATCGTCCGTACCGACCATATCCTGTTCATCGCGGCAGGCGCGTTCCACGTGTCCAAGCCCTCGGATCTGATTCCGGAGCTGCAAGGCCGGTTTCCGATCAGGGTCGAGCTCGAGGCCCTCGGCCAGGCCGAGTTCGTGCGCATCCTCACCGAACCGCGGAGCGCGCTGATCAAGCAGTACACGGCGCTGATGGCGACCGAAGGCGTGACCCTCGACTTCACCGACGAAGCCGTCGCGCTGGTCGCGGAGTTCGCGACTCGCGTCAACGAGCAGACCGAGAACATTGGCGCGCGGCGGCTACACACGATCATGGAACGGCTGCTCGACGAGGTGTCCTTCGAGGCGCCCGAGCTTGCGGGTCAATCGATTACCATTGACGCGGTGTACGTGCGTCGCATGCTCGCCGATATCGTGCGGAACGAAGATCTGTCCCGCTACATCCTGTGAAGCCGTCACTTCACCCCTCAGCTCAGTCCTGTGGAGGATCCATCGGCGCGCTGATCCGGTGGAGACCGGCGAAATTCCAGCAGGAGTCAGAGCTGATGGATGCGCAACTCACGTGAACCGGGGGAGTAGAGGACGCGCGGTCCTCGTGCTGCTCGCTGTATGCGCGGGCCCGATGGCGGCGTGTGGCAAGAAGGGGCCGCCGCTGCCCCCAGTTGCCCGCATTCCCGCGGCGCCCGGCAACCCACAGGCCGTGCGCGTGGGCAACGACGTCTACGTGTCCTTCGGCGTGCCATCGGCCAACGTCAGTGGCGAGATGCCGGCCGATGTCGGAGAGATTGACGTGTACGCGTTCACCGGGTTTGCGCCGCCTCCCGGACCCGATCCGACGAAGCTGGCCGTCAGGATCGGCACGTATGCCGTGCAACCGGTGCTGCCGCTGCCACCGCCTCCGCCGGAGGGCGCCCCGGTGCCGCCGCCGCTGCCGCTCTCGCCGGGTTTCGTTCAGGGGACAACAGCGGTGGTCCGCGAGACGCTGATGCCCGA